>Ga0137409_10009219_pt1 | contig 10047 bp, 6 predicted proteins | sample CZODoug1_16funga_FD_122059 | JGI IMG/M metagenome (GOLD analysis project Ga0137409, IMG submission 122059) | Vadose zone soil fungal communities from Angelo Coast Range Reserve, California, USA - CZODoug1_16fungal (Hybrid Assembly) | ecosystem: Environmental > Terrestrial > Soil > Vadose zone...
ATGTTATAGAAGCATCGGTCGTCAGCGGCCATCCGGTGTTGCGTGAAGCCGCGCTCGAAGCCGCGCGCCAGTGGCGTTTCCAACCAACAGAGGTTAGCGCCAAAGCTGTTAAAGTCCGGGGCATGCTGACCTTCAACTTCACTCTGGAGAACAGAGAGAATTCGGCGCCGGTTGAGGCCGCAAGACGCGTCGTCAAAGTCTCAACCAACACGGAACAACTCGGCAAACAAATGATCGAAGGCGTCGAATGCGAGGGCACGCGCACGGTCACGACGCTTCCGATTGGCGCTATCGGTAACGAACACCCGATTGAAACGGTGGGCGAGACCTGGTATTCACCCGAACTGGGGATGATGATCCTGACCAAACGCAGCGACCCACGCTTCGGCGAATCAACTTATCGCGTGACCAACATCAGCCGCTCCGAGCCTGACGCTGAGCTCTTCCAGGTTCCGGCCGATTACGCGGTTAAAGATGGCGGATTCGGCTTCAGCCCACCTACCTCGGGCTCCGAGACAAAGTTAAGAGATGAGATGAAGACAGAAAGAAAGGCGCGAAAGCCGAATAATCAGTAGAATCGGGCGTAAATTCGATTCGAATGCCAATGTTTTCTCTGGCGAAGCGGGAACTCCGCTTCGCCTTTTTGCGTCTAAATTGGGGTCGAACAGACTAATTTGGATGAGATTTACCATTATGCCTAACAGAGCGCGATTGCCGTTGACCGTCGTCTCCGTCATTTGTCTTTGCCTCTCCGCCTTTGCCCAACAACTTGCGTCCTCCGGGGCTCCGTCGCTGGAGGAAGTAGAGTTGCGGGCGGTGGTCGTCAAATATTTCGATGCTTATGCGAAGAAAGACCTCGACGCCATCTCGTCCCTCTGGAGCAAAGATGCGCCGGGCAGCGCCTCCAGGCGCGACTTGCTGCAGCGGATGTTCGCAAACGAGGATTACCAGTTCTCGGAGCCCGCGATTTCACGAATCAAGATCGAAGGCGGGCATGCTTCGGCGCGCGCGCTTATTGAACGAAAAGTGACCAGATTTCGCGGTTCGTCCACTATGAACATCAAAAGCGTTCGCTCCGATCTCTCGTTCGTCAAGGAGAACGGCGAATGGAAATTCTGGAGCGAGACGCCATCCGTCGCCGGCCTGGCAACCGCGCTGACCGCGGCGAAGACCGACGCCGAGCGTGAGGCGCTGTTGGCGGGCGATCAGGATCTGGTCAACCGCGATTTGCTGGCGCTGCTCGCCAATCAAAGCGACGGCGCATTCACGCAGGCTGATTATCCGCGCGCGCTTTCGATTCTGCTCGGTCAACGTCTGGTCGCGGAGAGGCTGGGCGAGAAAAAAGAGGCCTCCCAGGCCTGGATGAACACGGGCATTATCCATTTCACGCAGAAACGCTATCAGCAGGCGCTCGACGCCTATCAGAAGGGCCTAGTGATTGAGGAAGGGCTTGGCCGGAGGTCGCAGCAGGCGAACTTTCTGACCAGCAGCGGCCTTGCCCAATCCGCCCTCGGCAAGGGGCAACAGGCGATTGAATACCTTCAGCGCGGGCTCGCCATTCACGAAGAGCTGAACGAGAAGGACGACGTTGCGCAGACGCTTGAAAACATCGGCAATGTCCATTATGACCAGGGCGATTACGCGCTCGCTTCGGAATTTTATCGGCGGAGTTTGAAATGGATTGAATCGGCGACGGCCTACGCCGGCCGCCTGCTCAAGATTGCGAAGACCGAGTACGAGCAGGGCAATGACGATGCCGCGATCGGTTTCTACGCCGAAGCCGCGAGCAAACTCGAATCAGCGGGAGACAAACAGGGCATCGGTTACGCAATGCACAACATCGCCAACATCTACTACTCGCAGGGCGATTACGCTCAGGCGATGAGCTACTACCGCCGCTGTCTCGCCGCCGAGAAGGAGGCCGGCTCGCCGCAAGGCGTGGCCGGCGCGCTGCAGGGCATCGGGTTGATCCACTCGCTCGACGGCAATCACGCGCTCGCTCTCGAAGTCTACCGAGAAAATCTCAGCGTCGTCGAACCCCTCCCCGACAAATCGAACATCGCCGCCGCGTGGCAGAAGGTCGGCGGAGCGTATTTCAGCCTGAATCAATTGGATCAGGCGCTCGAAGCCTTCCAAAAGGCCCTGCCTCTGCGCGAACAGGAGGGCGATATTCAGGAGACGGCCAACGCGCTGATCGATATCGGCGTGACTTACGCGTCGAAGGGCGATTTCACGGCCGCGCTCGACGCTTATCAAAGGGCCAAGTCATTGTTCGAATCGGCGAAAAATGCGCCCGGCTTCTCGGGGGACAGCGCGCTCGGCGTCGCGACAGTGTTGTTGAATGAGAGCCTGATCAGTTACGCGCAGAAGGATTACGCAAAGACGATCGAGCAGGTGGACAAGGCGGCGGCGCTCGCCAAACAGTTCGGCGACGGCGACCTCTTCTGGCAGGCGCGCCACCGCGCGGGCAAGGCGCAATACCGGTCCGGGAAGCTCGACCTCGCGCGCCAGGCTTTTGTCGAAGCCATCGCGACGATCGAAGCGCTGCGCCCGCAGCGGAAACGCGGATACGAGCCGCGATTTTACGAGAGCAAACTCGCGCCTTATCAGGCGATGGTCGACGTGGCCATCAGCGAGGGCAAAGGCAATGAGGCTTTCGATTACGTCGAGCGCGCCAAATCGCGAGCGCTGACCGGAGTGTTACAGAGCGCGAAGATTTGGATCACCAAGACGATGACGCCGCGCGAGCGCGAGCAGGAGCGAAAATTCCTGACCGACCTCGCCGCCTTCAACACGAAGATTCAACGCGAAATGGAGCGCCAGAACCCGAACAAAGCCCGCATCGATGATCTGACTGAAAAACTGCGCGCGGCGCGGAAGGATTACGCCGCGTTCCGCGACAGACTCTTCGCGCGGCGCCCGCAATTGAAGACGCTGCGCGGCGAGGGCAAGCCGCTGGACGCGGCGCGCGCGGCGGCCCTGCTGACCGACGCGGAGACGGCCCTGCTCGATTTCGCGGAGACGGACGAAAACGTCTACCTCTTTGCATTCACGAAAGCTGGCGCGAAGGCCGGCGGACGCGCGCGTTCACGACAGTCTGCCTCCCCGCTGAAAATCTACATCCTGGGCGTCGATCGCAATGACCTCTACGCCCGAGCGTCCAGGTTTCAGGAAGCGATATCGAGCCGCGGCGATGACGCTCAGACGCAGGCTCGCGAGCTTTATGACCTGCTGCTCAAACCGGCGCAGGAGCAGATCGCCGCGCAAAAGCATCTGATCATCGCGCCCGACGCGGTCTCGTGGAATCTGCCTTTTCAGGCTCTGCGAACCGAGGATGGCCGCTACCTGATAGAGAACTGCGCCGTCTCTTACGCGCCCTCGCTGACCGCTCTCGGCGCGATCTCCACACTGCGAAGCCGCCCGAAGCCTGGCCGAGCGGCAACGCCCGCGCTGCTCGCCGTCGTGAACCCGGCGTTGAGTCCGGCGATGGAAACAAGAATCAAATCAATAGTGCCGGATGAAAAGACCGATCAGACTCCGGATGCGCAAAATGAAGTCGACGAGTTGAGCAAGCTTTACGGCGAGCGGCGGGTCGCCGTACTGGTCGGCCCAGCCGCGAGCGAGGATCGGATGAAGGCCGAAGCGGGAAAGTACGACCTGCTGCATCTGGACGTTCGCGGCGTATTGAACGAGACCGCGCCGCTCTTCTCCTTCGCGGCGCTTTCATCGAACACGGAGGCGAAGGAAGACGGGGCGCTGGAAGTGAGAGAGATTTTCGATCTCGATCTGAAGTCCGATCTGGCGGTGATCTCCGCGAGCGAATTGGCCTGGCCGAAAGCCGGGGCGATGCGAAGCCTGACCGGCTTGACCTGGGCGTGGTTCGTCGCAGGATGTCCGGCGACCCTCGTGAGTCGTTGGCGTTGTGATGAATCATTCGATCTGGCGCTCGAATTCCATCGCCGGATCAAATCGTCATGGCGCAAAGAGTCGAAGGCCAGAACCTGGCAATCGGCGGTTCGACAGTCGCTCAGCCGTGAAGAACGCCGCCATCCTTATTTCTGGGCGGGGTTTTCGATGTTGGGGGATGCGCGTTAAACTCTTTTTGCTTCCCACCTGATGCGGTTTTCAAATACCATGCGACTTGAAAACCGAGTTGATGTGGCATTGCGCATTGTCGACGAAATGAATATGGAGTGCGCAAACCACGGTATCGCATTCTCGAAGGGGAAACTATGAAAAGAGCATTGTTCACCGCATTCACGATCATGGCCTTGGCGTTCGCCTGGATCTCTTCATCCGCCGCGCCCGCGCCGCAGAAGAAAAGCAAGAAATCGAAGCTCGAATCGGGGTCGCGCGCCGAGGGCGAAGCGCGCAATCTCAACTATTTGACCAAAGAGATTCGCAAGGAGCTTGTCACGCTGCCGTTCTTCGGCGTCTTCGATTGGCTCGAAGGCAAGGTCGAACCGGACGGCACGGTTTACCTGGGCGGGCAGGTGACCAGGCCGACGTTGAAGAAGGACGCGCAGAGACGCGTCGAAAAAGTCGAAGGCGTGGACAGAGTGATAAACGAGATCGAGGTTTTGTCGCTCTCGCCGAACGATGATCGCTTGCGGAGGGCGGTCTTCCGCGAGCTTTTCAACTTCAACTCGCCGCTCTTCCGCTACGGCCAACAACCCATCCCGCCGATTCACATCATCATCAACCGCGGAAGGCTGACCTTAAAAGGAGTGGTGGCGAACAAAGGCGACAGCGATCTCGCCAACATCAAAGCCCGTGGCGTTCCGGGCCTGTTCGAAGTCAAGAACGACCTGAGAGTTGAAAAAGATTAGAATTGGGTTTACAGAAATAAATCAACATAAAGGGTCAAAGGGTCAAAGGAAGAACCGGTAAAGAGGACGGCGCGGCGTCTGGTTGACCCATTGACCCTTTGTGTTGATCTATATACTGATTTGCGAGCCGCTTTAAATTTTGATGTTGTAGACCTTGATCTTGCTGTTGAGCGTCGTGTTGTTCATTCCGAGCAATTTCGCGGCGCGGCTCTGATGACCGCCGGTGATATCGAGCGCGCGGCGGATCAACTCGATTTCGAAGCGCGAGACTTCGTCATAGAATGAGATGCCGCGGGCGATGTCGAGCAAGGCCGCCGATTCCGTCACGTCCGCGGCGTCGCCTGATTGCGATCGTGGGGTGACTATCTCCTCGCGCAGGCAATCCAGCGTGATCTCGTCAACGCGGGCGACGATCACGGCGCGTTCAGTCGCCGTTTCGAGCTCGCGCACGTTGCCGGGCCATGAGTAGCTTTCGAGCGTCTTCAGGACTTCGGGCGCGATCTGATCGGAGATCTCCCGCCCATTCTCCGCGCTGTATTTGCGGATGAAATGCTGTGCGAGCGGCAGGATGTCTTCTTTGCGGTTGCGCAACGGTGGCAGGTGGATGTTGATGACGTTCAAACGATAAAAGAGGTCTTCGCGGAAATCTCCGGATCTGACGGCGCGCTGGAGATCGGTGTTGGTCGCGGCGATGATCCGCACGTCGACCTTGCGCGGCTGCGTGTCGCCGAGCGGAGTGAATTCGCGCTCCTGAATCACGCGCAGCAGTCGCGCCTGGGTTTCGGGCGGGATCGTGCTGATCTCGTCGAGGAAGATCGAGCCGTTGTCGGCGACCTCGAACAGGCCTTTTTTAGCCGCGATGGCGCCGGTGAACGCGCCTTTTGTGTGGCCGAAGAGCTCCGATTCCAGAAGCTCCGACGGGATGTTGCTGCAATTGACCGCGACGAACTGCCCGGTCTCGGCGCGGGGGCTGGAGAAATGGATCGTGCGCGCGACGACCTCTTTGCCGGTGCCCGATTCGCCGGTGATCAGCACGGTCGAACGCGCCGGCGCGACCTGCTCGATCAGGTCATAAACTTCGCGCATCGCGATCGAATGTCCCACGATCTGTTTGCGGTCGGCCGATTCGCGCAGCGTGCGTCGCAAAACCCGGCGTTCCTCGTCTCCGCGGCGGCGCGCGATGCCTTCGGCGACTCTGCGCATGATGACCGCGTTTTCAAACGGCTTGCGAATGCACCTGAAAGCGCCCATTTCCCAGGCGGCGATGGCCGTGTCGAATGTCGCGTAGGCCGTGATCATAATCACCGCGGCTTCGCGGTCGAGCTTCAATATTTCTTCGAGCGTCCGCAATCCGCCGATGCCCGGCATCGAGACGTCCAGCAGCACCGCATCATAGGTTCGCTCGCCGAAACGCGCCAATCCTTCCTCGCCTGTCTTGGCCAGATCGACGCGATAGCCGTCCTGCGAGAGCAGACTCTCCAGAACGTCGCGCATTACTTCTTCATCATCTACAACAAGAACGTTGCCTTTTTTCGCCATACTTCTAAAAAGTAGCACAGAGTCTCAAACTCTGCACATCTCAATCAGGTTTGTGATCGGTCGCTTTAATTTGATCGGCGCTCATAGGTGTTGTCTTCAGATCGAATCGGAGCATCTCAGCCGGCGCGTCGCCGATGTTTTCAAACTCGATCACTGCGCCCTGTTCGAACCACTCGGTTTTGCCGGCGTCGAGGGTTAATTTCGACGGCCTGGCTTTCCCCTTCTTGACTTTGAAGCTAGCCGGAGCGAGCGTGACTATCAGCGCAGGCTCGTTTGCGGCGGCCGAGACGGTCAATTTTTTGCGCGGCGCGACAGCCAGCCGGGTGGCCCGAATCTGTTCGTTCTCGAACTGGATTTTCTGGAAGTTCTCGCTCAAGGGGTATTCTTCCGGTTGAAATTTACCATGAAGGCTCCTGGCGTTCACCGGCTCGGTCTTGAATTCGATCCGCACGAAATCGCTCGGCGTATCCCCGGTGTTTTCGACTTCGTGAGTCTCCTTGACCGCGTACCAGAGCCGGAAGCCGCGGGCTTTGGTGGCCGGTCTGGTAATTGCGCCGTAACTCAATCCGACATGCTTGAAGATGACCGGGCCGCTATCGTTCAAATAGACGAAAGCCGCCGCCGTCGCCGGATGATCGTGTTCGGGAATCTTCTCTTTCGTGGCGTAATGCACTCGGAGAACTTTGACCCATTCATTCTCGAAATCGAGTTTGTAAGCCTGCGGCGCGACCTTCACCGGATCTTGCGCCATCAACGGCGCGGCAAGCAAAATGATTATCGCCAGGAAGCGAATCAACGGCATGGCGTGTTTTCTCCTTTGTGATAAACTGCCGGCCGCAAGCATACAACGCTGCGCGCAATTTGTCCTTATCTGGCGCCGCGCCCGCATAAACTTATGACCGTGAAATTATATTGGGAAGATGCGCATCTGACGCGCTTCGCCGCGCGCGTCACCGGCGCCTGGTTGCAAGGCCCCCATCGGATTGTCGCTCTCGATCAATCGGCCTTCTATCCAACCGGAGGCGGGCAGCCCTGCGACACCGGCTCGATCAACGCAGCCCGCGTGATTGACGTCGAGATGGCCGAAGACAGGCGGATACTGCATCGCCTTGACTCAGACGTTTCGTTCGCCGCCGGCGAAGAAGTGGCCTGCGAGATTGACTGGCGCCGCCGCCGCGAAATGCTTCAGCAGCACACGGGCCAGCACATCCTCTCGCAAGCCTTTTTCCGGCTTTTCGGCGCCGAGACAAAAGGCTTCCGCATCACCGACCGGACGACTGAAATTGATCTGACGCTCGAAGCGCAGCCCGAGGAGATCGAGAGCGCGATCGCGCGCGCCGAAGAATTAGCCAACGACGTGGTCTTCGACAACCGCGAGATCCGCGCCCACAATCTCACGCCCGGGGAGGCCGCCGCCTTGCCGTTGCGGAAAGAGAGCTTCGTCGCCGACTGTGTCCGCGTCATCGAGATCGCCGACTACGACTGGTCTCCGTGCGGCGGCACGCATGCCGAACGCACGGGCGAGGTCGGATTGATCGCCGTGCGCGGATGGGAGCGCGCCAAGAAGATGACGCGCGTCCATTTCCTTTGCGGCGTGCGGGCGCTCGATGATTATCGCGAGGCCAACCGCTCAGTTGACGCGATAGCGCGGAAATTCACCGTCGGCAGGGAAGATGCCGAATCCTCGGTGGCGAGATTGCTCGACGAGAACAAACGCCTGTCGCGTCGAGCGCGGGAACTGGCTGGGATCGTCGCTTCGGTCGAAGCTAATGAGTTGATCGCGGCGACGGAGCCGGTTGACGGGACGCGGATCGTTTCGAGTGTCTTTGAAGGCCGCGACATCGAGGAGTTGAAACTGCTGGCCCATCGCCTGGTTGACGGCGATAACGTGGTCGCGCTGTTGGCGTCTAAAGAGAGCGGGACAGCTCGCCTGGTCTTCGCCCGGTCCGCAAACCTCTCAGCCGACATGAACGCGCTGATGCGGACGGCGTGTGAGCGCCTGGGTGGGCGCGGCGGTGGCAAGCCCGATTTCGCGCAGGGCGGTGGGTCGAAGGTGAGCGAACTTGACGAGGCGCTGGAAGAGGCCAGGACGACAATTTGATCTATTTGGGACGCTACGGTGCTTGAGATGGCGCCTCCGATCGCTCCAGCGCGGCGCGATCCCATTTGCCCAGATCGGCGGCAGCTTCGTATGTGCTTTGCAGGAATCGCATCAGCGTTCGATCAGGCTCTTTTGCCAGGCGCACGACTTCGTAAGGCAGAATGAACTCTTTCATGTCGGGGCTGTAGTAAGCCTCATCAGGTTGCGCGCGCCAGCCGGCGAACCCATCCGGCTCAGGGTAAGCGTAGGAGTAGAAGATCGGCTCGGGCGCTGCGGCGCTGCCCGGCCAGAACCCGGCGCTACTGACTTCATGCGAGTAGGCTTCGCGCACGACGAAATCCGGGGTGTTCGGAACACTCGGATGCTCGGGCGCGCGCCGGCCCGAAAACCGCGTCACCGCCAGATCGAAGCCTCCCCAGAAAAAATGGACCGGGCTGCATTTGCCGATGAATTGCGACCTGAATCGTTGCATCACGCGGTCGGCCTGCGCCAGGGCGAGCCAGAAGCGATGCGCCTGCTCGCCGTCGTAAGCCGCGTGTTTGGTATCCTGCTCGAACGGGATCGGGTCTTCGACTTCGGACGGCGTGGTCCGGATGTTGACCTCGATGTCGAGCGAACGCAGCCCCGCCATGAAGTCGCGGTAGAAATCCGCCACCGATCGCGGACGCAGCGCGAAAGAGTGCGCCGCGCCGTCACTCATCCCGATGCGAAGCTCGTGATCAATGAAATCGAAATCAATCTGAAACGCGCGGGCGCCATAAGGGATCGGTGAAGTCGTAAGGCCGCGCGAGGTAATGTACAGAGGCGCCTGCCACCAGTGATTGATCATCGGCGCTTGCGCGAGCCGCGTCTTGCCGACGATCTGCGTCCACATGTGCAACGTCTCGCACGTCTCCCGCCACTCGATGAAGGGCAGGCTCGGCCAGGTCGCGTCTACGAGTCGGTTTTGCGGCGTTTGCCGTCGAACGGGTTTCGTCGTCATCCTTCAGTCTCCCGCGCAGTCCCCCTCGCCTCAAACTCGTCGGCCAGCGCCGCTGCGCGCTGGCCGATCCTCCCAATCCACCTGGTCAATGTAGCAATAGCTCCAATTCTCGCCAAGCTCGAAGGACTTGATGATCGGATGCCGGGTTGCGTTGAAGTGCTTCGTAGCGTGTTTGTTCTTGCTCGAGTCGCAGCAGCCGACGTGTCCGCAACTGCGGCACAGCCGCAAATGCACCCACGTGTCACCCGTCTGCAAACACTCCTCGCAGCCTTGCGCACTCGGCGTGACTTCGCGGATTTGGTTCAGGTGCGCGCAAATCGGATTCATTGTGATCTCCCTTACGAATGACGCCGTGACAGCTTGCGCCACGGCGTCATTCGATCGTTGATGACGGGAAGAGATTCCCTTGATTAAGGCATACAACTGGTGTGCCTCGTCGAGGCGCGCATCCCTGGAATTTACCGAAAATAACGGTAAGGAATTGAGGCTCTCCAACACAAAGTGACGAGGGGTGAGAGGAAGAAATATGTTTTTTCGACAGAAGCGCGCGTCAGAGGGCCTTCAGCCCCAGATAAAGCAGAAAAATCAGAGTCCCA
>Ga0137409_10009220_pt1 | contig 10046 bp, 14 predicted proteins | sample CZODoug1_16funga_FD_122059 | JGI IMG/M metagenome (GOLD analysis project Ga0137409, IMG submission 122059) | Vadose zone soil fungal communities from Angelo Coast Range Reserve, California, USA - CZODoug1_16fungal (Hybrid Assembly) | ecosystem: Environmental > Terrestrial > Soil > Vadose zone...
ACGGTCCTCGACGCCTGCGCGCTTCTCATGGCCTGCGTCCGGGACGAGTCGTCCTGGGAGGCACGCGTCACGTTCGCGATGGCCCGGCACGCCGTCGTCGATCTCGCCCAGGTCTTCCGCCTCGAGCCGCGTGCGCCCTCCCCGGATCGACTCTCCCCTGCGGATGCCGCCCGGCTCTTCCATCTGCTGGCCGAAGCCGGCCGGCCGGTCTCCGACACCGCGGACGCGGCGCAGCGTCTCGCGGATCTTCGCGGAACCTACGAGCCGTACGTCAACGCACTCGCGGAGCGCCTGCTGATGCCCCTTCCCGCCTGGACCTCGACCCGCGCCTCGCACGCGAGGACGCACGCCGACAATTGAGCGACCCTGGGTGGCTGTCGTTCAGGGCTTCCGCTTTCGCGCCGCGGGGGGAACGGCTCCCTCTCCCGCGTCCTGGAGCGCCTCGAGCAGCGTCTCCAGATCCCAGGGCGCGTCGTGGCGGACGCCATTGATGAAAAACGTCGGCGTCCCGTTGACGCCGCTCTTGACGCCCGATTTGAAATCCTGGCGGACGCGGGCGGCGTGGACGCCTGCGGCCAGCTCCTGCTCGAAGCGGACCCGATCGAGGACCAGTCTCTGAGCGGCCCGGACCAGATCGGGATCGTCCAGGGTCTCCTGGTGCTCGTAGAGCCAGTCGTGCATCTCCCAGAACCTGCCCTGGGCGCCCGCCGCCTCGGCGGCCTCGGCCGCGTGCTCGGCGTGCGGGTGCATCTCGGAGAGCGGGAAGTTGCGGAACACGAAGCGGAGGTGGCGTCCCATCCGCCTCTGCACCTCGTGGATGATCGGGTAGGCCCGTCCGCAATGGGGACACTCGTAATCGCCGTACTCGACGAGCGTCACTCGGGCGTCGTCGGGACCGGTGCCGTGGTCGGAGTCGGAGACGGGCGGTGTCAGGCGGCTCACCGCGTCCCCTTTCCGGCGCCCAGCTTCTCCAGAGCGTCGAGAATGCTATCGGCGCCGGGATTGACTCCCACGGGTGAGACGTAGGACCAGCGGATGATCCCGTCGGCGTCGATGACGAACAGCGCCCGCTCGCTGATTCCGTCCGCCGCACGGTACACGCCGTACCTGCGGGCGACCTCCCCCTTCGGCTCGAAGTCGGCAAGGAGCGGGAAGTGCAGCCTGCGGTCCTTGGCGAAGGCCGCGTGACACCAGGCTCCGTCGACGGAGACGCCGAGGAGCTGCGCGCCGAAGCGCGCGAACTCATCGCGGACCTCGTTGTAGAGAGACATCTGGTCGCCGCAGACGGGACTCCAATCGGCCGGATAGAACGCCAGGATGACCGGCCGCCCGCGGAACTCCGACAGCGTGACCGTCTGGTCCGGTGTGCTCGGCAGCGAGAAGTCGGGAGCCGCCGTCCCGGCCGGGAGTGCCGTGCTCTGCTTCATTGTTCGTAGTTCTCAACGATCCTGGGCGGCCGGACGTGCGCCTGCGCGGGGTCGTCGCCGAACTCCCTGAGCGCGCGACGCTGGCGCAGCAGATCCCAGCACTGATCGAGCTCGATCTTGAGCTGATCCAGACGCTGACGGTCGGCGTCCGAGAGCTTCCCCTGCTCGAAGAGCCGGTGCTCTTCCTTGACGAGATGTTCGATGTGCCGGCGTACCGGCTGGTCGGACTCCTGTTCGGCCATGAACGCACCTCTCTGGGCCTCGGGTGGCCTGTTTGATGTGTCTCCTCTTTACTTCATCCTGACCGTCTGCACCCACGAGCCTGTCTTGCCGAAATCGTCGGAGACAATGATTCCGTTCCTGCCCGCGACGTAGACGTACTTGCCGTCGCTGCTCGTGGTGATGGCTACCCCGCCCGTCTCTTCAGCGATATTGAACTTGTCCCTGAAGCTCTCCTGGGCCTTCTGCGCCCAGAGGGGCCGGGCGAGCAGGACCAGGCTCGCGACCACGAGACCTACGGTCACGGTCATCCACAAGTCCCGATACGTCCACCGGAAGACACGACGCTCTGCCATGGAGTGGCCTCCTTTCACGGAATCGCAGTCTAGCAGATCGCATCTGGGGGCGGCCCGGGCGGAAGCCGGCCTGACCCGGCCGCGGCACGCTTTCGCGACCCTCATCGCCTATACTGGCTGGCACAGGCGGGGTCGGAAGCCAGCGCTCGCCGATGCTTGAGGGAGGTTCCCATGCTGTCATGGCGCCAGTCATCTGCTGTCGTCGCGGCCCTGCTTCTCGCCCTCGCCGTCGTGCCGAAGGCCAGGCCGGCCGACAAGGAAAAGATGCCCGAACCCGAGCCGTTCGGTCGATTCACCGTGGACCAGGTCGAGCGGCGGCTCGGCCAACCGAACATCCACGTCTACGACGGCAATCGCCCCGAGACCTACGCCGAGAACCATCTTCCGGGCGCCGTGCGCCTGAACAGCAAGGACATCAAGGAAGGGGTCCTGCCGGCGGACAAGGACACCACCCTGATCTTCTACTGCATGAACGAGCTCTGAATGGAGTGCCACCACGCGGCCCGGAGGGCCGCCGATCTCGGCTACCGCGAGATCTTCGTCATGCCGTCGGGAATCCAGGGCTGGATCAAGGCAGGAAAGCCGGTCGTCAAGGGGGACGCACCTCGCTGACGGGCTGACCCTGCCGGCTACATCACGTCGAAGGCGTCCACGACGACCCAGCTGCAGCATCCGGCCGGGTTCCACGCACCCGTCGTCTTGATCGTCAGCGTGTGGGGACCCGGAGACAGACCGCTGGCCGTGTACATGACGGCCTGTGCCTGCTCGGTCGGCGCGTAGGTATCGACGGTCGCCTTCAGCGCACCGTCCAGATAGACCTCCGCGATCCCGCCCCAGACAGCCTTGAAGCCGATCCAGCGGACTCCGGTTCCGTTGAAGGGGAGCGTGGCGGTCCCGATCGGATACGGCGATTCGACGATCGAGCCGCCGCTCAGATCGGAGCGATGCTGCGGATACCACACCCCCGTGTAGAGGACGGATGGATTGTTCTCCTCGATGCGCGTGGTGCCCGAAGGCACGGCGCCGGCCACGGGCACCTGCGCCGGCGCCCATGACCAGGACAACATCGCCAGCAGCACCGGCACGATGTGTGCCGCCAGCGCTCGTCGCCGCGTACGCTTGTTCGGTCTCATTGCGATGCACCCTCCTTAGAAGCAACAAGGATGGCCCGATCCAGGGGCGCGCGCGTATCGGGTAGATACCCCGATGCCTTGGCGGAAAAACACCGTGAGAGCGTCATGGAGGGGGCGGAGGGGCGTGCCGGGCGTCCTCGATGGCCCCACCGGCTCCCGCTCCGGTCGAGTGCGCGAAGGCACCGACCGACTCCGTCGTTGCGGCCCTCGACCTCATCGATGGAGGAGTGTGCCGGGCGGAATCTTCCGCGGCCACGACGCCGGAATGGATGCGCGGAGGCCGGAGGTGCCGGTGCAGCTGCGGGTACCCCTGCAAGTCGGATGCGGACTGCGGCGGGGGGATCGGATCCTGCCGCGCCGGCATCTCCTGCTGCTGAGGGACCCTTACATCTCCTGATGCTCGTCGAGGCACTGGAGCGTCAGGCCGCCGTGGCTCCAGGCGGCCCCCGCCGCCAGGGCCATCGACACGAAGATCACCTCGCCGATCTCGGCGTCGCTCGCCCCGGCCTTGCGCGCGCGCCGGGCGTGCGCGTCGATGCACCACGGGCACTGCGTGATGTGCGCGATACCGATCGCGATCAGCTCCTTCGTCTTGAGGGGCAAGGCGCCGTCCGCGAACGCCTTGCCGTCGAACTCGAGGAACGCCCGGTAGGACTCGGGCGCCAGCTCCCGCATGCGCTTGAACTGCTTCTTCACGTCGACGCCGTGGAACACCATGGTCGCGACTCCTTTCAGTGGAAGACCTGATGGAACAGATCCAGCATGGCGGCCCAGGACTTCGCGTCGGCGTCCGCGTTGTACGCGAGACCGTCCATCCCGGTCTTGTCCGCCTGAGGGTTGGTGAAGCTGTGCTTCGCCCCCGGATAGCTGATCACCTCGAACTTCGCCCCCGCGGCCGTCATCTCGCTCTTGAACGCCTCCACCTGCCGGGGCGGGATCATCGGATCGTCGGCGCCCGTGAGGACGAGGATGCGCGCCTTGATCTTCCCTTTCCCGGCCGGCGTCTTCGTCGCCAGATGTCCGTGGAACGTCACGACCGCGTCGAGGTCGGCGCCTGAGCGCGCCATGCCCAGAACGACCCCGCCCCCGAAGCAGTATCCAATCGCGGCGATCTGATCCGGGTCGACGTGAGGATCCCGCTTGAGCTGTTCCAGCGCCGCGTTGAACCGGGCGGTCATGACCGCGGGGTCCTTCGTGGCCTCGGTCATGAACGCTTCGGCGTCCTTCGGATGCGTGGCCACCTTCCCCTTGCCGTACATGTCGAGCGCGAAGCCGACGTAGCCCGCCTGCGCCAGACGCTTCGCCTGGTCGCGGGCGTGCTCGTTGTGGCCCCACCATTCGTGCACCACCAGCACTCCCGGACGCCTGCCCTTCGCGGCGTCGTCCCATGCGAAGAATCCCTGCAGGACCGTGTCCCCCTGCCTGTACTCGACATCCTTTGTCCGGACGGCGGCCGATACACTCGACGTCAGCGCGAGCAGCGCCGCCGCGATCGCGAACACCCGTGCCTTGTCCATGGGTCGTCCTCCTTGACGCGTTCCTGTTTACAACACGGCGCGCCGGCACGCAAGGGGCCCGCGCGCGCAAACGCGACACGCGGCGGCCCCGGACACGGTCAGAAAGCCGACGGGCGGCGATGCGGCCGGGACAGGGATCGCAATGAGGTAACCGCCCCCTCGTGCTCGCTTGACTCCACCGCCAAGGGCACTACCTTCTGTTCATCGTACGTTGCTCGTCGGGTTCGAACCGAGGGAGGGGCTCATGCTGAACAGCACTGTCACCGCGGACTCCGACCTCTGGCAGTCGGTGTTCCGGATGCTTCTGGCGCCGATCACGTGGATCGCCGGAATGCAGAAGTGGTTGCTCAATTTCTTCCTTTCGTCGTCGTCCGACTGGACCGCCGTGGGCAAAGTCGTCTTTCTACTTCTCCCGGTCCTTCTTTTCGTGGCCGCCGTCTGGTGCACGCAGCTGTCGCTCTACACCGTGCTGTTCCGGTCGGCGCGCGTCAAATTCGCGGGGATGGTGGTCCTGAGCTGGTGGGACGCGGCCCGGGCCGTATGGTTTTACTGGATCGGGCTGTTCCGGCTGGTCGTCGTGGCTATCGGCTGGGTCCTGACTCTCGCGCGCCTCGCCCTGCGCCTTCTGATGGAAGCGCTGCGGCAGCTTCTGATCGCCCCCTTCACGTTCACGGGCCGGCTCTCCAAGAGCTACTTCCGGCCCGGCGTGCCATGGATCGCCTTCATGATGCTGCTGTTCTGGTGCCTGCTCGAGGCGACGATCTTCACCTACACCCTGTTCCCGACCGTGTCGGAGGTCCTGGCGGATCTGGTCGGGATGGAGGCGCCGCGCCTCGCCGGGCCCGTCCTTTACCTCTTCCTGCTCCTCCTGATCCTGGGCAGCTTCGCCTGCATCCAGGCCCTCCTGGACAGCTTCAGGAAGCGCGAGATCAAGCTGATCGTCCAGATGGTCCTGGTCGAGTTGTTCGTGATGTTCTTCGAGGTGATGTTCCTCTACCGCGAGTTGGTGGACGCGATCACGCCCTGGATCGCTCAGCAGACCGGCGAGCGCTTCCGCCTGGGGATCGTGTTCACTCTCTCCGTGGCGACGTTCGGCTGGGTCGGCATCCGCGGCATGACCTGGTTCCTGTTCGGGCAGTACGGCACGCCGCCGCTTCTGGCCTTCATCTCCCGCCAGCCCCTGCCCGAGGGGGAGGCGCCGGCCCAGCAACCGGCCGGGCCGGAGCCGGCAAGTCCCTGGCACGAGCTGATCCAGGACTTCAAGCGGGAGACCGACTGGCTGCACCAGAAGTGCGAGGAGATCATGGAATACCTCGCGCTGCCGTTCCTGCACGTGCTCGCCGCGGCCCTGAACTTCGTCATGATCCTGGTGGCGTCGAAGCCGGTGATCGGCCTGCCGCTGAAGAGCCTGAAGGACATCATGGACACGCGCGACATCGCCAACACCATCCGGCTGCAGCCGAAGAGAGCGGAGAGCCAGTGAGGCGCGCGCGCGTCGCGTCCCGCGGACTCCTGGCGGTCGTCCTCCTGAACGCCGTGCTGCTCGCTGGGTGCGGCCTCGAGTCCGGCGAGCGCAAGCCGCGCCTCACGCTGTTCGTCGGGGTCGATACCAGCGGGTCGTTCAGGAATTCAGGGTCCTACGACGACGCCATGGCCTTTCTCGCCTACTACATCTACGGTCATCTCCACGAGCTCGGCGGGCTCGACACGCCGCGGGAGCTGTTCGTCGGGGCGATCGGGGGGCGCAATCTCGACGAGCCGAAGGCCTTCCATCCGATCCAGGACTTCGCCGACAAGAGCATCCATGAGATCGAACATGATCTGAGGACCTGGTTTCCGCCCAGCGACTCGTTGACCGATTTCAATCCCTTCTTCCGGCAGGTGGCCCGCATCGTGAAGGAGCGCAATCTCGTCCTGGCGCCGGTCACCCTGACGGTTGTCACGGACGGCGTTCCCGATGTCTCTCTCCACAAGGCGAAGTCCGGCTCCGCTGCGGTCTACAAGCACATCGACCTCGGGCCGCTGGAATACCTGTCCCGGCGGATGAGCGTGCGGCTCGCCTACGTCAGCCCCCAGGTCGGCAAGAACTGGCACGACCTGGTGCCGCACCAGCGCGTCCGCCTGTGGACCGTGGACGCCGAGATCATGAAGGGCTGGAAGGGCCAGATCCAGCCGGGCGGGGCGGCGGAAGCCCAGAGCCGGCTCTGGGCCTGGATCCAGCACAACGTCGACTACCGCGTCCGCTCGCTCGGCACCTGATCCCGCGCAGGTCCCGGTCTATTTTCTGACGCATAATCCCAGGGCGGATATGCGCTTCGTAGCCGTTTCGTCTGCGGGCCGGCCGGCCCTCCTCGATCGCCGCGCGCCGGCGATCCTCATGTCGCGCCTGGTGCCCGTCCTCGCCTGGTTTCTGCTCCTGGGATGTCGCACGGCGGATCCCGCGAAGCGGATCGACGCGCTCCTGGCACCGCTCTCCAGCGACCATGCTCCGGGGGCGACGGTGATGGTGATTCGGAGTGGAGCCGTCGTGTACACGGCCTCGCTCGGGATGGCCGACGTCGAGCGCCAGATCCCGATCGGACCACGGACGGTGTTCGACCTCGCGTCGGTGTCGAAGCAGTTCACCGCCATGCTGGCCATGATCCTGCACCAGGAGGGCCGGCTCGACTACGACGCCCCGGTCGTCCAATACCTGCCGGAGTTGTCCCGATTCGGCCCGGCGATGACGGTGCGCCACCTGCTGACGCACACCTCCGGGCTGCCGGACTATTACGACGCGCTGACCCGCTCCGGCGCCGCGGGCACCTGGGTCTCGAACCAGCAGGCGCTCGCCTTCCTGGCGGGATGGGGCGAGCCGGTCTTCCCCCCGGGCGATCGCTTCGAGTACAGCGACGCGGGGTACGAGATGCTCGCGCTCGTCCTCGAGAAGGCCGCCGGGGAGCCGTTCGGGGATCTCCTGCGCCGGCGGATCGTGGAGCCGCTGCAGATGAAGGACACGCGCCTGCGCGATCGTCCGGACGTCCCTGTGCCGGGCCGCGCCCGCGGCTACACGCCGCTCGGCAAGGAGTTCGCTCCCAGTCCCGGGCACGCCCTGGACTGCCTCGTCGGCAGTGGCGCGGTCAACACGACGCTCGACAATCTCCGTCTTTGGGACCAGGCGCTCGACGGCGGCCAGCTTGTGAGTCGCGAGACGTTCGGCGAGGCGCTGCGACCGATGCGGCTCAACAACGGCACAGAGAGCGATTACGCCTTCGGATGGTTCCTCAAGAAGGATCTCTGGCGCCGCCGCCTGGAGCATCCGGGGAGCTGGAACGGTTACCAGGCGTTCATCGTCCGTTACCCGGACGATCGCTTCACAGTCGTCCTGCTCGCGAACCGCTCCGACCTTGATCTCGCCGATCTCGCCAACCGGATCGTGCGGATCTACGCCGGACCATTCGGCGCCCCATGAGTCGGAGGGGCCGGACCGCGAAGATTCAGTTGGTGAGCGACCGTCCGGCGCGAGCCGTCGGGAAGCGGAACGTCAGGCCGGGGCGTACTTGAAGCGCGTTGTTGTTGTCGTAGCTGACGGCGAGATACACGAGCAGGTTGGACCGAACATACCTGCCGACACCCAGAGTGCCCACCAGCTCTCCGCCCGAGGCTTCCGGCACAACGGCTGCTGCACCGGCCGTGTCACCTACCTCGCCCCCCGAACCGGCCGACGTGTTTCCAAACACCTCTGCGAAATACTCGATGTGATCGTTGGGACGATACACCGCTGCCAGTGCGTAGCCGATGAGGTTGTTGAGACTGGCGCCGGCCGGACTGCCGGGGACGGTGTACGACAAGTTCAAGTGCGTGTCGAAACGGCCGAGACGCTTGCTGGCGATGAAATACGCCGCATAGTCGGTCTTCCCGGTCCCAATGAGAGTGTCGCGCGCGGTCGGGAATTTGACCTCCCCCGCCATCGCCATTGCCGGAACCCGCCGACCCTCCTGCATGAACCGATATGTGAGCGTCACCTCGAAGTCTCCGCTGCCGGCCGCGTGCTCGCCGGCCTTCGGACGGATGGCGGTGTACGGCACCGGCTCCATGATGAGCTCCAGATTGTCCGTCACGCCGTATTCGGCCAGAAAGGGGAGGGCGGCTTCCGTTCCCTCGGACGATCTCTGGAATTCATACGCGCTGCCGGTTTTCCACCAGCCCGCCGGAAGCAACCGCGCGGTCTCCGTCTCCAGGGTCTGAGCGAAGCACACGCTCGCGCCAAATCCTGCGAAGAGCAACGCGGCCAAACCGGATAACGCACGCCCACGGATGCTCATCGTTCTCCTCCTCTGAGTCGGCAACCCGAGACCGTGCTGAGTGTATACCCTCCTGGGGCCTCGTCCGAAGGTCATCTGGCTCATGAACTGCGGCGACAGCGCAGCAAGTCGGGACGGTCCTGAGAATCCGGTCCTCGACTCGTGCCGGGACGACGAAAGAAGAAAATATGGCGAAGGATCTTGCCGACAAAACCCCACTCACAGCCGGATGACGAGTGACCCCCATTAAGGAGAGCGATCATGAAGCCCGCTTCGACTTTCGCGATCCTGTCCGTCCTGGCTCTCTGCGTGGTGATCCTTGTTCCAACCGCTCCTGGAGCCGGTACGAAGGACACAAAGCGCTTCACGGACCGGTTCGACACATCGACCTGCGCATGGTCGTCGACCGGGAAGAACGATTTCTTCATCCTGGAGCCAGGCTACCGGCAGGTTTTCGAGGGGCATGAAGACAAGGATTCGGTGCACCTTGAAATCACCGTCCTTGCCGAGACGCAGACGATCGCCGGCATCGAGACCCGGGTCGTCGAAGAGAAGGAGACCCACAACGGGGCTCTGGAAGAGATCTCGCGAAACCTCTTCGCTGTTTGCGGCCCCGGGAACGACGTCTTCTACTTCGGTGAGGCGGTGGACATGTACAAGGACGGCAAGGTCGCCAACCATGAGGGCGCCTGGACCGCGAACACGGGAGGAGCCAAAGCCGGCCTCTTCATGCCCGCGAGACCGCTCCTCGGCGCACGGTTCTATCAGGAAATCGCTCCCGGCGTCGCCATGGACCGCGTGGAGATCGTGAGCGACAGCGAATCCTTGAAGGCTCCGGCCGGGGCCTTCGACGGATGCGTGAAAACCGAGGAAACCACTCCCCTCGAGCCCCAAGCCAAGGAGTACAAGCTATTCGCTCGGGGGGTCGGCCTCGTCCAGGACGGTACCCTCGTCCTGGTGAAGTACGGGCTCACTCCGGGCCAGAAGCCTTGAGTCGCCACGTGTCCAGCATACGACCCCGGCTCCCGTTCCGGACTGGCATCACGACGCTCATCCAGGCGGGAATCGTCGTGTGCATGGCCGGGCTCGCCGCGTCCGCTGCTCTGGGACA
>Ga0137409_10009221_pt1 | contig 10046 bp, 11 predicted proteins | sample CZODoug1_16funga_FD_122059 | JGI IMG/M metagenome (GOLD analysis project Ga0137409, IMG submission 122059) | Vadose zone soil fungal communities from Angelo Coast Range Reserve, California, USA - CZODoug1_16fungal (Hybrid Assembly) | ecosystem: Environmental > Terrestrial > Soil > Vadose zone...
CGTTCGGCTAGACTCCCCGGCAGCATGCGGGTGATCGGTCTAGTTATCGGATAGACAGGTCTGTGAATACCGACGACGGAATGAGCAATGACCTGCGTCACACGGATTATCTAGTTCCGTATACTTCTAGTTGGGCGGCTTAGGTCGATCGATCGGATTGAAGGACCGAAGACCAATGGCAACCAGACCACAGAGCGGCGGTCCCCCGAGCGCGGCGCAGGACGTTGCGAATCTCGGTGTCGTGCGCCCACCGCTTGTGTATCTGATTTCACTCGTGACAGGGGCGCTGACCCAGCTTGCCGCGCCATTCCCATTCCTTCCTGGAACGTTTGCTGTGCCGCTTGGAGCACCTCTTGTCGTGGTTGCCATAGCGCTGTTCGCCTACTCGGCCACGACATTCCGGGCGGCCGGGACGCCCGTGCCCGCCCGAAAGCCCACCACCGTGATCGTCCGGACGGGACCCTATCGCTTCAGCCGGAACCCGATCTATCTGGCGTTCTCACTGTTGCAGCTCGGTATCGCGATCTGGGTCAACAGCGTGTGGCTGCTGGCGACGCTGGCCGGGGCGGTGGCGCTCATCCACTACGTCGTCATACGAAGAGAAGAGCAGTACCTGGAACGGAGATTCGGTGCCCAGTACCTTGACTACAAGGCGTGCGTCCGCCGCTGGCTGTAAGCCACCCAACCAGCGGCTGGAGCGGGCCGGCGCATGAAGGGCGGTCGCTCAGCCGTGCGTTCGGCGGCGTGGTTTTCCGAACCCCGTCAGACGCGGTGAGGGACCGTTACCCTTCGAGGCCCCCCATGTAACTAGGGCGAAGACGGTTTAGGCGGCGGTGGCGCAGTCGGAGGCGCCGGCGGCCGCGTCGACGGCTGGCGCGGCGCGCGCCGCACGGCGTCGTTCAGCTCGGGCGTGGCCCGTCGCATCTCGTTGGTGATCTTGGCGGCGTCGACCGCGGTGCCGATGACCCGCGGTGTGATCAGGAGCAGGAGCTCCGTCTTCTCCACCTTCCGCTCGGTGAAGCCGAACAGATAGCCGATGATCGGGATGCTCTTCAGCAGCGGGATGCCGCGGTCGTCGAGCGTGACCTTGTCCTGGATGAGCCCGCCCAGCACGAGGGTCGCATTGTTCACGAGCACGACCGACGTCTCCGCCTCGCGCTTGATGAACGAGGGCGAGTTGGTCGGCGCCACGTTGGGGCCGATCGAGTTCACTTCCTGCTTCACGTCGAGCGCCACCGTGCCGAGCTCGCCGATGCGCGGGGTGACGGTGAGGATCACGCCGGCGTCGCGGTACTCGACGGTCTGGTTGAGCCCCGCCGTCGTGGTGGTCGTCGTCGCGGTGGTGGTGGCCGCCGCGACCTGGCCGGTGGTCTGGCTGGTGACGACGGGCACCGACGTCGATACGTTGATGACCGCCTTCTTGTTCTCGGTAGTCATGATCGAGGGGCTCGAGAGCACGTTGACCTTGTTCTCGGTCGCGAGGGCGTTCAGCGCCGCCAGGAACCGGTCCGCGGCGAAGGTGAAGAGATTCAGCCCGGGAGGGACGATCCCGCCGAGGGGGATCAGGCTCCGCGCCGGCCGCCCCGGCAGGGTGCCCGAGGGCGACGAGCTGACGTCGAAGCGGCCGCTCCGCAGGGCCCACTCCATGCCGAGCTTGGTGTCATCGGTCAGCGTGACCTCGGCGGCGAGCACCTCGATCAGGACCTGGCGCGGCATCTTGTCGAGCTTCTTGATCGTCTCCTCGATCTCCGTCCAGAGGCGCGGGTACGTGGTGACGACGACGGCGTTCGTGACCTCGTCCGCGACCAGGCGGATCTCGGCCTGGGGCGGCACGCCCTCGACCGTCACGCCCCCCAACACGCCCCCCGTCATGCCCGAAGATGGGGGACCGGACGAGCGCGGCACCGACACGGGCTGGGGCGGCCCGGGCGGGCGCCCTCCGGGCCCGCTCAGGGTGGAGGGCGCGCCCGCGGGAGTGGCACGGTCGCCACGGCCGTAGATCGCATCCAGCGTGGCGGCAAGATCGCGCGCCTTCGTGTTCTCGGCGAAGTAGACGAAGACGCGCTGACCCCCGTGGACGTTCACGTCGAGCTTGACGACGAGCCGCCGGATCGTCTCCAGCGCGGGTTTCCGGGCGGTGACGAGCAGCGAGTTCGAGCGCCGGTCGGCCACGACGAGCGGCAGACGGTCACCCGCGCCGCCGGGATCGAGCGTGGCGGTGGGCGCGCGCGGCGGAGCGCCGGGGGCCGGCGGCGGACCCGGGGCCGCGAACCCGGCCGGCACGCCGCCCGCGCGGAGCCGCCCGCTCGTGAAGAGCTGGAGCAGGACCGGGGCCAGCTCTTGGGCGTCGGCGTGCTTGAGCGGGATGACCTGCGGCTCGTCGCTGGCGTCCGCCACGTCCATCGGCTTCAGAATATCGAGCAGCCGACGGATATTGGCGGCGGTGTCGGTGAGAATGAGGATATTGGTATCCCGGTGCGCGCTGAGCGCGCCGTCCTGGGCGACGAAGGGGCGCAGCAGCGCCATCGCCTCCGACGCGTCGAGGAACTGGAGCGGCACGATCTGGGTCACCACCTCGTCGGCCGCCGGGCCGGGGGCCGCCTCGCGTCCGACGATGGTCCGGAGCGGTGACTGCTGCGCGCCCTCTCGCGCGATGATCCGGTAGACGTTGCCGGCCTTCACGGCGGCCATCCCATTGACCTCGAGGATGGTCAGCAGCAGGGGAAAGACCTCGTCGCTTCCGATCTGCCCCATGGTCTGCAGCGTCACCTTCCGGCCGCGGACGTTCGGGCCCAGGACATAGTTGAAGCCGACGATCTCGGCCGCCGCCTGGACCACGACCTCGACGGCCGCATTGTCGAAGTTGAGCTTGACGAACCGCGGCCGGGCAGGCGCCGCTCCCGGTGCGCGCGCCGGCGACGGTGGCGCGGGTGGTGGCGGCGGATCGGGCGGCGCGGCCTGCGGGGCGGGTTCGACCGGCTCAACGGCCGGGGATGGGGCCGGCGGCTCCACGGGTGGTGTCGAAGACGGGGCCGCCGCCTCGGTCGTTACCTCGACACGAGTCGGTGACGGCTCCGGGGCCGGCGCCGGCGCCACGGACTGGGTCGCCGAGGCACAGGCGGAGAGCGTGAATGGGACGAGGAGCAACAGCGCGACGGCACGCACGGGCATGGTCATCGCGGCACCTGGCCGGGAGCGGGCGGACTCGCGGGCTCCGGGCTCGGTGGACCCGCGGGTTCCGAGCTCGGCGACTCCGGCGCCGATCTGGAGCCCCGCCGCGGCTTCGTCGGCGCGGCGACCGGGGCGGGCTCGTCCGCCTGCGGCTTGGTGGGATCCTGGAGCAGAACCTCGACGACTCCCTCGGGCCGCCGGATCATCACGCGATCGTCCAGGATCTTCTCGAGCCGGCCTCCGGCCACCGCATCGCCCACCGCGTATCCGAATACCCGCTTGGCCACCGGGTCGTCGAGATAGGCCCGGCTCTGCTCGCCGTCGATCACGACCCCGTGCAAGATCGACTTCATGCCGGCCTCCACCACGGGCGCGATCACGACCACCTCGCCACGTGACGCGGCGAAGAGGTTACGGGCGCCGATGACGGCGTACTCCCGCGATGCTCGGCGCGCTCCCGGCGCGCCGGCTCGAGCCGAGTCGGGGACCGCCGCCGCCGGCCGCGGGCCCGATTCCGGGAGCTCGTGGGCCGGAGGCAGTGACCGGCCCTCGACCACTTCCCGCACCAGGCCGACGCCGGCCATGCAGACGAGGCACGCCAGCACGAGATCGAGCAGGAGCCACCGCCACCGAGTCAGGATCATGAGCGCTCTCCGGAGGCGGGCCGGTCGGCGGTCTTGAGCGGCGGCGGGGCGGACCTGAGATAGCCCGAGACCGTGAGCGTCGTGAGGAGCTCGCGAGGCTGGCCGGGCGCCGCCACCCGGATCTTGAGATCCTTGACGCGCAGGAGCCGCGGGGTCTGCTCGAGCCGCGTGAGGAGGGTGACGACCTGCCGGGTCGTGCAGGCCACGGTCAGCTCGATCGGGATCTCGAGGATGCCCGCGAGATCCACCGGGGCCATGACGCGCTCGCTCCGGACGTCCACCTCCGCGGCCGCCGCCAGCTCCTTCACGAGCTTCTGGAGCTCCGACGCCGCCAGGGGCGCGGTGGGACCGGCGAGGAATCCCGCCGATGCCGCCTCGACCTGCTGCGCCAGGGCTTCCCGCTCGGCGGTCAGCGGCTCGCGCTGGGCGACCATGAGACGCCGGCGCTCGAGGGTCGCCTCGCGGATCGGGATCAGCTCCGCCACCTGACGCTGCCGTGCCAGCATCGGCTCGACCACGAGCAGATAGCCGCCGACGGCCAGCAAGCCGGCCAGGCCGACCCTGATGAGGACGCGCTCGCGGCGGCTCAACATGCTCATTGGTCCGCTCCGTCGGAGGGGCCGGCGCGAGATGGCGCGGGCTCCTCCCAGCTCGCCCGGATCCGGAACTGCTCCTTGGTCTGGACCCGGGTCACCGGCGCGGTGAACTCGACCCGTTCGAGCGAGGGCGATCCATCGAGGAGCGGGATGAGCTGGCTGGCCGCCGTCGCCTGCCCGGTGAGCTCGAGCCCCTGGCGGTCCATGGCCAGCGACTGCAGCCACGCGTCGGTCGGGATGAGCTCGGTGAGCTCGCGGAGGACGGGCAGCGGGCGGAGCCCGCCCGTCTCCACCGAGTGCAGCGTGGCCAGGAGCCGTTTCTGCTGGAGGACCTGGGCGCCGAGTTGCTCGACCGCCTTGACCCCTGGGTCGAGGCGGCGAATCTCCTCCGACACGCGGGCGAGGTATCGCTCCTGGGTGTGACCGTGCGCGAGCAGCATCCCGAGCCCCAGCAACGCGGCGGTGGCCGCGAGCCCCGCCGTGAGCCGGTGCGTCCACGTCATCGAGCGCGGCCGGCCCGCGGCGGGCAGGAGGTTGAGGCGAGGACGACGACGCCCGATGGCGACCGCCAGGGCGAGGAGCCCGGCGCCGCGCCGCCTTATGGGCAGCCGCGCGATCAGGCGTGCTCCCGCCCGGCCGAACGGCGGCGCGGACACCGGCGCGCGCTTCCCGCCGCGCCTCAGGGCCACCCGCATGCGCTCCGCCTCGTCGCCCGAGACCCAGATCGCGTCGCACTCGGGCCAGTCGGCCAGCGGCAGGCTGCGGGTGATCTCCTCGGCAAGCTCCGCGTCGCTGCCGGTCGGCACCCTCCGGCTCAGGAGCACCGCGCCCTGGTCCACGCAGAGCAGGTCGGTGTGCGGGCCGTGGCGGTGAATCCAGACGACCCGCCCCCCCGGGTGGCGCCGTGACAGGAGCGCGGGGAGATCGTGGCAGGCCGCCGTCACCGACTGGGGCGGCCGCTTGATCGTGTCGAGGAGGCGGAGGGCGCCGTCCACCGTGCGGCCCTCCGCCGCCATGACGAGGATGCGCCGGGTGTCGCTGGGCGCGTCGCCGACCGGAACGCAGTCGAACCGGATGTCCTGGGTTGGAAACGGCACATGGCGCTCGAGCTCGAAGGCCACCATCGGTCGGAGGCGGCCGCTCGCCATGCGCGGCAGCTCGAGCGTCTTGACGACGGCGAGGCTCCGGTCGATCCCCACCCGCACGCGCGGCCGGCCGAGCCCCCGCGCATCGAGCTCGGTGGCGAGCCGCGCGGCCAGAGTCTCATCGGGCTCGAGGCGGAACTGCTCGAGCCGGCCCGGTCCGCGGACCGCGGTGACCACGACGTGCCCGTCGTCGAAGGTGAGACCGACGCGCGAGCGCCTCATCGATCCTCTCCCACGCGCCACGACAGCACCGTGAGACCGAGCGCGGCCAGGTCGTCCGGCGCGGCGCTCGCGAAGGATGGGGTCCCGCGCTGCACGACGGCCACGATGCGAGCCTTCGGCGCCCCCGTCACCCAGCCCTCGGCCTCGATCCGGAAGGTGGCGCTTCCCACCCCGAGCCCCCGGCCGGTGAACCGACCGGGCACCACCGTGTACGGTGCGCGGATCCGCGTCTGGACCACGTCGCTGATCTCGGCGTCCGACAGCCCGAGCGCCGCCAGCACGGGAGCCGGGGCGGTATTGAGATTCACGATCTCGCGACCGAATACCGTGGTCAGCGCGGCCAGGCCCGGCCGCTCGTCCCGACCGAGGTACAGCTCCCGGGTGATGCCGCGGATCTGGAGCAGCTCGGCCGGATCCTGAAGCCGCGCGTTCCGCGCGTGGTAGGGGACGGGTCGCTTCATGTAGTGGTCCTCACTCTCCGCCCCGTTCACGCGGGGCAGGTCGTCGGGATCCTTCCAGTCCTGGAGCGCGTCCACGACGACGTCGCGGGCCCGATGGTCGAGGCCGAGCACCTGGAGCAGGCGGCCGACGCGGGCCGGTGACGCGGTGTTGAGATTGAGCCGCGCCTGCTCATCGGTGAGCCGATAGCTGAACTCGCCCGAGCCGAGGGGCACCCGGTCACGAGCCAGCGACGGCAGCCGCATCGGCACGGTGGATCCGGGCACGACCCGGTAGAAGGCGAGCGCGCCCGCCTCGTCCACCGCCTGGATCGGCGCCTGGCTCACCACCTCGCGCAGCGCCTGCTGCACGGCCGCCTCCGCCAGATGGGAGGCCAGCAGCTCCTCCCGGAACGACCGGCCCGCCGACGCCTCAAGCCGCATCGCGACCGCCAGCTCCAGCACCACGACGGTGAGGAGCGCCACCACCAGCATCACGCCCAGCAGGGCGAAGCCGCGCTCGCTTCTCATGGCGCGTTCACCCGGATCGGGATGACGACCGGCGGCTGGTCCGTCAGCGTGATCTCGACCGCGGCGGGCAGCTCCTGCTCGGCGGTCCCGTCCCAGCGCTCCGCCCAGGTGCGGTCGTGGCCGCGGAGATAGCGGAACTGAAGGGCCACGACGCCCGGATCGGCGAGCACCGGGACGAGCGCCCCGAAGAGGTCTCGGCTCGGGAGCGCCGCCTCGCGAATGGTGAGCCCGCGATCTTCGAGGGACAGTGACACCGCGGTGAACGCGATCGGGGCGGCCAGTGGAACCGGCGGCCGGGCGGTCACGAAGGTGAGCCGGTCGCGCTCGCCCTGGAACGCGGGGGGCGCCGGCTCCGGGCCCGCCGCGTCGAGACGATACGGATGCGCGCCACCCACCGCGCGAACCAGGAGCTGGTTCAGGCTGCGGACGCGCTGGAGCTGCTCCGCGCGGGCATCTCCCTGGCGCCAGGCCGCCAGGCCCACCCGGAGCCCGCTGAAGGTGATGGCGAGCAGCGCGGCGACCAGCGTCAGCGCGATGACGATCTCGATCAAAGTGAAGCCGGCGGCATCTTCCCGTCTCATCGGGCGACCTCCGGCGGGCGCGGGATGAGCCGCAGGCTCGCGAGCTGGAGCGAGCGTCCGGGTCCCCAGCGGACCGTCACGGTCAGTGCCCGGAGCTCCGGGATCGGGCCGCCCGGCGGAATCAGCTCGTCGGGGGCACCCGCGAGGGCGACCGTCCGCTCCCACGTCATCGCCCCTTCTCGCCCCGTCTCCACGCCTTCGGCGATCGGATCCGCCGCCCGGGCGAGCCGATCGGCGAGGAGCGCGGCCTGCTGCTGGTCGTCCGAGTGCTTGAGCAGGCGCAGCCCCTGCGAGCTCAGCTGGATCAAGGTCACGACCGCGAGGCCGAGGATCAGCGTGGCCACGAGGACTTCCAGCAGGGTGAATCCCTTCATGAGTCGCCTCGCCGGGTCGAGACGCGCCCGGTCAGCGGGCTCACCGTCACGACGTAGACGACCGGCCCCGGCGCCTCGAGTCGGAAGCGCCCGCCGGTCGAGAGACCGTAGGCGAAGAAGGTCACGGTCCGCGCCGCCCGCGGATCGGCCTCGATGTGGAGAACGGAGAGGTGGCGGACCGCACGCACGTCCTCGTCGCCGGCGTTCAACGTGAGGGTGCGCCCCGCCTCGTCGATCCGCACGTCGAGCGCGTGGCGCTGGGTGATCGCCCGCTCCCGCGCGGCGCGGAGGAAGGAGGCTACCCCCGCGACCTCCGCGCGGAGCTGGATCGCGTCGAGTCCTCGTCCGATCGCCGGCGCCGCGACCCCGGCGGCCAGGGCCAGGACGAGGAGCACGACCGTCGTCTCGATCAGGGTGTAGCCGCGTCTCACTTCGTCTCCCACGAGGCGATGTCGGCGTTCTCGCCCTCGCCGCCCGGTGCCCCGTCGGCGCCGTGGCTCCAGATGTCGTAGTCGCCGTGATCACCCGGGCAGCACTTGTACTGGTACGGCTTCCCCCACGGATCGGATGGGACCGCGTTCTTCTTGAGGTACGGACCGTTCCAGGTCGGGATATTGGGGTTCTGCACCAGCGCCGGGAGGCCGACCGCTACCGCGGGATATGCCCCGATATCGAGCCGGTACTGATCCAGCGCCGCGCCGAGCAGCTCGATCTGCGCCCGGGCCGTCGCCTGCTTGGACTGGCCGACGCGGCCGAAGAGGCGCGGACCCACCAGGCCCGCGATCAGACCGAGGATGATGATCACCACGAGCAGCTCGATGAGCGAGAAGCCGCGCTGGCTCCGCAGGGCGGCCACGAGCGGACCTCTGGTCACCCGGCCGCTCATAGCGGGATCTCGCTGATCGAGAAGATCGCCAGCAACATCGCGACCACGATGAATCCGACGACGAGGCCCATGACCAGGATGATGGCGGGCTCCGCCAGCGCGATCAGGCGCTTGAGCCGCCGCCGCGTGTCCGCCTCGAACGTGGCGCCCACCTTCAGCAGCATGTCCTCCATCCGCCCGGTCTCCTCGCCCACGCGCACCATGTGGATGGCCAGCGACGGGAATACGCCGGCGTCGGCCATGGGCCGGGCGAGGCCCGCCCCGCGCTTCACGCCCTCCCCGAGGCCGCCCACCGCGTGGGCGAGGTGGCGATTCGAGCTCGTCTCCTTGACCAGGGCGAGCGCCGAGACGAGAGGCACGCCGCTGTGGAGCAGCGTCCCCAGCGTCCGCGCGAGCCGCGCGATCTCGTACTCGAGAATGACCTCACGGATGACGGGCAGGCGCAGGATGAGCCGGTCGGCCCCGAGGCGGCCGCCCGCCGTCCGGAGGATCACGCGCGCAGTAAGCGCACCCGCGAGGCCGCCCAGCCCGAGGAGCCACCAGAAGTGCTGGAGCCAGCCGCTCACCGCGAGCAGGAGCCGCGTCGGCGCCGGGATCGCGCCGCCCAGGTCGCGGAAGATGTCGGCGAAGCGCGGGATGACGAAGGTCATGAGAAAGACGACCGCGGCCCCGCCGACCACGGTGAGCAGCGCCGGGTAGATGAGCGCGGAGACGACCGTGTCGCGCAGCGCCTGGGCCTCCTCCAGGAACTCGGCGAGGCGCTTCAGCGTGGTCTCGAGCACGCCACCCCGCTCTCCGGCCCGTACCATGTTGACGTAGAGCCGCGAGAACGGATGGGGATGGTGCTTCGCGAAGGCGTCGGCGAGGGATCGGCCACCCCGCACGTCCTCCAGCACGCCGCTCGTGATCGTCCGGAGGCGGTCGGTCGGCGCCAGCTCGGCCTGGATGGCCAGCGCCCGATCGAGCGGAACTCCGGCTTCGAGCAGGGTCGCGAGCCGCTGGGTGAAGGCGACGAGGTCACGCCCGGCCACGCGCCGCGAGCCGCGCGGCATCCAGGCCGCGCGGAGCGGGCGGGCGGGCCGGCCCGCGGCTTCCTGGGGCGTGACCCGGATGGGATAGTACGTATCGCGCTGCAGCTGCGCGATGACCGCGTGGATATCGGGCGCTTCCATGACCCCGTCGATGGTCCGCCCCCGCCGATCCGCGGCCTGGTAGGTGAACGTCGCCACTAGGTGTCCTCCTGGGTCACGCGCAGGATCTCGGCCACCGTCGTGACGCCCGCGCAGGCCTTGGCCCAGCCGTCCGCGCGGAGCGTGATCATGCCGTGCTCGACCGCGTAGCGCCGGATCGCGGCGGTCGGCGCCTTCTGGAGGATCAAGGTCCGCGCGTCCTCGGTGAGCCGGAAGAGCTCGTAGATCCCGGTGCGCCCGCGGTAGCCGGTGCCGCGGCAGTCGTCGCA
>Ga0137409_10009222_pt1 | contig 10046 bp, 11 predicted proteins | sample CZODoug1_16funga_FD_122059 | JGI IMG/M metagenome (GOLD analysis project Ga0137409, IMG submission 122059) | Vadose zone soil fungal communities from Angelo Coast Range Reserve, California, USA - CZODoug1_16fungal (Hybrid Assembly) | ecosystem: Environmental > Terrestrial > Soil > Vadose zone...
ACCTCGCCTGAGCGCGAAACCGCGTACTTCTTGATGTCCTTGAACAGCTTGGCGATGCCGCCATGGGGAGCGTCTTCGTCCTGGTAGGGCCAGTACGCGGCGAAAATCTCGTAGGTCTTGCGGCCGAGCAGGAGGTCGAATTTCTCCTTGAAGAGGCGGTCGATCTCTTCGCCGGCCGCTTCATCGAAATAGGGCATCGCCCAGCCGCCGAACTCGAAGCCCTTGGTCGGGTCCTCAGTCGGCCCGCCGGGCGCCTGCATGACGCCATCAATGGAAACCTGGGCGCCGACAATAATCTTCCGCATGGCTCACTCTCCTTGTTGACCATACGACGAACGGCGTGGTTCCAATTCGACATGCGGTGGACCCAAAGGTCCCAACGATTGAAGAAAAGTCATTTCACAGCATCAAACAAGCGACGGTCGATTGACGGCCCGCATACCAATGACGCGCTCGTTCCATTTGTCGACATCGACACCCTTGGTGAGAAACCACACCGCCAGCACCAGTACAGTAATCGGCGCCGGAATCAGCAGCAGGTCCCACGAGTAGGCCGGTGTCAGCACCAGGGTGAAGTTCTTGACGACGAATCCCACACCGACGAGCCCGAATAGCACGCCGATAAAGCGCGGGAGATAGCCCGAGCGATATATCAGATATGCCCGAATGAGTGAAGCCGAGCCGTAAAACACCATGAACAAGCCCGCGCCCACCGAGTAAACGCGGACAAAGAAGTAGACCAGGGCGTCCAGCTGCCCGCTCGTAAAACTTTGCGCAAACGCGGGATTCTTGACCAGCAAGGGCGCGCAAAAGAAAAACATTTCGCAGACCGCGAACAGGGCAGTGGATATCAGTCCAAAGAACGCAGACAGCAGCGCCAGGTTACGGTGGACCGGCTTGAGCAGGACGTACAGAACCAGCGCGAGGGCAACATCGCAGAGCGCCTCGAGCAGGTAGCCTGCAAAACCAAGTCGAAACAGCATTTCATGGTCGAGAATGTTGCTCACCGTCGCCGCCGCGTTTCCCGCCACGATCAGCTTGCTCGGCACGTAGAACTCGCCAAACGAGCCGGCAACGAACGAAATCAGAAACATGATTCCTGCCGCGCGGGCATAGGACTGTACTGAGCTCACGAGACCTCCGGTGGGACCTGTTGGAATAACTAAAGAGTCAGTTATTACCTACGGCCGGAGGGAGCGGTGGTTTCAGTCTCCGGGGCGCCCATGTTCGCGGTTCCCACCATCTCATTGCCGTGAATGCCAGCGGCGAAGTGGACCAGCGTTCCCCGGACCGCCATTGAGAATCGTACGCTGTCACCCTCGATGGTGATTCCGGATCTTTGGCAGATCATCTCTGCCCCCGATAGGCAAGAATTGCTTCCAGAGCCGGATCGCGATTGCCTCGATACGCCGCGAATGTCGGCGGCAGGTATATGCGTGGAGCGATCCAGGTCCGATGGTCCTGCGGCCACGCGCTTTGCCAGTAAAGGTCCGATACATTCGCCACGATCTTGCTATAGGGCAGCGTAAAGGGCGTCTCGTCCCCCACCATGTTCGGGCTCGAGCCCGTCGGCTCTCCGACGAAGATCGCATTGGTGTAGCGCTCGAAATACGTGGCGGCGTTTTGCGCCGCGGAGAAAGTCCGGCGCCCGATGATGACGAACAGTCTTCCCGGCTCGTCCACCTTGTCGCTGCGGATGATTCGATTGAGGAGCGGTGGTATCAGGAAAGTGTTGCCGCCGTTGTTCCACCGCATGTCGATCACCAGCTTCGACACGTCATGCTCGTTGATGAATCTGAACAGGCGCTCGGAAAAGGCCGCCAGCGTCTCGCCCGGATCGTTCAGCACGCGGTTGAACTGAAAGTAGATCACCTTGTTAGCCGGGTCGTACTCGAACCAGTAGTTGCTGGTCGTGTTCTTGAGGTAAAGCGGTAGCGGACCTGGTAGCGTTGCCGCGTAAGTGAGCCACGACTTCGGAAACTCGTTCCAGATGTCGGGATTGCTCGCGTCCGCTTCGACGGTCACGCTCCGCTCTAGTCCGCTGGCATTGACAATCGCCAACGAGATCTTCCGGATATCGGAAGTCACACCGAGCGCCGCCATGAGCGGAAGGCTACGCATGCGGTAGGGAGCTACCTGAGTCCGCCATATCTCGTTGTCACGGTTGATCACCGGATCGAGCGCGCGCATCACCTCGTCGATTGAGTGGTCCCCAAACCGGACGACGTGCGCGCCGAGCAGCTCCTTGTATTTCGGGTCTGCCCCGATGATGAACAATCCTTCTTTGAACAGATAGAACTGGAGCGGCAGCGCCAGCGCGTATTCCGCCTGTGCGGGTGGACGGAGAATGCCGGTGTGGCCATCGCCCACCTGGCGCAGGAGTTTCATTATCTCGACTACGATCTGACCATCGGCCAATCTTGGAATTGCGTCGTCGAGCTTGCGTACGCTGGCGTCAAAGTCCTGCTTCGACAGCGCGCGATACACGCCTTCGGCGTATCCTTTCCGCTTGACCTCCCGCGCCAGCAGCGCCAGGTCAGTGCGCCAGCCTTCCTCACGCGACATCTTGCTGACATCAGGGAGCCCTACGATTCGCTGGAATCGCGGATCACCGTGAAGAGACACCAGGTCCGAATCGACCCGAGCGTGCTCGAGATTTCGAAACCCCATCTCGAATGATCTCTCGAGCCATTGCATCGCTTTCTCCTTTTCCCCGAGAAGTGCGTAGGAACACGCGATATTGTAGGCCATGTTGGAGGGAAAGCCGGCGCGCAGCTCCAACGCTTTCTCATAGGCGGGAATTGCGTCGCGATAGTCCTTCTCCTGATACAGCGAGTTTGCGAGCTGAACCGCGAAAACCGCGTTGACGGGATTGGCCTGCACGACTTTCTGCCAGAGCGGGGCAGCATCCGTCCATCTGCGCGCCGTTGTCGCGGCTTCGGCTTTCGAAAGCGTTTCAGTAAACCCGTCGACCGAGCTCTGGGCGCATGCGATTGTCGCGCCCGGGCCACACAGGAATAACGCGACCACCATGCACGTACGCCGCGATACCGGGAGAGAATGCCTGGTGTCGATCATCATTATTACCGCCGAGTAAAAATCGTTGGCGCGCGGGAGCGCGAGTCGAGAACGTCGTGATGGATTGGATACAGGTCGCCGACAAAACGTCACATGGGCTTGCGCGTGGCGGTCCGCACTGCCAGACTCTCGCTCCATGGACCCGGGCGAACTGATTGCGCTCTTGAGCCTGCTCCTCGGCGGAGTCGCGCTCGCCGGTGCTCTGTTCGGCGCGTGGGCTCTCGGCCGCATGCAGGCCGAGCGAAACGCGCTCGACACGCATGACGACGACGATTCGGATGCGCGTCTGACCCGCATCGAGCGGATGATCGAGGCGATGGCGCTCGACATGGAGCGACTGGCGGAAGCGCAACGCTACGTCGCGCGCCGGCTGCCGAACGTCGAGCCGCGCGCCGAAAAGCAGGGGAACCAGGGGTCATTGCCTCGCGTGTGACGATTCCCGGCGTGCGTGCATCTAAGCTTGAATGAGGCAGCACGGACTCTCCGCGTAGATTCGCGACGCCGTCGTGAATCGCCAGTCAGTGCCGGACCCCGACGCCCGTGATGTTGCGCGCGCGGCGCGGGGCGACACGCAGGCATTCGAGCGTCTCTACTTCAGCCACGCCGCACGCGTGCATACCCTCGCGAGGCGGATTGTCGGGCGCGATCTGGCCGATGATGGCGCGCAGGAGGTTTTCGTTCATGCGTGGGAACAGCTTGGCAAATTCCGCGGAGAGGCACTCTTCGGCACCTGGCTGCATCGCCTCGCCGTGAACGTCCTGTTGCGGAACGCGGAGATGGCGAGGCGGATTGCCGCACGCGTGAGCCCGGCATTTGTCGAGGAGCTCGAGGCGCGGCCCACCGATCCCGACGCGCGAATGGATATTGACTCTGCCCTGGCGCGGCTGGGGCCGGGCCTGCGCGAAGTCGTCGTCCTGCACGACCTCGAGGGATACTCGCACGACGAGATCGGCGATACGCTCGCCATCTCGGTAAGCGCGTCCAAGATGCGGCTGCACCGCGGCCGTACACTTTTGCGCGAGTGGTTGTTGCAATGACGATAACCTTCGAGAGCAACGACCCCTGGCAGGAACGACTGTCGGAGTATCTGGATGGATCGCTCGCGGAATCCGAGAGGCAGGGCTTCGAGGATCATCTGCGCGGATGCGAGTCGTGCCGCACGGCGCTCGCGGGGCTCAGGGCGGTGGTGGAACGTTTGCACGCCGATCAATTGGACGAGATTCCGGACGGTGCGTGGCCGCGCATCGCAGCGCGCCTCGACCGCGCCCAGATCCGGAGCAGGCGCGATGCACGAGAGCGCGTCAGGCGGTCAACAGGCGCGCTTGAGGCCGCGACCCTCAGAAGGATCACGACCGCCGCTTCGCTCACGCTCACCTTGGTGGGCGGGATTTGGGTGGGCGCGTCCCTCTGCCTGGCGACGTCCGTGTGGACGCCACCGAAATGGATACCTTTCTGGCCGCGCGGAGGACACATCTCGGTCCCGAAGCAGCGGTCTACCCTGAGCGTACCGGCGTACGCGGGCGATTCCGTCCTCGACGCATGGACACCGCTTCGACGGTCTATTGCCGCGCTGGATCAGCAGCTGGCCGATGCCGCGTTCGCACTGCGAAGTCAGCCAAACGATAAAACACTCGCGCGCGTTGTGGTCGAGCTCACGCGCGAGCGCAGGAATCTTCAGGCAACGCTTGACTCCGCCGTTTCGAGCTCTCGCCGCGCTCGGCCCATGTCGCCGCGCTAGCCGCGCACTATCCTTGTCAAATCCGCTTTAACTTGGATCGCGTTTACGCGAGCGCCTCCGCCTCGTAGCGGTATCCCAGGCCTTCGTATCCAACGACGATGATTGCCGGTGCGAAGATCAGAATGACAAGGCACTTCGCCACGTCGATACCAGACTGCGCCGCAACGACACTCGCGACGAGGACAACGGCGATCGCAGTCAGCAGCCAGGCATCCAATCGATAAAAACATCGGACCAGATAGTAGTAAGTGACATAAATCAATCCGATGTAAACCGCGACGGGCGCGGCGACGCTGAGCACCGTTGCGATCGGTCCGATCACGCTCTTGTGCTCGATGAAATACGCCGCTGCGTGCAGCCCGGCGCGGGTCGCTACAATCGCCGTCACGATCAGCACTTGGCCATACCCCCAGACGAACGCGCGATCGCGATGCCGTTCGAGAACCTCCGCCGCGGGCACCATGTAGTAGATCCACCACATGGCGAAGGTGAGCCCGGTGCCGGCGATTCCGACCAGCGCCGCATCCAGCGTCCAACCCTGTTGCTCGACCACCGCTGACAATGCGGCAACGGTGCCTACAACTCCCTCTCCCAACGCAATGATCGCGAAAAGACTGTGGCGCTCGACGATGTGATGCGCGTGCCAGGGCGTGCCTCCATCCTTCCGCTCGGCTAGCACTGGGCCAGCGAATTCAATGAGCACGAGAATGGCGCCGAGGATGAGGGCACCCGCTGTTGACCAGCGAGCGAGAATCAGCGCGACCCAGCCAATTTGCGCGATCGAGATTGTGACGGCGTAGGTGAGGCACGCGCGGCGGCGCGCCGAATCCTGTTTTGCCGCGCGCAACCACTGCGACAGGAGGGCAACGCGCATGATCACGTAGCCGAGTACCATCACTGAATTGTCCAGGTGTTGGCCGCGCTCGATGGAGGCGAACATGGGTGGCAGACCGATCGCCAGCACCAGCACGCCAATCATCTGCACCATGGTCGCTAGGCGAAACAGCCAGTCGTCGGTGTCGTAGGCTGAGGAGAACCACGAGAAACTGCCCCAGGCCCAGCAGATGGTAATGCTCGCAAAGCCAAAGCCGAGTAACGCTGCCGCGTAACGTCCCTCGGCCAATTCAGCGGCGAATTGCGACGCAGCGAAACTGAAACAAGTCGCAAACGTGAGGTCGAAGAGCAGTTCGAGCGGCGTAGCGACGCGGTTCTTCTCGTGCGGATCGCGGCCGCCCATCTGCCGAACGTGATGGGTGAGGACTGCGCCGGTCTCCGCTATCGAGCTCACGCCCTAGAGCATAGCGATGACCCGCCTCGTTACGATAGACCGCGCTTGATGACGCGATACCGAAAGCAGTCGACCAGGTGATCGTTGACCATGCCAACCGCCTGCATGTGTGCGTAGATCACGGTGGGTCCGACGAAGGTAAAGCCGCGCTGTTTTAGATCGCGGCTGAATTTGTCGGACTCGGCCGTCGTTGGGGGAATCTGTCGCAGGGTTTTCCAGCGGTTCTGTCGCTGCTTGCCATCGACGAATCGCCAGCAGTACTTGTCGAAGCTTCCGAATTCTTCCTGCACGTCGAGCAGCGCGCGCGCGTTCTTGACGGCTGACTCGATCTTTAGCCGGTTGCGTATGATTCCGGGATCGGCAACGAGCTTGTCGATCTTCGCCTTGGTGTATCGCGCGACCTTCTCCGGATCGAACTGGCTGAACGCGCGGCGGTATCCCTCCCGCTTGTTGAGCACGATCGACCAGTTCAATCCGGCCTGCGCCGCTTCGAGAATGAGGAACTCGAAGTGTTTGCGATCGTCGTGGTTCGGCACCCCCCATTCGCGATCGTGATATTCCAGCAAGAGCGCATTGTCGACATTCACCCATGAACAGCGTTTCCGCGCGACGCCGGAGGACATTCAGGACGCAGCGTCGAGCTCGCCGATTTCCTCAGAGCTCAGCGCCAGCGCAGCCGCCGCCACGTTCTCTTCCAGATGCGCAACTCGGAGCGTGCCAGGGATCGGCAGCATGACCGGGCTGTGCTCGAGCAGCCATGCGAGCGCGATTTGACCCGGCGTGGCGTCATGCGCCTTCGCAATGCGATCGACAACACCGCCCGGTCGGGTCAGCTTGCCCGCCGCGAGCGGAAACCAGGGGATGAAGCCGATCTTGTTGGCGGTGCAATAGGCCAGCACATCCTCGCTGTTGCGGTCGACGAGGTTGTAGCGATTCTGCACTGTCACCACTGGAAATACGCGCCGGGCAGCCTCGATTTCTGCCACCGAGACCTCGCTCAGTCCCGCATGGAGGATGATACCCTCGTCCAGAAGTTGACGCACCGCGCCGAACTGTTCGTCGCGCGGCACGCCGGGGTCGATGCGATGAAGCTGCCAGAGTTCGATCCGGTCGACGCCGAGCCTTTTGAGACTGCCCTTCGCCTGGGCGATCAGGTAGGCGGGATTCCCGTTGGGCGTCCACTGGTCGGGCCCCGAGCGCGTGAGTCCCGCCTTAGTGGCGATCAACAATCCTGGGTAGGGATGAAGCGCCTCGCGGATCAGTTCCTCTGACACATTGGGCCCGTAACTGTCGGCCGTGTCGATGAAGTTGACTCCGAGCTCCGGAAGTCTGCACAGCGTAGCAAGCGCTGCATTTCGATCCGAAGGTGGTCCCCATACGCCGCGACCAGTGATCCGCATCGCGCCATAGCCGAGACGATTGATCGTGATGTCTCCGATCGTGAACTGACCAGAGGCGCTCGCGTTGATCGAGCTGACTTCAGTTTTCTCGTTGCTCATAACTTCTCATCTGCGCTCAGAAGACTGCGGATTCAGAGTCGGAAGACAGGAACGCCACAGCCTGTTTGGTGAAGGAGTCCGCATACTGGAACAGGGAGCCATGCCCCGCGTCCGGGTACACGAGCAGGACTGCGTTCGGCAGGTTCTCGGCCAGCCAGTATGAGTTCCGCACCGGAATCATCTCATCTTTGAAGCCCTGCACGACCAGCGTCGGATGACGAATGCCCTTCAGGTCGGCGAAGCGCTCGCCCGTGAACCGCTCCCACTCGCGAAACGCGGCGATCTGTGCGGCTCCGACGTTCGGCCCCGCGGGCGGATCGCGGTCGTCCTTGCGCTGCATCAGTCTCGCGATAAACGCCGCGCCAGCGGCCTGGCTCGTGACCGTCGGCGCGAAGAAGATCTTTTGCAGCACGGCATAGCCGCGATTCTGCGGATCCTGGAGGTGCTTCGCGAGGCTCGGCTTCTCGAGATGCATGATGTCCTCGCCGCCGCGCGGAGCTGTGCCGACGAGGATCATACGACGAAAGATCGAAGGGCGGTCCTGCGCCATTTGTTGGGCGAGCATGCCGCCGAGGGAGAAGCCGAGTACGTCGCAGTCGGTGAGACGCAGTCCGTCAAGAAAGGCAAAGACGTGTTTGGCCATTTCGGCCATCGTCTTGGGGACCTCGCCAGTCGAGCGTCCGATTCCCGCGTTGTCGAAGAGGATGACCTCACGTCCGGAGGCGAGAGGATCGGTCACGGCAGGGTCCCAGTTGTCCAGAGTGCCGGTGAAGTGCTGCAGGAAGAGCAGTGGTCGCCCATAGCTACTTCCGAACCGCCGGTACGCGTAGCGAAGGCCATTCGCTTCGAGGAACTGCGTGGGCGCGATCGTATTATTTCCGGTCTGCGTCATTGGCTACCCTTGAAGCCGCCACTCACCCATTGCGTGACGATCGATTCGAACTCGGGCGCTCGCTCCTCCCAGACGGAGTGACCGGCCTCGAGGACGTCCAAGCGCGCATGCGGCAGTCGTTCGCGCAGGAGCGCAGCGTCTCGAGCGAGACCGTAAGGGTCGTTCCGGCCGACGACGATTGCGACAGGCATCTCGATCGACGCGAGGCGTGGCGCGAGCGCCGCCAGATCTTTCGGGTACGCGCGAACGAGTGCCGCGGACCGCGTCAACCGATCGCCTTCGTACGACGCGAGATAGTCGTCACGGACAAAGACCGGCACGTCGTATCCGCGAATAGATCCCAAAAATCCACCGATGGCTTCGACGCTATTTAGCGGTGGCAACGGGTTCGCTTCGATCATCGACTTGAGCGCGCCGTCAACGATAAGTGGGTACATCGTGGCGCCGGCACCCACAACGAGGCTGCGAAAAAGCTCTGGCCGCGCGAGCGCGGCAAAGAGAACCGACGGCGATCCGACGTCGAGTCCAACTGCGTGGACCGATTTGAGCCCGAATGCATCGAGAGCCTTCACGATGAACTCGCCCATCTTCCGCGGCCCGAAAAGATCGTCGCGCGCCTCCGACCGTCCGAAGCCGGGAAGATCGATCGCCAGCACTTCGAATTGGCTTGTCAGCCCGTCCCACACCGGAGCGAACGCAAAGATGCTCTCCGGCCATGGACTGAATAGCACAACTTTCTCGGCGCCCTGACCCCCGGTCGCGTAGCGGATATTGAGCCCATCGATTTTCCGCCACGCGACGTCGAACGGCCGCTGCATCAGACCGCAACCATCTCAGCTTCCTGCACCGCCTTCGCAGCACGACGAATCACGTCGATCACGATCTTCGGATGGGAAAGCATTGGCACGTGACTGCTCTCGACTTCAGTGGTGGTGGCGCCCATGCGCTTTGCTACGAAGCGTTCCAATTCGGGGTTAACCGTGCGGTCGTTCTTCGCGACGATGTACCACGTCGGCTTCGTCCGCCACGCAGTTCCTGGCATCTTCTCGTTGAAGAGGTTCACCGTAGGCACTGTGTGTACCGCCCAGACGAGCTTCTGCTCCTCCTCGGATAGATCACCGCAGAAGTACTTCGTGGCGTCCGGGCGCATCCAGATGTGTCCGTCCGCCACCTCGATGTGCTTGAAGACATCCGTCGGCGGGAACTTGTCTATCAGACTCTGCGACGTCTCGTCGTCGTCGGGAGCCAGGGCGGAGATGAAGACCAGCCCCGCAACGCGGTCATCCGCACCAGCGGCAGTGATCACTGTGCCGGCATACGAGTGGCCGACGAGGATCGCCGGACTGTTCACTCGGCCCAACGCACGTTGGACGGCGGCAACGTCGCCCTCGAGTGAGTCAAGACTGTTCTGCGTCGAGATCACCTGGTATCCCTCGGCCTGCAGCGTAGGGATGACTTTGCTGTAACACGAGCCGTCAGCCCAAAGCCCGTGAGCGAATACGATCCCTGGTTTTCCGTTTGTCGACATTGTGAGCTCCTCCTCAAAAAAGA
>Ga0137409_10009223_pt1 | contig 10045 bp, 5 predicted proteins | sample CZODoug1_16funga_FD_122059 | JGI IMG/M metagenome (GOLD analysis project Ga0137409, IMG submission 122059) | Vadose zone soil fungal communities from Angelo Coast Range Reserve, California, USA - CZODoug1_16fungal (Hybrid Assembly) | ecosystem: Environmental > Terrestrial > Soil > Vadose zone...
TAGCAGCCCGTGGCGAAAGTCTGGCTGCATTCGACGGGCGATGCATCCCCGCTCCACCCCAACGCGGCTGCCGCGTTGGGGACCCCGCTGGCTGCGTTGCTCCTCGCTCAAATACTCCCGGTATTCTCGGTCGTCGCGCCTTGCCATCGGGGCGCCTCGCCCGTCTCGGTGCGACGCCAGACTTTCACCACGGGCTGCATAGGTGTCATCGCGAACAATCTGGTGAGCACGGCGACCGTCGCAAGCGCGCGGGCCACCAGATAGAGAAACGGAAGAAATGAAACGATCGGTCAGCGAGCCGGCCGCACGATCGGGACAGAACAGCTCCGTGAGCGGTCATTTCTTCACCAGAAAGTAGCTAGTGAGGGCCGCCGGTTCCGGGCAAGGGTGCTCATGAAGCTGGTTGTAACACTACATCTTGAACGGCCGACGGCTGCACAACAACACGGCGAGGCTGCACGTCTTTCGAGGTGACGAATTCCCGTGACTGCTCGGGGATGCGCACGCCGCTCACGGGGAGGGGCGCGTCGCGACGGGCACGCGCTCAATCGTGTCGCACAAACATGCCCTCTCCGTTGCGGGACAGAAAGTTCTCCATGACAAGCGCCCTGAGGATCGTGTCGCACATTGCGGGTGCCACGCCAAATAATCGCGTGGCCTGCGGCTTGGTTAATTTGAGCGCCGGCATTTCTTGGTATTGTTCGCGGACTCGCTGCAGCAGCGCGGCCGATGGCGCGGAGTCAGCGGATGTGATCATCGCAGCCTGATTTCTTGGTGAAAGCGAGCCTTGATGAGGGCAGGGGCCAGGGCTGGAGAACGCCCAGCGAGGTGGTGGCAGTCAGGAAAGCGTTGAACGCTGAATGTACACCTTTTCCCAGAGCGGCACAAGCCGCGCGGGGGAGCGGCCCTCTCCCGGTAGTGTCTCAGCTAGCTTCGGCTGTGTCAGGTTTCCTTGTTGAAGCGCGGGCGCTTAGCGGGTCTTACGTCGCCTGATTTCGCCTCTGCGCATCGCCTGACTCCAGCGTCGCCACCAGCTGTTCCAACGCTCCGGGCTCGACTGGCTTGACCAGGTGGTACTCGAGTCCCGCCTCCCGAGAGCGGCGGCGATCCTCTTCCCGATCAAAGCCGGTGAGGGCCACCAGGACCGGCGTCTCGGCCCCGAGTTCCGACCGTAGCCGCCGGGCCACTTCGTATCCGTTCATACCGGGCAGACCAATGTCCAGGAACACGATCTCGGGTCGAAAGCTGCGCGCCGCTTCGAGGGCCGCAAAAGTGTCGCACACGATGCGCACCTCATGCCCCATCAATGTCAACTGCATGCCAACCATTTCCGCAGCGTCGACGTTGTCATCGACGACGAGAATACGGCGGGTCGGCACCGGCGCGGCAGCCTCGCCCGTCGCTCGAGGCAGCCTCGAAGTCCTTTCTTTCGACTCCCTCGAAGTGACCGGCAGGCGCACCGTGAATTCGCTGCCCTGCCCGAGGCCGGCGCTGTCGGCCTGCACGCTGCCGCCGTGGAGCTGAACGATGGTCCGGACCAGAGTCAGGCCAATGCCCAGCCCGGCGTGGGCGCGCTCGTACGAGTGATCCACCTGCATAAACATGTCGAAGACGCGCGGCAGCATGTCAGGCCCGATGCCGATGCCCGTATCTCGTACCCGCACGACAGCCTCACGGCCCTCCCGCTCAACGCTCAGCCAGATGCGGCCACCCCGCGCGGTGTACTTGGCGGCGTTGGTCAGAAGGTTGGAGAAGACCTGAGCCAGACGGGTCCGGTCTGCGTCCAGGTACGTCAGGTCTGGTGGAAGGCTCACCGTCAGCTCTTGGCCGGCTGCGTCGATGAGCGGTTGGCTCGTCTCGACCGCGCTGGTCACCACCTCCGCCAGCTCGACCCGCTCTTTCTGCAGGTCGATCTTGCCGCGGCTGATACGGGAGACATCGAGCAGGTCGTCGATGATCCGGACCATCTTGTGCATCTGCCGCGCCATCACCTGCTTTGCTCGCTCGTTCGACGCATCACCGGCGTCGGTTCTCTGCAGAATCTGCAAGGCGCTTGCGATCGGGGCAAGCGGGTTGCGGAGCTCATGCGCCAGCATGGCCAGAAACTCGTTCTTGCTGCGGTCGGCTTCCGACAACTCGGTCACGAGACGGCGCGCCTGATCCTCCAGCCGCCTGCGTTCGGTCATGTCACGGTTTATTTCAAGCGTCGCCACCACAGCACCCTGTTCGTCTCGCAGGAGGACTTGCCGGCTCTCAACCACGATTTGCGTTCCATCACGCCGCGTCTGCCGCAGTTCACCCTCCCAAAGGCCCGATTCACGGAGAGCGGCATCGATGTCTGGAGACGTAGAGGGAAGAAAGGTCTGAGGGAGCGTATCGGTACCCTGTCCCCTCGCTTCGTCCTTGGACCATCCATACGTCTCTTCGGCGCCTCGATTCCAAAACGTGACGGTCTTAGCGGCATCCCGCACGATGATGGCGTCACGGGAATGCTCGAGGAGAAACTGGTGGCGGCGGTGCGCTTCGTCCTCCTTGCGCTGGGTGACGTCCTCGATGGCGAGGAGAATCCGTTCCGTTGCACCTTCTTTTTGCACCAGCCGGCGGGCATTCAGCACCATGACCCTGTGCCCGATATCGGGGAAATTGCATGTGACCTCGAAACCCTCAAACGACTGGTCGGTGGGAAGGATCTCCTCCAGCAGCTTCCGAAGTCCGGGAATGTCCCACTGATGGTTTCCTAGGGAATACAGGAACTCGCCCTCCGTCTCGCGGGATGAGACCCTGAACGCCTGATAGAAGGCCTGATTGGCGGACTGCACGCGAAAGGCGCCATCAAGGACGACGAGCGGTCCGCGTGCCGTTGCCACAATCGCGCTCGCGTAATCCCTTGCCTCCCTGATTTCCTCCTCGGCTCTTTTGATCTCGTCGATATCGAGCAACATCGCCACCACTCCATCGATCTTCCTGTCAGCGGTCCAATAGGGATGGACTCGCATGATGTACCAGCGTCCACGTCGATCGCGAATCTCCTGTTCATGGACCCGAACGGTGTTCATCACCTCCGTCAGCCATTTCTCCAAGTCGGGCAAGTCGACGCTCAGCTTGACGTCGCCAATGGAGCGGCCCACATCCGCGGGGAGCACATTCAAAATGCCCGCTGCCAGCGGCGTTACCCGTCGGATGCGCAGGTCGACGCCGACCATGATGATGGGGATGTTGGTGCTGGCAAGAAAGTTGACCAGGTCGTCATTGAGCTGATTGAGTACCAGGTTGCCTTTCAGGAGCTGCTCGTTAACCGTCGTCAGCTCCTCGTTGAGAGATTGGAGCTCTTCCTTGGCGGTTTCCAGCTCCTCGTTTGTGCTCTGCAGTTCCTCGTTGCTGGAGAGGACCTCCTCGTGCGCCGACTTCAACTCCTCGCTGGCGACCTCCTGCTGCTCGATGGCCGACTGAGCATACTCGCGCGTTGCGGCCAGTTCCTGTCTCAGCCGCGCGACCTCGCTCTCGCTACTGGCCGACGCACTCTCACCAGTCGGCGCCGCGTTCGGCCCACCCGCTGGCATCAGCCAACGGGATACCCGGCGCGTCCATGAGCGCCTCGTTGGTATCGGCTTCACGGCCGAACTGTTCCGCGAGGTCGCGCTCGACACTCGCCCAGCATCGCCTGCGCTGTTCGCCAACTCGGGCCCCGCCCCCGATCCGGCCTCCTCGAACAGCACGAGAAAGCACCTTGCGGTGGAGCCGGGCAACTTGACGGGCACGACACGTAGATCGATCGCTCGGATCTGCCCGGCCTCGCGGACCGGCACCGCGCGTCGACGCACCTCCACATGCTCGCTGCGACACTCGTCGAGGGCGCTCCGAAGCTCGACGAACAGCCCCTCACGCGCCATCTTGAGAAGATTGAAGCTGGCATCCCCCGGCGCGGGTTCCAGATACCGGCCGGTCTGCCCGCGGAACTGCAGGATCTTCAAGGTCTCGTCGACGAGCACGGCTGGGGGCGCGTAGTGACTCAGGGCAAGGCGGTCGGCCTCTCGTTGCCAGTCCGCAGCAGCCGGGCTTGTCGCGATCGCCTTCTCGCCCGCCCGCAAGCCAGCGCCCACCGCTGCGACGGTGAAATAGGGATACTGCCGCACCGCGGTGGTTTTCTTGGCATAAATGCGGTGCTTGTAGTCGACGACGGCAAACAAGTCCGAGAACGCGCCCACCGTCTCAGAAGATCCGAGCACGAGAAAGCCGGTCGGGTTCAAGGCGAAATGAAACGTCGGGAGAATCTTCTCCTGCAGGGCCGGTAGCAGGTAGATCAGCAGGTTGCGACAACTGATCAGGTCCAGTCGAGAGAAGGGAGGATCGCCCGCCACGTTCTGCCTGGCGAAGACGCACAGGTCGCGGAGGGACTTGTTGATTCGGTACCCGCCTTCCTCCTTCGTGAAGAAGCGGCGCAGCCGTTCCCTCGAGACCTCCGATGCGATGTTCTCAGGATAGAACCCCACCCGGGCCTTGGCGAGGGACACGGAGTCACTGATATCACTGGCAAAGATCTGGATTGGCGGACGCACCACGTGTCCATCAAGAAACTCGCAGGCCGTGATCGCGATCGAGTACGCCTCCTGGCCGCTGGAGCATCCTGGCACCCAGATCCTGAGGGGCACTGACGGCCCATTGGCCTTCACGATCTCGGGAAATACGCTGGTCTTGAGCGCCTCAAAGGTCTCCGGCTCCCGGAAGAAGCCGGTCACGTTGATGAGCAGGTCCTCGTAGAGCGCCTCGATTTCGGCGCGATCCTGTTCAAGAAGCCGGGCATAGTCCGCCAGACTCGGCTGGCTTCGGAGAACCATGCGGCGCATGATTCGCCGACTGACGGTCGTGTCACGGTAGTGCGTGAAATCAACCCCAAGGGACGACCGCAGCAGGGCCACAATCTTCGTGAAATGCTGCTCCTCCGCAACCGGCGCCGGACCGGCTGCAGCAGCTAGGGGCGAGGCAAAATAGGGGTGCTGGCCGAGCCGCACCAACTCCCGCGCAATTCCCTCGGGTGGCAGGATGACATCGACACACCCACTGTGGACCGCGCTCTGCGACATGCCTGAGAACTTGGCGGACTGCTCGTCCTGAGCGAACGTGATGCCGCCAACGCCTTTAATCTCCTCCACCCCAAGCGTTCCGTCGGTGCCGGTTCCCGAGAGAATCACTCCGATCGCGCTGGACTGCTGGTCCCTGGCCAGCGAGCGAAAGAAGTGGTCCAGCGGCAGATGCGGGCCCACCTCGCCGCGCGGCGTCAGGTGCAAGACGCCCTGCGCGATGGTCATGTTCGTGTTGCGGGGGATGACGTAGACGTGATCCGGCTCCACTACCATGCCTTCGGTCGCCTCAACCAGAGGCATGGGTGTGGCCCTAGCGAGCAACTCGCTCAGCTTGCTCTCGTGCTTGGGATCGAGGTGCTGCACCAGCACGAAAGCCATGCCCGGATGATCCGGTAGATGTGTCAGGAGGTGAGTGAAAGCTGCGAGGCCGCCGGCGGAGGCGCCGATCCCAACGATGGGGAACGGACTCAACGGCGGCGCCTGCGAGTGATCTGGAGAGTGTGCTGCCTCAGCAGCATCAGATCCGGCTTGGGACTTAGGAGATTCCTCGGAGTCCATGGGCGTTCTCCACCCTTCGGACTCGCCTTGCTCGGCGGAAAACTCATGGGGGGCCAACTGAGCCGCACGACGGGGCGAGGGGCGTTGTCCGTTCGGCCGGGTCCGGCGAGGATGGGCTGCCTAGCCGTTTCACCTGAAGAATAGTGAACAGGCCACTTGAACCGGGATTTCCATTGTGGCCGCCCGGATTGCCACTCTTATACACCCACACCCATGCCGCACGGCCGGATTTCTTCATCGCACGTTCTTCCGGCTCCCAAGCCCCGTCAGCTCAGTCCGCGTCGACGTGGAACCGACTGGCAGCGATGGCAGACCGATTCGACCTGCTCCGGTTCGTCGTTCTCGCAGATGAGACCGACTCAACGCTGCGAGCCTCGTTAGCATCTCATCCCTTGCTTGTGCCTCGCTAAGGGCGTATGCTCCATTCGCGTTGCTTTCCTGAGCACTGCCGCACCTCGCCGGGGAGCCCTCCCCGACCCCGAGCAACAGCCCTCACTAAAGTCTTTTTCGTGTCGTGGTGCAGTCGGCCCGGTCGCAGCCAGTCGGCCACGTCACACCTCTCTGAGATACAAGGAGATCGAACATGGACATCACTAAGGGGGGCCGTCGTCCAGCCACCGACAAGTACGGCGCCGCCAGTCAAGGCGCAACCGCAACCCGAACATAAGGCTCAGCATGAGGCGGCGAAACCGGGGGGGAGTCAGCCGAAGCCAAGCGCCCAGGTCGGTCCCACTCGTTAGCGGGATAGTGGGCAGAGGGGTCTCCCTTTGCCCATTTCTTCACGAGAAGTGGTCCCGATGCTCTACACCTGCGACATGGATGCAGGCATCGACTGAGACGCTCGCTGATGAAACTGGCAGCGTGCCAAGAATCGTGTCAGCGACACTATAAAACGCCGCCGTTACCATCGACAGGGAGACTGTATGAATCGAATGAGCCTCGCAACGTCCATCGGTCTCGTCGCAGGGTTCGCCACAGCGCTGTCGGCGCAGACGGTGCCCTCCGATTGCGGCAAGGTGGACCAGAAGACCATCCAAAACATCACGGTCAAGGTGACCGGCTGTATCGCGGATCCGAGCGTGCTCTCTCCACATCCGGCTGTCATTCAAGAACCGGTGTTGCAACCACAACGCATTCTCGACTCGTCGCCTTTTGGGGCTGAGGGTTCCGCGCCATTCTCATTAGGGCACGACCTGTCCAAGTATCGGGAGTTTCAACTCGGGGCGACCATGCTCGCCGTGGCGATGCAGGTCGGCTTGAAACCGTCAGAAGCGACGGTGATCCCCGCACGTCCAGCGATCCACGAGCTGGATTGGCAACCGCCACGTGTTGTCCAAGCGTCTGAGGCCGGATCCGTTCGAGAGATGGTCTTCACCTTTTACAACGACCAGTTGTTCAAGATCGTCATCACGTACGACCATGAGCGAACCGAAGGCCTGGCGGATCAGGACCTGGTCGAGGCCATCTCGGCGCAGTACGGAACAGCCACGAGGCCTGTAGGACGAGTCGTCACCTCTCCACTGTCGCAAGGCTACGATGACACGGAAAGCATCATCGCTCGGTGGGCTGACAGCCAGTATTCACTGAATTTGTTCCAATCGTCCTCTCGCACCTTCGGCATGGTCGTACTCTCGAAGCAGCTGGACGCTCACGCTCGGGCTGCTATCACCGAAGCGATCCGGCTGGGCAAGCACGATGCTCCCCAACGAACGGTCGAACGGGAGAAGAACGAGCGCGAGGAGACCCGAGTCGCCCAGGAGAAGACGAAGGCCCTCAACAAGTCGCGGTTCCGCCCCTGACTTCTGTGGCGTGACCACGGCATCGGTATATCGCTATGTCTTCTGCTACACGAAGGGCCAGAAGATCGGCCAGCGGATCACGGAGAGCGGGTTCAACAAAGCGTGGCGGGAGGCGCGCACGGCCGCGGGGTGTCCCGTTCGCCATGACTTGCCGAAAGGAGTCAGCACCATGTCTCATGAGGATTTCGAGGGCGTCCTGCCGGCGATCCAAACGATCGAGAAGTTCGCCGGCCGACTTCCCGAGGGCGATGTCGAAGGACATATACGACGCTCGGCGCACGAACTAACTTTGGCTGGCGAACAACGCTGCGGTGTCGAGGCCGCATGCGAGCGCCTGACGCAAGCTATGCGGCAGTTGGATGAGCACAACACAACAGGGCGCCTCCGTCGGGATTTCGAGAACGAGGCACCTTCAGTAACGCGTCTCCTCGAGGCGATTCAGGAACACTTGGTGCCCGCGCTGAGGCGCGCCGGTTATCAGGTCTAAAGATTCCCGACACGATGATGTATCCCTCCCGGAATGATGCTCTCCTAGTGTGGGACGACGCTTCCAGAGCAGCCGAGCACTCGCATTTAGCCTTACGAAGCAGAGGGCGAATCACGCAGGTAATGCCGATAGTCAATCGATCGCTGGCCGAAGCGCTTGCGCGGATGATCGACGCGTCCGCCTGGAAAGTCGACCGATCGGCCTGGTGGTTCATGGGGTTCATCCGCCATTTTTTCCTCCCCTCCTCCTTTCGGCGATCCCCGCCCTATGACCTGCGAAGGTCCCTGACGATGTCGTTGAAGTACTTCACGCGATCAGATACAGGAATGGGTGAGCGAGCTGAAGGCGCGCGTGCCGTTGCAAAATATCCTCCCGAGGGGCGGCGGACATGGGGATGACGAAGCCGCGAAAGCGCCGGCAGACGCCCGCGTTCGATGCTGAGAAATTCCTCGATTCCGTCGGTGCGACGAAGCAAATCATCACGTACGAACCGTTGGCCCGCATTTTCGGCCAGGGCGACCCGGCCACGACGGTGATGTACATCCAGCAAGGGACGGTGAAGCTCTCCGTTGTGTCCGAGACAGGCAGAGAGGCGGTCGTCGCCGTGCTGGGGTCGGGTGACTTTTTCGGAGAAGGCTGCCTGGCGGGTCAGCCGATCCGCATGGGTACGGTGACGGCGATGACCGCGGTTACCGTGCTGGTCCTCGATAAAGCCAAGATGATCCACATGCTCCACAAGCAGTCGGCGTTCTCGGACCGGTTCATCACGTACATGCTGGCGCGCAACATCCGCGTCGAGGAAGACCTCGTCGATCAGATCTCCCACTCCAGCGAGAAACGGCTGGCAAGGGCCCTCCTCCTGCTGGCTCGGTATAGCAAACAGGACAAACCGGATCGCCTGCTGCCCAACCTCTCGCAGGAATTCCTGGCGGAAATGGTGGGCACGACCCGGTCGCGGGTGAACTTTTTCATGAACAAGTTCCGCAAGCTCGGGTTCATCGAGTACAACGGCGGCCTCAAGATTAACAGTTCGCTTCTGAGCGTGGTCCTGCATGACTGAGCTGGCAACCAGCGTCGGGGTCGCCCTTGTCGTGACGCTCCTCGCGCTGTGGGCGGCGGGTCCGGCGGCCGCGTGCGTCATACCGCAATCTGGCGGTCCAGCCACTCCGACGCATCTCTGTCTCTAAAGGCCTTGAAGCTGGCCGGTAAATGAAATGTCGGTCAACCGTGAAGGTGCGCGTCGGATGACGGCCTCGGACGCGTGATCGCGGAGATCATCCGCCTTGTGAAGCGGTTCAATGGCATGGAGGGCGTACCCAACTGCGATCATTGGGACCATCACGAGCCGCAGTCCCGGCCACGGGCGCCGTATTTGCTGCAAGGCGCAAAACATCCGAGCCCGGTCATCCAGACGATTCGCGGCGCTGCAGTCTTCGGGATATGGGCCCCCAGCTGCGCCGCCGACCGGTGAGTTCTGCCTCAAAGGGCTCGTCTGCCTCGGCTGCACGCACGTGCAGCCGAAACGGATTCAGTCAGGTTACGGCCGGCCCTCGTCTCGCCTTCTTGGGCCCCTTCGTCGCCTCAAGCCTCCGCCGACCCTTGCGACGTCTAGCGGCTGCGCGCTGCCTTCATGACCGAGCGTCTCAATACATGCCTCCGCCCATGCCGGCTCCAGGCATTACTGCGTTCCTGTTCTCGTCGGGAATCTGTGAGATGACCGCTTCGGTCGTCAGCAGCAGCGACGCGATCGACGCTGCGTTCTGCAATGCCGAGCGGACCACCTTGGTCGGATCGATCACACCCGCCTCAACAAGATTTTCATACTGCTCGGTCTGCGCGTTGAAGCCTTCTTCGTCCTTCATGTCCTTCACGCGCTGCACGACAATCGAGCCCTCGTGTCCGGCGTTGGTCGCGATCCAGCGCATCGGCTCCTCGATCGCTCGGATGATGATGTTGACGCCGATTTGCTCATCTCCGTCGAGCTTCAACTTCTGGAGCACCTTGGAAGCCCGCAGCAGGGCGACGCCCCCGCCCGGCACGATGCCTTCTTCGACGGCGGCCTTCGTCGCGTGCATGGCATCCTCGACGCGCGCCTTCTTTTCCTTCATCTCGGTCTCGGT
>Ga0137409_10009224_pt1 | contig 10045 bp, 14 predicted proteins | sample CZODoug1_16funga_FD_122059 | JGI IMG/M metagenome (GOLD analysis project Ga0137409, IMG submission 122059) | Vadose zone soil fungal communities from Angelo Coast Range Reserve, California, USA - CZODoug1_16fungal (Hybrid Assembly) | ecosystem: Environmental > Terrestrial > Soil > Vadose zone...
GAAATAGCTTGAATCCCAAATGCAGTTTCTACAACAGAGCCACCCTGGGAGATAAATCGAATATAGCCGTTGCCGAATTCAAGAATATAAGTCACAGTTGTAGATTGCTGAAATCTTACAAGCCTGACGATATCACTTTGTGTAGGCCTAATAAATTCAGTCCCTGGCCTTGTCGACGCACCAGATCGATAATCAACAAAGAAGTTTCGCATTCTGGCTGTGCCGCTGCGATACTTAGCGAAGTCCACCCGAGCAAAGAGATTCGGAGAGAGTTCACCAGCAGAGAATGAAGCCTGGATAACATTGTCTGACATTAACCTTCCTCAATACATAGAAAGCATTGGTCCCCAATCAAACATAATATTCGGGGAGAACTCCCAGGCCTGATAAGAGATTCCTCGAGTTCTGATCCAATCAGGTGTTATGTCATTGACAGTCAGGCCTTCGTTTCCATCCATTACCCTGGCCATAGAGATGTACTGATTGGCTTCTTTCATCTTTATCTCGGCCAAACCCTTATCGCCAGTTAAGCTGATGACAAGTCGACCAGCCAAGGCAGCTACCAAGGCTTGTTGAAATTGGTCATCCCATACATTAGGGTTGATTACCCGTTTGATATAAGCTAAGATCGCTTGCTCTTGGTTAGTAAGGATTACTCTCTGGTCAACACCTTGTGTGCTAGGTTTGCCGGCGGGGCCAATTTGGTCGATTGCGATTTTGAACCTAACAGGAGGACCGTTCCAGAAGGCCGGTGCACCACCCGTAACTGCTGTGGTGATTGGGACCCCTGAGGTAAATCCTGTGGTAAACTGGGGGACGACGTAGACACATCTGAGGCAGTCGGAGGGGTAGGCATATTCATAACTCCATGGTGGTGCAGGGATGCCTTTTTGCCAAACAGAGGCTCCAGCAGTTGGGTTCTCAGGTGTTCCTGGGGCTGAACAGATTAGCGAAAGGTTCTGGAAGTTAAAGGCACAACTCCAGGGTGCCATTCGCAACAGTTCGTCCCTCAGAGGCTCCAACAGAAGCTTGACGTTGCGAGCCTCGTTGGAGTCCTCTGATATGTCAGCAATTTGCGATCGGGTGCCTATAGCACTCAGCGCCCGATTCGCAATGTCGACCTCGCTAGTCATGGAACCATTTCTCCCATAACGGATCGACGTAGCCGCATTCGCAACAACGACCGTCCATGTTGCGCCAATCGTGGCAACCTATCCAACATAGGAACCGGCTAATCATCCTCGTACCGCCGCTATGATACAACGCCAGCCAAACCTAAGCAATTCTACTTTGCTCATTCGCCAGCGAAGCTTAGCGTCGGGATTGAGGTCTTCTATCAACAGGACACCATGGTCATACTTAACCATAGGCCCGCAAGGATCGAAGAATAGAGTCATCTAGTCATCCTCGTTGTGACCCACTGCGATGAACAGTGCCACCAATACCAGGGCTCCCAGAACCACGGGAACCCACGGGACACTGAGCCATTCCATGGCTATCTCCGTGGATACCTGGGGACTTGGGATCATTGATATTAGTAGGGCCAACAGGAGGACAATAGTTAGAGATCGGCTTGGCTTCCTTAACACCGCCTGTGGTAGCTCTCGCTGCTTGAGGTTGGGAACTGTCTTTGCCATATTCGCTTAGGATATCACGCGGCATTGGCTTTCTCCTCTTCTCTGGCTTCCTGAGCTTTCTTGGCTTTCCAGTCAGCCATAGCTTTCTGATATTCCTCGTTGCGTTTATCTATGTCTTCCTGAACCTCCACAGCCATCACAGCCAATTGCATCATGGCCGATTGATTAAGGGCCGAGAGGGTAGGAAGCTCTCTAGTCTTATGAACAACACCGAGAAGGCTATTGGCTTTCTCGTCATCAAAGTCTACTGGCTTCGGGGGCGGAGGGCCTTCATCACCTTCAAGATCTTTCGCCATTTCATTCTCCTTACTTGTGTTTGCCCTGCGTACCGTGAGGGTGAACGGTTCTGCCTCCGCCTGGACCCGGACGGGCTGGGCTTGGGCTAGAATGTTTAAGGCCTTGCCCTTCATAGAAGGGATGCTTAGTGTATTGAAGAGACCTACCCAATTCCGCAACAGCTGTCTCAGAGACGCCTTTGGGTATAGGTTCTCGCTTGCGGCTCTCGCTCACGTCTCGGCTCGCTCGACCTTGTTTCATTTTCCACTCTCCTAAATCGGCCGCCTTGGCCATGTTCACGGATCAGCTCAGCTTGCAGTGCTCTATCAGCTCTGCTCATCTCGGCCTTGGTCCAATCTGGTGGTTGCTGACCAAGGCTTTCGTAGAAGTATCTAATGTAGATAAGATTGTGAAAATGCTGTGCCAGCCGCATAATATTTGGCGGAACAAGCTTATCGATGTCTTCTTCACTCAAGTCTTCAGCCGGACCAAGAGGATCAGCTGGAGCTTTCACCGGTTCTTGCATCTTTCTTCTTCTTTCTCAAAATGCCTGTCTTTGCATCTGCTTGGTTAAACTCTTTAGCCACGCCTTGCGGAATTCCCATCTTCTTGGCGAAAGCTGGATTATGCGCAGCAGCTGCCATGGTCCGAGCCATCTTTGGGGTTTTGCTAGGCATCTCCGATCTCCTAGAGCTTTATCATGATATTAAGATAAGTACATGGGTTCATGATATTCATAGGCTGGCCACCCCCTTGGCCATCAGTAACAAGTGGCACACCAAGAAGGCCATAATCCTGGGCACCAGTAGAGTTGTCCAATACTGCACCAGAGCCTGGCGTAACAAAGGTATTAGTTTGCCCTGCCCAACTAATATTGTGAGCATGATTAGGCATCTGATCGGCTGTCATCGACACAGTCTCAGTGCCTTGGAAGCTTCCGATGGTGTGAGCAGATAGCCCAGCACCACCACCGGCTATGCCGATCTTGCGGCCGGAACCTCTAGGTAGGGTCAGCCGACAATGAGCTGCGTATGCAGCCGCAGCTGTGCCTTGAGCTGCTCGGTTCGTAACAGCATTAGCCGAGGTTCGTATTGGGCAATTTGCATCAGTGTAACTATTGTAGTAGAGAGTGAATAGATTTACGGTATCTGCATTTGCCCTAATTGACGAGTTCGATAACACATCACCTATCGTGCCATCAACCCAGAGAATCCAACCGCCATCCGCTGTGGTCTTATGGGTTGGCTTAAGGTCACCGGTAGTGAATATTGCTCCGACACCTGCTAATTGAGCCAGGACGTATGCAGTCGTAGCAATCGATCGATCGTTGTCGCCGAATGGAGGAGTTGGGGCCTGTGGATTTCCAGTGAAGTCCGGTGAGTTTGTCGGTGGAACCCCCATCGCAGTCCTAGCGGCTGGAAGGTCTGGTGCGGTAACCACAGGTAACATAGCCGGGGAGATAATTGCGCCAGAACCACTCGTTGGTCCGCCAGCGGTTAGATCGCCATTAGCATCAAAGACAGCCTGAGTATTTGCCCTCAAAGCAACCGGCGGCACCACAGCAGGGGGCGGATCAGTGATCCCGACCGAGAAGGCACGAGAAAAACTATCAGTCCCAGCCTGGGCTAACATAGTTAGATAGTCAAATTCCCTCTCGATAACAGGAGGATAGATTATGCTTTGGTTAGAAATAGAAACCAACTGAACTGCATCAAGCTCTCTAACAATGGTTATCCCGGCTCCAACTGGAAGTGGAGAGCCAGTTAAAGGATAGTTAACAACACCACCGACAACAGTTGGATTTGGATCGACAAGTGGATTTAACACAACCTCAAAGGAATCGGACGGCTTTTCTGTAACATTACCTGCCGCATCTTCGGTAAATACATGAATGCTTGCTGCATTAGGAACAGAGAAGTTAAAGGAGAACGCTGTAGTTGCCCCATTGCCAGGGTAGGTAATTGAACCTGACTCTAAATTAACAGTCATGGCCTAGCATCTCCAATTAAATGTCAGATGTCTCAAGTCGCCTCCATAAAAGACCGGGGAAATCGTTCCTATTGGGTTCACGTTCTCACCGGCTTGAACATAATGGAAACCGAGACTGCTACCAATCATCGAAGCCTTAGTTTCGGTCTGGACGCTAAAGGTGGCGTAGCCCTGAACCTGGGCATATACCGGCCAGGCTCCAGTAGTACCAACTGAATCGTATCCAACAAAATAGTTAGGAATGCCATCCGAACTAGTACCAACAACACCCTCGTGCCATGCCTGCCATTGATCCTCTTCCAGGCCAGCGACAAAGGAAACACGCCACGTATTCGAGTTCTGAGCATTGCGTACCGTTGAACTATTGAAATTGTTGTAGGATACTGTTGTCGACTGCACCCGCATCACGACGTTGACGCGGTTGTAGCAATTCCACACCCCGATGATTCCGGCGCCGCCGTTGGCAGCACGGGAGCCAAGCTGGTAGTCAATTGTGCTTGCGGCATTTGATCGTGTGGTGCCGACATACGTGCCACGCTGTGCGGCTGGGCCATTAGTAATCGAAGCATTGTTGAGCCAAATACCATTAACCTGCACTAATGCAGTTCCAGCTCCTCGGACCGTGTCGCTAGTCCAGTCTGGTCCGTGGCCCAGCCGAATCGTACCTGCATCATTCCAAACGAACCAATCGTTGTTCTTGTTCACACCAATAACAGCTGGGTTCTTAATGGTATCGGTCAATAAAGTGTTCAAAACACCAAACGTAGTCATCCCATAGCTAGTGCCATTATAAATAGGTATCGAATTCCCAGTATAAGGCAGATACCAAACCTGGCCTATTCCAGCATGGGTAGTCGTCATCACAGGCAAGGTAGAATCCAGGGTCAACCTTCCCTGTGGCTCAACAACCGTTGCACCAGCAACAGCTGGAGTTACCCATAGTGGATTAGCACCTACTCCTTGCGTCTGCAAAACTTGGCCATTGGTCCCAGCAGGGAATTTCTGCCAAGCTGCTGGCCCACGGAAGATAAAGTCGCCTTGAGTCCCAACGATACCAGCGATATCTGTAAGGTCTTGATCCAGTGGCTGGAAGCCAAGGGTTGATGCAGCGACACCTTTGATATGCGTGGCATCAGTCCATATTGCAACTTGGTCAACTGCTGGGGTGCCAGAGTTGCTGACGTTGCCACCACCTGCGGTGACTGTTAGGACACCACCTGAGAAGCTAAGGCCAGAGAAGGTAACTGGCGACCAGATATCCGTAGCTGATCGATAATAGATTGTGTTGGTACCAGCAAGGGCAGCTATAGCTGTTAGATCGCCATCGAGTGGTTGGGCTGAAATGTAACTACAAACAGCAGACGCAGTGCCTTGCGCTAAGAGGGCTCGGCCAAAACTATTCGAACCCTGCAATGCCATAGTAGCAGTGGCAGTAAAATATGGTACATCGCCAGAACCAGGATTAAGTGCAGCTAAAGCTGATAGCTGCGCATCGAGAGGCTGGCCTCCAATATCCGTTAGAACTGTGGTAGCTAGAACGCCTTCAATGGTAGTGGAAGTAACCCATCTAGCATACTGGCCATTAAGCGGAGATCCTGAGTTCGAGACGTTACCACCGCCAGCGGCAGTTGAGGCCTTAGCTTGACCTGGGGTAGAGAAGTCCCAAGTGATCGATGCTGTGTTGGTGAGTACTCGCTCAGCAGTAAGAGCAGCATTAGCAGACGAGGTTATGTATTCTGCGTTAGCAGGAGCAGGAGTGCCGACGGCGCCAATGGCAGCCTGGACGAATGCTGTAGTTGCGATTGAGGTATCATTGTCTCCAGGGCTTGGAGTTGGAGCTTGCGGATCACCAGTAAATATCGGAGAAGCAAGCAAAGCATAAGGCGTAAGGCTAACGCTAACAAGATAATTCTTGCTAGCTACCCAAGCTGTCGTCGCTGCGTTCTGACTATTGTCAGCTGCCGGAGGAGTAGGAACTGTGATCGTGTTATTGAAGGTGTTGATGCCAGTGAAGGTATTGTTCCCGGCCTTAAGAACATCGCCACCGCCACTTGCCCCTCCAGAGCCTATGGCAGTTTCTACTATCCAACCAGACATATCGAGCAAAGGAATTAACTTAACATTGGCCCTGGCCTCCGAGATCACTAGAGACGTTTGGATATTATCAATCGCTTGCTGGCCAAATGGATTAACGACGATGTTGAAGTTAGCGGCATTACCGCCAAGGTCCTTGATAGTTATAGACCGTTCAAATACAGTGGCAGGCTGATCACCAGCCTGCTTAAACCACTTAACTACATCTGGAAGATTTATTTGAACTGGTGCTGCGACCTCGACGAGAAGTAGGCTCTCCCCTGGCTGGACAACATGAATTCCACCAGTAGTGATATCGGTGGAAGGCGAGACAAGCTCGTCCTTCCAGCCAAGGGTTGGGCCTAAGTAGGTTCTGACTCGTTGAAAGCCAAAACCACCCTTGTCAAGATCGGTCACAGTCGCCTCACCGGACTATTTGTAGTAGCTGCCGCCAGCTTATTTTCTAGCTTAGCATTCTGCTCCATAAGCGTAGCAATCTGCTGTTGCATTCGCTCGAAGGCAGCTGGATCAACTCCACTAAGCGACAAGCTCGGCATAGGGCCAGAAGCCTTAGGAACTCCCTTAGCCATAAGCTCAGCGATGTTACGTTCGAATTCGCTCAGCCTAGACTCTGAATAAGTCATGTTCAGGGCTTCAATTGGATGGATCCACTTTGATCTCTCCGCATCCGATACAGCCTGCGCCTCATCATCCAAAGGCTCCATGTCAGGCGTAGGTGTACCACGGAAAACAATATCCCGAGGATAAGCCGGATCAAACTTATTGGAAACGATAATCGCCTCATCCCTCGGGTAATTCCAGTCAGCGGAATCCTTTGGATTGAGGTAGACTGGAACTTCATAGACTTTCCTGGCTTGTCGATTGGTTTCTCGATTGGTTTCCTTGTATTCCCATTCCGTGCCTGGAACAGCAAGGTAATGAGAATCAGTTAGTTTCCATCTAGCCATGTCATCCCTCTATCGAAGCGACGCCAGAGATAAAGCAAGGAACCGCCGAGCCAGCGTGTTGGCTTGCGGCCTTGATTGCTATTGCACCGGCATCTAGTGTTGCCAACATTGGTGAGTAGTTAGCGGATGTTATGGCCCAAACTACGTCACCGGCTACGGCCGAACCTGGAGCATCAGCGTAGGTCTGGCCAGCTTTGTATCGTCGGCCTCCAACTACAAAGGCTCCGAGTCCTCTGAATCTTGCCATGAAGTCCTCCTAGAATTGTGCATAGTAGATGTTATAAGCGACTGGCCCTGTGCCAGTTATTGAGACACAGAGATTGTTCAGGGGCGGCAAACTGAACCAAGCAGCTGAGGGATGGTCAGTTATGTTTCCATTTATTGGAAGTGGCATCACTGGCGTTATAGTTTGTGTGCCAGTGGCACAAGTTGCGCCTGTACCAGATAGCAGCTGAAAGGTACCTGCCGCTGCTCCAGCAGTGGCATTGAAGCCGCATATGGAGATCTGTTGACCTGCTACTGGAGCTACCGAAATGCCAACGGTCGCTCCAGAGCTTCCGTTGTTGATTTTGTTGCATATTACTTCATTCGGCGGGCCGACAGGCTGGGCTAATGGTGCGTCACCCATCAGCCCAGCCAACGCAAGCCCTAGAACTGCGGTGGACCAGAACTTGCGCATTGGAACCTCCTTAGTTCGCTATGATCACACCAGCGGGATATCCGCCTTGGATCGAGTTGTCGGTTGTGTTGTACATCTGATCGTAACGATCGAGGACGATGTAGGCTTTGATCGTTCCGCCAGTGCCTGTACCAGCGACGGTATAGGCCAACTGGAGGAAACGGGGCACGGCTACACCAGCTGGAGGTCGTGGCATATCCATATCGTATAGCCGTGCTCCCGCCTTCAGACCAGCCAACAACACAGCAGGCCCAGTCCACCACGTTGTAAACGCTGCGGGCGCACCTGCTCCGTTGTCTGTAGCTCCCTGGAGGGCAACTGCAAGGCTGGTCAAACCAGCAAAGACTGTACTCACTACAACCAAGAGTTTGAGGGCCGGATCATCACCAATGCCCATATCTCTGGCACCTTGGCCTGACGCCAGGATAGGAATGCCAGCCATATGCAGATCGATGACGTTTGCGGAAACAGCAGAAGCCGTTGGGCTATCGCCTGTCGGGCCACTGAATTGAAGTAGTCCATCAAGGATCATAGTTACACCACCTGTGCTTCATTGTTGAGGATCGCATCACAGGTCCTGACCGGGATGCTCCTGAACGTGGTTACGGGCTTGCCATCGAACTCCTCAATCCTAAGGAGCACGTTGGTTTTGTTCATCGCTTGGAGGTCGAGATACGTCCGGATGACCCTGTTGCAGTAGATAACGGTTCGACCCATATTTGCCCTAACCTCAGGTGTGTCCGAAGTTTGGATCGTTGTAGCACCCGCTGGAGCTGTAGGGAGACGGTACAAGCCTCGCACGAGCAGGTTAATGAGATTGGCCGCATTAACACCAGAAAGCTGGGTGATGTCGATGTTGGCGATCCTGACTGCGTATCGCCAGTCTCTGGCAACGAGGCCGATTTCCCATTTGAAATGATCTCGATATGCTTGATATGTATTCCCGGCACCGTCTTGCACAGGCCACTCGCCCATGTCCCTATGTTGGAGGCCAGTTATCTTGCCCTTCGGGAACGTAGCATGGTAGGTATCAGGGCCCCAGACCACGATCCAAAGACTGGTATTAGTGGACGCAACACCACCACCATCCAGGACATTGGCCGCAGTCTGGGATAGGGCTACGTTCTTGGTCGAGTACCTTGGACTCAGACCGCTGAAGCGTTCCGGGGTAAGGAACTGGTTCCCATAGATCAGCGTAGCTGCAACCTGCTGACTCATGCCTTCAAGAAAGGCTTTAACTTCGGAAAGGCGGAAGTCAGCAGTATTACCGTTAAGATCAGCCACGTCTTTGTCGATAACGGAATAAGTTTCAAGGTTGCCGCAAGTATCCACGATTTGCGCGGTTGTCGACTTGGCATTTGGAACGCCAGTATTAAGCAACCGCCAAGTCGCTTGGGGTAGGCCTGTCCTAACAGTAGTCTTATGACCGGTAGGCAGGTTTCCTTCAACGACGAGCATGTCATCGAGAATCTCGTTCGTTTGGCTGAGCAGCTCGATGATAACGGCCACATGATAACCGTCATCCATTCGCTTAGCCCAGTCAGCGTAGGTTAGGGCAGTTGCCCCAATTGTGGCCATGATGGCCTCCTAGAACAGTCGGTTTAGCTCCCTTGTTGATCCATTCACCCATCTCCATTCATCCACGGTCTGTGGCAGGGCTAGCGGCCGGTAGGTAGATTCGGGTACATAGCTTGCGCAGCACTAGGCACTTCGCCTGCACGGCGTTGACTCGCTGTTGATGGTCCACTCCCAGCGACATGTCCGCCTTCGGTGACCATCTGAGCAAGCTTGTAGAAAGCTTTGATAAACGCAGGGTTGTTTCCAGCACCTGTGAAATCCATAGCTTCCCTGAATGCGCTAGCGAGCTTCGGGTCATTAAGGCCATCGATCGCCCGAGAGATAGTGGTCTTGACCTCGTTGAGCTTGTGTCCTATTTCACGATCAGCCTTGACTTCCTTAACCCATTGCTCTTGAGTTTCCTGCCAGACCTTATAAGGCTCATTGGCAGATTCAGCAGTCTTAGCTGTGTAGAAGTCGACTAGCTTCTGACCTTGCTCTTGGCTAAGGTTCAATCCTTTGAATATCCCACCAATCTCTTTAGAAACTGTTTCATCCAGTTGAAACCCATCAGGAACATTCCAGGTAGCATAAACTTCTGGCGCTCCACCTGCGGTCTCGGTCTTCTGATTCGCTAGGGACTCACCTGGCTGGTTCGCTAGGCTCGGGGTCTCCGTAGGCGTCGTAGATGTCTGCGGTGTTGATGATGACGCCGTCTTCCAACTCCACAACTTCCCAATCGGGTGCGTTGGGATCCGTGCCGGCACGTCCCGGCTTGACTCTGATTTGATAGGAGATTTCCGGTGACTTCTTAGCCTCGTCCATTAGTTTTGTTCCTTCCGATTATTAATGATTAGGGCCTGACG
>Ga0137409_10009225_pt1 | contig 10044 bp, 8 predicted proteins | sample CZODoug1_16funga_FD_122059 | JGI IMG/M metagenome (GOLD analysis project Ga0137409, IMG submission 122059) | Vadose zone soil fungal communities from Angelo Coast Range Reserve, California, USA - CZODoug1_16fungal (Hybrid Assembly) | ecosystem: Environmental > Terrestrial > Soil > Vadose zone...
GCCGCGCTGGTATGCACCCCCGACCAGCCGAAGCTGGAGCTGCTTGAATATCTGCTCTCACGGGGCAAGCACGTCCTGGTGGAAAAACCCTTATGGGCGCCGCGCGATGAGGACATCGAGCGCCTCGGAAGGCTTGCGCGCGACCACCAGGCCGTTTGCTACACCGCTTACAACCATCGTTTCGAGCCGCACTACCTGCGCATGCGGGAGGTCATCGCCTCCGGAGCGCTGGGGAAGCCGTACCACTGCAGAATGTTCTACGGAAACGGGACGGCCCGCCTGGTGCGCGAATCGGCGTGGCGCGACCAGGGGGCTGGCGTTCTGCCGGACCTGGGTTCGCATCTGCTCGATACCGCGGCTTTCTGGTTCGGCGATCTGGGCAGCGATTTTCAGGTGCATTTCGCCAGTTGCTTCGAGAACCGTGCCCCGGATCATCTGGTCGTTGGTTCCCGCTCCACGCGGCCACAGCTGCAACTGGAGATGACGCTGCTGTCCTGGCGCAATCACTTCACCTGCGACCTGTTCGCCGAGCGCGGCTCCGCGCACATCCGGTCCCTGTGCAAATGGGGGCCGACCACGTTTACCCTGCGCACCCGGGTTCTGCCTTCGGGGAGGCCGCCCGAGGAAACGGTTACGCTCACGCAGGACGATCCGACCTGGTCTGCCGAGTACGCGCACTTCAAGTCGTTGTGCGCGCGTCCAGAGCCAAGCGATGTTTCGCGCGACCTCTGGATGCAGAAACTGTTGCGGGGACTCGGCGAACAGGCGATGAAATTCACCAGAGCATGAGCGACGTTCTGGTCGGCTTTGCAGGCATGACCCACCTCGGCGTGAATTCCGCCGCGGCGGCCCTCGCCCGCGGCTTCCGTGTGGTCGGCTACGACCCGGACCGCGAAGTGATCGAGGCTCTGCGGCGTGGCGACCCGCCGGCGGTCGAGCCCGGCCTGCCCGACGTGCTGCGCCGCCATGCCTCCCGGGCGAACTACACCGCGGACATCGCCGACCTGTCGCGCTGCGATCTCGTGTACATCGCCTCCGACGTTCCCACCGATGGCTCGGGCACCAGCGATCTCGCGGGCATACGGCGGCTCATCGAAGGCGTGTCCGGGGCGTTGGCGCGCGGCGCGGTCGTGGTGGTGTTGTGCCAGGTGCCGCCCGGATTCACGCGGGCGCTGGCGCTGCCGGGCGAACGGCTTTTCTACCAGGTCGAAACGCTCGTGTTCGGCGAGGCGGTCGAGCGTGCCATGCACCCGGAACGAATCATTCTCGGATGCGCGAACCCGTCCGCCACGCTCCCGGCGGCGCTGGGGGAGTTTCTCTCCGCCTTCGCGTGCCCGATTCTGCCGATGCGCTACGAGAGCGCCGAGCTCGCGAAGATCGCGATCAATTGCTGCCTCGTGTCGTCGATCAGCGTAGCCAATACGCTGGCCGAGCTGTGCGAACGCCTGGGCGCCGCTTGGTCCGAGATCGCGCCGGCGCTGAAACTGGACCGGCGTATCGGGCAGCATGCCTATCTGGCCCCGGGGCTCGGAATCGCCGGAGGCAACCTGGAACGCGACCTTGCGACGGTCTGCAAACTCGCCGACGCGCACGGCACCGACGCGAGCGTCGTGCGTGCCTGGATCACGAACAGCCGGCACCGCCGGGACTGGGCCCTGCAGACGCTCCACGGGGCCGTCCTCTCGAAACTGGAGGACCCCGTGATCGCAGTGCTCGGGCTTGCCTACAAGCAGAACACCCACTCGACCAAGAACTCGGCGTCGCTTGCCCTTCTTGCGCACCTCGCGCCCTTCCGCGTGCGCATATTTGACCCCGTCGTGCCCGCAACGGCAATCCCGAACCCGCGCTGCCATGCGGCGAGCTCCGAGCTGGACGCCTGCGAAGGCGCGGATGCGCTCGCGATCATGACACCCTGGCCGCAGTTCGGAACGCTCGACCCGGTGCAAGTTGCGCGCAAACTGCGCGGCAAACTCGTCCTCGATCCCTATGCGGTGCTGAAAGCCGTGGCCTGCCGCGCGGCGGGACTCGAATACCATACGCTCGGGTTCAATCCTGACGGAATCCGAACGGAAAAGTGATCATTCACCAGAGCCCGGCAGCGCAAAAACCCGAGCGCGTGGTCCTGCTCGGCGCGCGGGGCTTCATTGGAGCGGCAATCCGCAAGGAACTCGACGCCCAACGCATCCCGAGTCTCGCGCTGTCTTCCGCCGACCTGAACCTTGCCGAGGCTGGGGCCGCGAACGAGCTCGCGGCGGCGCTGAAAGCCACCGACGCCGTCGTCATGCTGGCGGCACTGACCCCCGATAAAGGGCGCGATATCCCCACGCTGATGAAAAATCTCGCCATGATGCAGAACACGTGTGCGGCGATCGCGAAAACCGGTTGTGCGCACATGGTGTATTTCAGCTCGGACGCGGTATACGACGGCGCGGTCAGCCGCGTCAGCGAGGACACGCCCACTTCGCCACAGGACCTGTACGGCGCCATGCACCATACGCGCGAGATCATGGCGCGCAGCCTCGCCGGGGTTCCGGTGCTGGTGCTGCGCCCGACGCTGATCTATGGACTGGACGATACGCACAACTCATACGGTCCCAACCGCTTTCGCCGCGCAGCGCAGAAAGCCGGCAAGATCACGCTGTTCGGCGGCGGCGAGGAGACGCGCGACCACATCCACGTGGACGACGTCGCCGCGCTCACCCTGCGCTGCCTGCTCCACCGCAGCACGGGAACTCTCAACGCCGCTACCGGAACCTCGCATTCCTTCTACGAAGTTGCCCAAGCGGTAGTCAAACAGTTTAAGAACGCCGTCGAGATCGTCAAGACGCCGCGCGCCAATCCGATCACCCACCGGCACTATGACGTGGCCAACACCATCAAGGCGTTCCCGGACATCCGCTTCATCCCGCTCGAAGACGGCGTAGCCCGTGTGCATCGCGAGATGCTGGAGAAGAGCTGATGGCCGAAGTGGACCTGCTCAGGTCGTTGCCGCACACCGAGCGCGATGTGCAAAGGCGCGCCGAGGGCAAGGATGAAACGGTCGTCGCGATTGCCAAGCAATTTGGCGAAATGTACTGGGACGGGCCGCGCCAATACGGATACGGCGGATACCGCTACGACGGGCGCTGGCGTCCCGTCGCGCGGGACATCATCGCTCACTTCGGCCTGCGTCCGGGCATGCGCATCCTGGACGTCGGCTGCGGCAAGGGGTTCCTGGTAAAGGACTTGATGCTCGAGTGCTCCGGTTTGGACGCGTTCGGCCTGGATATTTCTCTCTATGCGCTCACGCATTGCGAGAAGGAGGTCGTCGGCAGGCTGCACCTCGGATCGGCGGACAAGCTGCCGTTTCCCGACCGCTCCTTCGATTGCGTACTGTCGATCAACACCGTTCACAACGTTCCCCGTCCCCGCGCAGTACAGGCGATGCAGGAAATCCAGCGCGTGAGCGGCGGCCGCGCGTTCGTTCAGGTTGACAGCTACCTCACGCCCGAGCAGAAAGAGATCTTCGAGAGCTGGGTGCTGACCGCGGAATTCCACGACTATCCGGAAGGGTGGTTGAAGCTGTTCCGAGAATCGGGTTACACCGGCGACTATTACTGGACTATCATTGAATGAAACGAAAATGAAGACGTATGTAATTCTCGGCGGCGGCGGATCGTTCGGTATCCACACTGCTTTTTATCTGCTTCGCCATGCCAGGCCGAAGCGCGTCGTGAGCGTCGGGCGCAATCCACTTCGGCCTGAACCTTTTTCTCTGGGGATCGAGCGCGAAAAAAACTTCGAATACCACGCTTATCATCTCACCTACGAGATCGATCTGCTGCTGGACCTGCTCGACCGGATCAAGCCGGAAGTGATCGTCAACTACGCGGCGCAGGGGGAAGGGGCCGTGTCCTGGAAGCACTCCTGGCGCTTTTTCGAGACCAATTCGATGGCGCTTGCGCGACTGTGCGAAGAACTGATGAAGCGAAGCTGGCTGGAGCGCTTCATCCAGATCGGCACCTCGGAAATGTACGGTTCGGTGCTGCATGCGGCGAAAGAGGATGAGCCGATCAAGCCGACCAGCCCGTATGCCGCATCCAAGGTCGCGTTCGACATGTACCTGGAGTCGGTGCACAAATTCCTGAAATTCCCCATGAACGTCATCCGGCCTTCCAACGCCTATTGCCCCGGACAACTGCTGCACCGCGTGATTCCCAAGGCAATCCTGTGCGGCCTGACCGGCACCAAGCTGCCGCTCCAGGGCGGAGGAAAGGCGGAGAAATCCTATATCCACGCGCGCGATCTGGCGCGCGCGATCCATCTGGTGGCGGAGAAAGCGCCTCTCGGAAAGATCTACAATGCCGGTCCGGCCGAACCTACCAGCATCCGGCGGGTCGTCGAGCTGTGCGCGGATGCCCTGGGAATGCCCTTCGAGCAGCTGTGCGAAATGGCGCCCGACCGGCTGGGGCAGGACTCCCGTTACTGGCTCGACTCCGGCGCCATCAAGCGCGATGTCGGCTGGGAGCCCGAGATCGGATGGAAGGAAGGGCTGCGCGAGATGGTGGAGTGGGGCAGAAAATATCTCGACCAGCTGCGCGCTTGGCCCACGGCCTACACGATGCGCGGCTGAGGCGCGATGACAGTGCTTTCTCACAAAGGGATTCTCGGCGCGGGGCGCTACAGGGGCGTCAACATAGGCAAGGGCGAGGCCGAAACCGCCAGGGCTATCCTGCGCTTCATGCTGCGCCTGCGGATGTGCGAGGAGGCGCTGGCCCGCGAATATCATCCCGCCGACGAGATGCGATGTCCGGTGCACTTCTGCATCGGGCAGGAAGCCGTGCCGGCGGCGCTTTCGGTGCTCCTGCGCAAGGACGACTATCTTTTCTGCCATCACCGGTCTCATGGATACTATCTTTCAAAGGGCGCCCCGATGGACGCCCTCTTTGCAGAACTGTATGGCAAGCACACCGGGGCCAACGGCGGGCTCGCCGGATCGCAGGACATATCGTTTCCTTCACGAAAATTCTTCAGCGGCGCCATTCTCGCAGGGGCGACGGCCATTTCTCTCGGCGCGGCCCTCGGCTGCCAGCTGCGCAAGAGCACGCAAGTGACGGTGGCGGGCTTCGGCGAATCGGCAACCGACGAGGGAATATTCTGGGAGTCCGTGAATTACGCGGCAGTCGCGAAGCTCCCGGTCGTCTTCGTCTGCGAGAACAACAATTACTCCGTGTTTTCCCCCCAGCTCAAGCGGCAGGCACTCGACAATATCAGCGCTCGAGTTGCTGCATTCGGCATGCGAAGCACGGCGATTTTCGGTAACGACGCGATGGAAGTCTACCGGACTCTCGGCAAGGAAATCGCTTCCGCCCGGGCTGGGGAAGGCCCGGCTTTCATCGAGGCCTACACTTATCGCTGGAGCGGGCATTACGGACCCGAAAGCGACGACCTGGTCGGCTATCGGAGTGCGTCGGAAGTGCAGGCGTGGAAACAGAACTGTCCGATTTCGCTCCTCCAAGAGGCAATGCAGAGGGGAGGCATCATTTCCCCCGATGAGACAGAACGCATCGAGCGCGAAGTGACAGCGGAAATCTCTCGCTGCTTCGAATTCGCCAAGTCGAGCTCGTTCCCGGCCCTGCCAGACTGGAAAACGCTGAACTCCAGCCCGAACAGTCCCATGGCGGACCAGCTTCTTGCCGAAGTCGAGCTCGCGGAATTCGATGCCCAGCAAGACTCCCCGCAGCCGAAGGGCTATTGAGCGCGGCGAAAAGAACCGATGACAGGTATCGCACAATCCGACTCAAGCCGGGTCGCAACGCACGTCACCACCGCCGCGGAGCAGCCCGAGATCAGCTACGGGGACGCTCTCAACCAGGGACTCCGGCAAGCCATGGAGCTAAGCGACAGCGTGATCGTGCTGGGACAGCTCGTGGACTACGGTCCCGGGGTCTTCGGGTCGACCACGGGGTTGGTCGAGCGCTTCGGTCCCGAGCGCGTTCGCGATTTTCCGGTGTCGGAGAGCGCCATGACGGCAACCGGAATCGGAGCTGCTGTCGCGGGCTGCAGGCCGGTTCTGGTCCATCACCGCCTCGATTTCATGCTGTATTCGATGGACGCCATCGTGAACTGGATGGCCCTGTGGCGGTTCAAGTCAAACACGCAATCTTCGCTGCCCATCGTCATACGCGCCATTGTCGGGCGTGGCTGGGGGCAAGGCCCGCAGCACTCAAAGAGCCTGCACGCGTGGTTCGCGCATGTACCCGGCATCAAGGTCGCTATGCCCGCCACGGCCTTCGATGCGAAGGGCCTTCTGCTCGAAGCCATTTTCGGAGAGAACCCCGTCATCATCGTGGAGCACCGGTCGCTGTTTACCCTCAAGGATCGCGTTCCGACGATGCCGTACCGAGTCCGGTTCGGGCGCGCTGCCGTGCGCAGAGTCGGAGGGAGCCTGACGATTGTTGCAATGGGCGTCATGGTCCCCTTTGCCCTGCGGGTGGCTGACAGGCTGGCTGCAATCGGCGTCGACTCGGAGGTCGTTGATTTGCGCACCGTGGCGCCACTTGACTCGGAAACGGTGTGCGCCTCGGTCGAGAAGACCGGGCGTTTGTGCGTCATGGACCCTGCGTGGCAATCGTTCGGGGTATCGGCAGAGATAGTCGCGCGCGTTGCCGAGCGCTCGGGCCGCGCGCTGCGTTCGGAGCCGGTCCGGATCTGTCATCCCGACAGCCATACCCCGATGAGCTCTGCGCTGGAGGTTCTCTACTACCCCGAAGAACAGGCGGTGGTCGACCGGCTGCGCTCAATCGTCGTGGACGGCTGAGCGTGTTCGTCGAAAGCCACGGGTTTCGACCCGAACACTTCGTTCCCACCCGCGGACGTTCGCCGCGTCCCCACGACGCCGTGGCCGCGCTGCTCGTCCACGAAGACGGCCGTTACATCATGCAGCTGCGCGACGGCAAGCCGGGGATTTTCTATCCGGCGCATTGGGGTTGTTTCGGGGGCGCGGTCGATACCGGTGAGACTCCGGTAGATGCGCTCAGGCGCGAGCTACGCGAGGAAATAGAGCTCGATATGCCGGGTGCGACCCGGTTCACTCAATTCGATTTCGACTTCACTACGCTCGGGTATTCCAAGGTCTATCGAATCTACTTCGAATTGAAGGTGCCTGACCCCGTGTTCGAGCGCTTCGTCCTGCGCGAGGGACAGGACGTGCAGGCGTTTCTCGGAGAAGACCTCCTCGTGACGCGGCGAGTCACGCCGTACGATGCTTTCGCGGTCTGGATGCACATGAGTCGACGGCGGTCCCCGTCGAATCGTTAGGGTCGTGCATCCGCACATTTACCTCCGGGGATTGCCTCGATCCGATTTTCGATTCCCACCCGACGCGCCGAACCGCGCCTCGATTGAGCGATGTCCATAGTCAGGCGCAACATCGTTGCCAACATTGCCGGGAGGGGATGGGCGGCGCTGCTGTCGCTGGCGGTGCTCCCGGTGTACATCCATTTCCTCGGCATCGAGGCCTTCGGACTGATCGGGTTTTTCCTGTCGTTGACGCTGATCCTTCAGCTGCTCGATCTGGGTCTAGGCACGGCGCTCAACCGCCAGTTCGCGCAGTACTCACTGCAGTCAGGCAAGGCGCAGGAAATGCACGATCTTCTGCGTACTCTGGAGATCATCTATTGGCTCATCGGCATCGCGATCGGCGTGACCATTGCCGCCCTTGCACCGGCGATTGCAGCCTATTGGCTCAAGCCGCAGCAGCTTTCGGTCGAAACCGCTACGCAAGCCCTCGCGATGATGGGAATAGCAATTGCGTTCCAGTGGCCGCGGGCGCTGTATAGCGGCGGGCTCGCGGGCCTTCAAAGACAAGTTGCCTTCAACCTGCTCTCTTCGATCACCGGGACGGTCAACAATCTCGGCGGGGTTCTGATCCTCTGGCTCGTTTCCCCTACCCTCCAAGCCTATGTTGCATGGTTCATGGCTATCAGCCTGGTCGATACGCTTTCGACCGGGCTGCTGCTGTGGCGGTCGTTGCCCAAGGCACCCGCGCGCGCCACCTTCCGCCCGCAAGCGCTCGCCGGTATATGGCGGTTTGCAGCGGGCATGACCGGGATTTCGGTCACGTCGGTCATCCAGACCCAGCTCGACAAAGTGATCCTGGTCAAGGTGCTTCCGCTGGATGCATTCGGCTATTACAGCCTCGCCTCGCGCGTGGCGGGGGGGCTCTCCTATCTGATGGGCCCGATATCCGCCGCATTCTTCCCGCGCTTTTCGCAGCTCCTACTGGTCAATGACCGGCAGGAACTGGCGCGCCTCTATCATCGCAGCTGCCAGCTGATGTCCGTGTTAGTGCTGCCGCCTGCGGTCGTCCTCACCCTGTTTTCCTATGAGTTACTGTTCTTGTGGACCCAGGACCGCTCGATCGCCGAAAATAGCTATCTGGTGCTGGGCCTGCTGACGGCGGGCACCGCCTTCAACGCGCTGGCGAGTCTCCCGTACGCACTGCAGCTCGCCAGCGGCTGGACACGGCTCACCCTTATTGTCAATACTGCGGCTACCCTGTTGCAGGCTCCGCTTATCTATATCATGTCCGTGAAATACGGCGGCGTCGGCGCGGCGATTGTATGGGTTATTTTCAATGCCCTCTATATTTTCGTGGGCCTGTCTCTGATGCACCGGCGCTTGTTACGGGGCGAGCTATTGCGCTGGTACCACTTGGACATCGGGCAACCACTCTTGGCAGCGGTGGCAGTCGGGAGCGTCTGGAAATGGCTGATCCCTTTTTCCGAGACTGTCTGGCTGAGTTTGCTCAATCTGACGCTGGTTTCGGTCGCAACGCTCGCAGCCGCCGTCATTGCAGCACCGGAGATTCGAACATTGGCCGTGCAATGGCTCACGCCCACACAGCGTTAAACGAATTGATCGTTGCGCGCTGAACGAGTCTCGAATCACAATGATCCGCAACGAGATCCTGCTTTTCACGCCGACCTACAATGAAGCTGAAAACATTCGCTCGCTCATCGAGGAACTACTCAAGCTTGGCTTGCGGGCGGACATTCTCGTCATAGATGACAACTCGCCGGACGGTACGGGCGACATCGTCGCCGGGATGATGCAGAATCACCCGAATCTGAAATTATGGAAGCGAGAAGGCAAGCAGGGTATCGGCAGCGCCCATCTTACTGCGCTCCGATACGCAAAGTCCGAGGGCTATCGGCTGTTTGTTAGTCTTGACGCGGATTATTCGCACAAGCCCGAAGATATCCCCAGATTGCTCGAGCTCAAGGACAGCCACGACATTGTAGTGGGATCGAGGTTTCAGCGGGAAAGCAGTTTGCGGGAATGGAATCTGTTTCGGCGATTTCTGACCCACCTGGGACATTTTCTGACTCGGACCCTGCTGCGGTTGCCATATGACGCCAGCGGAGGACTCCGCCTTTACCGTCTGGATCGTATCCCAACGGCTCTGTTCGATCGCATTGAGAGCCGTGACTACGAGTTTTTCTTCGAAAGCCTGACTCTCTTACACATTTCCGGATTCGACATTGGCGAACTGCCGATCGATTTGCCGGCACGCACCTACGGTCACTCCAAGATGCGGATAGGCGATATGGCGCGAGGGCTCTCGCATCTTTTCCGGCTTGCCGGGAACCTCGCGCTCATGCGTCATCGATCCAGGGGAAATGCCAACAAGGGGAAGGAAAGCTCAGATCCTGAACTCATGCGCGACATGTGGGATAAGTACTGGGACAGCAAGGGGCGGAATGTCGAAAGGTCCACCTATGACATCATCGCCAGTTTCTATCGAAACTGCCTGATAAAGCCCACTCTCAATCACTTCATAAGAGGAACGTTTCCCCCTCACGCGGAACTCATTCACGCGGGTTGCGGCGGTGGCGAGGTCGATAAGGACGTCGTACGCTACGCAAAGGTGACCGCGGTCGACATCTCGCCGAACGCAATCGCCAGATATCGAGCTAATCACGGCGCATACGCCGAATGCATGATTATGGACATTTTCCATGTGTCGCATCTTGGGCGTCGATTTGACGGACTTTACAACCT
>Ga0137409_10009227_pt1 | contig 10044 bp, 8 predicted proteins | sample CZODoug1_16funga_FD_122059 | JGI IMG/M metagenome (GOLD analysis project Ga0137409, IMG submission 122059) | Vadose zone soil fungal communities from Angelo Coast Range Reserve, California, USA - CZODoug1_16fungal (Hybrid Assembly) | ecosystem: Environmental > Terrestrial > Soil > Vadose zone...
CATCTAAGGCATCAATGAATAGTAGCGCTTGCCCCTTTGTTATTGCGTCGGAAAACGTGCCATACCCCGTTAGCCCCATCGCACTTAAAAGAGCACCTTGGAGCGAATTCACTCCAACCGATTTCGAATACGACTTTGACGCGGATAAGTTGGGTGGACATCGCGTAACGTTTGATGAGGCAGTCGAGTGTTTCTTCAGCGATTTTCAGATACGTCGTAACAAGAGATTTCACGATCGCTTTCAATTGATAGGGGAAACTGTCGGAGGTCGGCGACTCAAAATAATATTCGCCGTCAGGCCCGGAGACGTTGTTCGCATCATTACGGGATGGCCAATATGAACAAGAAACGAAAGAAACTGACCGAAGATGAGATCGACGAGATTGTTACGGCTGAAGCTGATGACCAGACGGCTTGGGATAAACCAATCCGAGTTCGCAGGCCGAAAGGCGCCAATGTTCCATTGCCGTCCGAACTCGCAGCGCGAGCGGCGTTTTTCGCTCGCTTGCATCGAGAGAGTAGTGTTGAAGAATGGATCCAGAGGATTGTCCATGAGCGAGTAGATATGGAGGAAGCGGCTTTTGTGCAACTCAAGAGAGAACTTGCGACCAAATAACCTGACAAACGAAAGCGTCAAGGATGTCTTGAGCCGATTAATTGCCGAATAGGGTGTTACACCAATCGACGATCTTGACGAACTTTCTGCGTTGTAGCCGGCAGATGATGATTCGGATGCTCTGATGAACTTCCTTCTGTCGATCGGGAAGCAATGATCTTCGCATTGATCTTATTGATTAGTTCAAGTCTCGCGGCCATAAGCGGCGAGCAGAGGCAACGCAGGAGTGAACCCAAACCCAGCCCGAGTCCGACCAAGCAGACGGTGCACAGCCCACTGCCGGCGCCCACTGGTCATGTGAATGATTTGGCCCACGCGTTGAACGACGATACGCGGGAGCAACTTGAGCAGGCGCTGGTTGAACTACAGAAGCGGTCCAAGATCGACTTTGTCGTGGCGCTTGTGAATACCACTAACGGTCTGCCGATCTTCGATTATTCAAAATCGGTCTTTCAAGGTTGGAACGTCGGCGGCACCGGCGACGGTATTCTGCTGTTTCTGGCAATCGACGATCATCAATGGCGCCTGCATACTACCCGCGGCCTGACGCGCGATCTGCCCGAGGAAAAAATCAAAGAGGTCGGGGCCTTAATGAATCCACTGCTTGGTCAGGACCAATACGGCAACGGCCTAAGGCGCGGCGTCGAGGCCATCGTCAAAGCTTTGGCGGCCAAGCGTGGCTTTGCTCCCATCAGCATCCCTGCCCCCCTGTTGCCCTCGTGACTAAGAGAACGTTGGGCGCGCGCTGGAAAAGCAACCGGGCTCGGCGCTATCATCCGCCCTGTCTTCACTCTTCATTGCTGGAGGATCGTTGACATGAAAACTGCATTGTTGCTGCTCGGGCTGCTGGCTGCTTTCTCCGTCGCTGTTTCCGGGCAACAGTCCAACCCGCAGATGGAAATGGGGCCGCCGCCAAACAAGGTCGCGCTGTTGACCGGGCTTGGCGCGCTGCACCATCCCGTCTCGACCAAGAGCGCGGAAGCACAGCGCTTCTTCGATCAGGGATTCAGAATGATCTACGGCTTCAATCACGAAGAAGCGGTGCGTTCTTTCAAGCGCGCCGCAGAGCTCGATCCGCAGATGGCCATGGCCTGGTGGGGCGTAGCGTATGCGCTGGGTCCGAATATCAACCAGGATGTAGATCCCGATCGAGAGAAATCCGCCTATGATGCGGTGCAAACAGCCCTGCCGCTGGCAAAGAATGCGCCTGCTAACGAACGTGCTTACATCGAAGCTCTGGCCAAACGCTACTCGAACGATCCTAAAGCGGATCTTAAAAAGCTTGCCGTCGATTACAAGAACGCGATGGGCGCACTGATGAAGAAATATCCGGATGATTTGGACGCCGCGACGCTTTACGCCGAGAGCGCGATGGACCTGCGTCCGTGGAAGCTTTGGAGCGCGGATGGAAAACCCGCCGAAGGCACTGAAGAGATCGTCGCGGTGCTTGAGTCGGTGCTGCGGCGCGACCCAGATCATCCCGGCGCGATTCACTATTACATTCACGCCGTCGAAGCGTCGCCAAATCCTGAGCGCGCCCTTGCTTATGCGCCGAGATTAGCGGGACTGATGCCCATGGCCGGTCATCTGGTGCACATGCCCGCGCACATCTACGAGCGGGTGGGAGATTACCAGGCGGCGGCGAAGAGCAATACTGAAGCGGCCGCGGCCGATGAAGCTTATTTCAAAGCCACGGGCATGCAGGGTTTCTATTCGATGTACTACGCGCACAATCTTGACTTTCTCGCAGTGGCCCACAGCATGCAGGGCCGTTATCGCGATGCGATTGACGCGTCGAACAAGCTGGTTGCATTCGCCGGACCGATGGTGCACCAAATGCCGATGGTCGAACCGATTTTGACGAAGTCGATCTTGATGTGGGAACGCTTTCATAAATGGGACGAAATCATGAAGCAGCCCGAGCCTGATGCTTCGCTGCCATCAACCCTCGCCGTCTGGCATTTTGCTCGCGGGGTGGTGTTTGCCGGGCGCGGCGACATCAAAAACGCGGAAGCTGAACAACAGGCATTCCTGAAAGCTGAAAAGTTGGTTCCTCCCGACTCGATGTCTTCCTTGAATTCGACCAGCAAGGTTCTCACAATCGCCGAAGACGTGCTGGCTGCTCGCATTGCTGAAGCAAGGCATGACTACCAGAAAGTTCTGGATAACTTTTTCAAAGGAATCAAAGACGAAGACTCTTTGGCATATGATGAACCACCGCAGTGGTTTCATCCGGTGCGCGAATCGCTGGGCGGCTTCTTGCTGCGCCGCGGAAACTACATTGATGCGGCAGGATTGTTTCGCGCCGATCTGGAGAGAAACAAAAATAGCGGCCGTTCTCTGTTTGGCTTGGCGGAGAGTTTAAAGGCCCAAAAGAAAAGTCAGGCTGGCGCGATCGCCCAACGAGAATTTGAGAGCGCCTGGAAGAACGCGGATACGAAACTGAGCGTCGCTGAACTCTAAGCTGGTGCCGTGAGCGATAACAATCCCAACCGCAGACCCGTCAAACTGGTCACCATCTTTTGTGACGGCTCGAGCCTTGGCAACGGTCGCGACGAAGCGCGCGCCGCGGCGGTGGCTCTGCTTGGTTATCAGGGGTTGTGGCGGGCATTTGGCGCTTATCTTGGCAAGGCGACCAATCAGCAGGCTGAGATTGTCGCGGCGGCGCTCGGCCTGGAAGCGCTAAAAGAACCTTGCCGGGTGCGGGTCTTCACAGACTCGCGCTATGTCATCGAAACGATGAAAGGGAAGTTTCGCCGCAAGACAAATCATGAATGGTGGAAGCGGCTGGACGAAGCGACCGACAGGCACACGATTGAATGGCATTGGTCGCAGGGTCACGTCGGTCACGTGATTCAGGAAGCCGCCGACCGCGCCGCGCGCAAGATTGCCGCCCTCGGTCACGTCGAACCCGCGGTGCTGCAAGACGCGGTGGACAGAGTTGGCGTGATCGAGCCTGAAGACGAAGAGGCGTCGACCGATCCGGAATTGTTTTGAGGCTTGCTTAATCCGCAGATTTCGCAGATTTCACCGATTTGCTTTCAAGACGGATTGAGGACGAGACCTAAACTACCGGCCGCCTCCGCGTCCTCCTTTTCTGAATTGCGCTAATCTGCGTAATCTGCGGACTCGTGTTCTATCACAGCGCACTCTCGCTTTCCGGCCGTTACGAAACTATAATCCTCACTACGGAAACCCCAGGACATCCTTCTCAGGCGAAAGTACGTGTTACCACAGTCTTCAATACCAGGCGGACGAGGCAGGCGGTTCTATCTGTGCCTGGCCTTCTTAGTTCTTCTGACCGGCGTCGCGCCGATCCTGGCCCAGTCTCCGGACCGGGGCTGGGAGTGGCAGAACCCTCTGCCGCAAGGGAATGCGATCAGCGCGATTCGTTTCGCGGACGACAAGCGTCATGGTTGGGCGGTTGGATCGGACGGCGTAATACTTTACACGTCAGACGGCGGGTTTCAGTGGGAGAGTCAGCACACGCGGACGGTCGTGGCGCTCAATGGTCTCTACGTTTTCGACCGGCAGCGAGCGGTGGTCGTGGGCGCCCGCGGCCTGGTGCTGACTACGAAAAACGGTGGAGACAAATGGACTGAGATCCGAACGCCGACAAAAGATCATCTCTACGCCATTACCTTCGCCTCCGATAGTCCGGCTCGCGGTTGGGCCGTGGGAACTTACGGCAGCATCATCACGACAACTGACGGCGGGCTCACCTGGACTTTGCAAAAGAGTTCGGCCCGCGTCCATTTATATTCAGTTTCATTTATAAATAAGAACATCGGACTCGCCGCCGGCGACCACGGGACCTTGCTGCGAACTATTGATGGCGGACGTCATTGGAAGGAAGCCGTGCGCCTGGGGCCGCTGCCATTTACGGGTGTGACTTTCACTTCCCCCAAACGAGCGATCGCCGTGGGCTATGGCGGCCGGGTCATCGCCAGCGACGACGCGGGTTTATCCTGGGAACCGGTGGACACGCTGATGACCGCCGATTTGCTATCAGTTTATTTTTCAGACGAAAAGCACGGTTGGATCACCGGCGGAAACGGTTTAGTGCTCAGCACCGGGAACGGTGGAAAGCTTTGGTTGCCGACGAGTGTCAGAACCAATCCGCGTCTGGTGACGGTTTACTTTGCCGACGAAAACCTGGGTTGGGCCGCCGGCGGCGACGGCCTGGTGCTGCGTACCGACGACAGCGGGATGGGTTGGCAACGCCTGACCGAAGGTGGGCGCGACGACCTGTCGGACATTTTCTTTCTTGACGGCTCGCGCGGATGGGCTGTCGGCGCGCGCGGAAAAATTCTGGTGACCAGGTCAGGCGGAAAACTTTGGACGGTGCAGCCGTCTAAGACTACGGTGCGCCTGGACGCGGTCACTTTCACGGATGAAAGAAACGGTTGGGCCGTCGGCGAACAGGGAACCATTCTGCATACGGCCAACGGTGGGATCATCTGGACACCACAAACCACCGGCATCCGTGAGGAACTGCTGGGTGTCTGTTTTGTTTCAACCACGCGTGGCTGGGCCGTGGGTGCGCGGGGCGCGATCCTGCTCACCGAGGACGGCGGCAATGTCTGGCGCCAGGTCCCTTCAAAGACCCAGGCCTGGCTGGAAGACGTTCGCTTTCTTAACGAGAAGCACGGTGTCGCTGTAGGTTCCAGCGGAACCATCCTGCTGACCGAAGACGGCGGTGAAACATGGAAAGAGGTCGTCCACAATGTGCGCGAGTGGCTTTACGCAGTTGCCTTTGCCGATGCCGGGCGCGGTTATGCCGTCGGCGAAAAAGGCATCATCCTGCGGACTGACAACGGCGGGCTGACCTGGAAAGATCAAGAGAGTAATGCGAAGACCAACCTGTTCGCGATCTCCGTCGCCTCTCGCGATGACGTGATGATTGCCGGGGACATGGGGCGGGTGCTGGTTACTCGCGATGGCGGCCTGACCTGGGAAACACAACCGACCATCACGAGCTCGCCACTGTTTGCGGTCGCCTATCATGGCGGCGCCAACGCCTGGGTGGCCGGTCGCGGCGGCGCCATCCTGCGACGTACTGAAGCACTGGCGACGGTTAAGTTTCCCGCCGTGAAGATTCCTCCGGCTCTTCGCGGGGGCGCGCCCAAATTAAAAGGACAAGACAGCGGCGAGCAAATCGATCCGGGAGACGACATTCCCCGCGCCGTGCCCCGGGACAAGAAGCCGGTGAAACCTTAAAGACCTCCGCGCAAGTACTCTGGTGATTCCACCACCATCATCGAGTACAATGGTTCAGGACCCGAACTTCATGTCACAAGCATCATCCGAGCAAAAACAAAACCTCGCCACGCGCATTGAAACCGATTCGATGGGCGAGATCAAAGTGCCCGCCGACAAGTATTGGGGAGCGCAGACCCAGCGCTCTCTGCTGCACTTCAATATTGGCTATGACGTCATGCCGCGCGAGATGATTCGGAGCTTCGGCGTCCTAAAAAAAGCCTGCGCCCTGGTTAATCAGGATCTGGGCAAACTGCCGGCTGATAAAGCAAAGCTGATCGCGGCTGCCTGTGACGAAGTAATCGACGGCAAGCTGGACGAGCATTTTCCTTTGCGCGTTTGGCAGACGGGCAGCGGCACCCAGACGAACATGAACGCCAACGAAGTGATCTCGAATCGGGCGATTGAGATTGCCGGCGGGGTCCTCGGCAGCAAGAAACCGATTCATCCCAACGACGACGTGAACATGTCACAGTCGTCGAACGATACGTTTCCGACCGCGATGCACATTGCCGCCGCCGAACAGATGAATAAGTTGATACCGCGGGTTCGGGAAGTAAAGAGCGCGATCGATGCGAAAGCCGAAGAGTTCAAAGACGTCGTCAAGATCGGCCGCACACATCTTCAGGACGCCACACCTCTCACGGTGGGCCAGGAAATGTCAGGTTGGTCGAGTTTGCTGGGACGCGATATCGAGCGGATGAAAGCCACGCTGCCGGGGCTCTACGACCTGGCGATTGGCGGCACGGCGGTGGGGACGGGTCTGAATGCGCACCCGGAGTTTGGCGAACGCGCGGCGAAAAAGATTGCCGAACTAACCGGCTTACCTTTCAAATCTCATCCCAACAAATTCGCGGCGCTGTCCGCTCACGATGAAATTGTTTTCTGTAGCGGCGGGCTGAAAACGCTCGCTGCTTCGCTGATGAAGATTGCCAACGACATTCGCTGGCTGGCATCGGGTCCGCGCTGCGGCCTGGGCGAATTGATAATTCCTGAGAACGAACCCGGCTCGTCGATCATGCCCGGTAAAGTTAACCCGACGCAGAGCGAGGCCGTGACAATGGTAGCGGTGCAGGTGTTGGGCAACGACGCGGCGATTGGTTTCGCCGGCTCGCAGGGAAATTTCGAATTGAACGTCTTCAAGCCGGTGATGATTCACAACCTGCTGCACTCGATCCGTCTGATCCACGATTCGTGTCATGGCTTTGTTGAGTACTGCATCGCGGGCATGACGATTAATCGCGAACAGATCGACGAGAATTTGCGCGAGTCTCTGATGCTGGTTACGGCTTTGAATGAGCACATTGGCTATGACAACGCGGCGAAGATTGCCAAGCATGCGCACAAGAAGAAAATCTCGCTGCGCGAGTCGGCAATCGAACTTGGCTTGTTGACCGGCGAGAAGTTCGACGAACTGGTCAAGCCGGAAGAGATGACTCATCCTTAATCCATTTCATCCACAGATTACGCAGATTACACCGATTAGTGTTGAGACAACATGGTAGAGTCGAATCAACACGTCCTCTTTTTCTACCTCCTTTGCGGGTTTGTCTAATCTGTGAAATCTGCGTAATCTGCGGATTGCTTTTCTGCACGCATGAAGAAATCGAACATCGTCAGTATCGGCCTCCGCGCAAAGACGGCTCGCGCTATTGCCGTCGTGTTGGGTGGAACGACTGATGCGCCGCTGGTCTTAACAAAGTTGGAAATTCGTCTAGCCGATCCGAAGATTCCCGCTACTGCCCAGCCTTATCATGAGGTAATGGATTTACCCTGGGAAGAAAGTCAGAGGGCGGTGCGAAAATCGGCCGTCGCGATCGAGGCGATAGCCCGAAAGGCCCTGACACGTTTGATTAAGGAATTGCATTCGCAGGGAATGAAAGTGTTGGGAGTGGGAATCGTCGGTGCAAAGGATCGGGATCTGGCTCGGATCGGCAACTATCACATCAGAGCACACGCCGCCGAGGGCGTTTTGTTCCGTCGTGTGCTTGATCTTGCAGCCGACGCAAACGGACTAAAGAAACGAACGTTCTCAGATCGAGAACTCGATCAAATTGCCGCAACCGAACTCGGCGCCCAAGGCGACGTCGTAAAGCGTAAGCTGAATGACCTGAGACATACCGTGGCTCCTCCATGGCGAGCCGATGAGAAACAGGCTGCTACTGCCGCTTGGTTAGTTTTGCATCGTCCTGGTAGATAGATTCGGAAAGCGTCCGCATTGCCTGACCCAGACGATCGGTCTTTCTCCGCCTCCTCTGCGGCGTTGTCTAATTTGTGAAATCTGCGTAATCTGCGGACTCTGTGCCCGACCCAAACGACAAAGTTAAAGAGAACGTTTCCGGCCCCTTCTACGTCGACAGTACTTGCATTGACTGCGACGTCTGTCGTGACCTCGCTCCGGGAAATTTCCTGCGCTCTTTCAAACACGCCTATTCCTTCGTCAGCAAGCAACCTGAGAATGAAACCGAGCGGGCTGCGTGCGAAGAAGCGCTGGCCTGCTGTCCGGTCGAAGCGATTGGGAGTGATGGGAAGTAGCGCAAGTTGTTAACTTGCGAGCGCAAATTAGCAATTTGCGCTACCTTGCCTGACATTCGCGCGCGAAAGTCTTATAATTCAAGTATTCGATTTTCCCTGAAAACCCCTGAATGATTTCTGAACGGAGTAGCTATGTCCGGCGAATCGTTTGAGCGTTATTTTCGGTCAATTGGCAACTCGCGCGAAAAGCGCCCTTCGGGACGCTTGTGGTGTCCGGCGGCTGATGTCTATCGCACGAGCGACGGTTGGATCGTGAAAGTCGACCTCGCGGGCATTAGGCCTGCGGACATCAACATCACGATTGACGGGCGCGTGTTGCGCATTAGTGGCTCGCGCCGCGACGGCATCTGCGGCGAGGGAGTCTCTCATTATCAACTCGAGATTACGTACAGCCGCTTTGAAAAGATGATTCAGTTTCCCCGCTCTATCGAGCACGCGTCGATCGCGCGCGATTATCATGACGGTCTTTTGATCCTGCGGCTGCAGGAGGAAGCCGAGAACTCGAGCAAGGCCCGAGCCGCCGGCTCCAAATAACCATCGAACAAGCCAAATATTTTGTAGGCTTTCATTCTTGAACTAATGGTTGAAGAAAAAACAAGTCCTGACCCGGAAGCGCCGCCCGCCAACACTAAACCCGAAGGCGTGCCGTTTGAGATTCCGGTTCTGCCGCTGCAGAACACCACACTGTTTCCGGAAACTATGGTGCCGCTGGCAGCCGGCCGGCCCGCTTCGATAGCGGCGGTCGAGGCTGCTCTTTCCAGCGAAGAAAAACTGCTCGCCTGTATCAGCGTGCGGCCTGACCACATCAGCGATCAGGATGCGAAACCGTCAGAGCTGTTTGAGATCGGCACCCTGGTAATGATCAAGCGGATGGAGCGCGTCGAAGAAACGCTGCATCTGATCGTCCAGGGCACTGATCGAATTCGCGTTCTGGAATGGGTACAGGAAACGCCGTTTTTGCGGGCGCGTGTGCAGATTCTTCCCGAGCTCGAAGTAAAAAACAAAGAGGAAGTCGAAGCTGCCAAACGCAACGTTCAGGCCCTGATTCAGCAAGCGCTCGCTTATCTGCCGCAAGTGCCGCCGGAAGTTCGCATGGTTGTGCTGGCCGCGGACGATCCGGTAAAGCTCGCATATTTCCTGGGCTCGATCCTGAGTCTGGGCGTTGAGAAAGAACAGCAGATGCTCGAAGCCAATTCGGTTGACGAGCTGATGCACCTGGCCCACGACTTTCTCGCGCGCGAAGTCGAAATTATCCGCCTACGCTCAAAGATTGCCAGCGAAGCCCAGACGGAGATGGACAAGGCGCAAAAGGATTATGTGCTGCGCCAGCAGATGCGGGCGATTCAGAAGGAACTGGGTGAGGGCGAAAGCGGTGAAGAGGCCGAGGCGTCACAGTTACGCGAGCGGCTGGAAAAGGCCGATCTGCCCGACGAAGTTCGCAAAGAAGCCGTGCGCGAGCTGAGCCGGATGGAAAAGTTGCCTTCGATGGCGCCCGACTATCACGTCATCCGCACTTATCTGGATTTCATTCTCGAGCTGCCGTGGAAGAAATCTTCCGAGGATCGGCTTGATTTGAATGAAGCGCGAAAGGTGCTGGACGAAGATCACTTCGGGCTCGAAGACGTTAAGGAACG
>Ga0137409_10009228_pt1 | contig 10043 bp, 9 predicted proteins | sample CZODoug1_16funga_FD_122059 | JGI IMG/M metagenome (GOLD analysis project Ga0137409, IMG submission 122059) | Vadose zone soil fungal communities from Angelo Coast Range Reserve, California, USA - CZODoug1_16fungal (Hybrid Assembly) | ecosystem: Environmental > Terrestrial > Soil > Vadose zone...
AGCGCTCGCGAATCGGGGTCCAGCCTGGAGAAGGGCTGCGGCCAAGGTCCCCAGAGTGCGGGAGCACCACTCAGCACCATTGTCCCCTAAAAGCTTTCAGAATCATGCGATTCTAGGATATTTCTCGTGTTTTGTCTCATGTTTCTCCCGGCCCGGATGACGAGGCCGCCCGAAGACCGCGAAACACGCATCTTAGATCGGCTTCGACCAGATCGACCTCGGCCACCGCGAGCTCGACGCGCGTTCCCGGCTCGACCTCCGGCAGCGACGGCACCTTGGCGTAGAGCGGCAACCCGTCGAACTTGACCAGATTCTCGCGCACGACCTCCGCGCCGGCAATCTCCACCCGCTCCTGGATGAGCCATCTGAGGCACCAGTAGTGCTCCATGCGCCGCTGGAAGTCGTCGTACCCCGCGTAGGTCGCTTCGAAATCGTGGACGGCAGACAGCATCAGGTCCGAATTCCGCGAAAAGGGCGCCGTCTCGCCCTGCAGCAGGGCGGCAAGCTGCCACTGGTTCACCAGGTCCACGTAACGGCGCAACGGTGAGCTGGCCCAGGCGTAGTGCGTGATGCCGAGCCCCTGGTGCGCCATGGCCGAAGTGGTCATCCGCACCTTTCCGGCCGCTTGAACCCTGTAGATGGCTGCGACACCGTGGTCGTCGAGCAGTTTCCCCCAGGTGCTGTTTACCGTGATCATTAGCTCGGCGACGAGCTTGTCGAGCGGGGTGCCGCGGCGGCGCTCGGTGATGGTCACGCGTGCCGCATCGCCGCTGCCCTCGACCGCGAAGCTGTAGTCGGGTCGCTCGGTTCCCTTGGCGGGCTTCCCGCGCGTTTTTTCCAAGCCGAGCGCGAACCTCCAGAGCGTTTCCAGCTCGGAAGAGAAGGGAATATCGTCGCGCGCCCTGCCCTCCTTAAAAGCCGCGTCCAGGGGCTCGACCTCGTGGTGGCGCAGGTTCCTCGCGACCGGGACGCGCTCGAGGCGCGTGGTGCGGCTCTCGATCGCGAGATCGTCTGCGCGCACATCCAGGTAAAGCGAGCAGGCCGGGCGGTGCGCGCCCTGCGCCAGGGTAAAGCGCTCGATCACTTCCGGCGGAAGCATGGTGATCTTGTTCCCTGGCATGTAGACGGTCGACAGGCGCTCCCTCGCGGCCGCGTCGACCGGCGAGCCCGGCGCGAATCCGAGCGCGGGCGCCGCGATGTGGATACCGACGCGAAAGCGGCCGTCGGCAAGCGGAGTCAGCGAAAACGCGTCGTCGATTTCCGTGGTCGCCGCGTCGTCGAGGCTGAAGGCGCTCACCTCGGCCAGCGGCAGCTCGGCGGCCTCGGCGGTGTCGAGGTTCGGCGCGAACCCGGTTCCCTTCGGGAAATACTCGAAGAGAAAGCGGCCGAAGTGGTAGTCGTGGCTCGCCGGGAGCGCGCCGCAGCGCTCGAACAGCTTCACATGCGAGAGCCCCGTGCTCGCGACCGCCGACTCGATCGCCTTGGTTTCGGGGCGATTGCCGTCGGGCTTGTACAGCAGCTGGTCCCGCATCGGGCGAAACTCATCGGGAAACACGCCTCGCGCGAGCTGCTCGGCCCAGGCGGCGATCTGCGCCTGCTGCTGCTTTTTCTTCTCGATGCCGGCGAGCGCGGCACGCAGCGTTTCCGGCGGGGCCGCGCGATACCGACCCCGGCCCTTGCGATAAAAGTACACGGGCACCGAATGCAGCTTGACCAGGATGCCCGCCGCCTCGATCGCCGACGGCGCGCGCCCGCAATACTCGCGCGCGAGATCGTCGAAGCCGAATTCCTCGGGACCGCAGCACTCCCAGAGGAAGCCTGCGTCGACGCCGCCGGCCATGGTTTCCGCCCGCGCGAGGAGCTCGGCGGGGTCCGGTTCGCTGAACCGTAGCAGCACGTCCCTGGACTTGATCTTGGCGCGCTTGCCGTGCGGTGCTTCGACCTGGACGGAGCTCTCGCCCTCTGCCAGCACCGTGCCGACCTTGAACGCGCCGCTGTCTTCGTAGAGAACGTTCACCCGGAAACCGATGAGGGAAGGCCGCGTCGTGCCGGCCCGATGATGCGATAATTATATCGCAGCAGGCGCCCGTTCCCTCCTAAAAGAGCACCCGAGCAATGGCCACCATCGAGTCGATATCCGTCGCCACCGCGCGCGTTCCCCTGGACGTAGCGACGAGCTTTGCGACGCGCACAGTCTCGGCGCGCGACTACGGCTTGGTCAAGGTCCGCGCCGGCGGCGTCGACGGCATCGGATTCTGCTACGCCGGATCTTCCGGGGGAACGCTGGTCACCCACGCGGTGGAAAACTTGCTCGCGCCGATTCTGCTCGGTCGCGACAGCCTCCTCGTCGAGGGACTGTGGCAGCGCATGTTCGAGGAGACTGTGCTGCACGGGCGCGCAGGCAGCGTCATGCGCGCGATCTCGATCCTCGACTGCGCGCTCTGGGACCTGAACGCGCGCGCGTCCAAGCTGCCGCTCTACAAGTACCTCGGCGCGGCGGTCGAGCGCACGGTCCCCGCCTACGCGAGCGGCGGCTACTACCTCGACGGGAAGACGCCGAAGAAGCTCGGGCAGGAAATGGCCGGCTACGTGAAGGCGGGGTTTCGTGCGGTCAAGATGAAGGTCGGCCGCCTTTCTCCGAAGGAGGAGGAAGCCCGCGTGAGGGCCGCGCGCGAGGCGATCGGGCCGGGCGTCGAGCTCATGCTCGACGCCAACAACGCGTGGCGCGACCTGCCCACCGCGATGCGTTACGTAGAGCGCTTCGAGCTCTACGACCCCTACTGGATCGAGGAGCCGTTTTTCCCGGACGACATCGAGAACCACGCTCGCCTCGCCAAGCTGACGCGCGTCACGGTCGCGACGGGTGAGATCGGCACCGGCCGCTGGCACTTCAAGGAGATCCTCGACAAGGGCGCCGCACAGATCCTGCAGACCGACGCCCTGGTGTGCGGCGGTGTTTCCGAGTGGAGGAAAATCGCGGCGACCGCGGCGAGCTACGGCGTCACGGTCTGCCCCCATTGGTTTCACGATTTGCACGCGCATCTCGTCGCGGCGACGCCGAACGCGCGCTACGTTGAATTTTTCCCCGACGACCAGGTGCTCAACTTCAGGCGGCTCGTCGACCGGCAGCTGAAGGTCGAGGGGGGCGACTTGGTCCTGCCGACCTCACCGGGCCTGGGCTTCGGCTTCGACGAAAGGGCGGTTTCGCGCTACGCGCTCAAGGACGGCAACACGGTGTGGAAGGTGCTGAAGTAGTTACGCCATCCCGGCGAAATCCAGTATCAGCGGGATCTGGTCGGGGAAGCTCGCGAGGCTGTGGTCTCCGCCCTGCACCACGAGCTGCCTGGCTCCGAGGTATTTCCGGACCGCGAGCCGGTAATCGAGCACTTCGTCTCCGGTCTCGACCAGCAGGAGGTAGCGCTCGGGACGGGGCTCCGCGACGAAGAGCGTCTGCCATTCGCCCAGGTGCTGCTCGGTGAGCTCGTAGGTCTCACCTCCGTAGAAAGGCCGCTGCGGCCCGAGATAGGCACGCAGGCCGACGTGCGGGTCGATTGCGGGATTGATCAGCACGGCGCGCAAGTCGTGCTTCTCGGCCAGCCAGGTCGCGTAGAAACCGCCGAGCGAGCTGCCGACCAACGTGATGCTTCCGCGCGGGGCGCGCGCGAGCTCCGCCTCCGCGGCGTCGATCGCCAGGCTCGGCCGGTGCGGGAGCTGGGGGCAGGCGAGCTCGTGGCCCCGGTTGCGCGCTTCGAGATAGCCCTTCAGGTATTGCGCTTTCGCCGAGTACGGAGAGCTGTTGAAGCCGTGAAGGTAGAGGATCATGCCCCGGCGGCCGGGACTTTGCGAGCGGAGAGCGCCTTGAGCAGCGAGTCGTGAATGCCGCCGAATCCCCCGTTGGACATGACGAGCACCTGATCGCCTGACCGGGCCTCGTCGAGGATAGCGTCGATGAGCTTGGGCAACTCGGTCTCCACCCGCAGGCGTGCACCCAGCGGAGCGAGCGTGGCCGCCGCGTCCCAGCCCAGGTTCGCCGCGAAGCAGAACACCCGATCCGCCTGATCGAGGCTCGTCGCGAGCCGGTCCTTCATGATGCCGGCCTTCATGGTATTGGATCGGGGCTCGAGCACCGCCAGGATGCGCGCGGCGCCGACTTTCTCGCGAAGTCCGGAAACGGTCGTGGCGATGGCGGTAGGGTGATGCGCGAAGTCGTCCCAGACCGCCACGCCCGCCGCGGTACCGCGCAATTCCATTCGGCGCCGTACGCCTTCGAAGCGCGAGAGCGCGTCGATCGCTGCGCCCGGCCCTACGCCGACCGCCCGCGCTGCTGCCATCGCCGCCAAGGCGTTTTGCAGATTGTGCTCGCCCTGCTGACTCATGCTCAGCACACCGACGGGCTCGCCTTTGTGCAGAACCCGCGACCGACCGCGCTCGATCGAGACGGCGCTCCAGCCGTCGTTGGTCCCGAATCGGTCTACCGGAGTCCAGCAACCGCGAGCGAGCACCCGTTCTATGACCGGATCGCGGCCATTGACGATGAGTCTTCCCGACCTGGGCACGATTCGCACGAAATGATGAAATTGTGTCTCGATCGCAGCAAGATCCTGGAAGATGTCGGCATGATCGAACTCGATATTGTTCAGAATTGCGACGGTAGGCCGGTAGTGCACCATCTTGGAGCGCTTGTCGAAGAAAGCGGTGTCGTATTCGTCGGCTTCGATCACGAAGTGATGCCCCTTGCCGAGCCTCGCGGACACATCGAAGTCCAGCGGTACACCGCCGATGAGAAAGCCGGGGGCGAGCCCGGCGTCCTCGAGGATCCAGGCGAGCATCGAAGACGTGGTGGTCTTGCCGTGCGTGCCGGACACCGCCAGCACGCGCCGGTTCGCCAGCGTGTTCTCTGCCAGCCACTGCGGACCGGAGATATAGCGATCGCCGCGGTCGAGAATCGCTTCCATGAGGGGATTGCCGCGAGTCACGACGTTCCCCACGACCCACATGTCCGGCCTGAGGGAGACTTGATCGGCGGCGTACCCTTCGATGAGCTCGATCCCCTGGGCCTCGAGCTGGGTGCTCATCGGGGGATAGACGTTCAGATCGCAGCCGGTGACGCGGTGGCCCGCCGTTTTGGCGATCGCGGCGATACCGCCCATGAACGTGCCGCAGATGCCGAGGATGTGGATGTGCACGGGTACGCGCGGGGCGCGGCGGAACAAGACGAGCGCGCTTCGAAAAGAGCGGGATTCTAGCCTACTTCGCCGCGTTTACCGCCTGCGGTATCATGGCCCGATCCCGCCTGCTCTTGCTCATGCCGAAAGACAGCAACCCCAAGCAACAGCAGATGCGAACGCGCATCGCGGCCGCGGCCGCCCGCTTGATGGCCGAAGATGGGGTGGAGGACTTCGCGCTCGCGAAGCGCAAGGCAGCCCGCCAGCTCGGCGCCGAGGACACCCAGTCGCTGCCGAAAAACGAGGAAATCGAAGCAGAGCTGCGCGCCTACCAGTCGCTATACCAGGGCGAGGAGCAGCGCGAGCGCATCCAGTATCTGCGCCGCTGCGCGTTCGAGGCCATGCAGCTGCTCGAGCGCTTCCGTCCCTACCTGGCGGGGCCGGTGCTCAGCGGAACAGCCGGACGCTACAGCGATATCGACCTGCAGCTCTTTACCGACGACGGCAAGGCCGTGGAGCACTTTCTCCTCGGCCGCGACATCGCGTACGACGTCTCGGACGAGCGGCGCTTCGCCGGTGATCAGGCGCGTGCCGTCTCCGTGCTGAAAGTCGACTGGCGCGGCGTGCCGATCAACCTCGCCATCTACACGCTCAAGGAAGAGCGCGGCACGCTGCGCGCAACGCTCGCGGGCCGGCCCATCGAGCGCGCGGGAATCCAGGCGGTGGCCCAGCTTCTGTCCGGTCCCGGCTAGGAAAAGCGCCCAGCCGGCCGAAAACGGCCAAAAATCTGGATTTATTGTGCCGTTAAAATGCGGGATCTCTCAGCTATCTGTAACGAACACACCGGATCAAGAAGCTAAGTTTCGTTATCCCATCCGAGCTCGATTTCCAGCCGAGGCACCGGTGATGGGTCATCGGAGCCGCCTCACGCCTGGCCCTTCGCTAAGTCCCGCCAATCCTGGACAATTTCTGACATCTACGGCAAACTCGCCGCCATGTCCAAGATAAGGCGCGGGCTGGGCCAGCGCTCGCGGACGCGGAGCCCTTTCGGCGCCATTTCTATTTTTCCGACCTGGCGGCTGGCACGATCTGCGGGCTGGGAAGCCGGGGCTACGATCTGGCGCTGGAGTTTGTGATGCAGTCGAGTTGAAACTCCTGCCCGGTTTCAAGGACCTCGGCGGAGCCTGAGGAGGCCAGCATGGACCTGCGCAAGCTAAAGAAGCTGATTGACCTCGTGGAGGGTTCGGGGATCGCCGAGCTGGAGGTCACCGAGGGCGAGGAGAAGGTCAAGATCGTCAAGGCGGGTGCGGCCGGCAAGGAAGTGGTCGTGCTCTCGCCGTCCGCGGTTCCAGTGAGCGCTCCCCCCGTTCAGACCGCGTCGGCGGCCGCCGCGCCGGCGAGCGCCGAAGCGCCCGCGGTACCGGAGGGACACATCATCAAGTCGCCGATGGTGGGCACTTTCTACCGCGCCGGCGCCCCGGGTTCCAAGGCGTTCGTCGAGGTGGGCGACACCGTGAAGGTCGGCCAGACCATCTGCGTGATCGAGGCGATGAAGCTCATGAACGAAATCGAGGCCGACAAGGACGGCGTGGTCAAGGCCATCATGGTCGAGAACGCTCAACCGGTCGAATACGGCGAGCCTCTGATGATGATCGGCTAGCGTCCTGGGGCGGACCATGTTCGAGAAGATTCTGATCGCCAACCGCGGAGAGATCGCGCTGCGGATCCAGCGCGCATGCCGCGATATGGGGATCAAGACCGTGGTCGTGCACTCCGAGGCCGACGCCGAGGCGAAGTACGTCAAGCTCGCCGACGAATCGGTGTGCATCGGCCCCCCGCCCTCGGCCGCCAGCTATCTCAACATCCCGGCCATCATCAGCGCGGCCGAGGTCACCGACGCGGAGGCGATCCATCCCGGCTACGGGTTTCTCGCCGAGAACGCCGACTTCGCCGAGCGCGTGGACAAGAGCGGTTTTGTCTTTATCGGCCCGACCGCTGAGACAATCCGCCTGATGGGAGACAAGGTCAACGCCAAGCAGGCCATGGAGAAAGCCGGCGTTCCCTGCGTTCCGGGCTCCGGGGGAGCGCTTCCCGAGGCACCGGAAGAAGCGCTGAAGGTCGCGCGCAAGATCGGCTATCCGGTCATCGTGAAATCGGCCGGCGGGGGAGGCGGCCGCGGCATGCGGGTCGTGCACACCGAGGCCGCCCTCAAGAGCGCGATCAGCGTCACCCGCGCCGAGGCGGAAGCGGCGTTCGGCAACCCCACCGTATACCTGGAAAAGTACCTCGAGAACCCCCGGCACATCGAAGTGCAGGTGCTCGCGGACACCCACAAGAACGTGATCTACCTCGGCGAGCGGGACTGCTCGATGCAGCGCCGTCACCAGAAGATCATGGAAGAAGCGCCCGCGCCCGAGATCACGGCGAAGGTGCGCGCGCGCATCGGCGAGCGCTGCGTCGAGGCGTGCCGCAAGATCGGCTACCGCAGCGCCGGCACGTTCGAGTACCTCTACGAGGAAGGCGAGTTCTTCTTCATCGAGATGAATACGCGCATCCAGGTCGAGCACCCCGTGACCGAGATGATCACCGGCGTCGACATCGTTCAGGAGCAGATCCGCGTCGCTGCGGGAGAGAAGCTGTCGGTCCGGCAGAAGGACATCGAGCTGCGCGGCCACGCGATCGAATGCCGCATCAACGCCGAGGATCCTTTCAAGTTTACGCCCTCGCCCGGAAAGATCACGTCCTACCACTCTCCCGGGGGGCCTGGAATCCGGGTCGATTCGCACATCTACCAGGGTTATACCGTTCCGCCCAACTATGACTCCCTGATATGCAAGCTGATCGCCTACGGCGCCGACCGCGACCAGGCAATTCGGCGCATGCGCATCGCGCTGTCGGAGATGGTCATCGAGGGAATCCAGACCAACATCCCTCTGCACCAGGAACTGCTGCTCGACACCCGTGTCATCAGGGGTGGGGTCAACATCCACTACCTCGAGCAGAAGCTTGCCCTGCATAAGAAGCGGGACACGGCGAGATAGAAGGAACGGGCGCGTGACGCTCACCGCGCTCGTCGTCGACTTGTCTGGCGCGGAGGCCGACGTCCTTTCCGACGCCTTGCTCGACGCGGGCGCCCTGTCGGTGTCGTGCGAGGAACTCCGCGCGCCCGGCTCGGCGCCGAGCCTTGCCGAGCCGGACGCGCCCGCGACGTGGCCGCGAGTGCGTCTCACCGCGCTGTGCGGCACCGGACGCGAGCCCGCGCGGGTCTTGCGGCTCGCGTGCGAAGCGTCGGGGTTGGCGATGCAGCAGCACGAGCTCCGCGAGGTACCCGACGAGGACTGGGTCGCGAGATCGAGAAGCGCGTTCGGCCCGCTCCGCGTGTCGCCCCGGCTGTGGGTCGTGCCGAGCTGGCACGCCCCCCCGGACCCGGACGCGGTGAACCTGCTGCTCGACCCGGGCCTCGCGTTCGGAACGGGGAGCCACGCGACCACGCGACTCTGCCTGCGGTGGCTGGAGCGCCGCATCGCCGGCGGGGAAACCGTGCTCGACTACGGTTGCGGTTCCGGTATATTGGCAATCGCCGCGTTGAAGCTCGGCGCGGCGCGAGCGATGGGCGTCGACATCGACCAGGACGCCGTCGCGGCGGCCGCGGCGAACGCGCGGCGCAACGGCGTCGCGGGCGAGTTCTTCGAGAGCGGCTCGCTGCCCGCGCTGGCCGCTGACATCGTCGTCGCCAATATCCTCGCGAATCCGCTGAAGGTTCTCGCGCCGATCATCGCGGAGCGATGCCGGCCCGGCGGACGCGTCGCACTCTCGGGGATCCTCGCCGAGCAGAGCGCCGACGTCGCGAGCGCCTACGCGCCGTGGATCGCTTTCGCGGCGCCCGAGGAAGACGAGGGGTGGGTATGCCTCTCCGGGGTGAGACAATGAACCTGATGACGCGTTGCCCGAGCTGCGGCACCGCCTTTCGAGTGACCGAGCAGCAACTCGGCGCGCGCGAAGGCCGGGTCCGCTGCGGCCGCTGCGACACGCTGTTCGACGCGATCGCCACCCTCGGCTCGGACCCCGCGACGCGTCCGCCTCCCGACAAGACCGGACCTCCTACCACCGGCAGCATGGCCGTCCTGCTCGGAACCGAGAAGGACCGCTCATTCGATTTCGGCCCGCCGCCGCCGCACCCGCTCGCTCGTCTGTGGTGGGTCGGCGGCCTGTTGCTGCTGCTCGCGCTGCTGCTGCAGGGCGCGTACCGCTATCGCGGCGAGATCGCGGTCCTGCTTCCCGACGCCAAGCCGCTGATCGAGCGCGCGTGCGTTGAGCTGGGTTGCGAGGTGCCTCTTCCGCGGCGCGCGGAGCTGCTCAGTATCGAGTCCTCCGATCTCCAAGCCGACGGCGTCCACCCCAACGTCATGGTGCTGACGGCCACGCTCAGGAACCGGGCGGCGTTCGTCCAGGCATTTCCCGCGCTGGAGCTGAGCCTCACCAGCGCCGAGGGACAGACGGTCGCGAGACGCGTGCTGATGCCGAAGGAGTACGTTCCGCAGCCCGCGCGGATCGACGCGGGCTTCGCCGCCGGGAGCGAGCTGCAAATCCGCGTGTACGTCGAAGCGGCAGCGCTCAAGCCGACCGGCTACCGCCTGTATCTGTTCTACGCCTGAGCGCGCGCCTGCCCGAGCGCGGCAAATTCCGCTATGCTTCCCGCCGCACGCGACGGCCTCGCGTCCTTGAACGAACGCCATAAGCCATGAGCATTCTGATCTGCGGCTCGATCGCCTACGACAACATCATGGTGTTCCCCGGCCGGTTCCGCGACCACATCCTTCCCGAGCAGATCCACATTCTCAACGTCTCGTTCCTCGTGCCGGAGCTGAGGCGCGAGTT
>Ga0137409_10009229_pt1 | contig 10043 bp, 11 predicted proteins | sample CZODoug1_16funga_FD_122059 | JGI IMG/M metagenome (GOLD analysis project Ga0137409, IMG submission 122059) | Vadose zone soil fungal communities from Angelo Coast Range Reserve, California, USA - CZODoug1_16fungal (Hybrid Assembly) | ecosystem: Environmental > Terrestrial > Soil > Vadose zone...
CGTGCTTCAGGCAGCCAGCAAATGGGCGGCGCGGCCGGAACCGGCCAGCAAACGGCTGGTGTTCGCGACGCGGCCGGAACCGGCCAGCAAACGCAAACGGGTGGTGTTAGCGGCGCGGCCGGAAGCGAGATGTACACCGGCACCGCGACGAAGGACGGCAAGCAAGTACGCTTTCAGGTTGATTCGAGCGGCCGTGTCACCGAGGAATAGGCGACTATCTGTGAAATAGAGTTGCCCGGTTACGGTACCCCCCGCAGCCGGCACACCTTTGGAGCCCCGCCCTCACCGGCGGGGCTTTTTCATGTGCGCCTTCGACGCCGGGTAGTAGGAAATGGTCCCGTCGCGAGGCCGCGCCTTTCTCGCTCTGCCTCCCCCAAAGGATAGGTTACGTGGCCCGCACGCCGCGTGGTATTTACGCCCGTAGGTAGCCGAACATTCAAGACATGTCGCGTCTAGATACAATCCTCCTTGCCGACGATGAGCCCGACCTCAGCGAGGTCATCGTCGCGATTCTTACCGAGGCGGGCTATGCCGTCCTAACGGCATCGGACGGATATGACGCGGTGCGCATCTTGGCAGATAATTTGGTCAATCTCCTCATCACCGATGTCAGTATGCCAGGCATCAATGGCTTCGACCTGGCCCGTCAGGCGAAAGTCATGCGCCCGAACCTTTCTGTGATCTATCTCTCAGGATGCTCGGTGACGAGCGCGAAAAGCTCCGGGCCCATCTATGGCCCGGTCTTGGAGAAGCCGATGCGAATGCGCGATCTTGTCGACGAGGTCACCCGCCAGCTGGCGTGAGCCCGTTCCCGGCGGCGCTTTTTCTATGCCGAGATCAGACCAGCCATCTCCGCTTCCTTGAGAACGGCATCTTGCGCGGCTACATCCAGGACAAGATGAATGCCCGCTTGATGGGCATGGCGGCCACGGGCAACGGCCGCCGCGAATCCTTCGCGCATATGACGCTGCCCCGCATGACCAATACCTATATGCGTTCCGGGTCGCGTGCGCCGGAGGAAATCATCGCCTCGGTCGAGAAGGGCCTGTACGCGGTGAATTTCGGCGGAGGCCAGGTCGACATCACGTCGGGCAAGTTCGTGTTCTCGGCCAGCGAAGCGTACCTGATCGAAAACGGCAAGATCACCGCACCGGTGAAGGGTGCGACGTTGATCGGCAACGGACCCGATGTGCTGACCAAGGTCAGCATGGTGGGCAACGACATGAAGCTCGACAGCGGCGTCGGGACGTGCGGCAAGGAAGGTCAATCGGTGCCTGTCGGAGTCGGCCAACCCACCCTGCGCATCGATGCGCTGACCGTGGGCGGCACCGGGTAGGCGAGGCGCCTAGGCGGCCCCGCCTATGCGCATCATGATAGCAACGATGGCCCGCGTTTCTGCGCGTTTACATCGGTGTGCGCCCTGTCGCGCGGGTAGCTCCCGCGGCAAAATCATCGCGCGGTTCTCACGGAGGAGACCTCCGGCTTGGAGTGGAGACAGGAGGCGCGCCGCGGCGCGGGCGGACGCTCAAGGTCACGGGCGTCACGCCCCGCGTCTTGATGACCGCAATACGGGCCTTGCCGTGCTGCACGGCAAGGCCCGCTTTTCTCTCAGAGGATGGCAGTACGGCCAGAGGATGGCAGTACGGCGGGTGCCGCTCAGGCGAGCGTGAGGCGCACGTCGATGTTGTTACGTGTCGCGTTCGAGTACGGGCAAACGAGGTGGGCCTTGTCGATCAGGATTTGGGCCGCGTCGCGTGGCATGTCGGGCAGCGAAATCTTCAGTTCAACCTCGATTCCAAAGCCGGCCGGGATTACACCGATGCCCACGCTGCCCTCGATCGAGACATCCGCCGGCAGGGAGATCTTGTCCCGCGCGGCGACGTATTTCATCGCGCCCAAGAAGCAGGCGCTATAGCCCGCCGCGAAGAGTTGCTCGGGATTGGTGCCTTCGCCGCCGCCGCCGCCGAGTTGCTTGGGGGTGGTGAGCTTGAGGTCCAGATTACTGTCGGGCACGACGGCGCGCCCGTCGCGGCCACCGGTGACTTTCGCATGGGCACGGTACAGAACTTTTTCAATTGACATGATGAGGCTCCAGCAGTGATTGATTGAATGATGGCGTCTTGGGGGTTCAGCCGCTGCGCCACAACGGCTGTTTGTGAACGATTAGATCGTGCACGGTATATAAGGTGTGAAAATTCATCGGTGCGCCGCCCGAACTTAAGCGTTCTTCAGCAATCTTGCCCGCAGCAAGAACAAATGATCGCGGATGGAGATCAGTTCATCCGGCGTACACCCGGTGGCGCAGAGCATGCCGTCGGGCACGCGCGCTGCGCGGCGCTTCAACTCCGCTCCACGCGCCGTGAGGCTGACGATCACCTGGCGTTCATCGTCTTTGGCGCGTGCCCGCCGCAGCAACCCCAGCGCCTCCATCCGCTTGAGCAACGGCGTCAGCGTGGCCGAGTCCAGAAATAATCTTTCGCCGATCTCGGACACCATCAGCTGATCGCGCTCCCACAGCACCAGCAATACCAGATATTGAGGATATGTCACGCCTAACTCGCGCAGCAGCTTGCGATATATCTTGTTCATCGCCGCTATCGTCGAGTACAACGCGAAGCACAGTTGCTCGCCGAGCAGCAGCGAGGCAGCGGGCTTGGCGCGACTTGAGGTTCGCTTCGCATTCATCTCGTGATACTAGATCGTACACGATCATTTAGCAAGAGATTTAATCGCGTAGGGAGGATGGCTGACACGCTCGCCACGCCCGTCAAGCGATGAAACCGACGCATTCGTAGGGAAAGGGAGCAATCAAGCTCGGCTCCCTTTGCGCCGGGGTCCCGGCGCGCAAGGTGATCAACAGGGTTGGGATCAACGCGGTTTGGGTGACAAGGCCTCGCTTTATGCTCGGCCTCCGGGTGGGCTTGAGGTAATCTTCCGCAACGTCATTTGGAGTTGGTATGAAATTTTTTCAATTCATTGTATTCGCGACGGTTGCAGCGGCGGGTCTCAGCGCCCGGGCGGCGCCCGATCCGGCGGTCGAGTTGGGGTTGCCTGTCGAGGCGGCGGCCGCCATGAGCAGCATCGATGCGGAACGCATCCGCGCGCACGTCAAGTTTCTCGCGGATGACTTGTTGGAAGGGCGCGGCACGGGTACCCGCGGCGGCGACATCGCCGCAAACTACATCGCCGCGCAATTCGCGTTGTACGGCCTGAAGCCGGCCGGCGATGACGGCACCTATCTGCAAAAGGTCGATTTCACCGGCGTGCTGACGCAGCCAGGCTCGTCGTTTTCGCTACAGCCTTCGCATGGTTCGCCGTTGGACCTGAAGTTGGGTGACGACTACGTCACCAACAATCAGACGCAAACCGACAGCGTCGACATCGATGCACCTGTCGTTTTCGTCGGATACGGAATCGAGGCGCCGGAATACCGGTGGAACGACTTCAAAGGCGTGGACGTCAAGGGCAAGGTGGTGCTGGTGATCGTCAATGAGCCGCCGTCCACCGACCCGAAATTCTTCAAGGCGGAGAGCATGACCTACTACGGCCGATGGACCTACAAGTTCGAGGAGGCCGCGCGCAAAGGGGCGGTGGGGGCGCTCATCATCCATCGCACCGATTTGGCCAGCTACCCGTGGCAGGTGGTGCGAAGCTCCTGGAGCAACGAGCAGGTGTACTTGAGTAACGATCGCGATCCCAAGCTGCAAGCCGCCTCGTGGATTCAGCTGGACGTGGCGCGGCAGCTGTTTGCCGCCGCCGGTCTCAAGTTGGACGACATGATGCAGGAGGCCGGTACGCGCAAATTCAGGGCGCGTGAACTGCCGGTACGGCTCGAGGCACATGTCGTCAGCAAGGTTCGCAAGTTCGAATCCTACAATGTACTCGGTCTGCTGCCGGGGTCGGCCGGCGGACCCAAGGCGCAGGCCGTGGTGTACTCGGCCCATTACGATCATCTTGGGTTTGATCCGACGTTGAGCGGCGACAAGATCTACAACGGCGCCGTCGACAATGGTACGGGGTGCGGCATTCTTATAGAACTCGCGCACGCCTTCATCGCGGCGGGGGCGAAGCCGCCGCATCCGGTGCTGTTCGCGGCGGTGACGGCGGAGGAAAAAGGCTTGCTCGGGTCCAACTACCTGGGCAAGCACCTGCCGATTCCGGCTGCGCAGATCGCGCTAAATCTCAATTTCGATGCCGTGCCGCCCATCGGCACGCCCGAATCGATCAACGTCACGGGCGCCGAGCGCACCACTTTTTTCCCGGTGGTCGAGCGCACCTCGAAGGCCTTCGGCTTCGACATCCAACCCGATCCTGAACCCGGGGCCGGACACTATTACCGCTCGGATCACTTCAGTCTGGCGCGCGCCGGCGTGCCCGGATTTTCCGTCAATACGGCCCTGAAGTTCGCCGGGCATCCGCCGGAATGGGGCAAGGCACAGCGGGACGAGTACACTGCCAAGCACTATCACCAGCCGAGCGATGAGTACAGGGCCGACATGGATTTCGCCAGCAACGCCGCGCTCGCGAAGTTCGGATTTGCACTCGGCTGGCAGGCATTGAACGCGAAGCAGACGGTGAACTGGTTGCCGGGCGACGAGTTTGAGCCGATTCGACCGCAAGGGAACGCGGTGCATTGATGGTCAATCGACGCGATGATGGAGCCGGTGCTGCCGGGCAACCGATGATGCTGGCCGGACACCCGGCAGAGTTCGATTCGGCGGGGCGGCTGATGCCCTGGACGTCGTGGAACACGGCGCTCGACCGGGAAATGAGTTTCTACCAGCAGTGCCCCCTGGATCATGGCTATCCGCGCTTCGCTTTCACGACGTTCATGGATGGCGCGTGGGAGCCTTTTCCCGATCGTACGGACACCATTCCGGCAACCCAGAATGGAGTGGGCATTCTCTCGTATCTCAAATACTTTGAACTGCGCGGCCGACAGGATCACCGCTTCCTGCGGACGGCGTGTCTCATGGGCGACTATGTGGTGAACGAAACGCTCACGCCGCGCGCGGGCACGTATCCGGCGTTCACCCGATCCACCGGCAAGCGGGACCAATTTCCGCTGCAGCCGGACTGCGGCTCGCAAGGCGATCGACCTTATGAAATCGAACCCGACAAAGGCGGCCTCGCCGGCTATGCGTTGATGCAACTGTTCGAGGCTTGCGGCGAGAAGAGGTATCTGGCGCAGGCGCTGCAAAATGCCCGCGTGCTCGCCGCCAATCAGCAGGAGGGTGACGGTGGCGGGTCGCCGTGGCCGTTTCGGGCCGACTATCGCAGCGGCGAAGGCCGCGGGCCCGTTTCCGGGAACATGACGTATATCCTGCGCCTGTATGACCTGTTGCTTGCGCACGGCTATTCCGAGTTTTCCGGTCCGCGAGAGATGCTTTGGAAGTGGATCAAGAATCGTCAAATTCCGAGCGCCGCCACCGATGGATCGCTCTTTGCGCAGTTCTTCGAGGACCATGAGACGCCCACCAATCGCACGGCCTGGTCGCCGCTGAACCTGGCGCGCTACCTGGTCGAGAAAAGAGACTGGCTCGATCCCGATTGGCGCGCCGATGCGGGCATGCTGCTCGATTTCGTCCGCAAGAACTTCACGCACGCGGAACTGGGCGTGACCGTGTGTCACGAACAGGACGAGGATAAGGAGGCTTGGGACGAGATCAATGCCACCTACGGCGCCATAGTCGCAATGTTCGCGAACGCCGTCGGATCGGATGCCCTGGCGGGCGAAGCGCGCCAAGCGCTGAATTTCACGCTGTACGCCATCGACGAGCAGGGCCGCCCACGCGATCTCTGCAAGAGTGCCGCGCCCGGCGGCTGGCAGGAGGACTCGCATACCGATGTGATCCACAATTATGCGGATGCCTTGCGCGTCTATCCGGAGTGGGGCGAGGCAACCGGCGCAGAACCGTGACCGACGCGGTGCGTTGGATCGTCCTCGAGATGGTCGTGATGACGGCACTATTTAAACGGTTTCAACAGATGCGACATATGCTGGAAAAAAAAGAGGGCTTTCGTCGCGGTCTGGCGACGCTCATGCGTCTCCGTTAGGCACCGGAAGAGCGTAACGTGCTACGCGTCGCACTGCCGAAGCATCGGTCTTCGGTACCCTTGGCGCTCGTTCTCACCGGAGGTTTCATGGCCGACAATTCAATGACCGGAGCGTATCAGCTCAATCTGCCCAAGGACTTGCTGACCGAGGCGAAGCGTCAACAACCTAAGCTGAGCAACGAACAACTTAAAGTCGAGGGGTGGCGCACCTCGTGGCTCTCGCGCATTTCTGAGATCTTGGTCGGCAAAGACTAAGTCGGCAGGAGGCCGACTTGAACGCCGCGAACGCGGGTGCGACGCATGCGTCGCACGGGTAGCCATGGAATGGCTACCCAGGGCTTGCGCGCAGCAGGGACCGCGTAGCGCAATGCCCGGAGGGCGAGGCGCAGGAGCGCCGAGTACTAGGAACCTGGCGGCCCTCAGGGCCCGAGCGATGGGCCAAAAGGGGTTCGCCGCGTGGCGGGAGAAGGCCATCCATCTGGCGGTCAGAGCAGCAGCGAATTGGCCGCACAGCGGCGGACAAACGTGTCAGCAATAAATGACACCCATATAAGTAAAATACTGTATTTGATTCGATTGCCACGGGACTACCATCCTAGGATGGAGGTACCGTCAATGCGCCTAGCTCGCCCTGTTTACGAAAGCATGCCGCTGGTTTATGCAGCCATCGGCGGATTGGCGATATTGCTTGCCTATCTCGATCCCCAAGGCCCGCGGGCGGTAATAGCCATGTTGATCGGCATCGCCGCCGAAATCGCCGCACTCACCGTGTTCTTGCGGCGTCAGGACTACCGCGCTTTGAGCCGCGAATACTCGGGCGAGACCATCGATCTGCCCTCGCGGCTGAACTAGGAGCCAGGCAGGCTCCCCGCCCCTCAGGTCTTTTCGGCGGGTTCGTTTTCCGGGGTTTCGGCCGCGTGGCGCGGGCGCGGTGCCCGTTCATCGATGTACATGATTTCGTGTTGGCCCACCTGAACGACGTCGCCGTCGTTGAGGTTGTAGCGCCTGACGCGCTTGGACTGCACGTAAATACCGTTGGTGCTGTTCAAATCCTCGATGAGACATGCGTCGGGCTGCGTCACGATCTGGCAGTGGTGCCGGCTGATGAACTTGCTGTCGATCTGCAAATCGTTGTCGGGCGTTCGGCCGATGACCAGGCGGCCCGGTCTGAGTTCGCGCTCGACCACCGTCTTGCCGTCGCTGGCCAGCAGGATTCTGCCCACCGGTTGCAGATGATCCGCGCTGGGCGCGGAGCGTGCGAGCTGAACGTCGGGCACCTGCATGCGATTGGTGCTGGAGGCGAATTCAACCCACTGCAATTCCCGAATCGCCGCATCGAGATCGGCGATGGTCACGGAGTCCTGATCGCGGCCGAAGGCGGCCATCATGCAGGTGTCGCACAGCGTGTTGACCAGGCGCGGCACGCCGCCCGTATATTTGTAGATGATCGGGTACGTCTCCTCGGCGAATATGCGCCGTCCCTCCGCACCGGCGACCTCGAGCCGATGATCGATGTAGGCCATGGTCTCGGCCTTCGTGAGCGCGGTCAGGTGGAAGCGCAGACGCACGCGTTGGGTGAGTTGAACGAGGTCCGGTGAATTCAGCTTTTCGTTGAGTTCGGGCTGTCCGGCGAGAATGATGCGCAGCGCCTTCTCCTTGGCGGTTTCCACGCCCGACAGCATGCGGATTTCTTCCAGCACGCGATAGCTCAAATTCTGGGCTTCGTCCACGATCAGCAGCACTTTGCGGCCGGCGTCGTGCTGCTCCATCAAGAATTGATTCAATGTCGCCAGGACTTCCGGTTTCTTCATGTTGAAGGGCGAGAAGCCGAACTGCACCAGCACGGTTTGTAGGAACGCCGTCGGCGTGAGTTGCGTCTGATTGATTTGCGCGACCATCACGTCGGCCTGAAGTTCGTGCAGGAACGTTTCGATGAGCGTGGTCTTGCCGGCGCCGATTTCGCCGGTGATGACCACGAAACCGTCCGTGAACCAGATCGTCGATTCCATGTACGCCTTGGCGCGCGCGTGCTGCTTGCTCAGGTAGAGAAACTGCGGATCCGGGCTCAGGCGGAACGGCAATTCTTGCAGTTTGAAGAGTTCTAAATACATACGCTAAGACCATTGCACCAATTTCAAGGCATCCGCGAGCGCCCGATTTCTATCTCTTGCGTGGGCTCTGGTTATCGAACAATGGCCTAGTTTGCGCCCAGGACGCGGTTCTTTGCCATAATCATGAAACCCCAGGCCTTCGATGGCCAGGAGCCGCGTCATCTGCGGCATCTTTCCCAAAAAATTGATCATCGCGGTATGACCCAGGGCGCGAGTGCTGCCGAGCGGCAGACCGCAAATCGCACGCAGATGATTTTCGAACTGACTGGTGATGCACCCGTCGATGGTCCAGTGGCCGGAATTGTGGACTCGCGGCGCCATCTCGTTCGCAATCAATCGGCCTTTCACGACGAAGAATTCGATGGTCAGAACGCCGACGTACCGAAGGCTTTCCATCAGTTTCTTCAAGCATCGCCGCGCCGTGCGCTCCAGAGTCCGGTCGATGTAGGGAGCAACGCTGTAGCGCAGGATGCCGCCGGAGTGGGTATTCGAGGACAGGGGGTAGTAGACGATCTCGCCCGCGGGCGAGCGCGCACCGAGGATGGAGACTTCGCGCGAGAACATCTGGAATTGTTCGTAGATCAGCCCGGTGGCGCCGATGTGCACCCAGGCGGCGTCGATGTCGTCCGTATGCCGGAGCACATACTGTCCCTTGCCGTCATAGCCCATGCGCCGGGTCTTGAGCACACCGCGAGTTCCCAAGCGGCGGACCGCACGCACGAGATCTTCCTTGCTGTCGACGGCGGCGTGCGCGGCCACGGGAATCTTCAGAGACTGAAACAGCGCCTTTTCCAGCAGCCGGTCCTGCGAGATTTCCAGCGCCTTGCGCGGCGGGCGGATGTTGGTCGCCTTCTCGAGCGGTGCGAGAGCGGCACCCGAAATGTTTTCCCAATCGAATGTGAGGACTTCGCTGCGCTCCGCCAGTTCCATGAGCTTCCCGGGATCCTCGAGGTCGCCCACCAAGATGGGCGCCACTTGGGCGCCGGGTGCATCGGCGCTGCGGTCGAGAAAGAGGCAGCGCAGGCCCAGCGGATACCCCGCAAGGGCCAGCATGCGGCCCAATTGCCCCGCGCCGACGATGCCGACCTTGGAGAACGTCAAGGCTGACGTGGATCCGGTTTGCCGAGGACGGCCGCGGTTTGCGCCGACCGGAATGCGTCGAGCGCGATCCGTACTTCGATGTGGTCGTTGGCGAGAATCGCCGCGGCGAACAGGGCGGCATTCTTGGCGCCTGCGGCGCCGATGGCGAAGGTGGCCACGGGCACCCCGCTAGGCATCTGCGCAATGGACAGGAGAGAGTCCAGGCCGTTCAAGGTCTTGGTCGGTACCGGTACCCCGAGCACCGGGACCGACGTCTTGGCGGCGGTCATTCCGGGGAGGTGTGCTGCACCGCCCGCTCCGGCAATGATGGCCTTGAGGCCGCGCTCGCGGGCGGATGCGGCGTATTCGAACAAAAGGTCCGGCGTGCGATGCGCGGAGACGACCTTGACCTCGTGTCCCACGCCCAAGGCGGTAAGCGTGTCGGCCGCCCCCTGCATCGTCTCCCAGTCGGACGATGACCCCATTATGATTCCAATGACGGCCTTCATCGCCCTAGTCTAGCCTAGGAGAGCAACTCGCGCAGGAAGGCGAAAAGTTCGCGGGCGCCGACGGGCGAGCGCTGCTCGAGCCGCTCCCTTTCAGCTTTATCCAGTAATTTGAGCAGCACATCCCGGTCGATTTGCGGGTAGGCCTGCTGCAATTCCTCGACGCCGGCGGCCGGCTCCGACAACAGCCGGTCGCGCCAGCGCTCGATCTTCTGAAAATGGCGGATTTCCGAATCGTGGCGTTGTTTGCGCTCGGCCAGCTTGGCGAGCACCGGTTCCGGATCGATGG
>Ga0137409_10009230_pt1 | contig 10043 bp, 11 predicted proteins | sample CZODoug1_16funga_FD_122059 | JGI IMG/M metagenome (GOLD analysis project Ga0137409, IMG submission 122059) | Vadose zone soil fungal communities from Angelo Coast Range Reserve, California, USA - CZODoug1_16fungal (Hybrid Assembly) | ecosystem: Environmental > Terrestrial > Soil > Vadose zone...
TGGAGCCTGGCCGATACCGAGGGGAAGGAGCCGGCGAAAGAAAAGGGCGGCTGATCCTCCTGCCCGGTTCTTGCGAAAACCCGCCGCGCGCGGTGCCCCGACGCCGGCGCCGGCATCCTACTCGACAGGCAGACCAGGCATGTGGCGCCGCGCACCCATCACCGATCGACAAACAGGAAAGGGCAAGCACATGAGCGCTCCCGGATCGTTTCTCGCCGATATCAAGGAGATCCGCCGCCGGGCCCGGCAGCATCTGACCGCCGGCGCCGTCACCCAGAACTACGGAGGCAAGGTGGAGGACGCCATCGCCCTCCTGAACCATGCGGTGGCCACCGAGATCGTCTGCGTGCTCCGCTACAAGTTCCATGCGGTGTGTGCGACCGGGCTCGCCAGCGAGGCGGTGAAGGAAGAATTCGCCCAGCACGCGAAGGAGGAGGCCGAGCATCTCGATCTGCTCGCTGAGCGGATCAACCAGCTCGGCGGCAGGCCGGACCTGAACCCCGACGGGGTCAGCGCACGAGCTGCCTCCGAGTACGTCGAGGGCGAGAACCTGGTCGACATGATCAAGGAGAACCTGATCGCCGAGCGCATCGCCATCGAGACCTATCGGGACATGGTGCGCTACTTCGGTGACAAGGATTCGACCACGCGCGTGCTCCTCGAGCGGATCCTCGCCCAGGAGGAAGAGCACGCGAACGACATGCACGATCTGCTGGTCAGCCACGAGGGCCGGCCGACCCTCGAGAAGTAAAGCTTCAGCGAGCGACGCGCTCGAGCGGAATTAGCCATGCAGGGGTACCGCCGGCCACACTCCTGTCGAGGTCATGATCCACCGTTCCCGCCGGGCGGCAAGCTCAGTCCCCTTATCTGCCCTTGGTTCGGCGTCCCGTTAGAGAGTGGCGGCTGGGTCACGGGCGCTGAGGGCATGGCGGGAGGGAGCACGCCGCGTGTGGTTGGCGGCACGCCCGGCAGCGTCTGAATGGTGCCCGGCGGAGTCTGCGTAGCGCCAAGCGGCAGCTGGGAGCCTCCGGGCGGTATCACCTGGGATGCCCCGGGAGGCCGAGCTTGGGCCATGAATTCCATCCTCGCGGGCCCTTCGGCACGGGGCACGCCGTAGAGCGCGCTGTCGGAAGAAATGACTGAGGCAGAGCTCGTCGTCGGCATGACACAGCAGACGGCGAGCACGACTCCTGCGAAGGCGGTCAACCCTGGGACGAAGGCTCGATGCAGCATAGGATGGCTCCTCCTTTTTCCTCTTGACGCTGCATGGAGGCCCGCCGGTCCTCCTCTTCTCTTCTTTTCGCAAAATCGCAACAGTGGCAGCGGAGCGTCGCCCGGGAAGGTGACTCGAGGGATCGTCGGTAACTTCCACATGAACCTCGTGATCTTGCGAAAAGAAGGGGGGGCGGGAACCTCTGGGCCTCGGGGAGCCGTCGACAGATCAAGCTAGAGGTTTTCCACGCAGACAACCTGGCTTCGACGATGGAAGGGATGAGGGCCATGAAGCCTGGCTCGACAGGCACAGGCCGTGGCTGGTGTATGGTGAGCCGGTGTATCGCCCCCTGATCGCGCTTGTCATCCTTGCTGCGACCTACTTGGGCCTCGTGCTCGGCCGCGTGCCGGGGTTCCGGGTTGATCGGACCGGCGTGGCGATCATCGGGGCGACGGCCATGGTGGTCTCTGGCGCGATTGCCTGGGATGCCGCCGTCGCCGCTGTCGATGCCCACACCCTGGTTCTCCTCTTCGGAATGATGATGCTCGCGGCGTACCTGCGACTCTCCGGCTTCTTCGGTCTGGTGATCGAACGGTCGATCGCTCTCGCGCGAACACCCATCAGCCTGCTCGCCGTCATCGTCGTGGCCTCCGGAGTGCTGTCGGCGCTGTTTGTGAATGATGTGGTGTGCCTGGTGCTCGCCCCGCTGGTCCTTCAAGTGACGAAGCGACTCCAGCTCCCACCCGTGCCCTATCTGCTTGCCCTTGCCACCGCTGCGAACGTCGGAAGTGTGGCGACGGTGACGGGGAACCCGCAGAATATGCTCGTCGCCAGTTTCTCTGGCATCGGATATCGTCAGTTTCTGCTTCGTGAGGGGCCCATTGCAATCATCGGGCTTGCCTGTGTCTTCGCGGTCGTCTGGCTCATCTACCGGCGTGAACTGCGGACAACCATGGCGCCTCAAGCAGTCGAATCCGTCATGGTCCACTATCCACTCATGACGAAGACCCTCGTGGTCGTGGCGGTGATGCTCATCGCGTTCCTGATAGGGGTGCCCGTTGCCCTGGTCGCTATCAGCGGGGCGGCCTACAGTCTTCTTACGCGGCGGGTAAACCCCGAGAAGGTCTATCGGGAGATCGACTGGAGCTTGCTCGTCCTCTTCACCGGGCTGTTTGTGGTGGTCGGAGGGGTCGAATCCTCCGGTCTGGCTGGCGATCTACTGAAGACGGCTGCGGTCGCACCAATCCAGAGACCTGCCGTCCTGATGACCGTCGCGGCTATCCTCTCCAACGTTGTCTCCAACGTCCCGGCCGTGCTCTTGCTCAAGCCGGTCGTGCTGAGCCTCGGAGAACCAACACAGGGTTGGTTGCTCCTCGCGACCGCCTCCACCTTGGCGGGCAACCTCACGATTCTCGGGTCCGTTGCGAACGTCATCGTGGTGGAGGTGGCCCGTCGCGAACGTGTAGAAATCGGGTTCGTCGCATACGGTCGGGTCGGCATCCCCCTTACTATCCTCACCCTCCTGATTGGATGGCTTTTCCTTGTCACGGTGCCTGTCTGAAGCGACCGACCGTACGGGTACGAGGCCGGGCAATCGTTCGGCTTGGTCGCGTATCAGCGCGAGATTTCGGTGCCGTCCTTATTTCGGTGCCCGTCCTTGATGATAGGGCTGTTCTTGTGGACGGCGTCACTGCGGTAGGGATTTCCACTAGCTGTCGCGTTCTTGCGGAAGAATAGGGCCGAATCTACCGTGACGCCGTGCCGTCCAAAAGAGTGAGCAGAGAGAAAGCGAGGCATCACCGTGGACAAGCTGAAAGGCCTGAAGAAGCTGACATACATGGCGCTCGCAGCACTGGCGGTCCTGCTTGTGGTTAGCGGACCCAGCCAGGCGCGAGCGATGGGCGGTCATGACGGGGGCGGTCACTCAGGCGGGGGCGGCATGCACCATGGTTTCGACGGGCACCATGGGTTCGACGGGCACCATGGATTCGACCGAGATGGACATCACCGTTTCGGGTTCGGGCCTGTCTTCCCATACTACGGGTACTATCCTCCAGAGTATGGGTATCAGGCTCCGGCCTATTGGTACTACTGCCCAAGCTATGGCGCGTACTACCCGAGCGTGGCAAGTTGCCCCGAGGCGTGGGTGCCCGTGCCGGCTTCATGACGAACGTGCGCCGAAACGGGTGAGCGCCTTCTTCGACGTGCGAGTGCCCGGCACCTCCTGTCGCATTACCCTTCAAGGTCATGGGCCACCGTTCCGGGCGCGCTGCAAGCTCATTACCGTAAGCGCCTATGGTTTGGCGCCCCGTTGAAGAGTGGGAGGGACGGCTGGGTCATGGGCGCGGAGGGCGTGGCGGGAGGGGACACCAGGGGCGGGGGGCCGCCGAATGTGCGCGGCGGCGCGCCCGGTAGCGTCTGGATGGTGCCCGGCGGAGTCTGCGTGGCGCTGGGTGGCAGAGCGGAGGCAATAGGACGTGAGGCAGAGCTGGCAGCTGGCCCGGCATAGCCGGCGACGAGCACGACTACTGCGCAGACGGTCAGCACTGCGACGAACGTGCGCTGTGGCATAGGACGAGTCCTCCCTTTATCTCTCGACGTTGCATCGCGCCCACAGAGGTCCCTTCCTCGGTTCTTTTCCCAAGATCACGACACCACGGCGTCACACCGAAGTGATCCTCGAGCAGTCGGGCGGGGGTCGAGGCGAGCCACTGCGAGAGCGAGATCTCGGTCTGGACGCTTTCCCTTGGCGTACAGTACGCGTATGTTTCCGAGAGCCCTGTCACTGTTCGTCTTTGGCCTGATGCTCGCGGCGACCGGGCCGGCGGCCGCCCAGAACAATTTCGAGATCCAGGTATACCCGTCGGAGACTGTGGCGCCGGGGACGACCATGGTGGAGCTGCACAGCAATGTCGCGGCCCAGGGCACTACCAAGACAAAGGATGGCGTGCTCCGCACCCAGGGCGCCTTCCACGAAACGCTCGAGATCACCCAGGGCTGGACGTCCTGGTTCGAGACCGGCTTCTACGTCTTCACCAGCGTCCAGCCAGACCCCACCTGGGAGTGGGTGGGCGATCATGTCCGTCCGCGCGTGCGCGCTCCCGAGAGCTGGAAGCTGCCCGTGGGTCTCAGCCTGTCTGCCGAGATCGGCTATCAGCAGCGCTCTTTCTCCGTAGACACGTGGACGCTCGAGCTCCGGCCCATCATCGACAAGCAGTGGGAGCGCTGGTACGTCTCGATCAATCCGGTGCTGGACCGCGCCATCACGGGAGACAACGTCAAGAACGGCTTCGAGTTCTCCCCCGCGGCCAAGATCAGCTACAGCGTGACGCCCAAGGTCGCCCTCGGGCTCGAGTACTACGGTGCGCTCGGGCCGGTGACGCACTTCGATTCGGCTCGGGACCAGCAGCATCAGCTCTTTCCGGTCATCGATCTCGACCTGGGTCCGAAGTGGGAGTTCAACTTCGGCATCGGCTTCGGGCTCACCCCGAGCACCGATCGGCTAACCATCAAGATGATCCTGGGGTACCGTTTCGACTGGGGCGGTGGCGGGCCCAAGTAGCGTCGCTCGCCCCTCGGCCGCAGACACCCGAGCGGGGTGTGAGCGCCCACTAGTTTCTCGTCAGCGCGTTTCCGACACCACTGGCGCGATCCGATCGGCCCACGGTAGCGCCGTCTCGAAGGCCGCCGCCGCGCGTAGCACCATGGCTTCCTCACGGCGCCGCCCGATGATCTGCAGCCCCACGGGCAGCCCGGCCTTGGTGAATCCGCACGGGATGGAGATGGCGGGCAGCCCCAGCAGAGAGAAGGCGTACGTCAGATATGAGCGCTGCATGGTCTTGCCTAGGGGCCGGCCCCCGACCTCGGCGGCGTGCGGTAGCTCGATGGGGAAGGGCGGCACGGCCGTCGTGGGAGTGAGCCAGAGGTCGTGGGTGCTGAGGAAGGCGCGCACGCGATGCCAGAGCTGGGTGCGCAAGAGCTCGCCGCGGGCAATGTCGCGCGCGGTAAGCTCCAAGCCCTGCTCGGTGTTCTCGACCAATCCGGCCTGAAGCTGCTCCTTCCAACGATCGAGCTTGTCCGCGTGACGGGCGACCATGAGAAGGCCGCGGCTCAGCCTCACGATCTCCGGCACATCGCTCATGTCTGGGCTCGCGCGCTCCACGCGGGCACCGAGCTTTCTGAAGACGGCGGCTGATTCTTCGCAAAGGCTGGCGATCTCCGAATCCACCGTGAGCAGGCCGCCGAGATCCGGTGTCCAGGCCACGCGCCAGCCCTTGACCGTGGGGCGTTGGACCGCAGCGAGCAAGGCGTCAGGATCGCTCTCGTAGCTCATGGGTGCGCGGTCATCCGCGGGACCGGACATCACCGAAAGCATGAGAGCTGTATCCGAGATCGTGCGCGCCATCGGCCCCTCGACGGAGTAGGAGTCCCAGCCGAGGACGTCGGGATAGCGAGGCACCAGCCCTGGTGTCGTCCTGAAGCCGACGACTCCGCAATACGCCGCCGGGCCGCGGAGCGAGCCGCCCAGGTCCGTGCCCTCGGCGAGCGGACACATACCGGTGGCGAGGGCAACGGCGGACCCGCCGCTCGAGCCGCCGGAGGTGAGGGCGAGGTTCCATGGGTTCCGGGTGGCGCCGAACACGGCGTTGGTGGTATTCGGACCGAAGGCGAACTCCGGCGTGTTCGTCTTGCCCAGGATGATGGCGCCGGCCGCCTTCAGGCGCTCGACGACCACGGCGTCCTCCTCCGGCACGTGCTGCTCGAAGAGCTTCGAGCCATAGGTGGTCCGGATGCCCTTGGTCGCTGTCACGTCCTTGATGCCGACCGGGATGCCGTGGAGCGGACTGAGCGTGGCCTTTCGCTTGAGCGCGGCGGTGGCCCGTCGCGCCTGCCAAAGTGCGGCATCCCGCTCGAGGGTCACGATGGCGTTGACCTTCGGATTGACGCGATCGATGCGGTCGAGCACGGCCTGCATCACCTCGAGCGGCGAGACCTTGCGGGCGCGGTAGAGGCGGACGAGCTCGCCGGCTGGCGTGAAGCAGAGGTCACGGGCCGTCGACATGGAGGCTCCTCTCGAGTCTGAGTTCGCGAGGCAGGGTAGCCCGGCGGGGCGGACTGTTCAAGGCGCGGCCCGAGGCGCCGCGTGCTACTATCCCGTCGTTTTCAGCCACGAACCACTTCGACTCCAATCAGGGGAGGCAGCGATGGGACTGTTTCGACTCTATACGGGCACCGACGGCCAGTCGCACATCGAGACGATCTCGCTGGCCAAGACGGCGGACTGGGGGAAGGGTCTCGCGACCACGCAGATCTCCTTTCGCGAAAGCCCGGCCGGCAATTTCCAGGATTGGCATCCGGCGCCCCGGCGCCAGTTCGTGATCATCGTGTCCGGCCAGCTCGAGATCGGTCTGGGCGACGGGTCGAAGCACGTCTTCGGCCCGGGCGACGCGAGGCTCGTCGAGGACACCACGGGCAAGGGGCACACCACCAAGGTCCACGGCAATCAGCCCTGCGTGACGGCGACGGTTCCGCTCACCCCGCAGTGAGCGGCCGCTCCCGAGGAGAACACAATGACGTGTAAGCGTGCTATCGCGTTCGCTCTCCTCAGCGCGTTCCTGCTCACGGCCGCCAGCGCGGGCGCCGCCGACAAGAAGGTGGTGCGGCTCTGGCAGACGGAGACGGAGCCCCAGACCCTGGCCGTCCTCAACGAGATGGCGGCGGCCTACGAGAAGACGCATCCCGACGTGTCGATCAAGATCGAGGGCCTCGCCTGGGGCGACCTCGAGAAGAAGCTCACGGCCGCCCTCGCGGCCGGCGCGCCGCCCGACGCCGCCCACGGGCAGCCCATCACCTGCGTGTCCTTCGCGGCCAAGGGCCTGCTGCGCCCCGTCGAGGACCTCGCCGACTCGCTCGGCAAGGACAACATCGTGGACGCCTTCCGCGGCCTCTGCCGCTGGCAGGGCCGGACCTACGGCGTGGGCCATTCGCCCGCCTCCTCGCTCTTCGTGTATCGCAAGGACCTGCTCAACCAGAAGGGACTCAAGGTGCCCAAGAGCTGGGACGAGCTGATCCAGGTCGCGGAGGCGCTCAAGGAGACCAAGGACGGTCAGGTCGTTCGCTACGGCCTGACCATGACGGGGGCGCCGCTCTTCATCAACATCGGCATCGGTGAGCTGCTGAAGACGAATGGCGGCCAGCTCTTCGACGATCAGGGCCGGCCGACCTTGACGTCCAAGCCGGTGATCGAGCTGCTGGACTTCTACAGGAAGCTCAACGTCGTGCTGCCACCCGGCTGGACGGGCCACGGCTATCTCGACACCTTCGCCAACCTGGCCAACGGCAAGGCGGCCATGCTCTACCAGGCCTATGGCCGCGGCGCCGGCTACATCGAGAAGTACGCGCCGAAGGAGATCGCCGACCCCGAGCACTTCGCGGTGGCCGACAAGCTGGTGGGGCCCTCGGGGAAGTCGCCCGCGGCGCAGCTCGACTGCGAGCCCTGGATGGTCTTCAAGGACGCCAAGGGCGCCAGCGAGGCGGTGGACTTCCTGAAGTTCTTCTTCAAGGACGAGAACTACATCCCGTATCTCCACTCGGTGCCCATCCACCTCCTGTCCATCAAGAAGTCGACCACGAAGAATCCGAAGTACGCCGACAATCCCATGCTCGCCAAGTGGCGCCCGTGGGTGGACATGCAGGAGAAGTACTTCAGGAACGACTGGATCAAGCCGGTGCTGGTGACCGACTGGGACGACATGAAGAAGCCCTATCTGCTCGAAGTCATGGGCTCGGGCATCCTCGTGGACATGGTGTTCGACGCGGTCAAGGGCATGCCCTCGGCCGAGGCGGCCGCCAAGGCCCAGAAGCGCGTCGAGGAGCTGCTGGTCCAGGGCGGCTATCTGAAGAAGTAGCGTGGCGAGCTTCCCCGGTGCGGCCGCGCCGGGCGCCTCGCGGGCGCTCGCGCGGCCGCGCCGCCGGCGCCCGGCCCTGCTCGGGCTCGCCGGCATCCTGCCCGCCCTCGTCCTGATCGTCGGCCTCGTCCTCTATCCCGTCGGCTACGCGATCTGGCTCTCCTTCTTCGACAAGCATTCCTTCTTCCCGCAGGAGCGCTGGATCGGCCTCGGCAACTACGTCCGGCTCGTCGGCGACCCGGAGTTCTGGGACAGCCTCTGGAAGGGGACGGTCTACGCCGTGGGTACGACCGCGCTTCAGCTGGGCTTCGGCGTCGCCGCGGCGCTCGTGCTCCACCGGACTTTCCGTGGCCGGACCGCCGTGCGAGCTCTCGTGCTCTTTCCCTACATGATCCCGACCATCGTCGCCGTCATCGTATGGCGCTGGCTACTGAACGAGACGTTCGGCCTCGTCGACCATCTCCTCGTGGCGTGGCGGATCGTGCGGCAGCCCATCGCCTGGCTGAGCGTGGACCACATCATGACGTCGCTGATCGTCATGAGCGTCTGGCAGTTCGCGCCCTTCGTGACCCTCTCCGTGCTCGCGCGGCTTCAGACCATCCCCCTCGAGCTCTACGAGGCGGCGCGGGTGGACGGCGCCTCGGCCTGGCGTACCTACAGCGCGGTGACGCTGCCGCTCCCCCAATATCTAGGGGGCTGTGTATACCCACAAAATTATCACGTGCCAGGCCGACCCTTGGCGACGGAGAGTGCCGTTGAAATGTGCATGCGTCTCTCGGTTGTTCCTCCGTCGACTCTCGTGGGCTTGGCCAACCGATGCCTCTATGAGTCTGCGTCCCGTGCTCTTGATGCTGAGATCTACTGCGGCATCCACCACATCAAAGATGGAAACGATCTGCAAACTCACGCACTTGTCGTAGCTCGCCAGAGTGGCTTGGTACTGATCTTGGAGCCGGGACGAGAAGGTTGGGTAGAAGCCCCTCCCTTCACCTCAGACATGAAATACGCAGCGTCGCTCGTGCCAGACGGTCTCTACACCATATCCCGTGACCCACGCATCGTGTGCTCCACTGCACTCACGGCCCTCGCGATCACCAACGCCCCGCCCATCCCCTATGACTTCTTGAACGAGAGGCGCGGCTGAGCAAGTCACAGCCCCTCCTCAGCAGTTTTCCTTTTGGTACGTTCGTGCATGGCATCAAAAAATGGAACACTGGCACGGCGTGTCTGCAAAACAGCACACCGATTCATGCACGATCGGCCAAATCAGTGGGTACGACAGGAAGAATCCGCGCATTGAGATCACATGGAATACTCTGTAGAAGGTCGCCCTGCATTGGGAGCTATATATGGCTTGGACGGACCTAATTTCGGGCTGCTTTGGCTTCGGCACGGCGCCCTTCGCATCTAATCGCCCAGATGAAGATATTGCCAAGGAGGCGATTGCAGCCGCGCAAGCTGAAGGAGCCTCCAGAGCTGACTTCGCTCAACTGATCGCGTTGTACCCGCGAAGGTACATCAAAAGCGATCAGGTGCTACGCGAGCGCATCAGAGAAGACGCCGAGCGACTCGACAGGTTATGGAAGGTCGCGCCCTCTACTGACGGTCCGGAGACATCCCCGAGCAGTTGACGGCGTTACAACCACCCTCGCATCGAAGGGCACATCGTACGTCTACCGAATCAGCATGTACTCTCATGGTGGCCGCTCCGAACCAGAAACCGCCCTGGCCGCTTTGAAAGTCGCGGCGTCGATTCGCCTGTCATAGCTGCGGAAGACGCGCGGTCGCGACGCTCCCGGGCTCCATCATGTCGTAGCTCGGTTGCGGAAAGCCTGGCTCCTGCTGCGCGTACGCCGGAAGGCTCGATGCACAAAGCCCGATGGTCAATGCCCAGGCGAACAGACGTCGAGCGCGTCGCCGAG
>Ga0137409_10009231_pt1 | contig 10042 bp, 8 predicted proteins | sample CZODoug1_16funga_FD_122059 | JGI IMG/M metagenome (GOLD analysis project Ga0137409, IMG submission 122059) | Vadose zone soil fungal communities from Angelo Coast Range Reserve, California, USA - CZODoug1_16fungal (Hybrid Assembly) | ecosystem: Environmental > Terrestrial > Soil > Vadose zone...
GCGATGCGAAAGAGTGCAATTTCGACTTGATGTGGTGGTCGTACTGCCGGCGCGCCGGCGCGCAGCATGACCGCGATGCCGGTTCGCGCGGAGAAGCTTCTCGAGTACCAGTCCAACGCCGCCGCCAGCCCATGGTCATCGAGCATCGGCGGCCGCAACTCGGACGAGACGTTTTCGATGGTGTCCATCATCGACTCGAGCAGCGCTGCCGAATCATCCACGCGGGAGCGAACTGCGCCGATTTCGCCGGAATTGAGCGTGGTCTGGAGGATATCGAGGTTGATTTTCAGAGCGGTCAGGCTCTGGCCGATCCGATCGTGCAGCTCGCGGGCAAGCTGCCGGCGCTCGGACTCTTGAACCTCGACCAACCGCCGCGATAGCGCCTGGAGCTCCGCCGCCGACCGCCGCAACGCGTCCCCCGCGTGCTTGCGTTCGGTGATGTCCTGGATGAGCGCGATCATGTAGCGCGGCTCTTCGGCCGGACCGCGCAAAAGAGCCACCGTGTTGAGCACCCAGATGAGCTCGCCGTCCTTCCGGCGGTAGCGCTTATCGATGACGAAGTGCTGGCGCTTGCCCGCAAGCAGCTCATCGATCCGGGCCTTGAGGTGCGGATCGTCGTCGTCGTGAGTGACGTCCGCGACCGTCTTGCCTCGCAGCTCGGCCTGCGAGTGTCCGGTCAAGCGCTCGAACGCCGGGTTGACGCGGATGATGTTCCCCGCGAGGTCGGTTATTCCGAGTCCTCCTGGCGAGCGCTCGAAAACCGTGCGAAGCAGCTCCTCGTTGCCCTTGGCCTCGATCGCCACGCGCGCCATCTGCGTCGCCATGTCGATGAGCTGGATATGCTCGGGCGAGGGCAAGCGCGGCTCCCCGTAGTACATCGCAAACGTTCCCAGCACCGCGTTGTCGTCCGAGAGAATAGGAGTCGACCAGATCGCGCGTAGTCCGTTGCGGAGCGCGATGTCGCGGCAGTCCTGCCACTGGGGGTCCGTTGCGGTGTCGCGCGTGTACACGGGCTGGCGCAGGAACGCGGCGGTCCCGCACGCGCCCATTTCGGGCGCGATGCGCAGGAACGGGTCGACGCCTGTCTTGTAGTCCTCGGGGATGCTCGGCGCCGCGACGAACCTCAGCCGCTGCTGCGAGGTATCCGTGATCAGCACGGCGCAGCGCATTCCATGGGCCTGCTCCTCGACCAGTTTGACCAGTGTCTCAAGAATCTCTCGTAGCGGTGCGCCGTTGGCGATCCGCTCGAGCACCCGGCGCTGACTGTCAAGAAGCGCGGCGCGATTCTGTTGCTCAGTGGCGTAGGTCGTCATCCCTGCAGTCCCTTGCCCGTCCTGATGCCCGCGCGCGAGGAGCAGCAATGCCACCTCCTTTGCCCGCCGCGCCGCTTCCTGGTCACCGGAGTAGGCGCGACGATGGTCAATGTCCGCAGCAGGAGTGGCCGCCTTCGGCGATGGTCGCGACTTCGGCGACCGGCTCCGAGAGACCTTCGACCGAGCCACAACGTGTCCCGCGCTCGAGCCCACCACCTGCGACACCTGTGGCAACCGGCGGCGTTTTGATTCGCGTGACCGGTTTCCCGGATTGCTCCACCTCGAGCACGCCTCGAGCGCGACGCCGCGCGACCACGGCAGCCAGCACCGACAGCGCGATCTCCTCGGGAGTTGATGCCGCGATCGGGTAACCCGCGGGCGCGACAATTGCCTCCACGGCGGGACGGTCAGCGCCAGCAGCGCACAGCGCTTCCTTCAGCACCGCGGCCTTGCGATTGCTCGCCACGAAGGCCACGTAGCAAGCGTCGAGCGCTAAGGCCGCGCGCAAAGACTGCAGATCTCGCCGGCCCTGCGTGGCCACTACCACGTAGGCGCGCGGGGCGACATGCGAGGCGATTGTGGCTCCGTCATCAGTATCGAATACGTGCTTCGCGTCCGGAAAATCTGCCACCAGCGCCCCTTGCGCCGCGACGGTTACGACGAACCCGACGCGTGGAGCGATCTGTGCCAGAGTTCCCGCCACCAGCGAAGTGCCAAATATCACCAGCTGAGGAGACGGCAGAACCGGATCGATGAATAACTCGAGCGTTCCCCCGGAGTGACATGCCATCCCAAACTCGAGCACGTCGCCTATTTCGCGTTCGCCGTCAAAGTCGGGGGCGATTCGAATCAGCCGCGCCTTGCCGTCAGCGAGCGCGCGGCGCGCCGTCTTGATGACTGCCGGCTGCGCGCAACCGCCTCCAACCCAACCGTGGATCGCGCCATCGCCGGTGACAAGCGCTTTGTCGCCCGGACGTGCTGAGGCCGGCGCCTCTGCACGTACCACGGAGACCAACGCATATTCGGTGCCGTTGTCATGCAGGCGGGCGGCCGTCGCCAGGAGTTGGGTCGAGTTCATCGAGCCTCTGGTCCGAAAATTTCGCTCAATCGCGCGAGACTGTCGAGGTTGTAGAGCGGCGCGAAGCCATCGATAAGTTCGCGGGACGATGTAAGGGCCGCCGTCTGCGCCGCGTGTCGCGTTGGGTGCAACCAGAAAATCCGCGCCCCGCGGCACTTTGCGCGACCGAGCTCGCGCGCCAATTGATCCGGCGGATCACTATCGAAGCCGTCCGACAAAATCAACAGGCGCGCGCGCCGCGACAATGCGTGCCGCGCGTGCCCGTTCACAAAGTCCGATACGCTGGTCGCTATCCGGGTGCCACCGCCAAATCCGGCGGTCACCGCATTGATCTTCTCCTGGACCCGACCCGAGCCGCTCGCAAGAAGCGGCGTGATTTCTGCCAGGCGCGTATGGAATACGAAAACGCGCGCAGCGAGGATGCCGACGAAAGCGCGCGCGATGCGCAGGAAGAGCTGAGCGTAGGTTTCCATCGAGCGGCTGACGTCAACCAGGACGAAAAACCGGGGGCGCTCGCGGCGAGGCCGCCGCCATGCCGGCACGAAAGGCTCGCCGCCCGTGCGCAGACTCGCCCGCAGCGTTCTGCGCAAGTCCAGACGACGGCCTCGCGAATCGTTCCTCAGTCGGCGTAGCGCGCGACGCCGCAGCCGCTGCGCCAGTGCCTCGACGATGCGTTCGAGCTGACTGAGATCCTGGGGAAGCCAGCGACCAAAATCTCGCTCGGCAAGCGCCTCGCAGCGGCTTGCGCCGCCCTTTGCGCGGTCACCGTGCTGATCGAGGACATTTCCGACCGCATCGGTAAGGGATGCGTCCGCGCGCGTCGCTTGCCTCGCCTGCGCGTCCCGGCCCTCTTGCAATTCGGCGACGACTTGTCGCAGGTCGCGACTGCGTCGCATCTGTCCGCTCGTTTGCACCGTGCCTTTGCGCCGGTTTGGGGACCAATACGCCTCAAAGAGCTCGGGATACTTGCGCCATTCGGGAGGGCAATGACAGACGACCGAGCGCCAGCCGGCTCGCAGGCGCTCTGAATCTTCGACTCGCACCGCGATCGCGGCGGCGACCATCGCCCGGCTTTCGGCGATTCCGATGCCAAAGCCGTGATCGCGCAAATGAGCCGCAAATCCGGCGATGGTCTCGAGCGGTCGGGGAGCCATCGCGATTTACTTATGCGCTTACGGCGACCGCACCAGAGCGCCTTCCTTCGACCAGCGCCCGAACTCGCTCGCCGCTCATTTGGAAGCGATCGTCGTGCGTCTTAAGGAGGCAGATCAGCGTGCGCAGGACAGTGTCGGGATCTTCTGGCAGTGCTCGCAATTCCAATTTGTGCAGCGCGCGCACCCAGTCGAGCGTCTCGGCGATGCCGGGATTCTTTTCTAGATCTTCCTTGCGCAGCCGCTGAACGAACGCGACCGCATCCTCGACCAACTGCGAAGCCGCATCCGGCAGCGTCGCGCGCACGATCGCTGTTTCGCGCTCGAGCGTCGGATAGTCGACGTAGTAGTACAAGCAACGACGGCGCAATGCGTCCGAAAGCTCGCGCGTTCGATTGCTCGTCAAAACGACGAGAGGAATATGACGCGCCACAACCCGCCCCAGCTCGGGTATCGTAATTTGCCAGTCGGCGAGCGCTTCGAGCAGGTACGCTTCAAAGGCCTCGTCAGCCCGATCGACCTCGTCGATCAGCAATACGGCCGGTACGTCGCTGGTCAACGCGGCCAACAACGGACGCTCGAGTAAATAATCGAGCGCGAACAAATCGCGTTCCGCCATCGCGGTACCGTGCTCGTGCAACCTGATCGCAAGAAGTTGCCGCGCGTAGTTCCACTCGTACGCGGCCTGTTGCAGGTCAAGTCCCTCATAACATTGCAGGCGAATCAGGCGCCGTGCGAGGGCCTTTGCCAGGGCGCCTGCCACCGCCGTCTTGCCGACCCCCGCGTCGCCTTCGAGCAAAAGCGGGCGTTCAAGCGCCTGTGAAAACCACAGCGTCGTGACCAGACCTTCGTCAGCGATGTACCCCGCCGTCCGAAGCGTTTCGCTCAGCGCCTGCTCATTCATCTGGGAGCAGAGCCGGTACTCTTAAGTGCGCACGCCGAAAAGACCCCGGAGCCAGCGCTTCATGAGACTCCACATGATCGCGAACGCGCTGAGTTCAGTCTTGCGCGGCGCCATTGCGCCGGCGACTTGTCTTGCGGCTGATGCGGGAGCTGCCGGGCAACTTGGGAGTGCCACCGCCGCGGCCTCGAAATTGATCGCAAATTGCGCCAGGACCAGCTCTGACACTTGGCCGATCAGCCGCCCACCGAACTGCGCAAACTTGCCGTTGACGACCACGTGCGATGAGCCGACCAATACCGACCGTTTCTCGTCGACAACTCCCAGTGACGCAGTGAGGTCCATCGACGCAGAGGAGCCACCCCGGTCCGCGCCTTTCGCGCTGATTCGGAGACGGCGCGCAGGCGGATCAATCTCGAGCAACTGAACATCACCGCCGAAGATCGCACTCGCCGGACCCACCTTGACCTTGACAGTGCCCTGGAAGTGATTCGCATCCACTTGCTCGCCTATTTCCGCGCCCGGCATCGAGGCCGCAACTGCGCGAATGTCGCGCAGAACGAGCCAGGCGCGGTCAGCGTCGACCGCGAGCGGGAAGCGTTTCTCGAGTTTCACTTCCATATCAATGACTCATCTCGCAACGGCGCTGGTTTTCAGCTGCTGCCAAACCCGCCACGACGTGTGCGGCATGTTCATATGGGTAACGCCGAGATGGGCAAAGGCATCGACCACGGCATTGCTGAAGCACGGTATCGACCCGACATGCGGCGACTCGGCCACACCTTTGGCGCCGATGGGATGGTGCGGTGAAGGCGTCACCGTGAAATCCGTCTCCCACTTTGGCGTCTCAACGGCGGTCGGCAGAAAGTAATCCATCAGCGTATTGCCCAGCAGGTTGCCCTGAGCGTCGAACGGCATTTGCTGGCCGAGCGCGACGGCAAAGCCTTCCGTGAGGCCGCCGTGGATCTGACCTTCAATGATCATCGGGTTGATCCGAGTTCCGCAATCATCGAGCGCGTAGAAGCGCCGCACTTTGACCTCCCCGGTGGTCTTGTCGATGTCCACCACGCACAGATAGGATCCGAACGGATAGGTGAAGTTCGGAGGGTCGTAGTAGTGGACTGCTTCCAGGCCCGGCTCAAGTCCCGGTGGCGGCTCGTGATAGGCGGCCCAGCAGATGTCCTTCATGGTCTTCGAACGAGACGGGTCGCCTTTGACCTTGAAACGATCGATCTCCCATTCGAGGTCTTGGTCGCCCACCTCCAGCAAATGCGCTGCAATCTTGCGCGCCTTCGCATGAATCTTGCGTGCTGCCAGCGCGATCGCGGCGCCGGCCACCGGCGTTGAGCGTGACCCATAGGTGCCCAGGCCATAAGGCGCCGTATTCGTATCACCCTCCTCGACTTGCACCACGTCCGAGGGAATGCCAATCTCAGTGGCGATAATTTGGGCGTAGGTCGTCTGGTGTCCTTGGCCTTGCGTAATTGTTCCCATGCGCGCAATCGCGCTTCCGGTCGGGTGCACCCTTATTTCGCAGGAGTCGAACATGCCGACGCCCAGGATGTCGCACATCTTCGCAGGTCCTGCGCCGACAACTTCGGTGAAGGTTGCGATCCCAATGCCCATCAGGGACGGCGAGCTCGGGTCCTTGCGCTTGGCGGCCTGCTCGCTCCGCAGCGCCTTGTAGTCGACGGCGTCCAGGACTTTGGTGAGAGCTGTGTGGTAGTCGCCCGAGTCGTACTCGAAGCCGAACGGCGAGTGATATGGGAACTGCTCCTTGCGAATGAAGTTCCGATAGCGAATTTCGGCTTTGTCGATATTGAGCTTTTGCGCCAGCACGTCGATCATCCGCTCGACCAGATAGACAGCCTCGGTCACGCGGAACGAGCAGCGGTACGCGACGCCACCCGGCGCTTTGTTCGTGTACACGCCGTCGACACGGCAATACGCGGCGCCAATGTCGTAGGAACCGGAACAAATATGGAAGAGCCCGGCCGGATATTTGGTCGGATCGGCGCAGGCGTCGAACGCGCCGTGGTCAGCAATGACGTTGACCCGCAGACCGATGATCCTGCCATCCGGCCTCGCCGCGAGCTCACCCGCCATGTGGTAGTCGCGCGCAAACGCGGTCGAAGAGATGTTCTCGATTCGATCTTCGACCCATTTGACGGGCTTTCCGAGCACGATAGAGGCCACGATCGCGCAGACGTAGCCCGGATAAACGCCGACCTTGTTGCCGAATCCGCCACCGATGTCGGGCGAAATGATGCGTACTTTGGACTCGGGAATGCCGGAAAGCAGCGACACGACGGTGCGCACTACGTGCGGCGCCTGGGAGGTCATGTACGTCGTCAGCTCGCCCCGCACCGGATCAAACGAAGCGACGCAACCACAGGTCTCCAGCGGGCAGGGATGTACTCGCGGATAGAGCAGCTGCTCCTTGACCGTGACTGGTGCCCGCGCGAACGCCGCATCGGCGGCGGCCTTGTCGCCTGCCTCCCACGTAAATATGTGGTTTGGGTGGGTGCGTAAACCGTGGGCGCCCTGGGTTTTCCCAGCAAGATCCTCACGCAGCACGGTTGCGCCGGGTTTTAGCGCTTCATGCGGATCGATCAGGACCGGCAGATCCTCATATTCGACGCCGACCGCTTCGACCGCATCGGCAGCGATGTATCGGTCGTCGGCAATGACGACCGCGACCTCCTGCATCTGGAAGTGGACCTTCTCATCGGCCAGCACCGCGGCCACGTCGCCGGCGAGCGTGGGCATCCAATGCAGCTTCAGCGGCTTGAGGTCATCCGCGGTAAGGACAGCGTGTACACCCGGGATCTTTAGCGCCTCCTCCTTCCGAATCCTCTTGATACGGGCGTGAGCGACGGGTGCTCGCACGATATCCATGTGCAGCATTCCAGGCAGCTTGATGTCGTCGACGTAGTTGCCCTTTCCCTGGATAAAGCGGGCGTCTTCCTTACGCAAACGCGAGTCGCCGATTCCAGCGAGCGCCGCGACGCGTTCAACAGGTGCGTTCATGCTTCAAGCCTCCTCGTGTCCCCACGTTTTTCCTGCCTCCTCAAGCGGCGACTCTTGCCGTTTCACGCAGCTCGGCCGCGGCGTAAAGCACGGCCTTGATGATGTTCTGGTAGCCGGTGCAGCGGCACAGATTGCCCGACATGCCGACCCGAATCTCGGCCTCGGTCGGGTCAGGGTTGTCTTGCAGAAATCGATAGGCGCGCATCAGCATGCCTGGCGTGCAGAAGCCGCATTGCAGGCCGTGTTGCGTGAAGAACCCTTCTTGTACCGCGTGCAGAACAGCCCCGTTCGCCAGGCCCTCCACTGTCATCACCTGGGAGCCGTCGCACTGCACTGCGAGATGCGTACAACCCTTGACCGACTTTGCATCCACGTCGACCGTACATGCACCGCAGTGGCTCGTTTCGCAGCCGATGTGTGCTCCGGTCAAATTGAGCTCTTCGCGCAGAAAGTGAACCAGCAGCATGCGCGCCTCGACGGCCTTTTCGACGGCCCGCCCATTGACCTTCATGCGGATCAACGTCTTCGTCATTCTTCGCTCCAGGGTCGGGTTCAATGGCAACGGCTCGCAGCGACCGCGAGTGCGCGGCGCACCATCTGCCCGGCCATCGCGGTCTTGTATTCGCGGTTGCCGCGCAGGTCTTCGGCCGGATCGCAGATCGCCATCGCCTTCGATGCCGCATCCTCGATTGCCGCCGGCGTCAGGGGCCTGCCTGTGAGGGCCTGCTCGGCAGCGACCGCACGCAGCGCGGTGAGTCCAACGTTGGTCAGCGCGATGCGAACGCTTTCGACCTTGCCGCCGTTCAGGCGCAATACGACCGCCGCCGCCGCGGTGGCCCAGTCTCCGGTCTTGCGCTTGAGCTTCTCGTATGCGTAACCGGTCCCTGGTGCGAAGGCGGCAACGCAGATGTCGCACAGGATCTCGTCTTCTGCCAGATCGGTCTGATAGGTTCCATGAAAAAATTTCTCAGCCTTCACCGTGCGCCGGCCCTTGGCTCCTTCGATAGTGAACGTGGCCTCAAGCGCGAGGGAAAGCGCGGGGTGATCGTTGGCCGGGTCTCCGTGCGCGATGTCGCCGCCGATCGTGCCCCGGTTGCGCACTTGCGGATCGCCGATCTGGCGCGCCGCCTCGGGCAGCAGCGGTACTTTCTGCTGCAGCAGCGTCGAGTTGACAATGTCGCTCTCGGCAGTCATCGCGCCGATCACGATTTTTCCGCCTTGTTCGCGGACGCCGCGCAGGGAATCGATGCGGTTCAGATCGATGAGGTGGGCCGGCTGCGCAAAACGCAGCTTCATCATCGGCAGCAGGCTGTGGCCTCCGGCCAGCAACTTTGCCTCGCTGCCGAGCGACGACAGCAACTTGATGGCTTCGCCGGCGCTCGTCGGCGCGTGATACTCGAAGGTGGGCGGAATCATGGCGTCTCCCTTCGGCGCATTGGCCGGGCCGCTCTGTTGATGCGTGACAGATTACGGCGGGAGGGGCGACGCGGATATATTGAAACTTCGACTGGACTATCGCACTTCTACGATAGCCATTCGGCGCGAGGCGCGGTTCAATCGGCGGTCGTGATGCCGTGCCGGATCGCAAACTTGACCAGCGACGACAGGTCTTCGATTTTGAGCTTGCCCATGACCCTGGAGCGGTAAGTTTCAACCGACCGAGGCGAAAGTCCAAGGATGGCTGCGGCTTCGGCGCTGGAGCGGCCCTCTACGATCAGCCGAAGCACGTCGCGCTCGCGCGGAGTTAGATAGTCGATATCACTGCGCTTGGCCGCGTAGGGAAACTCGGCAGCGATCTTGTCGGCAATGCCGGCACCCAGAAAACGTCTGCCGGCCGCAACCGCCCGTACCGCCTTCTCCACCTCGCGGCCGGCCGATTCCTTGAGCAGGTAACCGCGCGCTCCCGCCAGAAGAGCCTGGCGCACGAGTTCTACCGTGGAGTGCATGGAAAGTATGACCACGCCGACACTTGGTACTTTTTCGGTCATCGCGCGCGTCGCATCGATACCACTGAGCCCCGGCATCGTGATGTCCATAACGACGACGTCAGGCCGCAGCTGGGTTGCCATTGCCACGGCTTCGTGTCCATCGTTGACCATCGAAATAACCTTGATGTCCGAATGCGCTTCCAGCAGGCGCTGCACGCCGTCGCGCAGGACACCGTGGTCATCCGCGAGCAGGACTCTCAGGACCATTTTCCCTCTGGGATCAGCAGCTCGATGCGGGTTCCTGCGCCAGGCGCGGAATCGAAGCGAAGGTCCGCCGCGATCGAGCGCGCGCGCTCGCGCATGATCATCAACCCCCAGCCCGATTTGTCATCGCGTTTCACCGGTCGTTGCGCGTCGAATCCGCGCCCGCTGTCGGCGATGCTCATTACGATTCGGTTGCCCCGGCGCTCCAACACCGTCCAGACCTCTAGCGCGTGCGCGTGCTTGGAGACATTGCTGAGCGCCTCCAGGTAGATGCGCAACAAGGCGTCGGATACGGACTGCAACGGTCGCGGCAGCGTCTCGTCCACATTCACCGACACCGGAATTCCGGTGCGCGATTCGAATGCTGCGCCATGCCA
>Ga0137409_10009232_pt1 | contig 10041 bp, 9 predicted proteins | sample CZODoug1_16funga_FD_122059 | JGI IMG/M metagenome (GOLD analysis project Ga0137409, IMG submission 122059) | Vadose zone soil fungal communities from Angelo Coast Range Reserve, California, USA - CZODoug1_16fungal (Hybrid Assembly) | ecosystem: Environmental > Terrestrial > Soil > Vadose zone...
CAGCAGCGGGCGTCGTTCGCGTCGCGCTGGTGGCGCGGGTCGGTGGGAAAGACGCTGCTCGACTACGCGCCGTGCAGTATCTTCGTCGCGCAGACGCGCAGCTGAAGGTCAGAACGCTCTGCCTGCCTTGGCGTCGAAGCCTGCCTTGCGCCCGGGGTTGACCTTGCCGGTCCGGTCCGGATTTCCGGAAAACAGCTCGACCCTCTGTGCGCTAAGCCTGACCTCCGCGGCGCCCGGCCCATTGTCCTGGCCGGACTTGCTCACCTGGACCGAGACCACGGCCACGTCGCTGAGCCGGATTGCGAACGGCGCGGCGCTATTAGGAACTGCCTTCGTCAGGGCGAACTCGACGAGGACCGCAGGCAGGTGCTGGCCGCGCATCGCCGCCTGCGCGAACAGGACGGCGGCGTCTCCCGCCGGGATCTGCAGCGAGGCATCCCCGGCGTTGACCTTGCCCTGGCCGGCGCCTCCCGCGCCCAGGGGAGCGGGCGAGCCCGCCGTCGTCACGACCCACTGGAACGAATTCGCGACACCCTTCCCGTCGTCGCGGGTGCTGAGCCTGTCCCAGCCGTCGACCTTATACAGGACGGTTTGCTGGGCGAGCGCAGCGCCTGTCGCGGCCATCGCCAAGAGCAGGAAAACGATTCGAATCGGGTTACGCACGGCTGAGCCTCCTTTCGGTCTTGGAACTATGGTCAACGCATCACGCGTGGGTGGTCAGGTCGTCCGGCTCAGGTTCTGAAGTCCGCCCTCATCGCCTCGCAGTACATCTCGACCTTCGAGCGCCGGATTGCCCCCGCCGGCACACCACCGGCCGCCGCCTCGGGAGACACCTTGAGGATCCCGAGGTTGTAGAAGGTCAGCGTCAGGAGCGAGGACTTCAGGTCGGGCGCCAGATAGTCCAGCGTCGCTCCTCGCTCCTTGTCCTGCCCGTGGTTGCCTCGAACCAGGAAATCGTCCAGCCAGGCGTAGAACTGCCCGACCGAGGTATCGGCGAGCGTGAAGACGAGGTTCGGCACCTGGATGACCGACGGCTGCGCCCGGCCGACTGGCGTCGTCGAGGTCGCAACCTTGACCTCGAATGCCTCGACCCTGGACACGCGCGTGGTCTCGAAGCCCTGCATCGACAGCCGGAACGACTGGCGCTGCCACGCCGCCGCCCTCTGCGGGACGGGAACCGGCCCGGCCTTGGCTGGACTCAGTCTCACCGTCTCCGGCGCGAACGTCACGGTGAGCCGCGCGGGATCCCTCGACGCCGCATCGCAGGCGGGAAATTCGACTTCGGTGACGAGGGCGCTCGAGAACAGGCGCCGACCCATCTCCCTGCGCGCACTGTCGTACTCGATGATCGCGCCGCTCTTCCTCGGGAATTTCGAGCCCGGCTCGATGCTCAGCTTGATCCACTCGTAGAAGGGCTTGCCCATCGGCAGGGCCGTCTCGATGGTGATCGGCTCCACGCGCACCACGCCCGGATGCTTGCGCGGGATGAAGTCCTGGCCGGGTTGCTCGGTGATCAGGTCGGCGGTCACGCTTCCTCCGCTGAAGGCCGACAGGTAGCCGACGAAAGTACCGTCGAGCTCGAGCCCGTACAGGCCCGGCGCGTAGCTGCGGCTGGCGGCTCCCTGCGCTTCCGCCGCCCAACCCGCGGCGAGTGCCGGCGCTCCCAGCGCCGCTAGCCCGGCGCGGCCCGCGTGCTCCAGGAATGTCCGGCGGCCGATCGAAAAACCATCGCGCTTGCTGGTCATCGCTTCTCTCTTGGCTTCTTCAGGATCCGCTCGACGCCGCTCGCCGTCGCGGGCTACCAGCCCGGGCGCAGCCTTCTCGGCTCCTCGCGGAGCGGTGCCTGCGGCGGGGCGGACTCGGGCTGCGCCACCGGCGGCCCGAGCTTGCCCGCGGCCGCCCTGCGAGCGGACGCCGGCAGGAAGAACACGAAGTCGCCCTTGTCGAGGAAAGGATCGCGGATCTTTCCGTACTGCGGCGTCTGCGCGCCGCGCGTGTAGTTGATGACGGTGTACTCGAGGAACTGGCTGAGCTCGGATCCGGTGACATAGCCGTCGTGGTTCATGTCCGCCTCGCCGGCGAGCCCCGCGACGAACTGGCGGCGGAACACGCTGTCGTCGGGCACCTCCTGGTCGGCCGCGCCGGCGGTGATGAACTGGCGCACCGGCTTCGTGGTCTTGTCCGAGATCGCCGCCGGGATCGCGCGCGTCAGGCCGAAGATCGAGCCCGAGAAGCAGCTGTCGAAGACGAACAGCGCGTGCTTGGCGTCGATCTGCTTCGCGTAGATCTCGACCTCGAGCATGCTGATCGCCGCCGCCCGCAGCCTGCCGCGATCCTTGCCGGGCAGGGGCGCGTCGACCGGGATCATGTAGCCCATCTCCGGTCCCTGCGCACCCTTGATCGTGTGGCCGTGGCCGGCGTAGTAGAAGAGCAGGCGGTTCGACTGGTCCTGCCCGTAGCGGGAGATGAAGCCGCGCATCGCCTGGTCGAAATCCCCGCGCGTCGGATCCATCACCGTGGTGACGGCGAAGCCGTGCTTCTCGAGCGCCGCCTTCACCAGCGCCACATCCCTCTTCACGCCCGGCAGCTTGGGCCAGTACTGGTAGGCGCTTGCGCCGATCACGAGCGCGTAGCTCTTGCCGTAGAGGTCGACCACGCCGTCCCCGGTGTCCAGCCGCAGCACGGCCTGCGCAGGCAGCGCGGCGAGCAGAAGGAGGAAGGCGAGGGCGCGCACGGCCGCTGTCAGTACACCACGCCGACCGCGAGCGTCGTGATGTTCTTCTTCACTTCGCTGCCGCCGGTCGGCGGCGTGGAGTCCAGCTCGAAGTTGTAGCTGAGCAGCCGCAGCTTGACGTAGTAGCCCAGGCCGTGCCTGAAGTCGCTCGACCAGGTCAGCGATGCGCTGGTCCCGGTGCTCTTGCCCGGCCCGGCGCCGGAATCGCTGTTGAAGTCGCCGTAGGCCAGACTCGCCGACAGCTGCCCTTTCCCGATGAGGAAGGCGTAGCCGACGCCCAGGTAGGGACCGCGGTCGGTCTGCTGCGAGAACAGCAGACCCGCGCGCCAGAAATCGTACTTCGCGTAGTGCCAGCCGGTGAAGACCGAAAGGCGGTTGCGGAACGCGTACCCGAGCGTGAAGTCGGCCACCGAGGTCTGGACGATCTCGTCGTTCGTCGGCGAGCCGCCCTGGTTGAAGGGCAACTCCGTGTCGAAGCCGACGAAGACGCCGCCGAAACTCTTGCTTGCGCCGAAATCCACGATCCCGAAGGTGTGAGTGCTGGTGCTCGCGCTACGGTCGGTGAATACCAGGTGGGTCATCCCCAGCCCGGTACGGAAAACCGCGCTGTCATCGTCCTGCGCCTGCGCCGCGAGCGGCGCGCCGATCGCGAGCAAGCCCGCGAGTGTGAGCGAACGTCCCATGGCACCGAATTTCATCTCCTCCCCTGCCTCTCTGTTATTGGTGGTTGAACCACCTCGTGATGACCACGTCGTCGGCCCCGCTCTGCGCGGCGAACGATTGCGGCGTGAAGTTGTAGCGCTGTCCCGATTCGCCCTGCACCGTGCTTGGCGCGCCCATCTGCACCTTCACCAGGCCGCGCGATGCGTCGCTGGTCGCCGCCTCGCGCACCGAACGGTAGTTCTGCGGCGGCGCGGTGCGCGGGGTCTGGGCGAGCTGCGACAGCGGGCCCTCGATGTCCTGCCGCGGCGTGCGCGACGCGATGAAGAACACCTGCTCGACGCCCTTGTACTGGTCCAGGCCGTACCACGCCGTGCCCTCGGGCACGACGTACTGGCGGTTTGCCTGCACCGGGTTCGACAGCCCCGAGGCCGGGTCGGGGAAGATGCGCGCGATATAGCCGGTCGCGTCCGCCCCGATGACGTATACGAAGCAATCGCAGTTGGCGCGGAAGGAGAACTTCGTCACGTCTCCCTTGCGTGGATCGGCGCCCCCGTCGCGCAGCGTCTCGCCGTCCTGAATCGGCCTCGGCTCGGTGCGCCGCGCGGCGCGGTCGCCGGCGCGCTGCGCGAGTATGGTGGCGTCGAAGACGATGGGCGACGCGCTGCCGTACGCGCCCGGGGCGCTCGGGTACGAGTTGCCCGCCGGATAGGGCGAGGACTGGACGCCTTGCGCGCCCGCGGCGGAGCCGTAGGGGTCGGATTGCGCCGGATTGGAGGGATAGCTCGACGTCGCTCCGGCGTAGGCGGTGCCGCCCTGGGTGCTTCCGGGTTGCGAGCCGTAGGGATCGCTGCCGACCGCCGGAGGATAGCCGCCCTGGCTCGCGTAGGCGTCCTGCGGAGGCTGCTGCTGATAGCGCGCGACCGCCTTGGAATACATTCCCTGCATCAGGTTCTGGACCTTGTTCGCGTAGGTCTGGGAGTAGTTCGCCGAGGCCGAGGCGATCAGGTCGGCCCCGAACTTGACCGCGAGCGGAGCGACCAAGGCGGCGCAGCCCGGGATCGCGGCGAGGGCCGTCGCGACCAGCCCGATGCTCACCGGCTTCGACAGGCGCCGGGCCTTCGAGCCTTTCAGGTTCTTCTGTTCTCTTTTTTCCACGCCGGCCTCCCCATCCGCGCGCGCCTCCCCAACCCCTCGCGGCCGCAGAAGCGACCGCCGCCCCTACTATGCCACTTTCCCCCCGTCCGAGCTACGACTTGCCACGCTTCCTGAACGTGCGGGCAGTCGGCGTGTTGACGAGATTTACTGCAGGGTCGTGAAATACAGCACGGCCTCGCCGACCGCGCGCGGCGGCGCGTCGGTGCGCGGCGCGGTCCCGCTCTGGGCGCCCATGTTGACGAGCACGAGGCCGCGCGCGCGCGCGACGGAGTCTCCGGGATTCGTTCCGATGAGATACAGGTTGCGCGCGGGATCGAGCTTCGCGGGAGGCAGGGCGCGCTCGGGGTTTTCGCTCGTCGCGAACACCTGCACGGCCTCGAGCCCGATCGGCGGCTCCACCGTGAACGGACCGACCGCTTGCCACTGGTTCACCGCCCCGGCGTCGACGCGGCGCACGAACCGGTTGCCCTGCGCGGGATCGCCGAGCTCCATCAGGTAGCTCATGCGCGTTCCCGCCTTGTCGACGTGCCCGACGACGTAGTAGTAGCCCGGCCGATCCAGCTTGACCAGCAGCTGGTCGCGGTCACCTGGCCGATAGTAGAGGCCGCGGCGGCCGCGCTCGGTCTGGACGTCGACTCCCATGCTGCCGGCAGCCGCGGCGGGAGCCTGTCCCGATCCCGCCTCGGGCAGGTCGACGCGTACCAGCCCGCGGCTGAGCGTCGCGGCGAGCTGACTGGCGGAAGCCGGCGCGCGTGCTCCTCGGCTCGCCGCGGCCGGGAGCACGAACACGAACGCGCTCTCGGTATTGAACGAGGCGTCCAGCAGAAACAGCTTGAGCAGGATCTTCTCATCGAGGCTGCGATAGGCGCCGTCGAGAGCCCAGTCAGCGCTCCGGATGGACGCCCGCTGGCCCAGCTCGCGGCGCAAGCCGTCGGCGATCTCGCCCGAGAATCCGGTCACCTCGGAGTTCTCGGCGCGGACCGGCGCGACCACCCGGACCGGGAGCCGGCTCGCGCGCTCGAGCGCGGATTTGACCGCCTTCGCTACGTCGCCGGCAGCGCCCAGCGGCGACAGGCTCTTCGCGGCCGCGCGCTCGAGCGCCGCTTCGTCGACCTTGATCTCGGGTGGCGTCCGGGAGAACAGCTGCAGCACCGCCGCAACGCGGCGGTACTGGTCGAGCCAGGCGAAACCCTCGGCGAAGCGCGCATCCCCGGACATCTGCGCTGGGGCGACCTTGCGCAGGCGTTCCGCGAGGCTGCCGGCTTCGCGCTCGTAAGCGGACAGGCTCACGTCGGTGAGGCGCGCCTCGTAGCCCGCCCGGCCGCCCTTGCCGCCGGCCTTCGCAAACTCGACGCCGATCAGCGGGAACTCGCGCCCCTCGACGAATGCGCGCCGCGCCGCGTCGGTCTTCTGGCTGGCGGCGACCGCGCGCTGCAGGCGGTACGCGAGGTCGTCGCGCGCGGCGACGCGCGCGACCGCGTCGGAGTCGCCCGAGCCGTAGCCCGTGAGCAGCACCGCGGCCGCGACCGGCAGCGCGGCGAGACCGAGCAGGCAGGCGGCGAGGAATCTCACCCGTCGGCCTTGATCGTGTTCACCAGCACGCCGACCTTGCTCACCTCGACTTCCACCGTGTCGCCGGCCTTCATCCAGACCGGCGGGTTGCGCCGCGCGCCGACGCCGCCCGGCGTCCCGGTGACGATCACGTCTCCCGGCTCGAGCGGAGTGAAGACCGAGATGTAGTGGATCAGCCGCGGGATGCGGTGGATCATCTGCGCCGTGGTCGCGTGCTGCATCACCGCGCCGTTGAGGCGGGTCTCCAGCGTCAGCTCCTCGCCGTCGGCGATCTCGTCGCGCGTCACCATCCACGGCCCGAAGCCGCCGGTGCGGCTGAAATTCTTACCGGCGGTCCACTGCAGGGTGTGGCGCTGCCAGTCGCGGACCGAGCCGTCGTTGTAGCAGGCGTAACCGGCGATGTGCTTCCACGAATCCTCTTCCGAGATGCGGCGTCCGCGCCTGCCGATGATCACCGCGATTTCGCCCTCGAAGTCGAGGTTGGTCGACTCCCGGGGCATGACGATCGGCTGGCCGTGCGCAACCTGCGATTCCGCGACGCGGATGAAGAGCGCCGGGTTCTCGGTCTTGTCGCGACCGGTCTCCACGCGGTGCTCCTCGTAGTTGAGGCCCACGCAGACGATCTTTCCGGGGGTGGGGATCACGGGAAGCAGGGTGATCCTGGCGAGCTTGAAGTCGGGCTTCTTCGACGCCTTTGCGATCTTTTGCGCCTGGGCAAGGCCGTTGCCGGCGAGCAGCGCGCGCAGGTCCGGGTATTTCTTCCCGATGCGCCGCGTCAAGTCGACGATGCCGTCGCCGGCGACAACGCCGTATCCGGCGCCTTTCGAGGTCTTATAGCTGGCGAGCTTCATTGCTTTCTCCTCTCTCCTGCGCGCCAGTTTATCGCAGACCCTCAGTGAACGTGCCCGGAGTGCGCAGCACCGTGCGGGCCCTCGCGTTTCAGCGTCTCGACCTCGGCGAGCAGCTCCGGCATGCGGCTCCAGTCGGGTCCGTCGCCCGGCGCCCACCGCGCGCGCAGATACCCGTCGCGGTCGACGAGGAGTTCGAAATGATCGGAGGCCGCGGGCCCGGTCGGGCGGAACATCGAGTAGGCCGCGACGACGCGCGGGTCCGGGTCGGCGACCAGAGATGCGAGAGTCGGGCCGCGAGGCCCGGCCGCTCCGCTCATCGGCATGACCACGACGCGCAAGCCGGAGCGGCGCAGCTCGTCGTCCGCGACCGCCAGGGTGCGCACGCGCGGGTCGGCCTGCGGCCGCGCGCAGAAGACGAGCAGCACGTCCTCGCCGCGCATTGCGTTGAGCGACTCCTGGGGGCGCTCGCCGATCTGGAAGTCGAACTCCGGAGCCGCGATCGGGAGCCAGTCGCCCACTCCGCTGTCCATCCCCTTGCCGAGTTCGGCGTCCGCCTCCGCGCGCAGGTAGTTGAGCACGTCCCACAGGCCTTCGTCGCCGATTCGCCCGCCGAATCCGGGCATGGGTGTTCCGGGAATGCCATGCTTCAGCCACCACAACAGGTCGCCCTCGCGGTGATGTGAGACGTGCTCGGTGAGATCGGGCGGGAGGGTGGCGAGCGTCGCGACCGCCGGTCCGTCGCCTCGTGCGTGCGCTCCGTGGCAGATCGCGCAGTGTCTGCGATAGAGCGACGCGCCTTGGACGATCGAATCGGCGGTATAGCCGACGGGCGACCGGAAATACGTGGTCGGGTACGCGGGCTCGACGCGCCAGGCCGAGAGCGTGTAAGGGAAGGGCCATACCGTCTGCGAGTGCAGCGCGGGAACGGTGACCCCCAGCGCGCCCACGATGCCCAGCACCGCCGCCCCGAGCGAGGTCTCGGCGATTGCGTTGCGCCGCAGGCGCCGCCGCGCGAGCCCCGCTTCTCCGCTCGCCGCGGCGAGGCGCGGCGTCCAGCGCACGCGGTTGGCGGCCGCGAGCGCGATCATCGCCGCGAAGAGGGCGAGCTTCGCGAGCAGCAGCCGGCCGTAGCTCGTTCCGAAGAGCCCCGGCACGCTGCCCACCGTATACAGCGCGCTCGCCGTGCCGGTGACGATCAGCACGCTCACGCATGCGATGCCCATGACCGAGAATCTCCGGGTCACGCGCCCGGCGAGCCCGATCTCGGGCGCGCCGGCAAGCAGGCGCGCCAGGGGCAGCAGTGCGCCCAGCCAGGCGCCCGCGGCGAGCAGGTGGACCGCGTCCGCCGAGAGATGCACGATCCGGTCGACTCCCCGCTCCGCGGCGGCGTGCCCCGCCCACGCGAGCGACCCGAGCAGTCCGGCCGCGAGCACCGCGCTCAACGTGGCCAGCCCTGCGCGGCGCCGCGACAGAAGCAGCGTCGCGCCCAGCGCCACGGCGAGCGCGAAGCGGACGATCCACGCGCGGCCGAAAAGCGTGTCGGCGAGCACCGTCCCCAGTGTGTCGCGATTCAGGGCGCGCGCCGGCGGCAGGCCGCTCATCCTCACGGCCTCCACCGCGAGCCAGGCGAGGCCCGAGAGGAACACGAGCGCGAGGCACCACGCGGCGATGCGCAGCGCGCTCTCGCGCAGCCGCGGTGCTTCGCCCGCCGGCCGCGCGATCCAGGCGATGAACGCGAGCTCGCCGAACAACCCCACCGCGGCCGCGAAATGGACGACGCGGACGGCGAAGGTGAACTCGTTCAGGGAGCCACCTCGAAGCTGTAGTCGCCCTCGGTCACGTGCGTGTCGGCGGAGAGCACCCGCCACAGAACTCGGTAGACGCCCGGAGCCAGCCGCGGCAGCGAGACCTTCAGCACGGACGCGTCGGCGGGGTCGAGCCGCTTGTCCTTGCGGTCGACCTGCTTGCCGCCGGCATCGAGGACCCGCACCGTGCTGAACGCGGGCTCGAGCGGCTGCGAGAAGCGCAGCCTTACCTCCGCGGGCTGGCCGTGCACCTTGCTGCCCACCGCCGGCACGGCGCGGTCGAGAAACGCGTGCGCCAGCGCTCCTGCCGGGAAGGCGAGCGCGGCGAGCAGGGCGACGGCGCGGAGGAAAGTTCTCACGGTCAATCGAATATCGGCTTGCCCAAGCTCTTCGGGAAGAGATCGTCCAGGAAGAAGTGGATCTGGAAGAGTACTCCCGTCTTGCCTCCGGTCGCCTTGTTCATGGGGATGATCGCCTCGAGCCCGAGCTGCATGTACCGACCGGCCCACAGCAGCCCCGGGTTGATGGTCCCCGTGGTCGGTCCGCTGCCATCGAGCGGCTTCTGCATGGACACCTCGACCAGCGGGATCAGCCGGTTGAACGGCTCGCCCAGGCCCACGTCCTTCACGAACGACTGCAGGTAGAGCAGGCTGTACTCCAGCGCAAACCCCACGTTCAGCACGTTGGGATTCTTCGTGGTCGTCTCGGTTCCGTCGTCCGCGACCGTGGTCGTGCTTGATTTCGTCGGCAAGCCGACCCCGACGCTGCCGGTAATCGCGAGCGGCTTCAGGTACATCAGGCCGTCGGGGAGGTCGCCGAATCCCTTGCCGGCGAAGACGGTCGGCGTCAGGGTGCTGAACGTCTCCGTGCCGATGATGCGTTTCGCCCCGGTGTTGCCGATGTCCCAGTCGACCCCCACCGAAAGGATGGTCTCGTGGTCGTCGCTCTTGAAGAACTGGTACTTCACGTTGGCGGCGAAATTGCCGAAGCCGCGCACTGTCTCCCCGCCGTCCGGTTTCTGGCTCACGTAGGTCGCTCCGAGCCCGACTCCGAAGTTCTGCGTGATGCGCTTGGTGAAGTCGACCGAGGTCTCGGTCTCCAGGGTCGCCGGCTCGTCGCCGTTCGCGCCGGTCTTTCTCCGGGAGACGGTAGGTAGCGACAGCTCGTCGGCGACGAAGGGATCTTCGGTCGCGAGCGTCGCGGGAAAGAAGCGCTTGCCCGCGAAGCCGTGGGCGAAGGCGCTCGCCGAGGCGGCGACGAG
>Ga0137409_10009233_pt1 | contig 10041 bp, 6 predicted proteins | sample CZODoug1_16funga_FD_122059 | JGI IMG/M metagenome (GOLD analysis project Ga0137409, IMG submission 122059) | Vadose zone soil fungal communities from Angelo Coast Range Reserve, California, USA - CZODoug1_16fungal (Hybrid Assembly) | ecosystem: Environmental > Terrestrial > Soil > Vadose zone...
TAAAATGGAGCAACGGATTCTCTGAAGAAAATCTTTCGCCAGCGCCGCACGTCGTTGTTCTCGGCAACGCGCTCTCTCGCGGAAATCCAGAAGTTGAATGCGTGCTGGAGCGAAAAATCCCCTATCGTTCACTTCCGCAAGCGATCGAGGATTATTTTTTGCCTGGGCATGACTCGCTCGTCGTTACGGGGACGCACGGCAAAACCACCACAACCTCGATGTTATCGTGGATTTTATCGGTTGCCAGCCGTCGCCCGAATTTTCTGATCGGCGGCGTAGCGGAAAATTTTGGCCGGAGTTTCGGCCTCGGTGGTGGAACGGAATTTGTTCTCGAAGGCGATGAATACGATTCGGCGTTTTTCGACAAAGCCCCGAAGTTTCTGCACTACCATCCGGACGAGCTCATCATTACGTCACTCGAGTTCGACCATGCGGACATTTATGCGGATTTGGCCGCCATTGAGCTGCAGTTTCGCCGCCTGGTCAATCTGGTTCCGCGTCGAGGCCGGATCGTCGCCTGGGGCGAGAGTGAAACGGTCCGCGGCGTCGTGCAAAAGGCGTTCTGTCCGGTGGAAACTTTCGGTTTCAGCTCCGGGGTGGATTGGCTTGCCGGCGACATTGAATATTCAGAGGATGCGACGCATTTCCGTGTGTCGCGCCAGGGATCTGAAGTGGCGCGAGTGCGCATGTCTCTCGCGGGACGTCACAACGTACTCAACGCGCTCGCGACGATTGCGATCGCGCATGGACGCGGCGTAAGCAGGGAAGCGATTGAGGAAGCCTTTGCAACTTTTCGTGGAGTTCTGCGCCGCCTGGAAGTAAAAGGTGAATCATCCGGTGTTCTGGTGGTGGACGACTTCGCGCATCACCCCACTGCCATTCGCGTAACGATTGAGGCCGCGCGAAATCGCTGGCCTGGCCGGCGCCTCTGGGCCGTTTTCGAGCCGCGTTCGAATACCATGCGTCGAAAAGTTTTTGAAAATGACCTCGCATCCTCTCTCGCTACCGCCGACGCAACTGTCCTCGGGGCGGTAAACCGAGCAGCGCTTCTCGATGATGCGGAGCGTTTGTCGCCGACGCGCGTTCTGGCGACGGTTCGCGCGGCTGGCCGGAAAGCCGAGGGATTCGAATCCGCGGATGAGATCAGCGAATATCTTACGCAGGAGACGCAACCCGGCGACGTCGTGTTGGTGATGTCCAACGGTAGCTTCGACGGCCTCTGCGGAAAGCTGCTCGGCAAGTTACAGGAACGCGGCGCACCGGCAGGGAAGATTCAGGGATGAGTTGCAGCGTGCTTCATTGGAAACGGGCCGCGGCGCTGGCTGTCCTGCTCATCGCCGCGCGTCCCGCGCGCGCAACAATTGATTACTCCGTATCGGTTGCTCACCCGGAAAAACATGTTTTTGGCGTGACGATGCGCGTGCCAAACGTGCACGACCGCGTAATACTCCAGATGCCCGCCTGGTATGCGCTCTATCAAATTCGCGATTTTTCTTCCCACATGATGCAAGTGACAGCTAAAGACGAAACGGGAGGAATCCTTCCCATCGTGAAGCTGGACAAACAGACCTGGCAGGTCGCAGGGAACGGAACTCTGTCGGTGAATTATTCAATTTTTTGGGATGACCCGGGTCCATTCTCTTCGCAGCTGAATCCCGATCACGCCTTTTTGAATCTCGCCATGGTGCTGCTATATATTCCCGATCGTCGCGCGGAAGACACGCATCTGGTGTTTGACGATATGCCTGAAGGCTGGCGCGTGGCGATTGAGCTGGACTCCTCGGCCTCGTCAGCGGCGGCCGCGCACCGAACCGGCGCATACGCTGCGCCGAGCTATGACGCGCTCGTGGATGCCCCGGTTGAGTTGGGAAACTTCGCTGAATTTCACATCGACGCCGGAGGAAGACCGATTCGCATCGTCGTTCACGGCGATCCCGGCGATCAATCCCGGCTGACGAGCGCGCTGAAACGCATCGTCGACTATGAGGTATCCCTCATGGACGGCGCCCCGTTTCGCGAATATCTATTCCTGTTTCACGTGGGCACGACGTTCGGTGGCGGAGGAATGGAGCACGCCAACAGCACGGCGATTTCCGCCGAGGTTCCCGGACAGTTGGCGTCCTATTCGGCGCACGAATTTTTTCACGTTTGGAATGTGAAGCGCATCCGGCCGCGCTCGCTTGAGCCCGTTGATTTCACGAAGGAAATGTGGACCAGGTCGCTCTGGTTTGCCGAGGGCGTTACGAGCACCTACGGTGCATATGCGCTGGTGCGGACTGGGCTTTGGTCGCCCCAGCAATTCTACAGCGACCTGGGCGCGCAGATCAGCGAACTGGAATCGCGCCCCGCGCATCTCTGGCAAAGCGTCGAGGAATCCAGCTTGGACGCCTGGTACGAAAAGTATCCGATCTACAACCGTCCGGAAGAAAGTATTTCCTATTACAACAAAGGGCAGTTACTGGGCGTAGCACTCGATCTTCTTATCCGAGACACGACCGACAATCGCGCCAGCCTCGACGACGTGCTGCGTACTCTTAACGATGAATTCGCTCGCCGGGGCCGCTTTTACAACGATAGTGACGACTTGCGCGGTGTTGCCGAGGATGTGATCCGTAAGAAGGCGCCCGCCGCCAATCCGAACCTGAAAGATTTCTTCGCGCGTTATGTTTCCGGGACGGATGAAATTCCGTTTGACAATTTACTCGGGCGCGCGGGCTGGCTACTGAAAGATACTGGCCAACAACGTGGCGCGTTTGGTTTTACGATTCGTCGAGACGGAAAGTCTTCACCGTTTATCGGAAGCCTTGAGGCGGGAAGCGCCGCTCAGCAAGCAGGCTTACAGGATGGCGATATACTTTTGGCACTCAATGGCGAACCGCTCCCGCGTTCCCCGGAACGATGGGTGCGCGATCATCAGCCGGGCGAACAAGTCACACTGAAAGTGCGGCGGAGCGGCGAAGAGAAAACCGTCACGTTTGCGCTAGGGAGGCAAGCCGAAGCCGTGTTTCAGGTCGTTGAAGCCCCTGACGCCACTGAAAAGCAGCGTCGCATCCGCGATGGCATATTGCATGGAACGGTCGGCGGTCCCCAATGATCCGCACGGGCTTCGTTGCGCTTTCCTTGGGTCTCTACACCCTTATTCTGGGGCCGCCGCTCATTCTTTACACGCTCGTGACCCGTTCAGCGGAAGTGATGTATTGGGTCGGAGTGAAAGGGCTGGTTTTTATCACTCGCGTGGCCGGAATGCGCGTGAATGTCGAGGGACGCGAAAATATTCCAGAAGGTGTGTGCCTGTTTGTAGCGAATCACACGAGCAATGCGGACGCCCCTGCAATCGTGGGCGCCATTCCGCGACGCCTGGCGATTTTTGGCAGGAAATCTCTCTTTGATATTCCCATCGTCGGACTGGCGTTTCGCCTCGCGAAGTTTGTCCCCGTCGATCGAGGCAATCGCGAGGCTGCGCTTGGCAGCGTCAAGCAAGCCGTTGAATACATCAAGACCGGCTCATCATTCTTGGTCTACCCGGAAGGCACGCGCAGCCCCGACGGCCGCATGCAGCGTTTCAAGAAAGGCTCTTTTGTTATGGCTATTGAAGCGGGAGTGCCCATTGTTCCCGTAGCTTGCGCGGGAGCACACCGCATCATGAAGAAAAATTCCCTCATAATTCACCCGGGAAGAGTCACGGTGCGATTCGGCAAGCCTGTCGATGTTTCCGGTTACACGGTGGAACAGCGAAATGCCTTGGCGGAAAAAGTTCACGATGCCGTCGCCGCGGAATTGCCCGACGATCAGAAACCTGCAAGCTAATTAATAATGTAAGGAAATGGACGGGAATCGATTTTCTATGAGGGGCACGCATTGCCGTGCCCTACGGTGCAAGACCAGAGTCGCTGCGTTGAACAAGTAGGACAGGCTTCAGCCTGTCTGCTTTGCGTTAAATGCCGCAGAAATCAAAACCAGACAGGCTGAAGCCTGTCCTACGAAAAGCGGACTCTGCCATATTCCATTCAATCTCAGGGAACCGGTCCGTCCGGTCTACTTCAGCGCGGATTTGATCCGTGCGATCTCCGACGCCAATTCCCGGACCGTCTTTTGCAACTCCGGCAGCCTCTTCAGCGCGGCCATGACCTTGAGCCAAAGTTTATTTTCCATGGCCGGGTATCCGGACATGATTGCGCCGGGCCGAACATCCGTGGGCACCCCACTTTGCAAAGTAATAACCGCGCCGTCGCCGATTTCCATGTGTCCCGCGGCTCCCACTTGCCCCGCCAGAATGCACCGATTGCCCACGCGAGTCGAACCGGCCAAACCGACTTGCCCGCAAAGAATGGTGTCCTCGCCCACTTCGCAGGCGTGCCCAACGAGCACCAGATCATCAATTTTCGCGCCTCGACGGATGCGCGTTTCTCCGACCGTGGCGCGGTCAATGCACGAATTCGCTTGAATCTCCACATCGTCCTCGATCACGACACGGGCATGTTGCTGAATCTTGTGCCAGCTGCCATCAGCGCGCTTTGCAAATCCGAACCCATCGCCACCGACGACCACGCCGTTTTGCAGAATCACCCGATTTCCAATGCGGCAATCTTCACGCACAACGGTTTGCGAGTGCGCCAGGAAATCATCCCCAATCTTGACGTTCCTGTAGAGCGTCACCAGGCTGTGAAGCACGGCGTTGCGGCCGATTTCCACGTCTTCGTCAATGAAGCAGTGGGGTCCGACGTGCGATCCTTCGCCGATCCTGGCCGATTTGGCAATCACAGCTGTGGGATGGATTCCAGGCAAGTACTTCTCCGGCGTGTGGAAAAATTCGATGGTGCGCGCGAAATCAAGATAGGGATTTTCCGATCGCAACGCGGCGAGCGCCGGCATTTTGGCGTCGCGTTTAATGACCACCTTCTCCGTGACCAGCACGGCTGACGCGCGAGTCCTGGGAAGTTCACGCGCATAGCGAGGGTTCGACAGGAAGCTGATGTCACCGGGTTTGGCGGATTCCAATCCTTCCGTGCCAAGGATTTCAACCTGCGCGTCGCCTTCCAGCGTGCAGCCAAGCCGCGCGGCCAATTCTCCGAGTTTCATACCAGAAGCCCCCTTCATTAAGACGCATCACTCTACAACATTACAGCGAGGCTGGCTCTGTAGACATGCTGTTGGATGCCGCGGTTCCTGCTCGACCGGTAAGCGAATTTGTAGCTCGCCTCTTTAGAGGCGAGGACTTGCTTGCCAGTGGCGAGAAAAATCCCCGCGTCTAAACGACGCGGGCTACAACAATCACGAGAAGTTCGAGGTCACTCGCTGAAAAGGCCCGGTTGAATCGCCGCCACAGGCTTGCGCCGTGCAATGCCAACGACGCCGAGGACCGTCATTTCCGAAAGCGCCGTTCGTGGAATAAAAATCCGCAAGGTTGTCCCGTGAAGATCCGGCGGCGTAATCTGCACCCCTCGGTCGAGTAAAGAAAGCAGGTCGTTCGGCACCACGCCTTCAATGCAATCGTTGTCGCGAAATTTCAGCCGCACCCACAAGCCTTCCAATTTTGGACGCGAGAGAAAAACCTTGCGCTCGGGTTCGAAATTGGTGCTGAACTCGCGGACAAAATAAATGCTGCGAACGTCTTTGATGGCGAAAGAGCGATGCTCGCCTTCGGGAGTCAGCAGATCGGCCGTTTCGGCCTCGCCCAACCTGGCTGGATTCAGATATCCGCGCAACATCGTTCGATCCAACAACAATACGACGACTTTCTTGTGTGTGGATGCTGGGGTGCGTGATTTCACGGAAGAAGCCCCGGGCCGCAGGCCTTGCAGGGCAATGAATTCTATGTTATGTTAAGCGTTCTGTGCATGTCAAGTGGTTACTTATCAAAGGTTTAGACCGAACGGGTTTAGACTCAAAGGTTAAACGGGTTAAACGGAGGCTTAGACTGGGGGCCTCGATCTTTTGACCTACATCCTGACCCACAAGAAGCAGATTCTCAAATCTGCTTCGATCATCAGCATCATTACTGTTGTCAGTCGAATTCTCGGTTATGTCCGCGACCAGCGGCTGACTTTGCTGCTGGGCACGACTGGCATTGCCGATTCGTTCGTCCTGGCATACCGTATTCCCAATGTCCTTCGCCGATTAGTCGGAGAAGGCTCGATGACGGCGTCATTCATCCCCGTTTTTACCGATTACATGAGGAATCGGTCCCGCGAAGAGACGTGGAGGTTTGCGAATCGCCTGTTTTGGACGTTTTCGGTCGTTCTAGCCGGCCTTACCGTAGTGTGCGTGATATTTTCTCCCCTGGCCGTGCGTTTATTTTCCATGTTCGGCAAAAATCAGGTTCAGGTGGAAGCTATCTATCTGAACCGCCTCATGTTCCCTTACATTCTGTTCATCGGGATGGCGGCCCTGGCCATGGCCATTTTGAATTGCTTCCATATTTTTGGGCTGCCTGCCGCGACTCCGATTCTACTTAACATTTCGTTCATCGTATTTTCCGTCGGGCTTGTGTGGAGACATTTTTCGAGTCCCGCGACGGCGCTTGCGGTTGGAGTCCTCGTGGGTGGAATTTTTCAGTTCTTTTTGCAGGTTCCTCCGCTGGTTCGCCGGGGAATGAATTTTGATTTTGCAGTATCGTTTACCGATCCCGGCGTGCGGCGCGTCGCGCGCCTGATGTTGCCCGGATTTCTGGGAATGGGGATCGCGCAAATCAATCTGCTGGTGGACACGATTTTTGCGAACGCAAAAATCATGCCGGAGGGAAGCCTGGTTTCACTCTATGTCGCCGACCGGGTGACCGAACTGGTTCTGGGGGGATATGCCATCGCCATCGCCACGGCCATTCTGCCCATGATGGCGCATCAGGCCTCAGCCGGCGATTACGAAGGCATGAAAAAAACATTTGGATTTTCCCTGCGCATCGTTTCATTTATTACAATTCCTGCGGCAGTTGGCCTGGTGATTTTACGCGAGCCAATCGTGCAGGTGCTGTTTCAACACGGACTATTCGTCGCCGAATCCACGCGCTTGACTGCTCGTGCGCTGCTCTATTACTCGATGGGGCTCCCCGCATTCGCGACCGTCAAGCTGATCGTGCCGGCATTCTATTCGACTCAGGATACCAGCACTCCCGTACGCGTCGCCGTAGTCACACTTCTTGTGAACGTGCTGCTGAACGTGGTATTTCTCTTTTACTTTTTCCCGAAGCTTCGCAACGGCGGGCCGGCCCTGGCCAGCGTCATGGCCAGTTATTTCAACGTGCTGGTACTATTTGTTGTGTTTCGTCTGCGGTTCGGGCGGCTCGGTACGTGGGAGATTTTGTCGTCGGTGGGAAAGATCGCAATTTGTTCCGCGGCGATGGGCGCGGTATGCTGGACGTCGCTGCGTTATTCCCATTTCGATTCGATCGAGCACTTCCTGACTCGCCTGGTCGTTTTTGTGGCGATGATTGGCGGAGCGACGCTTACTTATTTGGGTCTCGCATGGGTCCTGCGTTGCCATGAGATTCACGAAGTGTATGGCATTGCTTTTCGGACCGATCGTACAGAGGCGGGGAAAATGGGGCTTTCAGGCTAGCCATGTTGAATACAACCATTCACGTCTTCTTGAGCTATTTGCGGGTCGAAAAAGGCTTGTCGCACAACACGATATTAGCCTACGGCCGCGATTTGAGGAGATTTGACGAATTCCTGACTGCGCGCAAAAAAAACAAGCTGGACACAGTGAACCGCGAGGATGTCGTTGATTTCCTGTCGAGTCTGTACAAGCTAAAACTGGATAGCAGGTCCGTCTCACGATACCTGGTTTCGCTCCGCTGCTTTTTCAAGTATGCGTTGATGGAGGAACTCGTTCGCCTGGACCCCACCGAAAATCTGGAGTCGCCCAAGATTCGGCACAGTCTCCCGACGTACATTCGGAAGGATGACGTGGATCGCCTCATGGACGCGCCGAACACAGCGACGTCCGTGGGTTTGCGGGACAAGGCCATGCTCGAAGTTTTGTATTCCACGGGCCTGCGGGTTTCCGAATTGCTCAACCTGAGAATTTCAGACCTGGACCTACGCTCGGGCTACGTTCGATGCATCGGAAAGGGTGACAAGGAACGCCTGGTTCCCATCGGTCGCAAAGCTATCGCAGCCGTTGAGGCCTACCTTGCCGGAGCGCGGCCCAAATTCCTCAGAATTGGAACGCCGCCTCAGCACAGTCAAATCCTTTTCCTGACGCGAGTCGGCCGCAGGCTCAGCCGTATCACCATCTGGAAGGTCTTGCATGATTACGGAGTCAAGCTGGGTTTGCGCGGACGCCTCACTCCGCATAAACTCCGTCACAGCTTTGCCACGCATCTGTTGGAAGGGGGAGCGGATTTGCGCTCCGTTCAACTCATGCTGGGGCACGCTGATATTTCGACAACACAGATTTACACTCACGTGGTCGAGGAGCGCCTGAAAGAAATCTATAAGGCGCATCACCCGCGTGCGTGAGGGCCATCGATCGGTCCGGGGCAAAAAACTCCTCGGATCGAAAATTTGACCGGGCAGGAGGGCGCCTAACGCTCGCGCGCATCCTGCACCGAGAACGGGACACGAATGCCTGATTACATGTACCTGCTGGAAAGCCGGCTCTCTGCTGAACAACGCGCTGCCGTGGTCCGTATCCAGGAACTTGCTGCCGCCGCCGAGTCTAACCTGTATCTTGTCGGTGGCGCGGTCCGCGACCTGACTTCGGGGATGCCGATCCGCGATCTTGATTTCACCATCGAAGGTAATCCCTCGCGAATCGCGCGGGAACTCGAGAAAGGCGGCGCGCAACTGATCAGTGAGAATGAAAACCTACGGCACATCGAAATGACGCTAGCGGGCGACGTCGACGTGAGTCTGGCCGCCGCTCGGGAAGATATCTACGCGCATCCGGGCAACAAGCCGGAAGTTCGATTTTCCACCATCATGGAAGATCTTCGCCGCCGTGATTTCTCCGTGAACGCGATCGCCATCTCTCTGAATGCAAACTCCCGCGGCCTCTTGCTCGATCCCACCAATGGTCTCGCGGACCTGGAGCGGCGCGAGATTCGCGCGCTTTCCATTCACAGCTTTACGAATCAGCCGGTGCGGTTATTGCGCGCCCTGCGTTACGCGGCCCGCATGGGCTTTAAACTGGATTCCCGCACATCGGACTGGTTCAATCTGGCTATGGATCGCCGTCTTCACGAATCGATTTCGCCGGAGGACGCGGGCAGTGAGTTCCGGCAGGCTGCGCGCGAGGAAAAACCCCTGGCCGTGCTGAAGGCCTGGGAAGCGCGGAATTTATTGGAGGTGTTGCATCCCCAGCTTGCCAAACGTCATCCCGACTACGAGGCCATCAATCGCATCACGCGCGTCCGCGAAGAGATGGCGGGCGCCGGCTTCCGGCCGCGCATGTACGCCCCCGTCGCGAACGCTATATTAGGAAGGCTCAAGGATCGCGAACGCGCTTCCGCGCTCTCTCACATGGGGCTGCGCGCGGCCGAAATTCATGCTGTCACGGAGATCGAATCGGAAGCCGCTAAAATTGTGAAAATCCTTGCCGGACCCAAGACCGCGTCTCCTCGTGATGCTTACGCTTTCCTGGAAAAAACTCGCCAGGATTTGCTCGCGTATATTGTCGCTGAATCTTCAAATTCAAAAGCGGTCAGCAAGATCCGAAATTACCTGTTCAAGTGGAAGCCGATGCGAAACGCTTTGCCGGGCGTGGCGGCGGAACTCGAGGCCATCGGATTGGAACGCGGACCGAAATTCGACAAAGTTCTTGAGGATTTCTTCCAGGCGCAACTTCTAGGGAAAGCCCGCAAGCCCGAGGACCACGCCAAGGTATTGCGTAAACTGGCCGGTATCAAGGAAGCACCAAAAAAAATCGAGGAAAAAAAGAAGCCGGAAAAGGAAAAGTCCAAGAAAGGCGCCGCCGCAGCAAATTCGCCCGCAAGCCCGGCGAAGTCATCTGCGCCACCTAAGCAGGAGGCTATGCAGGCCAAGGGACAGGGACGTCCCTCCGGATCGAAGGCTGCTGCTCCGCAACAGAAATCCGCGTCAG
>Ga0137409_10009234_pt1 | contig 10040 bp, 7 predicted proteins | sample CZODoug1_16funga_FD_122059 | JGI IMG/M metagenome (GOLD analysis project Ga0137409, IMG submission 122059) | Vadose zone soil fungal communities from Angelo Coast Range Reserve, California, USA - CZODoug1_16fungal (Hybrid Assembly) | ecosystem: Environmental > Terrestrial > Soil > Vadose zone...
ATGCTTGAGCCGCGCAAGCGCGGCGTCAAGACGCAGGTACGCTTGATCGGAGCCGTACCCACCGCACGCTACGTTCACGACTTGAAGGCCCAGCTCCTCTCCCATTTGTGTCGCGAACGTCTGCTCGTACGGGACCCCGTGGCCGACCGCGATCGACTCGCCGGAAACGACGAGCGACGGCAGCTCCGGATCGGGTGCGCGCGCGTCACTCGCGGCGCGGTCGCCCCACGCGTCGATCGCGTACGAGGTGCGCCTCTCCTTCGGACCGAGAACGGTCGTGCGCGAGGGCAGGAGCACCCAGCCGAACCGGGGATCCTCACGGCCGAATCGGAACTCGAGCTTGAGCGACCTCCAATAGGTAGTCCCGTGCTCCTTGAGGCGGAGCACCACTTCGGAGGTGGCGAGCCCCAGCACGACGGCGAGCAAGATGCGGAGCCATCCGGCAAAGGTTGATCGCGCCGCCCCGCGACCGAGGGGCCATGCCAGAGCAAGCAGGATGACGCCGCACGTGGCCGCGGCGATGCGCGTATCGGAGACCCACGAAGGCGCCCACGGGTAGTACCAGGGCAACAAGACGTGACGCTCGAACCAGCGACCGTCGAGCGCGCGGGCGGCGACCAGCAGCGCGGCGCCGCAGCTGGCACAAAGGGTGGTCGCGATCCAGCGCACGTCCCATGGAGTTTACGCCCTGCTAGCGTCCCGGGCAGCACTTGGATTGGCTTCATCAGGCCCGCCTCCATACGCTTGCCCGGGCCGAATCAACGGCACCTGAAGGAGGGTTCCCGATGTCGAAGGTCTGGCTCATCACTGGAAGCTCGCGTGGCCTCGGCCGCGAGCTGGCGAAGGCCGCGCTCGCCGCGGGCCATCGCCTCGTGGCTACGGCCCGCGACCCCGAGGACCTCTCCGATCTCGTCGCGCAGTACGGCGACCGGGTGCGCGCGGTCGCGCTCGACGTGACCGACGCCGCAGCCGCGCGCGCTGCCGTTGCCGCCGCGACCTCCGCTTTCGGCCGCCTCGACGTCGTGGTCAACAACGCCGGCTACGCCAACGTCAACTCGATCGAGGACATGGCGGAGGACGACTTTCGCGCGCAGATCGAGACGAACTTCTTCGGAGTCGTCAACGTCACGCGCGCGGCATTGCCCGTGTTGCGCGCGCAGCGCGATGGCCATTTCATCCAGATCTCCTCCATCGGCGGACGCCGCGCCAGCGTTGGCATCTCTGCCTACCAGTCGGCGAAGTTCGCCGTCGAGGGCTTCTCAGAAGCGCTCTCGAACGAAGTGGGTCCTCTCGGCATTCGCGTGACCATCGTCGAGCCCGGCGGGTTCCGCACCGACTGGGCCGGCTCGTCGATGCGCATCGACCAGATCCGGGAAGAGTACCAAGCAACTGTCGGCAGCTTCGCCCAGGCTTTCCGGAAGAATGCCGACGCGGCGCGCGGCGATCCCGCGAAAGCGGCACAGGCGGTCCTCCGGATTGCCTCAGAAAAGGAGCCGCCCCTCCGCCTCCTGCTCGGGTCCGATGCCGTATTTCTAGCGGGAGTCGTCGCCTCGACGCGGATGGCGGAGGACGCGAAGTGGAAGGCGCTCAGCGTATCGACGGACTTCGACGGCCTGGTGGATTTCGCCGAGACGGCGATTGCCAAGCGGCTGGTCGGGAAGAGGAGCTGAATTGGCCGCCGAGAAAAAGCTCGATACCCGACAGCAGGCGAAAGGTCGCTGTGTGCGCTGGTTGCAGCGTGCCTGCGGCTTGGCAGATGTCCACGGCCACTCCGGAGCTGGAAGTGAAGATGCGCGAAATGAAGACGCGGCTCGCGCCATATTTGAAACACGGCCCAAGCGCCGCGGTGCTCCGGCTTGTAAAGGGCGCGCTCCAGCCTTGGCTAGAATGGGGAACGCTCGTCTTTCTCGAGCAGGACCTGGAAACGACGCCCGGTGTTCCGGGCAGCGCTACCCATGAGATCCGCGAACTGAGCTCCGCCGATCTTCCCGCACTGATCTCGTTCCAGCGCGACCAGGCCGACCTTGCAAGGCGGCTCGCGCGTGGCGATCGCGCCTTCGCCTTCTTCGAGTCAAGCAATGGAGTGCCGTTGCATGTCCGCTGGGGCACCACTTCGCCGACCTGGATTCCCGAGGTCGGGCTCTGGCTCCATCCCCGCCCCCGCGAGTTCTACCTCTACGACGTGATGAGCCACCCGCTCCACCGCGGACAGCGACTTGCCGGACTCGTGGGCGCCGCGATGGACGGGGCCTTCCGCAAGCAAGGCTTTCGCAAGAAGGTCGGGTACGTGCGCGCGGACAACCGCGCTATGCTGCGCTCCATGGAGTGGGCGCGGGTTCCGCTCCGGCGGCTCTTCGAACTCAGCTACATCCGCTGGGCCGGCCGTAAGCCACTCGTCCTCGGCAGCCCTCGGCCGCCATTGTGGGGCAGACCCGATCTGCCGCTGATCGTCCCCATCCCGAGCGTCGCTGCCGGCACGAGCATGGATCGCGCCGTGAAGACGACGGTCTTCCGGACATAGAACGGGCGGTTGTTCGTCTTGGGGTCGAAGATCATTGCAGGCTCCTCGTCCCCACCGCCTGGCGAACCTGCTCCGACGCCAGCAAGTGAGCGGCGATCGCCTGGCGATAGCCGAGTTGCGTCGCGCGATAGCTGCGCTCGGCGTCGAGGAAATCGAGCAGGCTGGCCGCCCTGTCGTTTGCCAAAATCGTTCTCCAAGACTGGACGATGGGCCAGCGGCGTGCGAGCCATGGACCGCAATGTCCCTCGCACTCGCTCTCTTGGGCGCCCTGCGCGCGGCGCTCAGGACCCGCACCGACCTCGCGCTCGAGAACCTGGCGCTCCGACAGCAGCTCGCCCTGCTCAGCCGCCGATCGAAGCGACCCCGATTCGGGCGCCTCGATCGCGCCTTCTGGTTGTGGCTCTCCAACCGGTGGTCTGGATGGCGCCAGGCGCTCTACCTCGTACGCCCCGAGACCGTAATTCGCTGGCACCGGCAGGGCTTCCGCGCCTTCTGGACCTGGAAGTCCCACCGCGGGCGACCAGGTCGACCGCTGGTTGGCTCGGAGATTGCGGATCTCGTGCGCGCCATGGCGCTCGCGAATCCCCTCTGGGGCGCGCCACGCATCCACGGCGAATTGCTCAAGCTCGGACTCGACGTCTCGCAGCGAAGCGTCGCCCGGCTCATGCCGCATCGCCCGAAACCGCCATCGCAGACTTGGCGCACGTTCCTCCAAAACCACCTCGCCGACCTCGTCTCCATCGACTTCTTCGTCGTGCCGACCGCTACCTTTCGCGTGCTCTACGTGTTCGTGGTTCTGCTGCATCATCGCCGCCAGGTCGTGCACTTCAACGTGACCGATTCCCCCACCGCCGCCTGGACCGCGCAGCAAGTCGTCGAGGCGTTCCCCGATGACTCGGCGCCGCGTTATCTCCTCCGCGATCGCGACGGCATCTACGGCGGCGAGTTTCGGCGACGGGTGAAGGGCATGCTCATCGCCGAGGTTCTCACGGCGCCCCGTTCGCCATGGCAGAATCCCTTCGTCGAACGCGTGATCGGCACCATCCGCCGCGAGCTCTTCGACCATGTGATCGTGTTGAATGAGGGACACCTCCGTCGTCGTTTGCACAGCTACCTCCGCTACTACCACGGCTCGCGCACGCATCTCGCGCTCGAGAAGGATGCTCCCGAGCCGCGCGCCGTCGAGCCACCCGCGCAGGGACGCGTCGTTGCCCTGCCCCAGGTCGGCGGACTCCACCACCGCTACATCCGCCGCGCAGCGTAGTCGCTGGCGACGAACTCTCGCTCGCTGGCGAAGAGAGCAGAGCGCAATCGGCGCTTGCGCGACGGTCTTGCTGCCGGCTGCGCGCTCGACATGCGCTCATGTTCAAGTCCGTGGCACACGCCACATGATGGTCGGCGGCGTACGTCGATTGCAGCCATGATCGGCACCACCGATCGGGTATTTTCGTGGGTTCAACTGCCGGGATCGCGTTTTGGCCAAGGACAGCCGCAACCCGGCTTCCGAGTAGGGATGCAGGCATACCGCTTCATCCCATCTAGAGGTGCGCTGACTCTATTCGAGGTGAGCGCACTTCAGCAGGTCCTTGAAGCGCGGGTCGGAGCGGAGCGGATCGAGCGACGGGTCCACCTTTAGTATCAGTATCCCGGAATCGCGCTCCACACATGCTTTCTGGTAGAGAGCGAACGCCTTGTCGTTGTCGCCGAGCGCCATCGAGATCAAGGCAAGGAACGAGGGCCAAACGTATTCGCGCCGGGATCGCTCTTCCAGCTCCCGGAGGAGTTGCCGCGCGTCCGATCGTCTCCCCGACAGCGCGTAGATGTATGCACGGTTTGCGATCAGCGCGCTCTCCGGCCAGGAGCGTGTGCGATCGAGTTCTGCGAGCGCCTCGTCGTATCGGCGCTGCAGCGCGTAGATGACGACGAGCTGCATGTGGGCGTTGTCGAACCCCGGATCGAGCTCGAGGGTCTTCTTCACCTGCGCGACAGCTGCTTGGTAGTCCCGCGCGAATACGGAAATGTCGGCCAGGTTGCTGTTGATGATGAGCGAGGTTGGATCGGCTTGCAGCGCGCGCTCCAACTCTGCACGCCCCTCCTGCAACCGTCCCTGATAGGAGAGGATACCGCCGTACCACTTGCGCGCGGACGCGTAGTCCGGCCTCAACTCGATCGCTGTGCGGAACTCATCGAGCGCCCTGTTCCACTCGAATTCGTGCCAGTAGACGAGCCCCAGCGATGCGTGCGCTTCGGCGAGGGAGGGATCGATCTCCAGCGCGCGCAGCGCGGCTCGCTTCGCTCCGGGCAGGACGTCCGCGGACGATACCGCTTCGTATTCGTTGCGCAGCCCGAGCGTATCGGCGAGCCCTACGTACGCAAGCGCGTAGCCCGGGTCGGCGCGAACGGCTTGAGCGAAGTATTCCTCGGCTTTGCGGAGCGCCTCCGGGTTGCGCTTGTTCCAGAAGTACCGGCCTTTCAGATAAAGATCGTGGGCCTCGAGACTTGCCGTGCGGTACGCCGCGCGGGCCGGCGGCAGGAGCTTCGCCTTCAGAGCCGCAACCACCCCTCGCGCGATCTCGTCCTGGACGGCGAAGATGTCGGTCAGCTTGCGGTCGTAGACCTTCGACCAGAGATGCGAGCCGCCACTGGCCTCGATAAGCTGTGCGGTGACACGGATGTGGGAGCCTGACTTGCGGACGCTCCCCTCGAGCAGGTGAGCGACGCCGAGCTTTTCGCCGATGCCGCGGAGGTCCTCGTTCCTGCCCTTGAAGGAGAACGAAGAGGTGCGGCCAATCACACGCAGGCCGTCGACCTGCGAGAGCGCATTGAGGATTTCCTCCGCGACACCATCGGAAAAGTACTCCTGGTCCTTCTGCGCGCTCATGTCGACGAACGGTAGAACCGCAATCGAAGCCATCGCCGGCAAGGCGGGTGTGGCGCCCACTGCAGCGCCCTGGGAAACCGCGGTCCTCCGCGCGCCGTTGCGCAGGAAGAAGAAGTAGACGACGCCGGGAGCCGCTGCGACCACACCGATGCCGACGAGCACCAAGGCGAGCAGGGCGCGATTGTGAATGAGCGTCGATGTGCCGCCCGCGGCGGGGGCGGTCCGCTCTACGCGGCCAGCACTCACGTCGAAGACCCAGGCCAGCCCGACAACGACCGGGAACCCGAGCGCAAGCGCGACCACGACGTAGGACAGTACGGCGTCGGGCCAGTGCAGCCCGTGCATGATCGGCTCGATGATCTGGAGCACCGCGAACGCGACGATGCCGTAGACGACCAGCGCACGGAAGACACGCCGGCGGTTCAACTCGGTGAGGAGGGGCAGCGACACAGGCCCTCCGACTTCGTCCAGGCGAACGGTACCACCTCTCGAAGTTCAACCCGAGAGCCGCTCAAGGATTGGCGGTACCCTGGTCCGGGCCTGCGTTCGGACAGCACGCGCGCCACGCGCTGCGGAGGAGAGCGCGCACGTTCCGGAAGTCCCAGGCAAAAGCCCGGGCCGCTGTCGCCGCGGGCCGAGTCAGCCTTTCCGACCGAGGATCCCGGGCAGCGCCGGGGAGAAAGGGGGGAGGTCCATCGGCGCGGACCTCCCCGAGGATCGCCGCGGCGATGGCGTCAGCGGTGATCGGATGGGCATGCGGGGCCTCAGCAGCGATTCTCATGCAGGCACATCGACGACGGCTCCGTGACAAAGTCGAGTCCCCTGCTCGTGCTTGGCGGTCCTGCGGAGACCCATTGTGCCGACCTGAGAGACGTGGCCAGCACCCAGGATCGTCATCTGCCGCGCAAGAACACCGAGACTGTGCCCTTTGGGGTGGCGTCCCAGTACTGCGGGTGCTTCGGGACGAGTCTTCCTGCCTCGAATTGGAATGCGAAGATTTCTCTCTCGACGACGCTCAAATCGTTGAGGGCCTTCTTGGCTAGTGTCTCCAGGACCCTCCAATCGGTCGGCACCTCAGGGTTCATGTGGTGAAAGTCATCGCGTTGCATTCCGGAGATGCTGTGGAATGCGCGGACACACTCTGCGCTGATGACTTTCGCGTTGAAAAGGCGTTGGACGCGTGCGTTTTGGTCTTTGCCGGACCTTGTTGCGGTCCTGAGGCAGACAAATTTCGCGATGCCCTCCGCCACAGCCTGGACCAATGTCACGCAAGCAATGAAATGCCCTTCTTCGAAGGTGTCGATGCATTCGGTTGACGCGCCAGCGAAATGACGATTCGGAATTAGCGCATGCGGCGCGACTGCAAGACGGCGTTGAACCATCCCATCCAGACGCGCCTCGAAGGATGAGCGCAGCTCCTGCCGCGCCAGTGCAGCGTTATCGTGTGCGATGACGGCTCCTTTCTCGATCATCACCGAGGATAAGGGCACGGCGCGCCGCCGACACGCAGGCTCGCCGCCAGGACCGCACGCCGTCCGGGCCGCCGTGGATCGTGATCGGCCGCAGTGTCGTCTACAAGCTGACGGACTTGGACGCCTGGATAGACTCGAACGCCGCCCCAAATGGGCAGGTGCAGTTCGCGAACAGGGGCAGCAGCACGCCGGACTCCTAGCGCCCGTCAGGCGGACCGGTGCCGGTCGAGCTTAGGCGGTGCCAAGCACCTGCTTACGAGTGCCCTGGTCTTCGTGGACCCTGGGGCACCTGGTTACGGCCGCGAGGGGCCGTGGGTCCGCGCGCCCTCGCAAGAGGGAGCACTGTCCGCGGAAACGCGCTCCCCGCGATCAGGTCGTGGTCCACCTGAGGTCCAAAATCGCGAGTGCCGCGCAGCAGCAAGATCCGCTGCGGAAATTTCCTTTGCAATTTCGCCTGGAGAAGCTGGTCCGGCGGATAAATCTCGAACAGAGTCAACCCTTCTGTGCGGCGCAAGCGTTCGCGGGGCTTGAGGCCGGCCTCGAAACGCCGGCGGTCCGGAGCGCAAGCTGTGCGATTTGCGCGGGCCCCATCTGGGTCGACGCGACCTGCCAGCGCCCACGCCGGTCGTCGCCGATTGCGACCAGCGAGCCGTGTTGCGAGCGGTCGGCGTCGACGCGCGGGTCGGGTTCGACGAAGCCGAGGAAGCGCCGGACGGTCTCGAGGTCGGCAGGCGCGCCGGTGAGGCAGGTCCAGCCACCAGGCCGGCCGTGCGCCGCGACGAAGCGGCGCAGCACCTCGGGCGTATCGTGCTCGGGATCCAACGTCAGCGTGACGAGGCCAGGCATGCAGCCGAGGCGGGGCAGCAGGAGCGAGCGCGCCGCAAGCAGGGTCCGCAGGCCGCGCGGGCACTTCCCCTCGCAGCGCGTGTAAGCGAAGTTGAGGAGCACGAATCGGCCGCGGACGAAGTCGTCGTAGAGGCGGACGGTCCGGCCGTCGTGAGACTTGAGCGCGGGATTCGGGAAGCGCCGGCGCGAGCCTCCGATCACCGCCTCGGCGAAGGGTCTGTTCCCGTCCGAGGGGGCCGGCGCCGGACGCGCCCGACAAGCGAGGGTGGCGGCAACGCCGGCGACGAATGCGAGGCGAGAGCGATCCATCGATTCACCTCACGTCGAACCGGACCATCATGCGCATGTCCTCGTGCTCGAGGTTGTGGCAGTGCATCACGAATCGCCCGAGGTGGTCGCGGAAACGGATGAACACTTCCGCCTCGTCGCCGGGTCCGAGGAGCGTCGTGTCCTTCTTGAACGAGTTGTAGACGGGGGGCGCCTGGCCGTTGAAGCTCTGCACCTGGTGCGCCTCGAGGTGGATGTGGATCGGGTGCCACCAGCCGCCTGCGCCGTTCTTCAGGATCCAGCGCTCCGCCGACCCGACCGCCGGGTTCGCGTCCGACCGGTTCTCGTCGAAGAATTGGCCGTTCACCTGCCAGGCGCCTTCGCTCCGGTTGAACTCGAACTGGCGAGTCGCGACGATCTCCGCTGCGTCGATGGGCGTGTTCGGGCGGAGCAGGTCGCCGGCCTGGATCGTCGCGTCGTTCGCGACGTTGGGCCCCTCCACCACGAATTTCACCAGCGGTGTACCCGGGATCTGCACGTCGGGATTCTGGAGGTCGCCGCCCGGCCCGCGACCGGAGTCCTGCAAAAGGATGTTCTCCAAGAAGACCACGTCGGGCGCGTCGTGGAAGTCCACCACCACGTCCGCGCGCTCCGCCATTGCGAGCAAGATGCGGTCGCGCTGGATCGCAAAGGGGAGCAGCCAGGTATCGTTACCGATCTGCAGGAACGGGGCGTCGCTCGAGAGTCGCAAGAAGAACATCCGCGCGTTCGAGCCCGCCAGGATGCGGAACCGGTACTTGCGCCGCTGTACGCGGAAGAACGGCTGCGCCTTCCCGTTGGCCACGAAGACGTCGCCGAGAAAGCCGTCGTGGTCGAACGGATTGTAGAAGAGCGAGCCGTCCGCGTTGAAGCGGCGATCCTGGAGTACGAGCGGCACGTCGAACGCCGGCGCCGGGAGCTTGCCCGAGGAGATGAGCCCCTCCTCGAGCGCATCCGTGATCAGATAGAAGCCCGCGAGTCCGTGGAAGACGTTCTGCCCCGTGATGTCCGTGGCATGATCGTGGTACCAGGCATTCGTCGGGTTGTCGTTCGGGTCGCCCGCGCCGCTGCTCGATCCTGCCGACGCGTTCGGATAGCAGTAGTCCTTGAAGTTGCCGGGGAAGATGAGCTGATCCTGGAAAGGAAGGCCGTCGGAGTTGCTCGGGTTGTGCCCGCCGTGCTGGTGTACGGATGTTTCCACGTCGAGTCCGTTGACCTGCCGGACGACGTCCGGCTGTCCCATCCGGCCCCGGATGGTTGGTCCTGGGTAAAGGCCCTCGTACCCCCAGATCTCGGTCTGCATCCCCGGGATGATCTCCGTGAACGCCTTGCGCATGAGCACCGTGTAGAAGTTTGGGATGGTTCCGGTAGCGAACTGGCAGTCCGTGGCGAAGGGGGCCACCGGGGCGAGCGTGGGCGGTATCGGAAGCTCCCTTGTGAAGGGAGTGAACTGGATGGGTGTGGGCGGTAGGTCGTCGGCCCGCGCTGCGCGCTGACCTGCGATCTCTCCGAGCGCAGCCGCACCTGCGAACCCGAATCCGAGCTTGATGAGCTCCCGCCTGGAAAGACAGATCGTCTTCGGCCACGCGCCCATGGAGTGCCTCCGTGTCCCCTTCATAGAGCCCGGGTCGGCCACGCAGCCGTGCGCGTATCGGACGCCCTCCGAGGGCGTGGCACGACGGGGGCCGTCGTTGCCGCACCAATAAGTCCAGATGATCCCGCGCCGGCGGTCAGCGTCATTGCGACAACGCGGCGCAGAGGACGCAGAGGGAGGGAAGTCTCGGGAGGACGGACCGTCGCCTCTCGGCGTTCACCAGGGCGATTTCAGCTTTTTCTCTCGATCGCATCGTCCGACTCCTTCCGATCACCGCCGACTGCGCCGCGTGCTCTGGCGTTTAAAGACTCGCAAAGGAGCGATGCATACGTTGCTACTCGACGTACAAGTCCCTTGTGATCGAGATGAGGTCGGATGAATGCGGATGACTACGAATGAATCAGCTCTCGGTCGTACCTC
>Ga0137409_10009236_pt1 | contig 10039 bp, 9 predicted proteins | sample CZODoug1_16funga_FD_122059 | JGI IMG/M metagenome (GOLD analysis project Ga0137409, IMG submission 122059) | Vadose zone soil fungal communities from Angelo Coast Range Reserve, California, USA - CZODoug1_16fungal (Hybrid Assembly) | ecosystem: Environmental > Terrestrial > Soil > Vadose zone...
GCAAAGTGATCGTTGACCCGGAAATATCCGCCGAGGTCCCGCCGCGCAAACTCGGCGAGGTCCAGCCGATAATGCAGGATCGGCCACAGCACCCGATTGGCGAAGCCGTTGTAGTATTCCTGATAGTCGGCATCGGTGAGATCGGTCACCACATAGGTCATGCCGCCGCGCACGATCGTCTTGGTGAGGGCATCCTCCTCGGCCGAGACGCCGCCGCTCCATCCGAACCACATGCCGGGGCGCCGCTTGAGCAAAGAGCGAACGGCCACCGCAAGCCCGCCCGCCTGGCTGGCGCCGTCCTGACTGGGGACGGCCACGCGGTTGGAAACGACGATCAGCCGCGCCAATATCGATCCTCCCAGCTGCGCGATAGTCGCATCGCGGTCAAGATCAAGCCGGCCATCGAGTAGGTTTGCGGAAAATTTCCCCACAAAGTCCCGGTTTGCGGATCGATATCCTCCGACAGCAAGCCATAGCGATTGCGATACGCCAATGCATCCACGAACAGCTCTCGCGCCTCCTCGCGCCGGCCGAGCGACCACCAGGCATCGACCAGCCAGAACCGGCAAATCAGGAACGCAGTGGCCGGCAGGCCGAAGTCGTCGGCAGCAGCGTAGCGCATAACGTGTTTCTCTCGTAAAAGTTCCCGCTCCATCGCCTTGACGGTGCTGACGAACCGCTGATCTTCCGCCTCGATCACGCCGAGATCTGGCAACAGCAGCACGCTGGCATCGAGGTCGTCGGAGCCGAAGGCGGCGGTAAAGGCTTGGCGCTTCTCGTTCCAGGCCCCTTGCAGCAGCGCGTGGTGGACCGGCTCGGCCACGGCGCTCCAATGCGCGGCGCGGTCGGACAGGCCTAGCCGGGACGCGATGGCGGCAAGGCGGTGGCAGCCCGCCCAGCACATTGCGGTCGAGTGGGTGTGGATGCGCTGCCGCCCACGGTATTCCCAAATACCGTTGTCGGCCTCCAGCGCAAGCTCTCCCGCCTTGGCGCCGAGCGACTCCAGCAGCCGGAACAGGCCTTCGTCTCCAAGTCGCGGAAGCCGCCGGTCGTAGAACATCGGCATCGCGGCGAGAATGACGCTGCCGTAGGTATCGTTCTGCACCTGCTCGGCCGCGGCGTTTCCGATTCGCACCGGCCCGTCGCCGCGATAGCCGGTAAGCTCGGGCGCGGTCCGCTCATCCATCGGGTCGGTGGGGACGACGCCATAGACCGGGCGGATCTGCTCGTTGGGATTCGACGCGATGCTCAAGGTGAAGGAGATGAAATCCTCCATCGTCTGCGTCGCGCCGATGCGGTTGAGCGCCTTCACGACGAAGTAAGCGTCGCGCAGCCAGCAGAAGCGATAGTCCCAGTTCCGCCCGGAGCCGGCGGCTTCGGGGATGGAGGTGGTATGCGCCGCGATGATTCCGCCGGTCTCCTCGAAATTGCTGAGCTTCAAGGTGATGGCGGCGCGGATGATCTCATCCTGCCAGTCGTAGGAGATCGAGAGCCCACGTGACCAGTCCATCCAATAGTCGATGGTGCGGTCGCAGAATTCGCGGCTGGTGGTTTCGAGATCGTCCTGGAACTGCTCGTCGACGCCGAAGACGAGGTGCAGCGGGCGCGTCAGGATGAAGGGGGTCTCGCTCTCGACATAGGAGAGCGGCGCGTCGGTGGTGAGGCGGATGACCACGCCGTCATCGAGATAGCGGATATGATTGCTGCCGACGGAATGACGGGCGAAGAGACGCCCGTAATCGTGCGTCGGGCGAAAGCGGATGGTGACGCGCGGCAAGCCCGCCACCGGCTCGATTATCCTGATGAGCTGCGGCGGCCGGAACACCCGCCCGAACTGCCGATAACGCGGCGCGAAGTCGGTGATACGGACAGCGCCGCCCTGGCGGTCGGTCAGAACCGTCGATACGACGGCGGTGTTGCGCAGATATTCCGATTGGAAATCGACCATGTCGTCGAGCACAACGTCGGAAAACCCCTTCTCGTCGTCCCCCGCCAGGAGGCGCGAGAAGATCGGATCGCTGTCGAAGCGCGGATAGCACCACCATACCAGGCGCGCTTCGGGGTCGACGAGCGCCGCCGTGCGCCCGTTGCCGAAAACGTCGAATACGACACCGGCCCGTGGGTTGATGTCGTTCCAGAGCGGAACGCCATTCACCATTTTTTCGAACAACGACAACAGTCTGCAGGGCAACTTCTTGGACCGTCCCAACTTAATCGGGAAGATACAGACGTTCAATCCTCGCCAGTCCCAAACGCTGAGCGGAAACTGCGGAGGTGGCACGGGGAATTTTTATTTTGATCCCTCCGCTTTCGACTGCCAGTTTAACAACGATCTGCATTTAGCTCCTGGTTCGCTTGCTTCTTTTGGCGATCTTGCGAGAAACACAATTCGAGGGCCTGGTATCAACAATTGGGATATTTCGTTTTTGAAGGATACGAAGATCGCTGAATCGAAAAAGGTCGAGTTCCGTGCCGAATTCTTTAACGCCTTCAACCACGCCCAGTTCCTGAATCCTGATGCCGGAGGATTCGATGGAACATTCGGTCAGGTCAGCCAGACGCGGGGACCGCGTTTGATTCAGTTTGGGCTGAAGCTGTACTTCTAATCCGCCATGTACTCGGCTGCGGTCCAGCTCCGATCTGGACCGCAGCCACAACTCAAACCGCGCGTCGGCCCGAGATCAGGCTGACCAAACCTGACGCTGAACCCGTTCGAGTACCGGTTGGGCTCGCGTGGTACCGGCGCGAGGAATATCCGCGCATTCTGGAGATGATGGCGGATCGCAGCGAAATGCATGACACCTACGACGAGTGGCTCCGTGATGTGGAGCGCTTGGAGCAGCATCTGGTTAGCGAAGGTCATGCCGTGACGCATGTTATCATCGATCCGGAGATTTTTCGGTCGTGGTGCGATCAGCATAACCTGAAACCGGTCGCCAAAGCCCGCAGCCGATTTGCGGCCGAGGTCGGACATGGGATAGGCCATGACCAAGTCGGGCGATCGTAGGTGCGGTTCGTCACTCCAGTTCCACTCTCAGTGTCCTTCCGACGGCAGTGATGGCTGTTGCGGCGACGCGGAGCGGCAGGTTCAGCTGCTTCCGGCCGCGGCGGGGACTGTCACGGTCGAACTCGTCTGGAAGCCCAGCTTGCGGTAAAGGGCCAGCGCGGGCGCATTGCTGTCGGTGACGTACAGAGACAGCGAGCTCCACCCTTGTTTGATGAGGGCGTTGGCTGAGCTCAGAAGCGCCGAGGTACCCAGGCCACGGCGCTTGTAGTGAGGGTGCGTCATGAGGTGAGTGACCAGGGGCGCGCCGCGAAACAAGGAGATGAGCGATGCCGACGCCAGTGTCGCATCGACCTCGATGACGAACGACGCCTCAGGGATGAAAGGCCGATCGGCCGAGACCAGTACATTGTCCACCTCCTGCAGCGCCTCTGCGAGGGTCTCGCCCTCATCATCGGCGGCACTTCGATAAGCAGCGAGCATGAGGTGGGCGAGCAGCTCGCGCTCCTCCGGACGAGGATTGCGCGCCGCGAGTGTAGGCTGCTCGAGCCGAGAGCGCAGGTCCAGTTGCATGACGTAACGGGTCTTCATGGCTGGCGATTCCTGTCACAGACCAATATGTGAAGTGAGGCATATGCTGTTGTCGTCCCCGCGCAGGCGCTAGGGCATGCACACATGTTTTGACACGAACGCGAATGGAGCGTGAGAGGTGTGGAAGAGCGGTGCCACAGCGTTCCCTCCCCCCATGTGGGGGAGGGACAGGGAGGGGGGTACAACCGGCACTGCGGTTGTTTTCAATTCGATGCCGGGCAAAAGCGGCTCCAAGACTCCTGATTTCTGGAATCTGCGCACTGAAGCAGGTTCGCGCGCGGTGCGCTGTCGCCACCCCCCTCCCTGTCCCTCCCCCACATGGGGGGAGGGAACCGTGTGGCTCGCGCCTTCGCAACTTCTCTGTCGCGAACTTTGAGATGTGAGCCTGCCCTAGCGCGCAGGCGGGGACTCATAGCCACAAAGGTTTCGGTTATGGCCGGCCCTGCCACATCGCCTCGCTGCGGCGTATGGGTCCTGCGCGGGGACGACAGCGGAGAGTCATTGCTTCACATCTTCCTTCGCGGGGACGACGCCTGGGTGTGTGGCTGCTGCTTGGCGGCTCCCGAGCGGCACCCGCAACACCATCGCGCCATCATTGCACGCTACTTCGCCTCGCCGACAGCGCCCTCGGCGTGCTATTCATGGTGCGGCGCGATTACGCTTTTCCACGCGGATGACAGATCTGCGAGCGGCGGCATCGCGCACATTGGCACCGATCATTGAGTCATTGAGGCCCATCGATATCTTGGAGATGATGAATGGCTGATTCAGATCACGCTGGCGATGTCCCGCGTCTTGGTACGGTGGTGCGGTTCACGCCGCAAGCCGCCGGCACCGGCGTTCGGAAACTGGAAAGCGGCGGCTTCCGGGTCGCCTCGTCGCGCGACTTCCGCAACGCTGCGGCCGTGCCGAATAATTTCGGCGGTGCCGATGTCCAGTATTTCGAGCGTTTTGGTATTGCGATTGTGCGGCACGACGGGGCGCGGCTCGCCCCCTTGGTGGAACAGGCGATGCGGGAAAGGGTTGTCACGTCGGTGCGCCCGGAAGTCGTTTATCGGGCGCTGTCCGAGGTGAGGCGGAGCGAAGCGCCAGTGACGAGCCTCGCACAATTTGAGGAGACGAGCGTCACCTGGGGCCTCGAGGTCACCAAGGTGGCGCTGAGCACATTGTCCGGCGCCGGCATCAAGGTGGCGGTGCTCGATACTGGCTTCGACAAGGATCACCAGGATTTTCGTGGCCGCTCGATCACCAGGAAACTGTTCGCGAGCCACAGCTCCGAGGATGACACACAGGGCCATGGCACGCATTGTGTCGGCACCGCCTGCGGGCCGCAGCGGCCGACGAGCGGACCGCGCTATGGCATCGCCTACGAAGCGGCGATCTATGCCGGCAAGGTCTTGGGCGATGATGGCAATGGCACCGACCGCTCGGTCATTGCCGGGATGGACTGGGCGCTCGATCAAGGCTGCCAGATCATCTCCATGTCGCTTGGCTCCGCCGCCGAAGTCGGTGATCAGCCTAATGCCGACTTTGAGCAGATCGGCAGGGTGTGCCTTGATGGTGGCTCGGTGGTGATCGCGGCGGCCGGCAACGAGAGCTCGCGGCCCGGCAACATCGCTCCCGTGGGCTCGCCGGCGAATGCCACGACCATCATGGCGGTGGCCGCGCTCGACAGGGCGCTCGCGCCAGCATCGTTCTCCTGCGGCGGCATCAATCCGGGGCAGGACGTGGACATCGCGGCGCCCGGTGTCGATGTGCTGTCGTCGTTGCCCGGCAATCGTTACGGCCGCAAGAACGGCACCAGCATGGCAACGCCGCACGTCTCCGGGGTTGCCGCCTTGATCGCCCAATCCGATGTAAAGTTCAGGGGCCGCGCCTTGTGGGAGGGCCTCCTGGAGCTCGCGGGCCCGCTTCCGCATCCGGCACGCGATGTCGGCAAGGGGCTCTTGCTGGCGCCCCACCAGGTGGTGGTGGCAAGCGCCGACCGCAGGTGGTGGCAGGTGTTTGGCTTCGGACGTGCGTAAGTGAGTGGGACACGAGTGGCGACAACACGAATGGCGGCCATATGAGCGACGACTAAATGAGCGGCGACTAATGAGCGACGAGAGGCAGCGTCATGCCAGACGACACGTCAGACAAGGTTGATGTCACGATCCGGATCGAGACGGCGCAGGCCGGACGATTGGACGAGATCGTGCGAGCGCTCGTTGCGTCTGGCCTCGACCGCGTCGAGAGCCATGCGCGCTTCATGATCGTCAATGGTTGCGTCAGTGCGGGCTCGCTCGACGCGCTGCGCAAGGTCAAGGGCGTCGCGTCGGTGCGGAAGGACGAGACCTATCGGACGCAGACGCCCTGAACCGCCCAGACGGCCGACTTCACCCGTTGCGCAAAAGCGCGCCGGTAGCATCTGCCGAGCCAATTCGATAACGTTGCTGGATCAAGAGTCCAGTCAGGACCATAGAGATATGGCGTGGCGAAGGACGTTCCGCCGGGGGAGGCAGGTCATGACGGTTCGATGCACAATTCTATCGGTTATTGTCATGGGGCCGCTCGTCGCCGCCGTGCCGGCGATGGCACAGACCCAATACCCGGACTGGTCCGGCCAATGGACTGATCTTGACGTGAGCCGGTGGGATCCGAGCAGGCCTCGCAATCTGGGTCAGAAAGCCCCTCTGATCCCGGAATATCAGGCGATGCTCGATGCCGCGATGGCGGACCGCGCCAAAGGCGGACGCGGCAATACGCCAACGATCAGCTGCGGTCACACCGGCATGCCACGCGCAATGCTGGTCTATGAGGCGATGGAATTTTCCGTCCACCCGAATATCACGTATCTGATGTTCGATTTTGTCGATCCGCTGCGCCGGATCTATACCGATGGTCGGGCCTGGCCTTCACAACTTGCTCCGACCTGGATGGGCTATTCGATCGGGCGCTGGGAGGGAAGCCGCGCCAACGGCCAATACGATACGCTGGTGGTCGAGACGCGCGGCTTCAAGGGGCCGCGCATTCTCGACGGCAGCGGCATTCCGCTGCACGCCAACAATCAGACGGTCGTCAAGGAGCGCATCGCGCTTGACGAGAAAAACGCCGACGTATTGCGCAACGAAATTACATTGGTCGATAGCGCGTTCACGCAGCCGTGGACGGTGACGCGCAGCTACAAGCGCAATCGCAATTCTGTGTGGGGCGAATACAGCTGCGGCGAAAACAACGAGCACGTTTTCATCCAGAACGAGGCTTATTTTCTCAGCGCCGACGGCTATTTGATGCCGACGCGCAAGGACCAGCCGGCGCCGGACACGCGCTATTTCAACGCACCGGAGAAGTAGGCCAGCGATAGCGTCGTGCGACATTCGCCCCTTCCGCAATGATGTCTACTGAGCTAGCCTTGATGCCAGCTGCCAGAGGGACATGCCGAATCCCGACAATCTGAATGGGCAGCGTTCATGCTATCGGCGTGCGTCTTCATTTCGCATTTGGACCTTCCGGCAATCGACGCTGCCAACGCATGGACATCTCATGAAACTCCCACGCCGCAACTTCTTGCATCTGGCCGCAAACGCTGCGGTGCTGTCGGTAGCGCCGCGCCTTGCTTGGGCGCAAACCTATCCGTCGCGTCCGGTACGCTGGATCGTCGGCTATCCGGCTGGTGGGGGCACTGACATCTTCGTCCGCTTGCTAGCTCAGCCGCTCACAGAGAAGTTCGGGCAGCCGATCGTCATCGAGAACCGGGCAGGCGCAGCCGGCAATATCGCTACCGAAGCAGTCGCGCGTGCGCCAGCTGACGGCCATACGCTTCTCGGCTTTGACGCGGCTGCCGCCATCAACGCGACACTGTATGACAAGCTCAATTTCAATTTCATTCGGGACATTGCAGTGGTTGGCATGATCCGCGGCCCCCTTGTCGTGCTCGTGCATCCATCCGTTCCAGCTAAAACGTTTCCCGAATTCATTGCCTACGCCAAGGCCAATCCATCGAAGATAAACATGGCGTCGGCTGGTAACGGAAATCCGACCCATCTGGCCGGCGAGTTGCTCAAGGCGATGGCGAAAATCGATATGGCACATGTGCCCTATCGCGGCGCCGCGCCCGCAATTTCAGATCTGCTCGGTGGCCAGGTGCAGGTTTATCTGGGCAGCCTCCCGGCAACGATCGAGCATATCCGAGCCGGAAAGTTGCGCGCGCTGGCGGTAACAACGTCAACTCGTTTTGAAGGACTACCCGATATCCCAACTGTGAGCGATTTCGTACCGGGCTACGAGGCGAGCCAGTGGTTCGGCGCCGGTTTACACAAGAATACGCCGACCGCGATCGTCAACGCGCTGAACAAGGAAATTAGCATCGTTCTTGCAGACAGCAAAATGAAAGCACGGCTTGCCGATCTGGGCACGACCGTGTTTGCCGGATCGTCCGCCGAGCTTGGAAAGTTTGTCGCCGAGGAAACCGAAAAGTGGGGTGCGGTGGTCAAGTCATCTGGTGCCAAGCCGGACTGACTTACTAATCCAGGGTGCTGATCCATATCTGGCGACGCGCCAACAACACTCCCCATGTCATCCCTGGGTCAAATACGCCGTTTCGCAAATATGGCGGGCACTTCTGCTTTGCTCCCGTTAGCGAGAGAACAGCGGACATTCAAAAAGCGACGCGATGGGTCAAGAGGCGACATGGTCTTAGTTCAAGGCTGATACCCAGGGTGACGGCGCTCGTTGTAGACGGATTGCGAGGGCGCGGGGAACGTGGGATCGGCAAACGAACCCACTGCAACGGCAATCGCATCGGGACTTCGCTCCGGCTCCCAAAATACTGTAGAGCCGCAACTGGGGCAAAAGTGAAAGTTTACTGCAAACCCGCTATCGGAATCCCGTCTATAAGTTCGAAAGAGCCCGTCCGCTTCAATATCTTTGCGAGGAAAAAACGCGGCTATGCCGTAGGCGCTGCCTGTTCGCTTTTGGCAGTCTAAGCAATGACACAATGAAACCTTGACAGGATCACCTGCGCACTTGATGCGGAGTTGCCCGCAAGCGCAGGTCCCGGTTCTCGTGACCATAACCGTCACCTCGCTGGTTAGTGCCACAGGATACAGCGTCCCGACTATCTGCAAAGGGTCACAAAATGCTAAGAACTCAGCCTGAGCATTTCTCTTCCGGATTGGCCCCGTAGGCGGACCTCCCGCTCGGCCCGTACACGCACTAGCTAACCTCTGGTCGCGAAGTAGGCGCCAAACAGCGCCACCAGCGCGGCGGCCGCAAGCGCCACCATCGACATCGCGGTGTGCGCGCCGCCGCCGTGCCCGGCCGTGGTGGCGGCGATGTGCCCGGCCTCGGCGAGCGCAAAGACGAGCACCGCGCTCGCGAGCCAGCGCAGGGTGCGCAGGCGGAGCCACGGAGGCGGCAGCCTGCTCAGCGCTGCCGCCACGACCGCGCTCGCCACGAACGCCGATCCGATCATGAGCCAGAACACGCTGACCGCCCGGATCTGCAGCGACTGTCCTGACGCAAGGCTGCGCCACGTGTCAGCGATCTCGACACCGGTGCGACGCAACAGGATCTCCGCCGCGATAGCGGCAAGCACGCCGCAGGTCATGCCGGTCACATAGACCAGCGCGCGAGACAGTTCATTCTGCGCTCGGATCATTGTGCGCTGCCCGGGTCAGAATCGTCACTATGAAGTAAGACTACGATGGGGACGCCATCTGTAGTGCATTTCCTGCAGCAGGGGAATCCGCTTTTCGAGTTTGCGACATCATTGGTGCGAACAACTGATGTGATGGTGCAGTGATGCGTGCGTCGCAAAGATGCGTGTGCCGCAAAGATGCGTGCGCCGCAAAAACATTCGACCTCCTCCGCAACGGGAGGAGGTCGACAACAAGACAACGAAACTGCGAGAAACCAGAAAGCGCTACGCGCAGGTGCCTTGCGTCAGGCGCCGCGGCGCTCTGCTTCCCAGGTACCGGAGCACTCGCCGCCCGTCCACGAGCCGGAGCCGGCGGTGCCGGAGAGCCGGCCGGAGCCGGTCGCGCTCTTGCTGCCGGCGCTCACTGTCACGGTGACCTGGCCATTGCTGGCGACCTTGCCGTTGATGGTGGCGGGGCTCGAACCTTCGGCGAGCATGGCGCCGTTGCGGATGCGGATCGGATAGCGGTAGGCGCGGTCGCAGGCGCCCTTTTCGGTCACGATCACGACGCTCCAGATGCCGTCGTAACCCGGGGCCGAGCCCGCCGGCGCGGCGGCGCCGAGCACTGCCAAACCCAGAATGCTTGCGCCGAGAGCGAAATTCCGAAGGTTCTTCTGAATCTTAGCCATGAGTCTCGTCCTGTTTTCTAAAAACGCCGGCCGGGGCCGGCTGCCTCCCAAAGGCTTGTTCTCGACCTGCCGTTGGTCGCTCTATGGCAGCAATAGGTTCAAAGACCGTTGCCACCGCGTCGTGCTTAAAAGAACGTT
>Ga0137409_10009237_pt1 | contig 10039 bp, 11 predicted proteins | sample CZODoug1_16funga_FD_122059 | JGI IMG/M metagenome (GOLD analysis project Ga0137409, IMG submission 122059) | Vadose zone soil fungal communities from Angelo Coast Range Reserve, California, USA - CZODoug1_16fungal (Hybrid Assembly) | ecosystem: Environmental > Terrestrial > Soil > Vadose zone...
ATGCGGTAGCAGTCCGCGCAAATCGCGCCCGTCGAAGGTGATGCGGCCGCGATCGGCGGCAATGAAGCCGGTCAGCAGGTTGTAGAGCGTCGTCTTGCCCGCGCCGTTGGGTCCGAGGATGCCGACGATCTCGCCCTTGGCGACGCTGAACGAAACATCGCGCACCGCGTAGAGGCCGCCGAAGTGTTTGTCCAGACCTTCGACCTCGAGCAAGCTCATCGGCGCCGCCCCAGGCGCGCACGGATGCGTTGCCACGTCGGCGCGATCAAACCGTTCGGCAGGAAGAACAGGATCAGGATCAGCGCACAGCTGTAGATCATCAAGCGCCATTCGCCGAAGTTGCGCAACAACTCGGTGAGCAGCACCAGCAGGATTGCACCGCCCACGGGCCCGTAGATGCTTGCCATGCCGCCCACGTAGACCATCGTGATGATCGTGATCGAGGTGACGACCGCGAACAGCTGCGGGCTCACCTGGAGTTGATAGTGCGCGTAGATGGCGCCGCCCGCCCCGGCGCAAGCGGCGCTGATGAGAAGCGACGCGATCTTGTAGAACGTCACGTTCAGCCCAGCCGCCTGGCAGGTGGCTTCATCGCCGCGGATTGCGCGCAGCACGAGGCCCCAGTGCGAACGCGCCAGCGCCAGCAGCAGCGCAGTTACCGCGACGAGTGTCCCGAGGACGAAGTAGTAGAAGACCAGCTGCGAGCGAATCAATGGCTCGATGCCGTGGATGCCTTCTTCACCGCCGGTGTGTTCCCAGAAGATCAGCATCAGGCGCTGCATGATCACCGCGCCGGAAAGCATCGCCAGCGCGAAGTAGGGGCCTCTCAGGCGCAGCGTCGGCAGCCCGATCAGCAACGCGAACAGGACCGCGACCACCATCGCCGCGGGCAGGCTCCACCAGCCACTGACGCCGAGCAGCGTGTTCAGGAATCCCGCCGTGTACGCACCCACGCCGATGAACAGGCTGTGGCCGAAATTCTCGCGACCAGTCAGGCCGGACATGAAGTCCCAGCTTACGGCCCAGATGCCATAGATCGCGCTCACCGTGAGCACGCCGATCAAATAGCGGCTGTCGAAAACCAGCGGCAGCAGAGCCATGAAGGCCACGAAGACCGTGGCGCCCGCGAGATTGAGTTTTTTGCCGACCATCACGCTCAGAACGCTGCGCGCCGGCCGAAGAAACCCGCCGGCCGCACCACCAGCATCAGAAGCGTGGCGGCCACCGACACGATCTCGGTCCACGACGTCGAGATCAGATACCCGACGATCGTCTCGGCATAACCCAGCATCAATGCAGCGAGGATGCTGCCCGGAATCGAGCCGAGCCCGCCCACCACGACGATGGCAAAGGCCTTGACGATCGGCAGCAGCCACATCGTCGGCTGCACCGTGAGAAACGGGCCGGCGAGGATGCCGGCCAACGCCGCCAGCGCGGCGGACAACGCCATCACGATCGAGAAGATCCGGTCGCTCGGAATACCCATGTAGCCCGCCGCCACCGGGTCCTGCGAGATGGCGAGGATGGCCGAGCCGAGCCGCGTGTACTGGATGAAGAGCCACAGCGCGCCGATTGCGACAATGCCGACGCCAAGTGCCAGCAGGCGCTGGCCACCGACGTCGACGTGGCCGAGCGTGAATTTCTCGTCGACGAACGCTGGCACGTTGCGGTACTCCGAGCCGAACGTGAGAAACAGCGCCTGCTCGATCACCAGCGCGACCGCCAGCGTGATCATCAGCACGCCCAGTTGCGAACGGCGCATCGGCCGCACGAACACGCGCTCGACCACCACACCGAAGGCGGCCACGAACGCGACCGCCAGCAACGCTGCAGGCAGCAGCGGCATCTTGAGGTGCGTCGTCAGGACGAAGGTACCGTAGGCGCCCAGCGCGTAGAACGAACCGTGCGCCAGGTTGAGCACGCGCGCCACGCCGAAGATGAGCGTGAAGCCGACGGCCAGCATCGCGTAGATGGCGCTGCTGACCGCGCCGTGGATCAGGATCTCGAGCAACCGACTCTCTTTTTTTTCCCCCTCCCCCGCAGTGCGGGGGAGGGCAGGGGTGGGGGCGAAGTCGCGCGATGTCAAGCGCAGGGAGAGAGGTCCGCGCTATGCGGCCCCCTCCCTAACCCTCCCCCGCGCAGCGGGGGAGGGGACTTGATTATTTCTTCAGCCAGGACGGATTGACGAAGTCCTTGGTGCGCAATTCCTTCGGGAACACCACTTGGCGGTCGCACTTGTCCTGCCATTGCGCGAACAGCAGGCTCGGTCCCTTGCCGCCCGCTTTCACATCGTGCATTTCGTCGAACTCGATCGTTCCCGGCACGCCGATATAGCTGGTCTTCTCCAGCTCCTTGATCACCGCATCGGTATCGAGCGACTTGGCGCGGCCCACGGCCTCGGCGTAGATATGCACCGCGTCGTAGGCCCCGAAGGCGGTGTAGACCGGCGAGCGGCCGGTGCGCTTCTTGAACTCGTCGAAGAAGGGAACGGTCTTCGGGGTGAGCGGGGCGCGCACGGCGAAGTTGGCGGCCATTTCGCCGACCGACTTGCCGCCCACGCGCTCGCAGAAATCGCCGTCCATGCTTTTTACGTCGATGCCGCCGTAAGGCATGGGAAAGCGCGAGTCGTACCACTGCTTGGCGAACACGTCGCTCGACGCATGCGACAGGATGACGACGAGATACTGCGCGCCCGAGTCTTTCACCTTGGCCAGCAGCGGCGAGAAATCCGAGGTCTGCGTGTCGAAGAACTCGGTCAGGCGCACGTCGGCGCCGGCCTCGGTGGCGCCTTTTTTCAGCAGCGGTACCAGGTCCTGCACCCACTTCGCGTTTTCGCCGACGATTACAATCTTGCTGATGCCGAGTTCGCCCTTGACGAAGCCGGAGATGAAGCCCGTCACCTGGCGTGCCTGGTGGGCGGCGTTGAGCGGGCCGACGCGGAAGATGTACTTGTAGTTGTCGTAGTCCTGCTTGACCTTCGCGGTGATCGACGGAGACGCCGCACCGACCCCCAGGTAGATCGTCTTGGCTGCCGAGATGTGCGGCAGCTGCGCCAGCGTTACGCCGCTGGTGTAGCCGCCGATCAGCACGTCCACCTTGTCGTCGGCGGTGAGCTTCTTGATGGCGCTGATGCCGGTCTCGGGATTTTCGGTTTCGTCGGCGACCACCATCTCGAGTTTCCTGCCGAGCACGCCGCCCTTGGCGTTGACTTCGTCGATCGCGATCTTCAGCGCGTCCTGCGTGTCACGGCCGACTTGAAGCTGCATCGCGGCGGGAACGCCGATCCGGATAGGCTTCTGTTGTGCCGCGCCGGGAGTGGCCCAGGTGCCGATGACGCCAAGTGCGGCGGCGAGCAGTGCGATCCTTGTCATGGTGTCTCCGGTGATATTGGTCGTCGGATTGCTGCGGAAAATCTAGCGCGGAACGTGCGCGTCGCAAAAGGAAACTTGTCGTGCGTAGCAAATCGGCGGGTCCGGGTTGCGCTGCAATGCGGTGCGGGACGTTGCAACGACGCGAATTGCGCCGAAAATCCGACCGGAACGTTTTGGATCGACGATGCCCGGGAGTTCCCGATGACCTGGAGTGAGGATGTCGCGCTTGCAATTTACGAGGCGCACCGGCTGAGACTCGACTTTTCACCGCTCCGGCAAGGTGGACGTGAACTGAGTGAAGGCCGGGCCTATGACGTTCAGGATCACCTTGTCGCCCGCTTGTGCGCCGAGCTGCGGTCCGATGTTGTGGGCTACAAGATCGGCCTGACTTCGCCGGCGATGCAGAAGATGTGCGGCGTGGCAGCTCCGATTCATGGCCGGATCCTGGGCAAGCGGGTTCATGCCACTGACGCTCACGTCGATCCCGCGCGCCATGGGCGCCTGGGCCTGGAGTTCGAAATTGCGGTGCGCGTCAGCAGGGATGTGACCGCGCCTCCGCCGACCTGGTCAGCGATGGGCGAGTACGTGGACGGCATCGCGCCGTCGTTCGAACTCGTCGACGACCGCCACGCCAACTACGATCATCTCGACGGCGTCTCGATGGTCGCCGATAACGCATGGAACGCAGGCATCGTGCTCGGTCCCTGGCAGAGCGCTCCGCCTGACCTGCAGAGCCGGCGCGGCAGAGTCTCCTGTGACGGCGTGCAGATCGACGAGGGACGCGTCGGCGACGCACTGGAGCATCCGTTCGCTTCGGTCCACTGGCTTGCCGGCGAACTCGCGCAGCGCGGTCATGTCCTTCGCGCCGGCATGATCGTGATGACCGGCAACATCGTCCGAACCCGTTTCCCGACGGTGGGACAACGCTGGCAATACGAGGTCGATGGCCTTGGATCGGTGCAAGTCTCGTTTGCGAGTGCCTGACCTCAGCGATCAATCCTTGGGAATGAACGTCGTTGCATATCGGAGCAGCACGATGCCCGATCCAAACGTCGAGCACTCGAGCAGTCGCATCTGATTTTTCCAGCCTTCCGCGAACCAGGTTTTGCCCCGGCCGAGAACGGTGGGAAAGACCATCATCGTGCGTGAGGCCACATACTTTGGCATGCGGTTGATGCGGTCGGCGAACCCGGCTTCGTCCTTCACCGTGGGCCAACCGGCCGCGAACCCCTCGTATGTCTTGCGACCAAGCAGCAGCGCGGTGCTGGCGAACAACTCCTCGTGCTTGAACTGGTCGCCCTTGGGGCCGCGCTTGAAGGGTCCGGCCAGTCGCCAAGGCCGGAACCCTCCATGCCAACGGGATCTTCGATCACCCCATCTTCCGACTTATCCGCCCGTCTTTGCCATCGCCTGCTGCATTTCTTGCGGACTCAAGTCGCGCGTGTGGGTCGCCACGGACCAGCGATGGCCGAACGGATCCTCGAGCAGGCCATAGCGGTCGCCCCAGAACATATCCGCGACCGGCATGGTGATCTTTGCCCCGGCCGCAACCGCCTGCGCTACGACCGCATCTACGTCCGCGACGTAGAAGTGAATGGTCACGGGCGAGCCCTTCAGCGCCTTGGGGCCGAGCAAACCGTACTCGGGATTCTCATCGACCAACATGAGGACCGAGTCGCCGATGCGAACTGCCGCATGCATCAGCTTGCCCCCGGGGCCCGGGATACGGGTCACCTCGACGGCGTTGAAGGCCTTTCTGTAGAACTCGATGGCGTCTGCAGCACCGGCGCATACCAAATGCGGCGTAAGGGAATGCATTCCGTCGGGAATTGGTTTGACTGCTGGCTTGGACATGATTGCTGTTCCTCGTTTGTGAGTGGGTGAGCGGCGGGCCGCGGCCGGGCGTCAAACTTCGACCAGGACCTCGAACCCGCCATAGATCAGTCGTTTGCCGTCGAAGGGCATCGGGTTGACGTCGGGCTGCACACGCGGGTCGGCCATCACCTTCTTCATCCCGGCGTCGCGCACCTGGCGCGAGGGCCAGGTGACCCACGAGAACACCACCGTCTCGTCCTCCTTGCGTTTGACCGCCATCGGAAACGATGTGACCTTGCCTTCGGGCACGTCGTCTCCCCAGCACTCGACTACTCGTAACGCGCCGTGTTCCTTGAACACGACCGCGGCCGCCTCGGCGTGCTTGCGGTACGCATCACGCTTGGCGGTGGGTACGGCTGCGACAAATCCGTCAACGTATGTCATCGAGATCTCCTTTTCGGATGGCAATTTTCGGCCGGTCGGCCAGGCGTGCGCCGTCGGTGGCGCAGCGCTCTTTGACTAGTCGAGCCAGCAGCCGCGAAATCGACAGCGCCGGCCTGCGATTGGCCGGCACGCCTTGTGCCTCAACCGACGGAATCGTGTACGTGGCTGCGGCTGACCTGCAGAAGGGGTCAGGATAGGCGCCTCCAAAGGACTAGCACCAGAGCCGATTCGGGCATTATTGAGCAGTCCAATTGCGTACCGACTGCTCCCCATGGAGCTGCACGTCAGCCTCGCGGGTCGCACGCGACTTGGCGAGGAGATCTACCGGCAATTGCGCCAGGCGATCGTCGATGGACGCCTGCGCGCCGGCGACCTGTTGCCGGCGACCCGACATCTCGCGCGGACGTTGAGCGTCTCGCGCTCGACGGTCACCGTCGCTTACGACCGGCTCGCGGGCGAAGGATTCGTGAGGTCCCGCGTTGGCGCCGGCACGTTCGTCAGCGATCAGGTTGCGCGTGAACCGGGCAGAGGAAAGGCGCAGCGGGGCGCGACCGCCCTGCAGGCGCGCGAAATCTGGAACTCGATCCACCTGTCCACCGCATTCATTGGGCGGGCGCGATTCGACTTCCGCACCGGCCTGCCCGATGCTTCATTGTTTCCGCACAAGGCCTGGCGCCGATTGATCGGGCGCGAGTTACGCAGCGGGGCTGCCGAGGCAGGCGTGTACGGGCACCCGGCCGGCCATCCCGCGCTGCGGACAGCCATTGCTCGCCACATCGGCATCTCGCGCGGCGTGCAAGCCTCGCCGGACGACATCACGATCACCAGTGGCACGCAACAGGCGCTCGACATCGTCGCGCGCGTGCTGCTCGCGCCCGGCGACGTCGTCGCCGTAGAAGACCCGGGCTACACGCCACCGAGGTTCTTGTTCGAGTCGCTCGGCGCGCGCGTGGTGCGGGTGCCGGTCGACCGCGATGGCCTGGTCGTCGACGCGCTGCCGCGCCAGGCCCGACTCGTATACCTGACGCCTTCGCATCAATACCCGCTCGGCGTGCCGCTGACGCTATCGCGACGGATGACGTTGTTGGCCTGGGCGGAGCGCAACAACGCCGCGATCGTCGAAGACGACTACGACAGCGAGTTTCGCTTCGAAGGACGCCCGGTGGAGCCGCTGCAGACGCTCGACACCGCGGGTCGCGTGCTCTACGTCGGTTCTTTCTCGAAGACGATGCTGCCCACGCTGCGCATCGGCTTCCTCGTGGTCCCGCCGTCGTTGCGCGACGCCACGCATAAAGCCAAGTACGTCACCGACTGGCACACGGCGCTGCCCATACAGGCAGCCTTGGCGCGCTTCATCGAGGAGGGCGGGTTCGCGCGCCACATCCGCAGAATGAGCAGCGTCTATCGCGCGCGCCATACGCTGGTCATCGATGCCCTGAACCGCCACTTCTCGCGCCACTTAGAGGTATTACCGTCGACCAACGGCCTGCATGTAGCCGCACTGGCGCGTAGTGGATCGGCGGACCGCATCGACGCGATCGCCCGCCATGCCGCCGATGCCGGGGTCGCGGTGCAGACGCTGGCGTTCCTCGCAGGCGATACACCTTCGCGGCCGGGACTCGTTCTGGGATACGGCGCCATCCCGACTGAACGCGTCGAAGAAGGACTTCGCCGGCTTCGCAGTTGCTTTGAGACTTCGCTGCGCTGACGCAGGTTGGGTATTTCCGCTTTCGGATAGCTATCTCGATCTCGGGTCGCAAGGCTGCGCGCAACCGTAGTTACGTTCTTGGCCATCGCGGCGCGGCCGGGATACCCAATTGCCTCTGCACCGTTTCGAGCGAGAACCTGACGATGATGCGGGTCGTCAAGCGTCGCCTCGAACCCTACGTCGAGAACCGAGTTGTGCTACGCGTCCAAGGATTTCGCGTGAGATGAAAAATTTGCAAGGGCGGCGCGTTAGCGCGGCGTGAAAGTGCGTGCAACAAATTCGACTTGCTGTACTCCAATTTGTTTTCCCTGTTTGAAAGCGGAGGGATGAACAATGGCAGCGACGACGGCGACGCCCTCGATCTCCGAAGAGGAGCACCGACGCCAGCTCAGGCGTGCAATTGTTGCGAGTACGGTCGGCACTGCAATCGAGTGGTATGACTTCTTCCTGTACAGCACGGTCACGGGACTTGTGTTTGCCAAGCTCTACTTCCCGAAGTCCGATCCCCTCGTTGGCACGCTGCAGGCGTTCCTGATTTACGCGGTCGGTTTCCTTGCCCGACCCGTCGGTGCAGCGATCTTCGGTCACTACGGCGACCGCATCGGCCGCAAGTCAACCCTGATCGCTACGCTTCTGCTGATGGGACTCGCCACGTTCGCGGTCGCGTTCGTGCCCAGCTACGAAACGATCGGAATATGGGGAGCGGTCCTGCTCACCGTTCTCCGGTTCATTCAGGGTGTCGGTGTCGGGGGCGAATGGGGCGGGTCGGTCCTGATGTCGATGGAATGGACGCGGACCAACGCGCACCGGGGGTTCGCAGCGTCGTGGCCGCAATTCGGTGTTCCGGCCGGGCTTTTCCTTGCGAACCTCGCAGTGCTCGCTTTCAGCGAGGTGTCGGGCGACGCGTTCCTGACATGGGGCTGGCGCGTGCCGTTTGCGCTCAGCATCGTTCTGGTCGGGGTCGGTCTCTACATTCGACTCAGGATCATGGAGACGCCGGTCTTTTCGCGGCTGGTCAAGGAGCGGCGCATCGAACGCACGCCGATCCTCGAGGTGATCAAGCGGCAGCCGAGAGAGGTCCTGCTCTCGGCACTTGTGCGCATGGGCGAGCAGGCGCCTTTTTACATCTTCACCGCGTTCGTATTCGCGTACGGCACCACGACGCTGAAAGCGAGCCAAAATTTCCTTCTCACCGCGGTCCTGGCGGGCTCCGTGCTGTCGTTCTTCACGATTCCGTTTTGCGGCCACCTGTCCGATCGGATCGGCCGCAAGCGCATGTACATGCTCGGTGCAGCGGTGATGGCCGTTACGGGATTCATCTATTTCGCGGTGCTCGATACCGGTAATCCGGTCTGGATGTTCATCGTGATCGTCGCCTCGCTCATTCCGCACGACATGATGTACGGTCCCCAGGCTGCGCTGATCGCCGAGGCGTTTACCGGACGGTTGCGATACAGCGGCGCCTCGCTCGGGTACCAGCTGGCTTCGGTGATCGCCGGTGGACCGGCGCCCCTCATCGCGACAGCGATCTTCGCCAAGACTCATTCCGGCACCGCCATTGCCGTATACGTGCTGTTCTGTGCCATCGTGAGCCTGATCTCGGCCGCGATGCTCGGTGACCACACGAACAAGGACATCTCGGAAGAGCATCACCTGTCGCCGGCGAGGTCCTGATGCCGCCGCGTTCGTGTTCTATCGGCGCGCGCGTGCAGCTCGCGCCGAGCCAGGAGATGGACGGCTGATCCGGGTCGGCTTTTCGTCTTCGACCAACGCACGCAGGCGCTCGAGCGCCGCGTCCCACTGATCCGAGATCTGGTCCAGGCGGCGACGAACCGCGGCAAGCCGGTTCCCTTGCAGTTCCCAAATGCGCTCACGCCCAGCACGACCACTGCGCACCAGGCCCGCTCGCTCCAGGGCGCGCAAGTGTTTCGTAATGGCCTGACGCGATACCTTGGCGCCATCGGTCAGGCGCACGATCGACGCCGGGCCGCCGTCGCACAAGCGGATGACGATGCGCAAGCGCGTTGGATCGCCCAGCGCAGCAAAAACGTGCGCGTCGCCCACCAGGCCCGCAACGGCGGAACGGCTCGCAGCCATGGACGACTAAGCCGCCGGGGCGTTTGCCAGGTACTTCTCGATCAGCTTCATCTGCATGGCCCAGCCGCCGTCGTTGGCGGCAAACGCCTTGGCACGCCGCGCAAGCGGAATCTGATCGAAACCCGATTCGGTAACAGTCAGCAGGACCCCATCGGAGACCGGTTGCAACTCGAACACGATCCGCGTCGTGGGCTCGCTCGAGTAGTCGACGCCGGGCTCTACCGCGAACGGGTGCCAGCGAAACTCTATCGTTCGCATCGGCTCGATGCGCTCAACGAAGAACTCGAACGCCATGCCCGCATACGGCTTCTGCTGCTTGGCGACTTCGGCATCGACGGTGGTCGGGACGATTTTTCCGGTGAGGCGCGCTCCGGCGGCGAACGGCCCGTCGAAGGCAACTCCAAACCAACTGCCGAACTGCCCGGCATCACTGATCGCGCGCCAGACGCGCTCGAGCGGGGCCCGCAAGACAATCCGCTTCTCGATCCGATCTGTATTCATGCGCAACCTCCTGGTTGCCTTTTATAGCGCAGCTTCGCGCCATAAGCAACCAACGGGTTGCATGTCAATTTGCCTTTACGACTCCAGAGGTTGCGCCTGCATC
>Ga0137409_10009239_pt1 | contig 10038 bp, 12 predicted proteins | sample CZODoug1_16funga_FD_122059 | JGI IMG/M metagenome (GOLD analysis project Ga0137409, IMG submission 122059) | Vadose zone soil fungal communities from Angelo Coast Range Reserve, California, USA - CZODoug1_16fungal (Hybrid Assembly) | ecosystem: Environmental > Terrestrial > Soil > Vadose zone...
CCAACGTAGAAACGCGGCAGGGCGATGTGGTCTGGGATGTGCCGCAGGCCTGGACGCCATGCTTCTAGAAAATAATCGGGCTCTGACCCCGATTTTGTATGACGCCGCCATGCGGCTGCCGCTCACGGCCTTCGCCGCGTATTTCCTGGTGCGGGAATGGCAAGGTCTAGACGGCGCGCAGGGGTGGCTGCATATCACCGCGCACGTGGCGACGATGCTGTTTCTCGCCCTGATCGCGGTGATGACGATCGCGCGGCACAGGCCGGTGCGCAAGGCCGACGGCTGGGCGCCGCGCTTCGCCGGGCTCGCCGGCTTTCTCCTGCTCTACGCGCTCCTCGTCCTGCCGCGCGCCGAGCCGGATCCGGCATGGGACAGCTCGGCGCTCGGCTTGCTGCTCGCCGGCCATTTCCTGTGCGCGGTGACCCTCATGCAGCTCGGGCGCTCGCTTTCCATCCTGCCCGAAGCCCGTCGGCTGGTGACCGGGGGCCTCTACGCGCGCATCCGCCATCCGCTGTACCTCGGCGAGGCGATTGCCACGATCGGGGTCCTCCTGCTATATCGGATCCCTGAGGCGTTCGCGCTGGTGGCCCTGCAGTTCGGCGTGCAGCTCTGGCGCATGCGCGAGGAGGAAAAGGTCCTGGCCGCGGCATTTCCGGAGTACGCGGAGTACCGGCGCCGTACCGCGAGGCTGATACCGGGGATTTACTGATGAAGCAGGCGATCATCGCGCTGGTACTGATCGGCATCGGGTCGTGGCTCGCGCACCTGCACGTGGTCAGCCAGCTCTACTACCCGGTGGTGCAATTGAGCTCGCCGGAGGGACTGACCTATACCGCGGTGCAGGATTCCACCCAGGCGCGCCAGGCCTGCGGCGCGGCGAACGAGCGCTTTCTCGGGCCGGTGAAGGATCGGTGCAAGCAGTGCCAGGTCGTCCTGGCGCGCTGCGAGCGCCGGCTCGAAGGCCTGGAGCTTGCGCTCTACGACGGCGTGCCGCTCCCCCACCACCGCGTGTTCGCGCCGGGAATTCGCATGGCCATCGTCGGGCCGCTTGAATCGGCGAAGACGACCTGCGAGTACATCGCCGGCGACATGGTGAAGCGCGGCCTGCGCTCCGCCGCCTGCGTCTACCCGTCGCGGAAAGGCTGAATCAGTGGTGCGTGGTCGTCGTGGACGAGCGCTCGTTCGACGCTGCAGCGGCGACCGCAAAGACGCCAGCGGCAATGGCGATCACGCCGCCAACGCTTACTCCGCCTGCAGTTCCGGCCGCCGCGGTGCCTGCCTGCGCGCCTGTCGCAGCACCCCCGGCGGGTGCCTGAGCAACCTGCGCCGGTGTAGTCGCTTGTGCGACTGCAGGCTTGGCAACGCCCGGAGATGCGGCGGGATTCGCGCTTTGCGCGAATGCCGCGACGGAAAAGAAACTCGAAGACAAAAGAATAGCTGCACCGATATTTACTCGCATGACATCCCCTCTCTCTGGCAGCTGGCGCTGCCTTACCCCCACCTGCACGCCGTAGCTCGAACCGGCCCCCCCATCTCGCAAACCCACCATACCGTTAAATATTCCCTCTGACAAGAGACTGACAGCTGTGGATAGCCATGGCAATCCCATGAACGTGTTAGTTTTGTGACGTAGGAGACGTCCCATGATCGTCACCGCGCCCGCCCGCAGTGCGCCGCAAAACGCCGCCCGCCCGGTTCTCGAGTACCAGAGTGGTTTCGGCAACGTTCATAGCACCGAAGCAGTGCCCGGCGCTCTGCCGGTCGGGCAGAACGCGCCCCAGCGGCCGCCCAAGGGCTTGTATGCCGAGGTTATTTCCGGAACTTCGTTCACCGCGCCGCGCGCCGAGAATCTCTCGACCTGGCTCTACAAGCTGCGTCCTTCGGCGATGCACGCACCGTTCCGGCGCATCGACGATAGGGCGATCCGGTCGGGGCCGTTCGACGAGATCGAGACGCCGCCCAACCGGCTGCGCTGGAATCCGTTGCCAATTCCCAACGCGCCGGCCGATTTTCTGGACGAATTGATAACTCTCGCCGGCAGCGGCGAGCCGGCCGCGCAGGCTGGTGTTGCGGTGCATATGTATCGCGCCAACCGCTCGATGAGCGCCCGCTACTTCGTCGACTCCGACGGCGAGCTGATGTTCGTCCCGCAACTCGGCGAGATCCTGATTTTTTCCGAACTGGGAAAGATGTGCGTCGCGCCGGGCGAGATCGGCGTCGTTCCGCGCGGCATCAAGTTCAAGGTCGAGCTGCTCGAGAAGCAGGCTCGAGGCTATCTGTGCGAGAACTACGGCGCGCCGTTCCGCCTGCCCGAGCTGGGGCTGATCGGCGCGCAGGGCCTCGCGCAGGCGCGCGACTTCCTCGCGCCGGTGGCGGCGTTCGAGGACCAGGACGCGAAGTGCGAGGTGATCAACAAGTTCATGGGCGGGCTGTGGTCCACCGAGTGGAGCCGCTCGCCGCTCGACGTGGTGGCGTGGCACGGCCGCTACGCGCCGTACAAGTACGATCTGGCGCGCTTCATGGCGATCAACACGGTGAGCTTCGACCACGCCGATCCGTCGATCTTCACGGTCCTGACCTCGCCTTCCGGGCAACCGGGCGTCGCCAACGTCGACTTCGTCATCTTCCCGCCGCGCTGGCAGGTGGCCGAGCACAGCTTCAGGCCGCCGTGGTTCCACAGGAACGTGATGAGCGAGCTGATGGGCCTGGTGCACGGCGTCTACGACGCGAAGGCGAGCGGCTTTCTTCCCGGCGGCGTCTCGATCCACAACTGCATGGCGGCGCACGGGCCCGACCGCGCGACCTTCGACAAGGCCTCGGCGGCCGAGCTCAAGCCGCAGAAGATCGAGAACACCCTCGCCTTCATGTGGGAGTCGCGCTGGGTGTGGCGGCCCACCAGGCTCGCGCTGAGCGCGCCCGAGCTGCAGAAGGACTACGACAAAGTCTGGGACGGGTTCAAAAAGGGGACAGACCCCATTTCTTGATCCGGTCACCCAAACCGCGTAGCCTTTTCCCTCATGCCCCGGTCTTTTATCTCCCGTTCACCCGACATCATGGGCGGAACGCCGGTATTTGCCGGGACTCGCGTTCCCATTCAAACGCTTCTCGACTATTTGGAAGCCGGGGAAACGATCGACGCGTTTCTCGAAGGCTTTCCCACCGTGACCCGAGAACAGGTCATTGCCTTCCTGGAAGAAGCCAAAGCGCGGATGGTGGCAACTGACGCGTGAGGATTCTCCTCGACGAGTGCGTTGATCGTCGACTCGCGCGAGAACTCGCAGGACATGAGGTAAGCACGGTGCCCGAGCAGGGATGGGCCGGTGCTCAAAACGGCGAACTTCTCGCCTTGGCCGAAAAGCAATTTGACGTGTTCCTGACCGTTGACAGCAACCTGTCGTTTCAGCAGCCGTTGCCGCAATTCAAAATTGCCGTTGTCGTAATGCGTGCGCGGACCAATCGCCTGCGGGACCTGCTGCCTATTGTCCCGCGCCTCCTCGGCACCCTACCTGATGTAAAACGCGGTGAAGTGACGTGGATCGGCAGCTAGGTAATGGGCCGCACCGCATTGGATAACCCTGAGCTCGGATCCCGATTTTTTGCGATGCTAGAATGAAATCGATGCGCCCCGTAGCCCTGAGGCCCACACAACAGTTGCGACTCGAGAAACTGGCGCGCGGCGCGGTCGCAAAACCAGCCGCGTAATCGGGCTCTGACCCCGATTTTCTAGATGAGAAAAATGGGGTCTGTCCCTGTTTTTTTGGACGAGACGCACGATCCCGATTTGAGGAGCTGGGTCGAGTCGGCGAACGCGCCGGGCTGCGACTTTCCGATCCAGAACCTGCCGTTCGGCATCTTCAGGCGCAAAAATTCGAAGGAGGAGCGGCGCGCCGGCGTCGCCATCGGCGACCAGATCCTCGACCTCGCCGCGCTCGGCGTGAAGAGCGGGCCGACGCTGAACGGCATCGCGGCGATGGGCAGGCCGGCGTGGAAACGCCTGCGCAAGGAAATCTCCACAGCATTGGTAAAGGAAAAGAGACGTTTTGAAAGACACCTCGTGCCAATGAGGCGCGCGGAGCTGTTCCTGCCGGTGACGGTCGGCGATTACACCGACTTCTACACCTCGGTGTTCCACGCCACCAACGTCGGCCGGCTGTTCCGCCCCGACAACCCGCTGCTGCCGAACTACAAGTGGCTGCCGATCGGCTACCACGGCCGCGCCTCGTCGGTGGTGGTCTCGGGCACTCCCGTCATACGCCCCAGCGGCCAGACAAAATCTCCCGACCAGGCGAGCCCTTCGTTCGGCCCGAGCAAGCGCCTCGACTACGAGGCCGAGCTCGCCTTCGTCGTCGGCCCGGGCAACCCGCTGGGGAAACGCATTCCGCTGCAAAAGGCCCTCGACCACGTCTTCGGCGTCGTGCTCCTCAACGACTGGTCGGCGCGCGACATCCAGGCCTGGGAATACCAGCCGCTCGGCCCGTTCCTCGCCAAGAGCTTCGGCACCACGATCTCGCCCTGGGTGGTGACCCTCGAGGCGCTCGCGCCGTTTCGCTGCCCCGCCTTTGCGCGCCCGGCCGGGGACCCGCAGCCCCTGCCCTACCTGTTCGACGAAGCCGACTCGCGCGCAGGCGGCTTCTCGATCGAGGTCGAGATGTACCTGCGGACCCCCAGGAGCGATGCACCAGTGCGCCTTTCGCGCGGCAACTACAACAGCTCCTACTGGACGCCGGCGCAGCTCATCGCCCACCACAGCTCGAACGGCTGCAACCTGCAGCCCGGCGACCTGGTCGGCTCGGGAACCATCTCCGGCCCGGCGCCGGACTCGGCCGGCTCGCTGCTCGAGCTCACCCAGGGCGGCAAGGCGCCGCTCGAGCTGCCGGGCGGCGAAGCGCGGACTTTCATCGAGGATGGCGACGAGGTGATCGAGCGCGCCCGCTGCGCGCGCGAGGGCCATGCGACGATCGGCTTCGGCGAGGCGGCGGGCAAGGTGGTGGCGTCAAGGGGAGAAAAATGAGGAGAAAAATGGGGTCTGTCCCCTTTTTCCTCGGCGCGCTCGCGTGCGCGCTGCTGCTGGGCTTCGGCTATTACCTGCAGTACGCGCGCGGGCTGGAGCCCTGCCCGCTGTGCCTGGTGCAACGCGGATTTTTCTACGCCACCGGGGGGATTTTTCTAATTGCGGCCTTGCATTCTCCCTGGCGCGTTGCATACGCAATCCTGGCTTCCTTGTTCGCGGCGAGCGGCGCCGCTACTGCCGCCCGCCAGGTGTGGCTGCAGCACCTGCCGCCCGACAAGGTGCCGCAGTGCGGGCCGGACCTGTTCTTCATGCTGGAGAACTTCCCGCTCGGGCAGGCGCTGAAGAAGCTCGTCTCCGGCAGCGGCGAGTGCGCGGCGGTGGACTGGACCTTCCTCGGCCTGTCGATCGCCGAGTGGTCGCTCGCCTGGTTCGTGGTCCTCGGCTGCTACGCCCTGTGGCTCGCGGTGCGCGCGATCAGGTCGAGGACCTCGATGTTTTCCGGCGCCTGACGAAAGACTTCGCCGATCAGGAGCAAAGCAGGTCCGCCGGTGCAGCGCGCGGCAAGCTCCGGCAGCTCGCCGAGCTGGCCGGCGAAAAACTTCTGCTGCGGGGACGAAACGCTTTCGGCGACGGCCACCGGCGTGCTGCGCGGCATGCCGCGGGCCAGCAATTCATTCCTGATGGCTGCGGCATCCCCGGCGGCCATGTACAGCACCGCGGTGTCCGCGGCGCGCACCGCGTCGACCCAGCCGGAGGGCGCCTCGTCCTCGCCGACGCGCGGCGTCGCGAACACCACGCTGCGCGAAATACCGCGGCGAGTCAGGGAAACCTTCGCTTCCGCGCTGGCGGCGAGCGCGGCCGTGACGCCCGGGACAATTTCCACCGGGATTCGATTCTCGATCAGGAAGCGAATCTCCTCGTGGGCGCGGCCGAAGAGCATCGGGTCGCCGCCCTTGAGCCGCACCACCACGCGGTAGCGATGGGCCGCGTCGGCGAGCCGCTTGTTGATGAAGCGCTGCGCGGTCGAGTGGCGGCCGCAGCGCTTGCCGACCGCGACCTTTTCTCCCCTGATGAGAGAAAGGATCCCCTCGGGAACCAGGGCGTCATGGAAAACGATATCGGCCTCGCCGAGCAGCCGGGCCGCGCGCACGGTGAGGAGGTCGGGTGCACCCGGCCCGGCGCCGACGAGATGGACAGTTCCGCTCATTGCACCAGCCCGGCGGCGACGGTGTGGTTCGTCGCCTCGTCGATCAGGATGAAGCAGCCGGTGGCTCGAACTTCTTCGTAAGCATCGACGAACAGCGGCGCCTGCAGCGACAGCCGGACGCGGGCGATGTCGTTCAGCCGCACTACGCCATCGGGCTCGACGCGGGCCGGCGTGCGGCGCGAAGACTGCTGCACCAGGTAGCGCCCGCCGGGCCGCAGCGGCTCGTCGCCGAGCCAGACCAGGGTCGCCCCGAGCGAGCGCGCTTCGCGCGGCGGGTTCGCCGCGTCGGCGATCAGGTCGCCGCGCGCGAGATCGATGTCGTCGGCAAGCACCAGGGTGACTGAATCCCCCGCCACGGCGATCTCGCGCTCGGCGCCATGGCTGAGGATCTGACGGACGCGCGTGCGGCGGCCGCCGGGCAGCAGCAGGACCTCGGCTCCCGCCAGCAGGTGGCCGGACTCCAGTCGCCCCATGTAGCCGCGCGGCGAGCCGGCCTGCGGGCGCGAGACGAGCTGTACCGGGAAGCGAAGCGGTCCCGCCGCGGCGCGCTCCGAGCTGGCGTCGAGCGTCTCGAGCCGCTCGAGGAGCGTCGGGCCGGTGTACCAGGGGAGCGCGTCGCCGCGCTCGACCACCATGTCGCCGAGCAGCGCCGAGCCCGGGATCGCGGCCAGCGTGTCGAAGCCGAGCGGCCGGGCAAACGCCTCGACCTTCGAAACCACCGCTTCGAAGGCAGGCCGCGCGTAGCCGGCCAGGTCCATCTTGTTGACGAACAGCACCGCCTGGCGGATGCCGAGCAGGCGCGCGATCTGCAGATGCTTCCTGGTCTGCTGGAGCAGGCCTTTCGTGACGTCGGCCAGCAGAAGCAGCGCGTCGGCATTGCTCGCGCCGGTGGCCATGTTGCGCGTGTACTGCTCGTGCCCCGGGGAATCGGCGATGATGAACTTGCGCCGCGGCGTCGCGAAGTAGCGGTACGCCACGTCGATGGTGATGCCCTGCTCGCGCTCGGCCTCCAGGCCGTCGGTGACGAGCGACAGGTCGAGCTCCGCCGCGCCGCGTCGCAGCGACGCCCGCTCCACGGCCGCGAGCTGGTCCTCCTGGATCGCGCGCGCGTCGTACAGCAGCCGCCCGATGAGCGTGCTCTTGCCGTCGTCGACGCTGCCCGCGGTGGCGAATCTAAGCGGCTGCATCTAGAAATAACCTTCCTTTTTCCTTTTTTCCATCGAGGCATCTGAGGTCTGGTCGTCCATCCGCGTCGCGCCGCGCTCGGTCAGCCGGGCGATCCGGGTTTCCTCGATGATTGTTTCGGTGTCGAAGGCATCGGACTCGACCGGGCACGTGCAGGAGATGTCGCCGACAGTGCGGAAGCGCACCGAGACCTGTTCCACCGCCTCCCCGGGCCTGGGCGGCGTGATCGGCGTCACCGGGACGAGCAGGCCGCGGCGGCGCACGACCGGGCGGCGATGCGCGTAGTAGATCGAGGGCACGTCCAGGCGCTCGCGCTCGATGTATTGCCACACGTCGAGCTCGGTCCAGTTGCTGATCGGGAACACGCGCACGTGCTCGCCGGGATGCACGCGCGCGTTGTACAGGCTCCACAGCTCGGGCCGCTGGTTGCGCGGGTCCCACTGGCCGAATTCGTCGCGCAGCGAGAACACGCGCTCCTTGGCGCGCGCCTTTTCCTCGTCGCGCCGCGCGCCGCCGATCGCGGCGTCGAAGCCGAACTCGGCGATCGCCTCGAGCAGCGTCACCGATTGTGCCGCGTTGCGACTTTCCTCTTTCGAGCGCAACCTGACACTGCCTCGGCGGATCGACTCTTCCACCGAGCGCACGATCAGGCGCTCGCCGAGCTCGGCCGCCCGCCGGTCGCGGAACTCGATCACTTCCGGGAAGTTGTGCCCGGTGTCGATGTGCAGCAGCGGGAACGGAAAGCGCCCGGGCCGGAACGCCTTCTCGGCCAGGCGCAGCAGGCAGATCGAATCCTTGCCGCCGGAGAAGAACAGCACCGGGTTCTGGCACTGGCCCGCGACCTCGCGCAGGATGTAGATGGCCTCGGATTCCAGCCAGTCGAGGTGATCGCGAAAAACAGGGACAGACCACGTTTTTTCGGCGGCAACGGTCATGCGACGCTCTTGAAGCCGGAAAAACGTGGTCTGTCCCTGTTTTTCGGGTGCAGGCCGCATTCGCGGTGCTCGACAAGCTCCCACCACCAGCGTCCAGCGCGCGCGTCCTCGCCGGCGACGACCGGGCGGGTGCAGGGCGCGCAGCCGATCGAGCGGTAGCCCTGGTCGTAGAGCGGGTTGTACGGAACGCGGTGCTCGCGCACGTATTCCCACACCTCGGCCTCGCTCCATGCCGCCAGCGGATTGAACTTCTCGAGGCCGTGCGCGGCGTCGAGCTCGCGCTCGGCGAGCCGCGCGCGCGTCGCGGACTGCTCGCGGCGCTGCCCGGTGATCCAGGCGCGCTTGCCCGCGAGCGCGCGGCCGAGCGGCTCGACCTTGCGCATCTCGCAGCAGCGCTTGCGCAGATCGATGCTGCCGTAGAAGGCGTCGCGGCCGTGCGTGCGCACGTACTCTTCCACATCGGAACGATCAGGCTGAAAGATCTCTACTGTCAGACCGTAATGGGTGCGAATTTTTTCAATCAAGCCCAGCGTATCGCCATGCAAGCGCCCGGTATCGAGCGCGAAAATGGAGATCGGCAGCCGCGCCCGCGCGATTGCGTCGGTGATGACCATGTCCTCGGCCGAGAGGCTGCTGGCGAGGGCGGCGGGCGAGAATTCCGCGGCAATGGCCCGCAGGGTGTTTTCAAGAGTCATCGTCTGCGGAACAGCGGAATGGGCTGCTTGACCGAAGCCTGGTATGACTCGCTGAAGTCGTCGAACGCGGCGAGCGCCTCTTCGGGGTCCTCGCCGTCGCGCAGCAGGAAAGCGTCGAAGCCGCAGCTCTCCAGGTAGTAGAGCTGGTCGCGCCCGACCTGGCCCACCGCCCTCAGCTCGCCCCGGTAGCCGTAGCGCTCGCGCAGCAGCCGCGCGATCGAGAACCCGCGGCCGTCGCCGAACTTGGGGAAGTTCACTTCGACGCGCGCGACGCGGCCGAGCCGGTCCGCGACCGACGCCGGATCGTCGGTCGGCTCGAGAGTCAAGACCTCGCCCTGCTCAGGCGAGGGCGCGCTCTCGGTCGCGATCCGACGCCCTTTGATGAGCGTTGCCATAAACGCGTTCCTTGAAAGGTTCGATGCCGATGCGCTGCACCACGTCGACGAAGCGCTCGGCTTCGCTGTCGCGGCGCTCAAGATAGGTCTCGATGAGGCGCTCGATGACGTCGGGGATGTCGGCGCGCGCGAACGCCGGCCCGATGACTTTCCCGAGAGCACCGGGGGCCTGGTTCCCGCCGATCTCGACCTGGTACCACTCCTCGCCGTTCTTGTCGACGCCGAGGATGCCGACGTGCCCGACGTGGTGGTGGCCGCAGGCGTTCATGCAGCCCGAGATGTTCAGGTCGAGCTCGCCGATCTCGTGCAGGTAGTCGAGGTCGTCGAATCTCTCCTGGATCGCCTGCGCGACCGGGATCGACTTGGCATTGGCGAGGGCGCAGAAATCGCCGCCGGGGCAGCAGATGATGTTGGTGAGCAGGCCGACGTTCGGCGTCGCCAGGCCGAGCGCGCGCGCTTCGCGCCACAGCGCCGCCAGGTCGCTCGCGCGCACGTCGGCGAGGATCAGGTTCTGCTCGTGCGAGACGCGCAGCTCGCCGAACGAGTAGCGGTCGGCGAGGCCGGCGATGGCGTCCATCTGGTCGGCGGTGACGTCGCCGGGCGGAACGCC
>Ga0137409_10009240_pt1 | contig 10037 bp, 9 predicted proteins | sample CZODoug1_16funga_FD_122059 | JGI IMG/M metagenome (GOLD analysis project Ga0137409, IMG submission 122059) | Vadose zone soil fungal communities from Angelo Coast Range Reserve, California, USA - CZODoug1_16fungal (Hybrid Assembly) | ecosystem: Environmental > Terrestrial > Soil > Vadose zone...
TAACATCGACTTCGGTGCCGAACCCGAATGCCCTTACGGGTATTACGACTTCGCTCCTTACCCCTGTGCTCCTGACGGCTACTACGGTCCGGAATGGTTCGCCGGCGGTGTCTTCATCGGCGCTGGCCCCTGGTTTCACGGCCCTGATCACTTTCGCGGCCATGTAGATAACCATTTCGATGTCCACCGTGGTTATAGGGGCCCGGTACCAAACCGAGGCGATCACCCTGAGCCGTCAAAGCATCTCGATCAGATGGACCATTTCCGAGGAAATGAAATGCGCGACGGGCACGGCCACGGAGGCGGGGGCAGACGCTAGGGGGTGCTTCATGACGATCATCACGGGACGGCGCACCGCAATACAGACTCTCGGCTTAGGGTTTGCCGCGAGCGCGATTGGTCTCGTCATCGGGCGGACTGCGGGTGCTCAGGCGGCCTTATCCTCGGCGCTCACGCCCCAAGATGCGGGGCAGTTGAGCGCGGTGATGCAGCGGCTTGCCAAGGCTCCGCGGCGCCGAGACTTCAAATCCGCGCCGATGATCCTCACCAACCCCGAACAGTGGGATCACGAAGCACTCGCGGAGATCCTGGCTTACAAACCGGTGACGAAGCAAGCGTGGGACAGCACCGACATCGCCGGGCCCTGGCTGAACCTAATTCGCAACGCGCTGAACGCACAGATCTGGTCGTTCAAGCATCCGGATTTCCTTGCCGTCTCGGTTACCCACGGCACGGCGAACCTCGCGCTGTACGACCAAGCGATGTGGGACAAGTACCAGCTCGCGAAGCTCGCCGGCGACAAGTTCAAAACCAACACGCTGATCGAGCATCAGAAGGCTGAATCCGCCGATCCGGCGCATTTCGAGGATCCTGCGGGTGCGTTTTCCCCGGCGGACAATTCGATCCTCGCCCTGATGCGGCGCGGCGTGGTGTTCATGTCGTGTCACAACGCGATCTGGGAGCAAGCGGCCGCGCTGATCAAAACGGACGTGAACCCCGACAAGTTGTCGCATGAGGCGCTCGCGGCAGAACTGACCAACCACTTGGTCGCGGGCGTGGTCCTCATCCCCGGCGCCACCGCCACGATGCCGGAGCTGCAGCAAGTCGGCTTTCACTACGCGAAATGAGGAGATATGTGACGCGATTCTTCTCTTGCCGCGTCCTACTCGCCTCCGCTATCTGCAGGCGGGCGGCACCATCACCGTCGGCAATATGACCTGGACGGCCAGACCGGACGTCCATGGCATCTACCTCATCGTTCACCGCCGCCCCCGACCCATTGGCTGGATGGATGCTGCCGGGGTGCCGATTCAATTCGAAGCCGTGATTGCTCATTTGCAGGCGTTGGCCGACTCGATCGCGACTCACAGCACAGAGGCTCCCAAGGTTCGTGTCTGCTCGATTGATGTTTCTGACATGTGATGGGCCTTGGGCGTACGAGGTTCCTCCCATCAGGGCAATCAACCGTGCAGATACGCCCGACGGCGGTATAGGTAGTCGATCCCGCGGTGAGTAGAGCGAGTGAGTAGTGGGAGGGTCAACAATGTCGGCGAATGCCAAGATTTCTGAGTTGTGCTTCGTGGTGCCAATTGCAACGGACGCCACGCGGTAAGTTGTTGAAAACACTGACCTATCTGCTAAATGTCTACTCATAATGCCGAGGTCGAGGGTGGTTCGAGTCCCTCTCTCACCACCAGTAAAATCAATGGGTTAATACATGCAGCCGGGATTACCTAGACTTGCGTAAGTGCAGGCAGAGCGACCGACGGAAAAAGGACTTTGGACCGGTCGCCCGCCGTATTCTCCAGATCAGCTGAAATCTCGACAAGGCGCGCAAAACCGGTACTATCCGAGGCACCATGCAAGCGCAAGACCGCATCGTTCTCGATCCAGCTATCAGTCACGGAAAACCCGTGATTCGTGGCACACGTGTGCCGGTAACGATTGTGATCGGAAGCCTCGCCGGCGGCATGACCTTTGAGGAAATTCAGCGCGAGTACGATCTCACTGCTGACGATATTCGAGCGGCGCTGCGATTCGTCGCGGAGCTTGCCGAACAGGAGTCTTTTCACCCTCTGCCTGCTGCTTAGATCGGAGAATTCTGAGCTCACCGCCGCCCAGTCAGTGCTCGGACGACCCCAGAGTGCTTCACTATTTTCCAATAGGGAGTTTTGAACCGAATCGTCGTTAGAGTCCGTATCGAAATTCGGCAAACATGCCGCTATCCGGCCTCAGAACGCCGTATTGAGCCGTGCGAGGACCGCGGTAGAGGTTGCCGCCGAGCGTCAGACGGAGATGGTCACTCACATCGTAGCTGAGCAGCGGCCGCAAATACCCGTCACCCCGCGTGAAATTGGTGATCGCAAGAAGCTCGGCGCGTAGAGTATCGTTCCACCAAAGGCCGCTGACACGAAAGGTCAGGCCGGGGCTGACTCTGGATTCCTGTCCACTGATGGTCACGTTTAGTGCGCCGACGTTTCGTTCCGTTGGATCGAATAAGCTGGCCGGGTCCTGGTAACGCGGCATCCAGCGCACAAATCCCTGCAGGTTCAGGTTCAGCTCTTCGAGGAATGTCCGGTCTATGCCGGCAACCCAGAACAGGCGTGGTCGCGTCGCATTGGGATCGACGTCCGGGTGCACGCGGGGGAGGGCGTACGCAAGCTCCGTGCGAAAGCCGAAGCGCCCGAAGTTCCTTGCGCAGTCGGCCCCAAGCACGTCCATACGATTGTAGAAGAGCTCAAACGCCGAGCCCGTCGAGCCAGCCGTAGGTATCAGGCTGTAGCCGTGGTAATAGCTCAACGACCAGTCGAAATCCCCGCTGACCTCATTTAGCCTGATCCCTCCTTCGGTCGAGCTCAGGGTACGGCTGGGTTTTTGGGTTTCCACGGCGAGTCCGGTCGTCGGCAGCGGAAACCGGTCGGGCTCGAAGTACGGTGAGACGAAAACCGTGAGCGTAAGCGCCTGCGACAGGTAGGTATCGAGTCGCGCTGAAGTAGTGCCAAAGCGTTGGTCCTCTTCCAGCGGCAGCAATACACGATAGTTGCGCGGCGTCAGGTTATCCGTCGGATTGATCCCGTCCGCGCGGCCCCAGGCGACGATCTGCTTGCCGATGCGCAGGTCAGCGTGACCAAAGTGGATGGTGAGATAACCTTCGAGCAACTGACTCTCCGGACCGTAGCCCGGCCTGCCGCGGATGTCGGGCTCCGCCAACCGGCCTTCGATCTTGGCGTCAAGCGACTCATTTAGGCGGGGGAGTGCCTTGATTTGCAGCGTTCCCCCGACTAGATTCCGCGTTTCGTCGAGGCTGTTGGAGGATCGGAAATAGTCCAGGCGCAGCCAAGCCGAAACGCGCTGGTCGGCCAGAAACTGTCCGATCGCGCTGTGACCGTCCGCCTCCTCAGTCGATTGAGCGTAGCCAGGGGCCGCCCAAAGCACCGAAACTGACAAGATGCAGCCAGCGCACCGGACCGCGACACTACTCGCGCTCAAGGTAGCGGGTGCTAAACAGGTCCTCGGGCACCGCAACCGCCGCCTCTACCTCGTCGAAGTTGAGGACGGTCTTGTGGCCGGTCTGCTGGTTGGTCATTTCCCTGTGCCGGGCAAACCAGCGCTGCGTATCCGGCTCCAACAGCTGGGGCTGGCTGACGACCTGCGTCTTCAGGAGCCGGTTGGATAGATCGTAGTACTCCACCTTGGCTTCGACAAAGTTGTTCTTGCGCAGCCAAGTGATCTTCCGGCTGTAGCCGCTGTTGTCGCGTGTTGATTCCGTCTTGGGCGTGGACTCGACCTTGTAGCAGTCCTGCCCATCCATGGCTTCCGAGCCGAGCGAGCGATGCTCGTAAAGCTCGACGCTAGGCAGAGAAATATCTCCGTACGAAAAGTCCGAGCCGACGAAGCTGTCTTTCTTGTTGTTCGCGACCAGCCGCCGGCTCTTGCCCAGGGCGGGCAGGTAGATCCATTCGTCATCATCGGCCTCGATGTGCTCGACCTGCAGAAAGGCCGTGCCCTTGATGTCGGTCGGGAACGTGAATTTCACCAGCAGCTTGGAGTCGATGCCGTTCGGCTGCAGGACGGAGTAGGTCGAGCTCTTGCGCTCGCGCGTTTGACCCTTGTCGTTGATGAGCACCATGGTGCCCGTGCTCTTGAACGACTTGATCTTGGCGACGAAGAAGTTCTTTTGCATCATGTCGTGGGCGCTGAGCTCTGCGGCCGAGACGCCTCCCCCAAAGCACAGACCCAGGACCGTCAGCGCGGATCCGACCGCTACGGCAGGCACCTTCATTGACTGCTCCCGGCGGGGGCCGCGAAGAGCGCTTGGGGCTTGTCTCCAAAGATGAATCTCGGCTTGAACAGCATCATGAGCGCGCGCAGGAAGAAGAGCGCGAACAGGGCGCTGATCGTCATGGTCGTAATCACCATGTTCGAGATCTGCGTGTAGACCGCAAAGTCCGCTACCTGCATGACGGAATAACCGCCGACGATGGAGAGCGCCACGAACAAAATCGCTTTGCCCGAGGTCAACAGGGACGCCCGCGTGGCTGTGAGGACGTCGCCACTGCGCTCGAGTTCCTCGCGGAAGCGGAACAGGAGGTAGATCTCGTAGTCCGCTCCTACCCCGATCGCCATTGCGGCTGCCGAGATCGCCGGCATGTCAAGCGGCGTGCCAATCCAGCCCATCAGCCCGAAATTGGCGATCGTGACCGCGATCAGCGGCGTTACCACGAAGAGCCCCGCCATGAGCGAGCGGAACATGATGGCGCCGAGGACAAATACCACCAGCCCCATTTGCGAGATATTCTGGAACTTGTCGCGGATGACCACTTGGTTGAGCGCGATGATCTCGGGGAGGCTGCCGCCCATCTCCACGGTGACGCCCGGAGGGAAGTGCTCCGTGACGAAAGTCTGCACCTTGTGCGCCAGCGCGTCGGCATAGCTGGTGCTATCGCTTTTGAGGTAAGCCCAGATCGCGGCGCGGCCGTAGTCGTTGTCGACGTAGCTATCGAAATCCTGGGGATCACCCGACAGCGAATAGAGGAAGAGATATTGGGCAATCAGGTCCCGGCTGGCCGGGAGGCTGTAGTACTTCGGATCGTCCCCGTGCATCGCCTGGTTCATGCGCTTGACAAGATCGGCGAGCGATTGGGTCTTGCCGACATCCGGCTGGCTTTCGAGAAAGGCTTGCAGATCCGCGACGGCCTGCAGCACCTTGGGGTCTTTGATCCCGTCCTGTCCCTGGGTTTGCACGAGAAATTGAAACGTATTTGTACCCCCAAAGGTGGCGTTGAGGATGCCGTCGTGGACCCGCATTGTGCTGGTAGGCTTTTCATAGAGCTTGAAGTTGTTGTCAACGCGCAGGAACAAGGTGCCGGTCCCGATGGCCAGCAGCAGTGCAATCCCCCCGCCGAGAAACCAGCCCGCCCGGCCACCGACCAACTGGGCTGCCAAGCCTGCCAAGAAGCGATCCAGCACGCCGGCCTGCTGCTCCCGCAAGGTTTCGCGCACTCTGGGCGGCCGGAGGAGGGACCGGAGCGCCGGGATGAGGCTCATCTCCAAGAGCATGGTGGACAGCACGCCACAGCCGGCGCAAACGCCGAAGTGCTGCACCATCGGAACTCCAGTGCTCGTCAGCGAGAAGAAAGTAAGCGTCGCGATCAGCCCCGCCGTGATCATCACCGGTCCGACACGGACCATGGATTCCACCACCGCCCCCCGGTTGGCGTCCCTGGGGGTCAGGCCTTCCGAGCACAGGCGGTTGTACTCCTCGTAGTAGCGCTTCAGGATCTGAATCGCATGCCCCGAGGCCACGGAGAGGATGAGAATGGGCGTAGTAGTCGTAAGTGGATCGAGGTGTATTTTCAATAGGCCCATAATCCCCAGGCTCCAGACGACGCTCAGGAGCCCGGTTACGACGGGCAGCAGCATTCCCTGAACGCTCCGGAACGACCAGAACTGGATGAGCATGATGACCAGGAGCGCCGAGCCGAAATAGATCGGCATCTTCATGAAGTGTCGGTCTCCCGCCTCGGCGATGACCGGCGTTCCGCCGAAGTAGAAGTCCACCGTGCCGTCGCGCTCGCGATCGACGACCTCGCGCATGTCCTTGAGCATGGCGACGAAATTGGGGATGGTCTTGTCCTGCCTGAAGTCTGCAATGACCGCGGCCGCCTTGCCGTCAGGGGAAACTAGTGCGTTGATGTAGATCGGCATCGAAGCCACGGCCGCCTTGAGCTTGGCGATGTCCTCGGGGGTTTGAGGGATTTTTTCCATCAGGGGACGCACCTCCATGCCGTCCGGCCCACCCTTGATCGCCTTCACCTTTCGAGCGGCAAAACTCAGGATGTTGTGCCGGACCGCGTGCGGGATCTGCTCGATGCCCGCCTGGATGCGCTGGATCTTGGCCAGCACCTGCGGCTGATAAACGTCTCCGGTCTTGGGCACGATGCCGATGACCGCGATGTTCTTGCCGCCGAAGACGTCTTCGAGCAAATTCGTCGTCGTGACGTAAGGGTGCTTCTGCGGGGTCCAGGTCTTCGGATCTGTGTCGAGCTGCAGCGTGCCCATGCGGCTTCCCCAGAATACGGTGAGCGCAATCGCGGCGATGAAAACTGCCCAGCGGTACGCGACAACGTGCTGAGCGTAGGCCCGAAACAGTCGAGTTGGCATAGACACGGGAGTGGTCCTCATAATATGTAGTGATCGCTATATAAATAGTCGCCTTGGTCGCGCGCTGTCAAGTGATTTATAGTTACAACTACAGAAAAGGAGGATTCATGGCAGGTCGGGGGCGCCCACGCGGTTTCAGTCGGGAACAGGCTCTTGAGCGGGCTCTGGATCTGTTTTGGGCGCTCGGCTACGAGGGAGCGACGCTTTCGGAGTTGCAAGAGGCCATGGGTGGGATTACGCCCCCAAGCTTCTATGCCGCCTTCGGCTCCAAGGAGAAGCTCTTCAAGGAGGTAGTCGAGCTTTACACCAAGACTCGCAACGCCCCGATGATCACGGCGCTAACCCAGGGTGCCACCGCCCGTGCCTCGGTCGAGGGCCTCCTGCGAGCTGCCCTCGTTGTATTCCTCCAGCGCAACGGCCCCCGCGGGTGCCTGATCGTGTTGTCAGGCGTCAACTGCATGCCCGACAATCGCGGCGTGCAGGAGTATCTGCGCGAGCAGCGCGCGTTCCGTCAGAAGGCCATTCGCCAGCGGCTTGAGCGAGGGGTCGCGGAAGGCGATGTGCCGCGTGGGGGCGATCTGGGCGCCGCAGCCACTTTCTACACAACCATAATCGATGGATTGGCCCTTCAGGCACGTGACGGCGTGTCTCAAAAGGCCCTGCGATCCGTAGTCGATGGGGCAATGGCGGCCTGGCCTGACCTGGTTCAGGGAGCGCCACTGGCATCCAGCCGATCGTAGCTTTTCGGTCAAAACGATGCCTGCCTGGACTTCCGTTCGGCGGGTGCCACGTCGATCCGCCAAGCGTCGCTGCCCACGCTATCTATGCGGGTTGAGCAGCCGGCTGCGGATTTTTGCGGACGGTAATGATCAGCAAAGCCGCGATGAGGCAGAGCACGCCCGACGAAAAGAACGCCGGCAGATAGGTCCCCAGCACGGTGCGCGTGAGACCCGCGCCGTAGGCGGCTAGCGCTGCGCCGAGCTGGTGTCCGGCAAAGACCCAACCGAACACGACATTCGCCCGTGCGCGACCGAATCTCTGAATGATGAGCCTTAGTGTTGGTGGAACTGTCGCCAGCCAGTCTAGCCCGTAGAACACGGCGAAAAAAGACAAGCCGAAAATCGTGAAGTTCGAAAACGGAAGATAGACAAGCGAGAGGCCGCGCAGTCCGTAATACCAAAAAAGAAGCAACCGGTTGTCGAACCGATCCGACAACCAGCCAGATCCGATCGTCCCGAAGAGATCGAACAAGCCCATCAACGCAAGGATGCTGGCAGCCTCTACAGGGACGATCCCGAAGTCGCCGCACAACGGCACGAAATGGGTTTGGATCAACCCGGCGGTGCTCGCGCCGCAAATGAAGAAGGTGAAAAACAGAACCCAAAAAACCGGCACCTTCACAGCTTCTTTCAACACCGATACGGGTATCGAGAAAAGCGACCAGACGGACGGATGGTGCTCCGCCACGGATGCTTCCGCTTGAGGCTCCGTTTCGCCGTAGGCCGTCAGTCCGACATCCTTGGGGTGGTTCCGCATGAAAAGCAGCACCAGAATCACCGAAAACACGTTCGCGACGCATGCGATGATAATGGTGGTACGCCAGCCATAGGATTGGGTGATGCTCGCCAGCGCCGGCAGAAAGATGAGCTGACCCGTCGCGTTAGTCGCCGACAGCAATCCAGTGACGAGCCCACGCCGGTGCACGAACCACCGCGTTGCCACGGTCGCACTCAAGACCATGGCGGTGAGGCCAATTCCCACGCCCGTAAGCAATCCCCAGAAAAGGAAGAACTCCCAGACCGTGCTCGTGAACAACGTCCCGAGCAAGCCAGCGAGGATGATCGACAGTGCGATGGTGACCATCCGCCGAACCCCGAACCGATTCATTAGCGTCGCCGTGAAGGGGCCGAGCAGTCCGAACAATGCGAGGCGACTTCCAAACGCTGAAGAGACGTCTGAGGCGTTCCAGCCGAATTCTTGCTGTAGAGGCAAGAGCAGAATCCCCGAGATACCCAGCGTGCCGGCCGTGATAACGGAGGTTGCGAAAGTCACCGCGACGACGATCCACGCATAGTGGATCCGAGATGGAGAGGTCTTGCTGCTGACTGGTGCCGACATGGCGGTCCTCACAAATATTCGCCGGGGTGGACGACTCCGACTGTTGCGAATTCTCCAAGCTCGTCAGGGGTGGAGTAACGGGCAAGAAACACGCGGCTCAGAAGCGCTCGGAAACGGCCCCGGCTCTCTGCAATGAAGCTCAAGCGCCCACGGGGGAAATGGCTGAGACCCCGCCGTCGATCAGGAAGTCTGCTCCGACGACGTACGCGGAATCGTCCGACGCGAGATAGACCGCCAGCTTCGCGATTTCCGCTGGATCGGCCATCCGCTTGCTGGGATTGTTGGTCGCCAGGACGCCCTTGACCGCATTGCCCTGCTCTTCACCTGCGAAACGACCGAACATCGCCGTGTCCGTCGGGCCCGGGCTTAGGGTATTCACGCGAATCCCGCGGCCGACGAGTTCGGCGCTGAGGATTCGCGCGAGATGGACAACCGCAGCCTTGCAGCTTGAGATGGTCGAGGTCGTCGGCCACCCCTTGCGCGCGCCAACGGATGCATTGATGACAACGGACGAGCCCGGCCTCAGCAACGGTAAGGACTTTTGAATGGTGAAGTAAGCCCCTTTGAAATTGGAGCCCACGACCGTGTCGAAGCTCTTCTCCGTCACCTGTTCGAACGGCAGGAACTCGCTGTAACCTGCATTCACGAACAAGCCGTCCAGGTATCCGAACTCCCGCTTGATCTTGGCGAGCATCGTGTCGAGGTCCGCGAGCTTGCTGACGTCCGCCCGAATGGCGAGGCTTCCGGCCCCCAGCGTTGCCTTAGCATACTGCAGCGTCCGCTCGTTCAAGCCGCAAATGGCGACGCGCGCGCCCTCTCGGTCGAATTCCTGCGCCGTGGCCAGCCCGATCCCGCTGTTACCGCCGGTGATCAGGATATTTTTGTCCGTTAGCTTACCCATTGTCGTCTCCTTCAGAATGAAACATATTCGTATCAGTTACATTTTCAGGCAAAATTCAACCGACTCCGCGTACCAGCTCTGCGAGACTCGTTTTGCTGAGAGCCTGCTCGACAGCGTCGTTCGCAGCGTTAAAGATTGGGCCGAGTCTTTGTTTCATCGCGCAGGCTACCGCGCATCTTTCGTGCACTTGGCTGCGCATGGCAAAAACACCCACCTCGCTTTCAATCGCCTTGTAGATCTGACCAAGCGTTACGCGCGATGCCGGGCGCTGGAGACCCACGCCGCCCTGACGGCCCTGACGAAGAACGACCAATCCCTCACGCTCGAGGAGCTTGAGGATCTTCCGCACCACGAC
>Ga0137409_10009241_pt1 | contig 10037 bp, 8 predicted proteins | sample CZODoug1_16funga_FD_122059 | JGI IMG/M metagenome (GOLD analysis project Ga0137409, IMG submission 122059) | Vadose zone soil fungal communities from Angelo Coast Range Reserve, California, USA - CZODoug1_16fungal (Hybrid Assembly) | ecosystem: Environmental > Terrestrial > Soil > Vadose zone...
TGGCCAAGAATCGAATCGAGCGCTTCTCGCAAGTGGCCTTCACCGTTGTAGACCGGCATGCCGACACTGACGACGGGTGTCGCGCTGGTCGTGGAAGGAGTGATCTCGGGCAGCGTCATGTTCATGGGTTCTTCGTGCCGAGGCGCGCGGCAACGAGGCGCAGGCGCTCCGTTGCCGAGCTTTCAACTCCGCGCGGTCGTCCACTGCCAAGCCACAGCAAACCAAGCGCGAGCACATAGGTCGCGGCGCCCAGTGCGATGGCACCCAGCAGCAACAGGGTGTTCGACAGCACCTCACTCACGTGCGCCGGTGGCGGCACCAGCGTGCGGATGACGAACACCATAACCAGTGAAGCCACAAGCGGCCGGATCAATGCTTGCAGCAGGTCGCGCAGCCGGTAGCCGACGCTGCGCCGGAGCTGGAACAGGTAAGCCGGGGTGGCGAGCGCTGCGGCACAAAGCACTGCCCACGCCGCACCGATCGAGGCCCATCGCGGAACCAGAAACAAAAGGCCGGTGATGAGCACAGCGACAAAAAACGCGTGGCACGCTGCAACGCGTCCGGGCTGCCCGGTCGCGATGATCAGGGCGCAAATCGGTGAGTGCAGCGCCGTCAGGCCGCCGGCGATTGCAAGCACCTGCATCAGGGCGACCGCGTCCAGCCACTGAGGTCCTAGCAGTACCGGAACCAGGTGCGGCGCGACGGCGCAGATCCCCGCGGCGGCCGGGATCATCGTCACGGCAAGCCACGCGAGGGCCCCGCCGAAGGCTCTGTTGACACCCTCACGATCGCCCTGGATGCGCGCAAACGACGGGATCAGGGCCCGATTGATCGGCGTCGCGAGCTCGGTCATGGGCAACTGCGACAGCTCGTTGCTGACGTTGTAGAGGCCGAGCGCGCGTGGTCCCTGCATGCTGCCGACGACGAAGTCGGTGCTGCGCTCCTTGAAGAAGATGATCACGTTGCTGACCAGCATCCAGCGGGAAAAGGTCATCAACTCGCGCACGTGAGCGAGCGAAAAACGCGGGCGGAACGGGTGCACGGCGTAGCTCAACAAGGTCGACAGGAAGCGCGAACTCAAGGTGCCGATCACCAGGGCCCAGTAGCTGCGCAGCCAGAAGGCAAGCGGAACCGTGATCAGCACCGCTGCCAGCTTCTTGCTCAACAGGAACATGAACTCGCGGTGAAATTGCAGGTCCTTGCGGAACGCCACCACGCCGATGTTTTCCAGGCCGGTGAGGGTAGCGCCGAAGCCGAGCGCCGCGACCACCCAGAACACCTCCGGTCGGCCGTAGAACGTAGCGACCGGCTGTGCGGCGGCGATCATGACGGTCGTAATCAGCAGCCCGAGCAGCAGGTTGCAGGTCCAAGCGGTGTGATAGTGCAATTCGCTGGCGCGCTGATTGTGGATGAGAGCGATGTCGAACCCGAACGCGGACAGCAGTTCCGCCATTGCGATGAACGAAATCGCCATTGCGACGATGCCGAAGTCGGTGGGAGCAAGCACCCGCACCAGGATCAGCGTGCTGATCAAGCCGAGGCTGCGCTCGGTCATCTTGAACAGCACCATCCACGCGGCTCCACGCGCGATGCTGGGCTGAGCGGCGACCGTCATGGGTGCTGCTGCGGTTTGAGTTGCAACCAAGCCGTGCAGGCGCGTCAGCGCTTCCAGACCATCCAGGGACATTCGCCGCGCGCTTCCATCCGGTCGAACGTGATCTTGTCCTTGAACGTGTCCATGGCCGCCCAGAAACCGCGATGGCGCGGCGCCCAAAGCTTGCGTTCGGCGATCAAGCGTCCGAAGGGCTGCTCGACCAGTTCTTCACCCGGTTTCATGTAGTCGAAAATCTCGCGCCGCAGGCACATGAACCCGCCGTTGACCCAGGTGTCCGATGCCGAGACCGGTTCGAGGCCGGTCACTATCTCTTCGCCGTCGGTTTTCACGGCGTGAAAGCTCTGTGAGGGCCGGACCGCGACAAAACTTGCCACGGCACTGCGGCGGCGGAACTCTGCCAGGTAACTGTCGAGATCGAGGTCGCTCAATCCGTCGGAATAATTGGCGAGGAACATTTCCTCGTTTTCAACGAACTTGCGCACACCCGCCAGGCGCTGGCCGATGTTCGAGTGCATTCCGGTGTCGACGAATGTGATGCGCCAGTCGTCGAAGTCGCGCGACAGCAATTCCACCTTGGTTCCGCCCTGCGACAGGACAAAATCGTTCGACATGCACTCGTTGTAGTTGATGAAGTACTCGCGGATCATGTCGCCGCGATAACCGAGAGCGAGGATGAAATCCTTGTGACCGAAGTGCGCGTAGTAGCGCATCAGGTGCCACAGCAGCGGTCGGTAGCCCACGTTGACCAGCGGCTTCGGAATCGTGTCCGAGTGCTCGCGCAGGCGGGTGCCCAAGCCACCGCAAAAGAGGACGACTTTCATTGTTTCTCCAATTGGCCGCGAGCCGCAGTGCGCAAGTGCGCGGGCGACATCGCCACTTCTTCGATCAATCCGGCCTGCACCAGAGCGTCCGCGGCGGCTACCAGTGTCTCCGCCGCAATGCCGGACGCGGCGGCGACATCGTTGAGTCCATGGGTGCCGTCCGCCTGGTTGAGCAGCCAGAGAATGGCGAACTCGAATTCGCGCGGGCTGCTCCCTCCCGTCGAGCGGAACAAACCACGTTTGCCGAGACGCGGCTCGCAGAACGGTGCACGGTTGACGAACCGGCGATTGGAGTCGACCTGCGCCAGGATGGATGCGATCGCCTGCACCGACTGGGCCAGCGACTCGACGCGCATGAAGTCGAGGTTGTCGGCCGACGTGTGGTATTCCGGGAACTCGCCGTTCGGCGTGCGTGTCAAGCGGCCAACAGCAAGGTCGAAGCCCGGGGAGCAGAACTGTCGCTCGTCGTAGCCGTATGGCGAGTAATCGACGGTCCGATGCTCCGCTCCGAGCGCACCAACAACGGCGGCGGCAATGAGGTCGATCTCGGTGTTGCCGCGCCGGCTGCGCTTGTAGGTGAGCGGACCGGCGTCGCCGAGCAGGCCGATGACCAATCCGCCGCGCAATCGGCGCGCTGGTTCGGTATTGCGCGCGAGCCAGGTGATCGAACCGATCGTCGCCGGCGCGAAGACGATGCGATAGGAAAGCCGCGGCCGCGCACGCAGCAGTTCACTCGCCAGCAGGGTTGCCACGGCGATGCCGGAGGCGTTGTCATTGGCCAGCGACGGATGGCAGATGTGGGTGAAGACCAGGAACTCTTCTTCGCTTTCGCCGCGCACCCGGCACTCGGCGTAGGTGAGTGCACCCGGCTTCAGGTCCGAATCGATGACCACGTCATAGTCACCATCGGCAAGCGCGTCGTATTGCCGCTGCGTGAGGCAGAAACCCCAGTGTTCGCGCCAGTAGCTGGTACGGTAAGGAATCCAGTCCGGGTGTTCGGGGATGGTGTAGAGGTGCGGTCGCAACTCGGCGAGCGACATGCGCGCTCGCACCGGCGTCGAGTAGTTGAGCACATGCAGGCTGTGACGCTGGAAGTCGATGACGCGGCGGCCATTCGTGTCGGCAATGTATGCGTCACGGATGTTCCACTCGTTCGGCACTTCCCAGTCGAACACCGCGGTGCCGGTCGGCACTTCGGTGCGCTCGAGAGGAACATGGCGCCCGACCAGATCGAGCGTGGTGCGCACGCCATCGCCCGTGATGCTGCGACAGAGCGGATAGATCTCCTGCATGAAGGCGAGCGCGCGCGTTGCCAATGCCCCGGCGCTGTTGGCCTGCTGCAGGTCAGCAAGCAGATTCGATCCAGTCCGCGTCATTGTGTCCGCACTTCAGCGCCCGATGCCCGCGTAACGCGTCACGTTGTGCGGCTCGATGAAGCGGCGGCCGTCGACGAAAAGCGGTGCCGGCTGGCGGTTCGCGAGCACGGCCGGGGCGCGCTTGAATTCGTCCCAGCGGGTGACCAGCAACACGGCCTCACAATCGGCGAGCGCGGCTTCAAGGCTGTCGGCGTAGCGCGTTGCGGCTGGCAGCACCGCGCGCGCGGTTTCCGTGGCGATCGGGTCGTAACCGGTAACCCGCGCGCCGCGTGCGAGCAACTGCTGCACGATAGGAATGGCGGGTGACTCGCGCATGTCATCGGTGTCTTCCTTGAACGCAAGGCCGAGCACCGTGACGCGTAGATTTTCGAGCGACGCGAAGTTGCGCTCGAGCAGGCCGATCATGCGCGCCGGCTGGTCGAGGTTGGTCTGGATAACGGCGTCGAGCAGCGGCATTGGCTGGCCGCGCGCCGCGCCGTGCGCCGACAGCGCCTTGGTGTCCTTGGGCAGACAACTGCCGCCGTAGCCGCACCCTGCCCAGAGGAACGAGGTGATGGGCGCCTTCACGCGCTTGCCGTCTTCCAGCGCCGAGGTGAAGTAGCGCGCCGCGTGAACGCCGCGCATAACGTCGGCGACGTCGACGCCGCCGAGCGCGCTGCAAAGGTTGCCCATCTCGTTGGAGAACGAGATCAGCGTGGCCAGCACCGAGTTCGAAACGTACTTGATCATCTCCGCCGTCTTGTTGTTGGTCTCGAGCTGCGGCGTCTGTGCGAATGGCGCATACACGCGCCGTTGTAGTTCTATGCTGCGTGCGTCCATGCCGCCCAGCACGATGCGATCCGGCTGCATGAAGTCGTCGATGGCGACGCCTTCGGTGAGGAACTCCGGGTTCATTCCGACGCCGAAGCCGATCCCAGCGCTCTTGCCGGACGCTTCCTCCAGCACCGGCCGCACCACGTCGTCCGTGGTGCCAGGAACCACGGTGCTCTTCACGACCACGACGTGATAACCCTCCTTCTCGCGCAACGCGACGCCGATCTGGCGCGCGGCTGCGCGAACGAACGTGAGGTCGATGCGCTGGCCGTCGAACGGCGTGCCAACCGCGATGAAGGTGATTTCCGAGTCGAGAACCGCGCGCCGCAGATCGGTGGTCGCAACCAGGCGCTTGCCGACGTGCCTGGCGAGCAGCGCGTCGAGGCCGTTTTCGTGGATCGGCGCGACGCCGCGGTTGATGCGATCGACCTTGCTTGCATCAACGTCGACGCAGACGCAGTCGTGCCCGATCTCCGAAAAGCACGCGCCCGAGACCAGGCCGACGTAGCCGGTACCGATGACCGAGATGCGCATCAGGCTTCCTCCGCCTCACGGTTGTGGTGGTACCACATCAGCGTGCGGCGCAAGCCGTCGTCGACCAGCACGGTCGGGTTGTAGCCAAGGTGCCTGCGACCCTTTTCGATGTTCGGGCAGCGCCGGTTCGGGTTGTCGATCAGGTACACCTCTTCGGGATTGGGCTTGTGTATCAGCTTGCCCTGGTAACCGAACAACTCGCGGCCGGTGTCGATCAGCTTTTGCGCCAGTTCGGCCATCGAGATTTCCGGACGCTCGATGCCGATGTTGTAGGGCTCGCCACGGTGGCCTTTGACCAGCACCTTGTAGTAGCCGGTGATCGAATCGGCCGAGTAGCAGAAGGTGCGGGTGGGTTTGCCGTCCGAGTACATCACCAGGTCGCGGCCGGCGAAGATGTCGCGCGCAAAGTCGGGAATCACCCGCTTGTCGGTGATCTTGAGTCCGGGTCCGTAGTTGTTGAACGGTCGAGCCATCTTGGTCGGCAAGCCATACTCCTGCGCGAACACAACGCACAGTGTTTCGCCGAAGCGCTTCGACTCGTCGTAACACGCACGCGGGCCGGTGCACGAAACCAGGCCGCGATAGTCCTCGCGCGTCGGGATCGCATCGGCGCTCGGATCGCCGTAGATTTCGCTCGACGAATAAAAAAGGAACCCCTTGATCGGTTTGCCGCGATCCTGCTGCCGGACGCTCCACTCGAGCAGGTTGCGCAAGCCGTTGATGTTGGCGTCGATCGTCTTGAGTGGATATTTCCGGTAGAAGGGGGGCGATGCGATGCCGGCCGCGTGGATGATCCAATCGAAGTCAGGCATTGGCTGCGGCAGAGGTTCAATCAGGTCGCGTGCTTCGACGGCGAGATGAGGCGTTCCAGCCAGCTCGCCAAGCCAGGCGGGTTTGCCGCGGATGAAGCTGTCCCAGACGGTGACCCGGATCGGCTGGTCGGGACTGAGCGTGCGATTGAAGTGAAGCGCTGCCTTGACCAGGTAGTAACCGAGAAAACCGGCGCCACCGGTGATCAGCAGCGCGTCGCCCGCCATGCGCGTGAACTCTTCCTTCAGGTTTGAGCAGATGTAGTCGAGGTCGTGTTCGAGCAGTTCGGACAACGACGGGATCCTGGTGCTTGTCATGCAGTCTTTCTCGGAAAGTAACCAACCAATTCAGAAGGCGAGCGGCAACTTGCGGCCGTAGAACGCCTCGGCGTAACCCTCGGGCGCGTTGCATTCGATGCCGCGCAGGCGCGCGATCGCTTCGAACGTCTCGCGCGTGAACCAGGTGCGCGAGCGCTGGCTCGGAAAACATTCGAGCAGGATCTCGGACTTGCGCTGCATCTGCGCTCGCGTCAGGGGCACGAACACGTTCGGCACGCCGGTATCACCGTCGAACTTCGGAATCTCGTACTCGAAGATCAGGTGATTGCGGAACGTATTCCAGGACAGTTCATTGACCAGCCGATGGTCCTGATGCAGGTCGTACCGAAAGTGCGTGAAGACGACTTCGGGCGCGTATGTCTTCAGCGTTTCGAAGAAATCCTTGACCGCTTCGCCTTGGTGCGGCAGGTAGCTGCCGCGAAACCCCTCGACGCGAACGACCGGATCGCGCGCGCCTTCGAGCAGGCACGCGGCAGCGGCGCGCGTTTCGGCCGCGCGCTGGGTATCCGAACTCAGTGTGACCCAGACGAAGCGGGTCTGAGGCCAGCGCGCGCAAAGTTGCAGCAGCGTGCCGCCCAAGCCTATCTCGATGTCGTCGCAGTGCGCGCCCAGCAGGAGCGCGCAGCGGGGCGCGGTCGTGCGACCGATCGCCAGTTCAAGCATGCGCGTCTTGCCTCTGGTGGATTTCCGCCTGCACGATCATAGGACCCGGACTTCTGGAATCGGCACCACGAACTGGCCACCCCACTCGCGGATGTACGCGGCTTGCTGGGTGATTTCGTCGCGCAGGTTCCACGGCAGGATCAGCACGTAGTCGGGGCGCGCCGCGCGGATCATTTCCGGCGCGACGATCGGGATCCGTGTGCCGGGCGTGAACTTGCCCTGCTTGTACGGATTGGCGTCGGTTGTGAAATCGAGGAAGTCGGACCGGATGCCGCAGTAGTTGAGCAGCGTGTTGCCTTTGCCCGGAGCGCCGTAACCGACCACTTTCTTGCCGCGCTGCCTGGCATCGATCAGGAATGACAGCAACTTGCGCTTGGTGCGCTTGACCTGCTCGTCGAACCCGCGATAACGCTCGAGCGTCAGGAATCCGTCGTCGATTTCTCGCTGGCGCAGGGCGTTCACCCGTTCGGTGACGGCAAGCTCCGTGTTCTCGGCGTGGCGCCCATAGATGCGCAGCGATCCACCATGGGTCGGCAACTCGTCGACATCGAACAACGTGATTCCGTGGTGAGCGAAGATGCGCTCGACCACGGCGAACGACAGGTAACTGAAGTGCTCGTGGTAGATGGTGTCGAACTGGTTCTCGGCGATCAGGCGTTGCAGGTGCGGGAACTCCATCGTGATGACGCCGCGCGGTCCGAGCAGGATCTTCATGCCGCCGACGAAGTCGTTGATGTCAGGCACGTGGGCCAGCACGTTGTTGCCGAGCAGAAGATCGGGGCGGCCGTGTTCACCGGCGATTTCGTGCGCGGTCTTGCGGCCAAAGAAACAGACTGTCGAGGGCACGCCGCGCTCGATGGCGACCTTGGCGACGTTCGCGGCCGGCTCGATGCCGAGCACAGGCACGCCACGGGCGACAAAATGCTGCAGGAGATAACCGTCATTGCTGGCGATTTCCATCACCTTGCTGGTCGTCCCGAGTTTCAAGCGGTCGATCATTGCGTGCGCGTACCGCCGGGCGTGTTCGACCCAGCTGGTCGAATAAGAGGAGAAGTACGCGTACTCGGTGAAGATCGCATCCGGCGTGACGAACTCCTGCAGCTGCACCAGGAAACACTGGTCGCAGACATATGCGTGCAGGGGAAAGAACGGCTCCATCTCGTGTAATTGATCGGGTCGGATATGCGTCTGGCAAAGCGGCGACATGCCGAGATCAACAAACGTGGTTTTCAGCGATGCGCTGCAGAAGCGGCATGCAAAACTGGGCGCCCGGATTGCACCGGTCGCCTGTGTGCCCGTCGGCACCGACGAGATCGAATCCATAGTCATCGTTTTCCTAATGTCGAACCCGCGCCAAACGGGAAATGAACGAACTGCGAACTTGCACGTGCCCCCGGAGACACCTTGCACGGGCCGCGGTCTTGCGTCGCTATCGCGACGCACCACCTTGATTCCAGTCAGAAGATTGCGCGCGGGCAGCCCAGACGTGCCGCACGCAGTCGATCTCTGGATCGGCTCACGAGTTTCCCCGAAGATACCGCATATTGGCTATGTATTGATCGACACGATTGGTAGGGCATTTCCGACAGTGTAGCCGGAAGCTAGCGTTTGCTTACCCGTTCAGGTAGAGCCAGTCGAGAATGAAGTCAAGAAACGATTGCGCATTGGCCGCTTGGGGATGATTGACGAAGACGACCAGCACATACCGCTTCCCGCGCGAACTGCGCACATAACCAGCCTCCGAGCGCACATCGACGAGCGAGCCGCTTTTTATATGCGCCGATCCGGCCGCGGTCGATCGCGCGCGCGTGAGTCCGTCGACATTGACCAGCGGCAACGAGCCCATGAACTCGGGCATTAATGGCCCTTCAAACGCGGCAACCAGAAGACGCGCCATGCCCGCCGCGGTGACGCGCTCGATCCGGGAGAGCCCGGAACCGTTGTCGAGAACCAGTTCCGGCATCGAGATCGCGCGCCCAGCCAACCACTCCTTCACAACGCGCGCTGACCGCTCGTTGGTTGCTCCGCGCCCCGACTCGTCGGTGCCAAGTGTCAGGAACACCTGGCGTGCCATCACGTTATTGCTGAACTTGTTGATGTCGCGGATCACCTCCGCAAGTGGCGGCGAATAGTTGACCGCGATGCGCCGCGCATCCGGGGGTGTCGTTCCGTCGCGCACCTTCCCCGCCCATGTTCCGTCGACGTTCTTCCACAACGCGCGGAAAACCGCGCCGAAGTAGGTCGCATGATCGAGAACACTCACGCTCCAAGTGCGTTCACCGCACGCAAGTGGAAACGTGCCGCCAAAGACCGGCGCAAACGGACTGCTGAAGTCCGCCTGCAACTGCGCGCGCCAGTCGTTGCAAGGACCCGGGGCCCCGTTCACTAGCGAGGGCCAAGCGATTCCCGCAATCGGCGGCTATGTTGCGTTTCGGTCCCAGCGCTGGCTCTTCGATGCCGCGACGCCCGGGCTTGGCCTGGTGGCGTTCTTCGCCCGCGCCAGGGCCAAGAACGAGAAGCTCGAGCCGTCACCACTTATCGAAGACTCACCAGTATGACCGCGCCAAGCCGTCGAAGGGCTGGTCGGCGTGGGAGAAGATCGGCACCCCGGAAAAGGCCGGCGCCGACGCGCTCGCCGGCCGCGTCGTCAGTCCGCCGGCGCGCTACTTCCAGTACCGCGCGAGCTTCGCCGGCACCGGCGCCGAGCTCAAGGAGACCACCGTCTACTACCTGCCGCAGAACCAGCGGGCCCGCGTCCTCGACCTTTCGTTCAACGAGGAGACCGCCAAGCGACCGCCGCTGACCTTGCAGCCGGGCGCCACCAAGCCGCGTTCGCCGATCGCCAAGATCCGCTGGAAGGTCGAGAACCCCGACGACGACGAGCTGGTTTACAAGCTGGAGATCAAGGCCGAGGGCGACGCCGATTGGCGCGACCTGCCGACCGGGGCCGACCCGCTCACGACGCCGAGCTTCGACTGGAACACCGAGCCGCTCGCCGACGGTCTGTACCGGCTGCGGGTGACGGCATCGGACCGCCGCGCCAATCCGCGCGACCGCGCCCTCGAGG
>Ga0137409_10009244_pt1 | contig 10036 bp, 10 predicted proteins | sample CZODoug1_16funga_FD_122059 | JGI IMG/M metagenome (GOLD analysis project Ga0137409, IMG submission 122059) | Vadose zone soil fungal communities from Angelo Coast Range Reserve, California, USA - CZODoug1_16fungal (Hybrid Assembly) | ecosystem: Environmental > Terrestrial > Soil > Vadose zone...
TCAACTTGACGGGCTCCAGCGGCGACTGCGGCCATGGTGTTGGCGACGGCCATGCCGAGATCGTTGTGACAATGGGCGGAGATAGTGACGTTCTCGATTCCCTTGACGCGGCGGCGGATGGTTGCGATCAGTTCGCCGAATTCCGACGGGATGGTATAGCCGACGGTATCCGGAATATTGAGCGTAGTGGCGCCGGCTTCGATCACGGCGTCGAGTACCTGGCAGAGGAATTCGGGATCGGTGCGGGTGGCGTCTTCGGGAGAAAATTCGACGTCATCGCAAAGCGATTTCGCAAACGCTACCGCTTCGCTGGCGTGGGCAAGGCAGTCTTCGCGGCTGATGCGCAGCTTGTGTTGCAGGTGAATGTCGGAGGTGGCAAGAACGATGTGAATGCGCGGGCGGGCGGCGTGTTTCAGGGCTTCCCAGGCGCGCTCGATATCAGGGCGGCAGGCGCGGCATAGGCCTGCAATGATGGGGCGGCGGATGACGGCGGCGATGGCTTGCACGGCCGCGAAGTCGCCATCGGAGGCGATGGGGAATCCGGCTTCGATGACGTCGACGCCGAGGCGGTCGAGCTGGTGCGCGAGGCGCAGCTTCTCCTGATGGTTCATGCTGCAACCGGGCGACTGTTCTCCGTCGCGCAGGGTGGTGTCGAAAACGGTGATGCGAACCTGGTCCGTGGCCATGGGTCTTCCTTCGGGTTTCCTTACTCAATGTTACGAGGCATCGAGGCAGAAGCAAAACTTATAATTCTTCTGTGATGATTAGATTATCTTCTATGATAAGATTTTCTAATGAATTGAGAAGATTTTATAAGGAAATAAGAAAAATGGAACTTTCGCAACTGGAAGTGTTTCTGGCGGTGGCGCGCGAGCATCGGTTTTCCCGGGCGGCGGAGAAACTTCACCGCACGCAGTCGGCGGTGAGCCAGACCATCCGCAAGCTGGAAGACGAACTGGGCGAGGCGCTGTTCGACCGTTCGTCGCGAGAAGGAGTTCTCACCGACGCCGGACATGTGCTGTATGAATACGCGGAGAGGCTGCTCAACCTGCGCCATGACGCGCACGAATCGCTCACGGAATTGCGCGAACTGCAAAAGGGCAAGCTGGTGATCGCGGCCAACGAATTCACGGCGCTCTATTTGTTGCCGGTGCTGGCGGAGTTCCGGCGGCTGCATCCCATGATCAAGATCACGGTGCAACGCGCGCTGGGCAGCCGCATCCCGGACGATGTGTTGCAGCACAGGGCCGAACTGGGTGTGCTGTCGTATAGGCCGGAGGAGCTGCGGTTGCACTCCGTGGTGACTTATCTGGATGAACTGGTGCTGGTGGTGCCGCCGAGGCATCCGCTGGCCACGGCGCGGGAGGTGAGCATCCGTCAACTGGGGGCGGAGTCGTTTGTGGCGCACATTGTGTCGTCGCCTTACCGCGATAAAGTCTTGCAAACATTTCAGAAGCACAAGACGCCGCTGCATATGGGACTTGAGCTGCCGACGTTGCAGGCCATCAAACAGTTCGTAGCCATGGGAAACGGCGTGGCGTTCATGCCGGAGATCAGCGTGGAGGCAGAACTGGAGCGAGGAGAACTGGTGCGGATTCCGGTGCGGGAACTGCGAGTGCAGCGCAAGCTGCGTTTAATCTACCGCAAAGAGGCAGGGTTGTCGCATGCGGCACGAGCGTTCCTGAAGGTGGCGGAGGCCTTGGCAGCGGAGCGCGAAGGGAGTTATCGATTTCAGAGGGAGAGTTAGGCGCAACCGTAGTCCCTCGGGAGCTGAAGCCCCCGAGTCATCAAAGAACCTATCGCAACGCTGGAAGCGCTGCGCCACCCAAAAATCAACCCCTGAACTTCTTTAAGTGACGCAGCGACATGCGCGATGTGAATCAACAGTCGGCGCAGGCTTCCGCGGACTGGAAAGAGGACAGGGCATCTTCCATGCTGGAATGAATCTCAAAGACGGAATTCAGGTTCGTAAGATCCAGCAGTTCGCGCACGAGAGGGCTGGGGCTGGCACACTTCAGGTCCGCGTTGCGGGATCGTGCCCAGGTGTGCAGAAAAACCAGTTCGCCGATGCCGGCACTGTCGAGGGAACTGACGCCGCTGAGATCGAGAACCACTTTGCCGCCCTGATCGAGAATCTCACCGACCAGGCGCGAGAGGGCAGCGGCCTCATCGCGATAGACGATGCGGCCGTGGCAGTGAACGATCATGACATCACCGCGATTGCGAGTTTCCAAACTGAGTTTCAACGTCGACTCCTTATATGGTGCTGCAAGGGCAGCCAGTTGCTGTGGCTGCGGACATGTTTGCCAGTTCGTATTTGAGAATTCCATGCTAATAGATAGACGCACTGAGTTGGGTTTCGGAATCATGAAAAGCGCGTAATTTTTTGTCACGAAGGTTCTAATTCTGCACTCGCCCAATTTTTGCGGACGGGGCATCCCGGGGTTGCTTTCCACCGCATCCAACAAAGAGCCCTAACGAACTTTGCGCATTCAGGTAGAATTTGCTGCTGGCATGATTGCCGGGGAGGGTTCATCTTCGTGTTAAAAACCGCTGCCGTGGTTCTGGCATTCCTTAGCTTAACTTTGATTCCAACTACATCGAAAGCCCAACTGATCCCGAGCGGAAATGTTTATGCGGGGGTTGCCTACGCGGATTCCGTCGATGTGGTGAACCGGCTTGCGTTCCGCGGATGGGATGCGTCGGTGGAAGCCTTCCCGTTGCATCGCCTCACCTATCTTGGAATCGTACTGGATGGCAGCGGCGTGTACGCCAAGGGTGTGGCGAACACGGGAACGATTCAGCAATACAATTTGGTTGTTGGACCACGGCTCTCGATGAACTACGGAAAGTGGCGTCCATTCGTACACGTGATGGGCGGGATTCAACGAACCAAGTCGGGCGACAACACGTTCCATCCTGCCGCCTTCGACATCGGCGGTGGAGTCGATCGCAAACTTCCCTTCAAGAATTTTTCGTGGCGGTTGCAGTTCGATTACGTGCATACCCACCTGTTGAGCGAGAGCCAGAACGAGTACCGGGGCTCGACTGGGATCGTTTGGCGCTTCTGATTCAATTCACAAATCCGGCCGACCTTTGAGTGACCGATTTTTTCTCCCTGGCATCTAAACTCTTACCGCATCCTGCTTCATTCAGGTTGGAAAGGTAAAGGTTGAGATCGTTATGAGAAAAATCGGATTCATCGGCTTCACACTACTTCTCTTTCTCTATGCCGGGCTCGCGAGCGCCCAGATTCCCACCAGCGGGAACGTATTTTTTGGATATTCCTATTACAACACTGACCTCTCTTCGATTGATCGCGCCAATACCAACGGTTGGGAGTTGTCGGTAGAAGGCAAGGTCATTCCCTGGGTCGGGATCGTGGCCGATTTTGACAGTCACTACGGCTCACAGAACTTCCCAACCGCTTGTCCGCTGGGTGGTGTGTGCACATTCAACGCCAGCGTCACGGAGCACAATTTTCTGTTTGGTCCCAGAGTGTCGGCTTCGGTGGGGAAGATTCGGCCCTTCGCGGAAGCCTTGTTCGGCGGCGCTCATGTCGCTTTGGACAATGGCGGCGGGTCGGATACATCGTTTGCGACTGCGCTGGGCGGGGGAATCGATTACAAGATCATTCGTCCGGTGGCGTGGAGGTTGCAGGGAGATTACGTGCAGACACGATTCTTCGGAGCGACGCAAAATAATGTGCGGCTGTCGACGGGGATTGTGCTGCGATTCTGAAAGATTTTTCGGAAAGTGGCAACAGGATCCGGCTGGTTGGCTGGATCCTGTTTTTTGTGGCCACCAAGAAACGGTTGTGAAGATGGAGTCTGGCGAGGTGCGGGTCATGTCTGCCAGTATTTGTGGTCGCGCAGGAAGTAGTTTTCGTTCCAGTAGTTCATCGCGGTCTTCAGGAAGAGCCAGCCTACGCGCAGATGTCCCATTTTCTGGAACCGGCGGTTGGTGGTGTAGACGCCGCCGCGGACGATGCCGAAGCGCTTGCGCTCGACCTGCTGGCTGAGCAGGTAGTCCTCGGCGAAGAGAACCTGCTCGTGGAAGCCGCGGAGTTCGCGAAACTTCTTCAGGTCGAACAGCATGAACATTCCCGTGGCGAAGGGATGATGCAGACGCGACAGGTACTGGAAGAAATCGTTACCTGCGTAAAACAGTTTGTCGATCCAGTTGCCGTCTCGGCAGAGGATATTCGTGGTGACACAGTGAAGGTGCTTGCGCTGCGCCAGTTCGACGGCGCGGCGGACGACAGAGGGGTGCGCGAGTTCGATGTCAGCGTCGACAAAGAGCACGTAAGTGCTCTCGGCGTGCGCTGCGCCCAGGTTGCGGCCGACGGAGGGCATTCCGCCGCGAATCACGCTGACGTTCAGGCGGTCGCGGAAGCCGAGAACAATCTCTGGAGTGCCGTCGGTTGAGTTGGCGTCAGCGACCAACACTTTCGTACTCGACATCTTCGAGTAGTCCTGATTCATCAGCGAAGTCAGCAGACGCGGAATCAGCTTTGCCTCGTTCTTGGCTGGAATCACGATCGTCAGTTCGTTCGTGGTATTGGTGTTCATCATATTCATGGATTTGAACTCCCTGTTCGTCAACCGTGAGATACGTGAGGCGGGAGTCGACCCAGCCCCCTGAATTGTAGTAGTGAATTCCGTCTTGTTCGACATGAACGGCCTGATGGGTGTGGCCGCAGAAGATGCGGTCGGCACCGTGCTGGTGCGCATAGTGCAATGCTCCCGCGGAAACTTTCGGCGACATGCGGAGCCAGCGCGTGTTCAGCCGGTCAATGAGCCGCGCGATGGGCTTGCTTCTGAAGTCGAGCTTCTGCAACTGGAGATACAGGAAAGTGCCCAGCCGGCTGAAGCGCAGATTGTTTACCTGGAATCCGTCGAACTGGTGGCCGTGGATCGCGATGTGGCGGAGGCCGCCGTACTGCCACGCGTAGTCCTGATAAACGCGGACGCCAACCAAGTGCGACATGATGTTGGTAAGTCCATGGTCGTGATTGCCTTCAACCCACACGACTTCGATGTTGCGCTTGGGATTCGAGAGTTTGCGAATGTAACCGAGAAACTTCCAGTGGTCTTTGGTGAGGCGGGCGAAGTTCAGGTCTGCAAAAATGTCTCCTAGTAAGATCAGCCGCTGAAAGCGGTTTTCCTTCAGCACGCGCGTGGCTTCGCGGGCATGGCTGGTCTCTGCACCCAGGTGCAGGTCGGAAAGGATCAGCGTGTTGTACCCGTGCAGATCCATAATTTGGTTATAGCTGGGGAATGTTACGGGGTGATGAAATGTGCATCAAAAGTGGTGCAGTGGTAAAGCGACGGTAACGCGAGAGTAAACAAAGGGGTTAAGGGTCGGGCGAGGGCGAAATGTTTCAGCATTGTGAATACGAAAGCGCTTTCACGTAGACTGAATTCCTTTGAAAACCATTGGACGCATTCTGGCGAAGTATACGGCTTGGGTTCTGCACGTGCTGGCGCCACTGGGGATGTGGGGCGTGTTCGCAATCGCATTCGCGGACTCGGCCCTGCTGGGCATGCCCGTCGATGCTATTGTCGCGTTTTATGTGTACCAGAATCACCGACTGCTGCTGCTCTACGTGGTGATGGCTGCGCTTGGTTCCGTGATTGGCAGCATCCCCCTGTACATCATCGGATATCTGGGGGGAGAGAAAGTGCTGCGCAAGCGGATATCCGAAGAGCGCTTTCTGCGGATTCACCGCTCGTTCGAGGAGCACGAATTCTGGGCGCTGATGTTTCCCGCAATGATGCCGCCCCCGATTCCGTTCAAGATTTTCGTGCTGGGAGCCGCGGTGTTTGAGATGCGCTTCCGCGATTTTATGGCGGCGATGTTCGCGGGAAGATTTGTGCGCTTTCTCGTGCTCTCGTTGCTGGTTGTGTGGTTCGGGCCGCAGATTGTGGGGCTGATAGGAACGGTGGTGCGGCAGCATTTTGGATGGCTCCTGGGAGCTGTCGCGGGCGGACTGCTGGTGTGGCTGGTGATGCGGCGGAGTAAACGGCGCAGCGTACGTTAGCTAACAGGGCGTGGCAGCTTTCCGCGGACCCGACCAGGCGCCTCGCTGCGCTTGGCGGGACAGCCGAGGCGGCTGTCCCTACGCGAGTTTGTTACGCGGCCGCGGTGTGGTCGCCGGACTTGTGCATCCAACCTGAGAGCGCGTGCATGAATACCGGTGTGCCAAACATCGCGATCGAAAAGAATAAGTCGCTCTCGACTGTGCCCCGGAAGAATGGGAGTCCGGCGGCGTAGGACATCATCAGTCCGTTTAGGCCTCGCGGATACATCGCTGGCCATGCGGCCCATACTGCAAAATTGCTAATCAGGAAAAACGAAACTGAACTGGCGAGTGCGGCGCCGACCACTCGAACTGGTCCGGATTTCTCCCGCAGGCTCGTCCCCAGCCACAGGATTGCGGCGTACCACGCCCAGGTGACCAGATGGTCCCAGGAGAAGGTGTAGGAGTAGATGAACTTAGTGAGGATGACGTCGGTCGCTGCCAGCAGTACCAGGGGAATCCACATCTGACGCTTCGAGCCGCGGGCTCCGAAAAATAGCAGCGACGCCGCGAGCGGGGTGAAGTGCCAGGCGTGCGGCAGGACATTCAAGGGGCCTGCGAAGGGCAGGAAGCGGACGGCGATGGCTAGAAGAATGAATAGATAGGGCAGCATGAGCACCTCGGGACTGAAGTATTATTCTGGGCCGCAAAGGCCAGTACGTCAAGCGGCGACTCGCGGCTGCATCGCTCGAAGAGGCTTCGCTGCGCGAAGCGGACAGCCGAGGGCTGTCCCCACATGAGCATGCTGGTCTTTCTATTCAGTCCGGCTATTCAGTCCGGCTCTGGGACTACCGTTTGTTTCTTGCCGGGACCGAAGATGTAGGCGACGACGTGCAGGTTCTTATCCAGTTGAACGGCAGCGCCTAGCGCCCGACGCGGTCCGCTGCTGCGGTTCAGCAGGCTGGGCAACTGCACGAAGCGTAAATCCTGGAAATACACGATGTAGCCGCCTTCTGGGGGAGGGAGCACCTCGGTCTCGGTGATCGGGTATTGGGCCCAATCCAGATACACGCGTCCGAGGTAGGATTTTTTCGCGGCCAGCGTGACCGGAGTTTCTTCGGGCTTATAGCGGACTTCGAGTTTGTCCTCGGGGTCCACTTGTGGGCCGAGAGAATCAACAGGAGCGAGTGCGAAGAACCCGGAGGTCTCGACCACCCCGTACCAACGGAATGGATCGATCACGGTGGGATAGGCGGAGGCGCGTAGCGGCTCCGCCCCTTCGTAGGTGCGTGAGGCGAGAGCGCTGACCGCGCGGCGATGCCCGAAGTCTCGCACGCCCCACATCAGGACCACGCCCACCAGCGCAAGGGTGGCGGCGAGCCGGCCTCGAGGTCCACGGGTGCGGGCGCCTATCTCGCGGTCGATCAACGAGAAGAACGAGGGGACGATCAAGCCGAGAAGTAGCAAGCCGAACATGACGGGCTCGAAGATGAAAACAATATCCCAGGAATACCAGCGCTCAGAGAACGGCCAGAACGGTCGGACGCCGTAGTTGTTGGTGAAGTCGAGCAGGATGTGGCTGACGCCAGCGAGGCAGGCGTAGAGGAAGAGCAGTCCCCAGCGCGGCGGGAGGTTTGGATCTTTCAACGTGCGTCCGCGCAGGCGCCAGACCAGATAGACGAAGCCAACCACGACGGCGGCGTCGATTGGAAGACCGAGGAAAGAGTGGGTGAAGCCGCGATGATGGGCGAAGCCGAAGGCGGGGCCGCCGAAGCGGCTGAGCACGTCGAGATCGGGAGCTTCCGCCGCTAGCGTGAGCGTGAGCGTGGCCAGCGCCGTTTTGCGGTTGAGTCCGGCGCGGCCCAGGCATGCCCCGGTCAGGAAATGGGTAAAGGGTTCCAAGGGGTCTGAAGATTCTATTTGGATATCCTGGCAATTGCTACTGACTCAGAAAGCTTGGCGAATTTATTTCCGAGGCGCAAGCAAGGTCAGCGCGTCTGGCACCACGGTGATTTCTGCTGGCAGCGTTCCTACCAGCTCACCATCGGTCTCGACATAGATCTTGTTCTCTGGGAAGGCCGAATCATGCAGATACTGGCACGACAAGCGGCCGCTGTAGGCAAGCTCAATGCCCGGGACTTTCCAGTTTTGGCGCAACAACCCTCGAGTCACGTAAAGCAGGTAAGACAAGCGGCTGGAAGTACGGCAGAAGACAATGCGCACATCGTTGCGATCGAGAGACGCTCCGGGAGCGAGCTCCTGAAGTACTCCGCCAAAGTTTTGGATGCGTACGGCCATCAACTCCGTCACGTCTGCTTGTTGTCTTTGCTCCGATCCGGGTTCTGCAAATTCAACCCGAAAGCGCGTCATAGGATAGCTGAACCAAAGATGCCAGGCTTTCGCATAATAGGCGGCCATCCCCATCCGCTGCTTAGTCCCGGTGTGGAGCTTGTAGAAAAGATGTGCATCCACGCCCGCGCCGGCTGCAACCACAAAAAAGCGAGAGCCGGGATTGCCCCGAAGATCGCGGAATTGAATTCGGCCGAGCGCCACGCGGCGGGGCTCTCCGTGCAAGGCGGCTCGGGCGGCTTCTTTGAGCTTCATCGGCAGCCGCAGGTCGTGAGCCAGCGCGTTGGCCGTGCCCATGGGCAAAATCGCGAGAGCGACGGGCGTACTCGCCAGCGATTGGACAACGGTGTGGACAGTGCCGTCTCCTCCGCATGCAAATACCGTGTCACACCCGGACTGCACCGCCTGCCGCGCCTGACGTTCGGCCTCGGCAGGAGAATCCGTAAGCACGAGTTCCGCTTGCACATTTGCGCCGCGAAGCAGCGTTACAACGGATTCCACCTCCGCTTGGCGCCGTGATTGCCTGCCTCCTGTGCCTCCGGAGTTCGGGTTGTAAAGCAAAACCGCTTTGAGCATGGCCGGTTCGAAGGTGGATTGTACCTGAGTCCCAGTTGCCAGGACCGCCGACTGCTTGGCAAGCGGCCCCGGTTTGGAATAAGCTTTGGCGGCTCGGGAATGGGCGCGTCTGCCTGTGACGGTTCTTTGACCGCCCGTCTGCAATTTGAATTCAGGGAGGATAATCCAGGTGAAAACTCTGGCGTGCTTTTTCTGTGTGATACTTCTGTGCTTGGTTGCCGCAGCCCAGGACCATGCCTCGCATGCTCAGGCGCATGCGGTCACTCTGGTGACCGGACTCGGAGACCTTCATCACCCGGTTTCCACGAAGAATGCTGAAGCGCAGAAGTTCTTCGATCAAGGCCTGCGGTTCATCTATGCGTTCAACCACGACGAGGCGGCACGCTCGTTTCAGCATGCCGGGGAACTTGATCCCAAGCTGGCCATGGCATTCTGGGGCGTGGCCGAGGCTGTGGGGCCGAACTATAACGATCCGGCCGATCCCGACCGCTACAAGCGCGCGCACGATGCGGTGCAGAAGGCTGTCGATCTGTCGGAGAAGGCTTCGCCGAGCGATCAGGCCTACATCCAAGCGCTGGCCAAAAGGTTTCCGGCCGACCCCAACTCCGATTTGAAGCGGTCGGCCGAAGACTATCGCGACGCGATGCGGCAAGTGGTCAGCGAGTTTCCTGACGATCTCGACGCTGCCACGCTGTTCGCTGAGGCTGGCATGAATTTGCACCCTTGGGGATTGTGGCATGTCGATGGCACGCCCGAGGTAGGTACGGATGAAATTGTGTCTACGCTGGAGTCGGTGATGAAGCGCGATCCTAATCACTTGGGGGCGATTCACTATTACATCCATGCCGTGGAGGCTTCAGCTTCTCCCGAGCGCGCCTTGGCTGGAGCGAACAAGCTGGCTTCATTGGCGCCCGGCGCTGGGCACATCGTTCACATGCCCGCGCATGTTTATATTCGCACCGGTGATTATGACGCTGCCGTCAGGACCAATGAGAGAGCCGCCGAAGTCGACCGGGCCTACATCAAGGCTACGGGAGCACAGGGCATTTACCCGATGATGTATTACAGCCACAACCTGCATTTCATCGC
>Ga0137409_10009245_pt1 | contig 10035 bp, 8 predicted proteins | sample CZODoug1_16funga_FD_122059 | JGI IMG/M metagenome (GOLD analysis project Ga0137409, IMG submission 122059) | Vadose zone soil fungal communities from Angelo Coast Range Reserve, California, USA - CZODoug1_16fungal (Hybrid Assembly) | ecosystem: Environmental > Terrestrial > Soil > Vadose zone...
CACGGTGAACGGGCTGCTGCTGGACGCCGAGCCCGCCGGGGCGGTCACGCCGATCGAGCCCGTGGTGGCGCCGTTCGGGACCGTCACCACGAGCTGCGTCGGACTGGCCGAGGACACCGTGGCCGCCGTGCCGTTGAAAGTTACGGTGTTCTCGCTCGCCGTCGGGCTGAACCCGGTCCCGGAAATCGTCACCGCCGTGCCGACAGGACCGCTGGCCGGGTTGAAGTCGATGACGGAGACCAGGGCCGAGCTCTGGCGGGAGATGCTCGTGAGATTGCCGACAGCGTCGTAGTGATAGACGGCGGTATCGCTGGCCGGGTCGACGACGCCGATGAGCCGGCCGAGCCGGTCGTAGATGTAGGTGATGTCCGCGTGCGCGACGGCAGGGAGTGCGAACAGAAGTACGAGAGTCGCGAGGACGTTCACAATACGCGCGCGCGATCGCCCGTTGAGTCCTATGCCGAAGCGGCGCACGGTCGCTTGCATCAACAAGCCCTCACAATGCGGAGGAACGTACGATGACATGGCCGAGTCGACCCGCACGGTGCCGCAGCCGGTGCCGAAGGTCAATGCACGTTTACTGGAACTTTATGTACTTTTGCCGGCCCGCTGTCGCATTCCCATAGTCCGGAGAGCCCATCCGTTTGCTAAGATGCGGATCGCCATCATGGGGAGGCGCGTGCGCTCTACGATTCTGGTCGTCGACGACGAGCCGGGCATCCGGGAAGCCCTTCATCTCGTGCTAGATGACGAGTACGAGGTGATCGACGCGGTCGACGGTGTCGATGCACTCGCCGCCCTCGCCTCGAGAAAGATCGACCTCATGCTGCTCGACCTCGTCATGGTTCACGGCGACGGCTTCGAAGTGCTCGAGCACCAGAGCAAAGAGCTCGAGAGGCCACCCATTATCGTTCTCTCCGGACTCAACAACGCCTCGACGGCCGCGACGGCGATGCGATTGGGTGCGGTGGACTACGTGACAAAGCCCTTTGACGAGGAAGCGCTACGAGAACTTGTTCGGAACGCGCTCACCTCCCCCTCGGGATCGCCCGCCCAGACCGGCCGGCCCGGCATTCACAGACCGGCCGTTGTCTTGATCGGTCTCGATCTCGGCCTGTACGCCAGCTTGACGGTATTGCTCGGACAGCAATGCCGCGTGGTTCGCGCAGCGACCGTCAGCGATGCGCTCACCCTCTCAGACGGGCCTTCGACCACGCTGGTGATCGATGTCCGCTCGCTGGGCCAAGCCACTACGATGCTTCCTCAGCTCCGTGAGCGCTTCCAGAATGCCCGGCTCGTCGCGATCGGCGCCGGCGACGACTTGTCGGTTCCGTGGATGGTTCTTCCCGCGCCGGCGAGAGTGACCCATCTCCTCGGCGCGATTCTCGGCCTTCTAGCGGCAGGGCGCTCTTTCGGCGGCGGGTACACGCCGCGAGTGGCCCTCATGCTCGACCACCTGGGGACCCACTATGCCGAAGCCTCCGTGCGGCGCCTTGCCAGCGTCGTCGGGGGCTCGCCCGACCACCTCGCCACGTGCTTCCGAGAAGAGACGAGCTACCACCTCAAGACTTACATGACCGGGCTTCGCATCGAGGCGGCGAAGTGGCTTCTCCTCGAAGCCGGTGAGAAGATCGAGGCGATCGCAGTACACGTCGGCCTCCACGACGCCTCACACCTCTCGAGGCTCTTCGTGCGCTACGCCGGAACTCGCCCAGGAGCCTATCGAAGGAGTGTCGCTCCCGCGTCCTGACGTCTGTTTGGTGCGCCTGGCAGGAGTCGAACCTGCGACCCTCGGATTAGAAGTTCTCCGTACAGCTGACCCGCGACGCCTGACTTTTCACCTACTTCGATCGGAGACAGCCCACTCCCCCGAGTGCGTCAAAGTGCGGGGGATTGCGCGCCGTCGCGTCTCGTTGGTGACAGTCTCAGTGACAGCGGAACAACTGCCACTCAGTGGCGACGCGGCAGAGTCGAAGGCGGCCCTCTGGCGGCGCGCGCCGCAGAACTCGGTCAAGAGCGACGGGGAGCTCGGCGTTGGATGGGCAGCTCGGCTGGCTAGCACCCCGCCGTGCACTTCCCGCTGCCGTCGAACTGCATGGTCTTCCCGCTCAGCGGGACATGAACCAGAGGACCCTTGATCAAGTCAATGAACTGCCGGGTCTTCGTGTGCGGATTCACCTTCCCGTTAGTGGTGGCCGCCTCGTTCACGTGTGACGGGATCACCGCGGCCGGCTGGATGAGCTCGTTGACGGCAAAGGCGGTCTCCTCCGACTGCATCGCGAAGGCCCCCATGTTCACCACGGCCAGGTTCACCCGGTAGAAGCCGTTGATGATCGTCTTCATGTCGCCCATGACGGCCGTATCTCCCGACAGGTAGGCCTTGAGGCCGTTCGTGAAGGTCAGGACGTACCCGTTCGCGTGGCCGACGTACGCCGCGAGGTTGTCGGGCGCGAGATTGGTCCTGGCCCCGTCGGCAAGCAGGATCCGTGGCACGTTGTTGCTGTGGTCCGCCTGGACCAGCGCGATCTGGACGCCTCGGTCGTGCCCGAAATCCCTCACCGTTCGCTTGCCGCCGAGCTGGACGTTGCCGACGCACGGCGACGAACGGGGGACAGTCACCTCCCGTCCTAGGCCCGTCGCCGGACAGTCCGGCGTCTCGGCGCCCCGGATGTTCTGGATCTTCCGGGCGAGGAACGCCCCCATGTCGTTGCTCACGATGACCCCGGAGTTCTTGGCGGCCGCGATCTCCGCGGTGTTGGAATTAGGCGCGGCGGATACGGTCGCAGGCTGATCGCAGGCGCCGGCGTCGGGACCCGCGGCCTTGGTATCTCCGATGTGATCGCCGTGCGCGTGTGTCAGCAACACGACGTGGACCTCGCCGAGCCGCGGATCGGTCCCCCCAGCCACGGTGCGACCGGCGTCGTACAGGATCCTGACGCCGGTCGGGTCCTCGAAGAGCAAGGCGCGATCGTTGAAGCACAGCTCGCCCGCGTGCGATCCGAGCGGCGTGATCTTCACCGACTGGGCGAACGCCGAGGAGACCGACAGCGCCACTGTCAGCACCGTCGCGAATGCCGCTGCTCCAGCCCGCATCCTGGCTCCTCTCCGACCGACGCGAATCCTTTCGACGCGCGCGACGATGTGCTGGAAGCGGAGCAGTGTCAAGCAGGATTCTGGTGCCGCGAACGTGAGCGCATCGTCATACCTATGCGCGCCGAGCCTTGACACGGTTCCGCTCGCGCACGATACTCCGGCCACTTCCAACTGATCTCCACGGAGCGAGAACGAAGGAGGAGCGCGATGCCGGATCGACGGCTCAGTCGACGAAGCCTCCTGGCCGGTGCCGTCGGCGCCTCCGCGGCGCTCGCGCTGCCCGGGATGGCCACGCCGCAGATCAAGAAGGGCGCCAGCCTGAGGCTGTGGATCCTCAAGACCTACGTCGAGCCCACCAACAAGGCCGTTGAGGCCGCCGCGCAGCGCTGGGCGCAGAAGCACGGCGCCCAGGTGACGGTGGAGTACTTCACGTTCGAGGACATGCAGACGAAGTACGTGGCGGCCATCGAGAACAAGAACACGCCCGACGTCGGCCAGCTCGAGACGGGCGCGCCCGCGCGCTTCGCCGGGATGGGCCAGCTGCTCGACCTCACAGGTTTCGCGCGTCAGGTCGAGGGCGAGATCGGCAAAGCCCCAGCCAACGTGGCCCCGGTCACCGTCATCGGCGGCAAGACGTACGCGATCCCGTGGTATATCATGCCGGCCTTCTGGTACGTGTGGCGCGACGAGTTCGAGAAGAAGAAGGTGAAGCTGCCGGCGACGTTCGAGGAAGCCAAGGCGGCGGCGGCGGCGCTGAACCGGCCGAACGACAACTTCTACGGCTTGGGCCAGAGCTGGAACCGGACTGCCGACGGCTACGGTGTCATGCAGAGCCTCATGTACTCCTACGGCGTCGGCTGGGCCAACAAGGACGGCAAGTACCAGTCGATCAAGAATGCCAAGATGCAGCAGGTCATGAAGTGGGCCACCGACATCTACAAGGAGGGCATCCAGCCCGCCGACACGCTGACGTGGACGGGCTCGCAGAACAACGAGGCCTTCATCGCCAAGAAGATCGCCCAGACGTCCAACGGTCCCAGCATCACGTTCGCGCTGGAGAACGCGCTCGCCAAGGCGACCGACGCCAAGGACAAGAAGATGCGCGAAGAGGCGTTGGCCAACCACGTGGCGCTGCCGCATCCGGGCGGCCCCGACGGCCGTCGTTGCTGGGGGCTCGCGCTGAGCTTCGGCATCTTCAAGACCGCCAAGGATCCGGAGGCGGCCATGAGCCTCGTCGCCCACCTCCTCTCGCCCGAGGAGACCGTGAAGGTGATGAACGACTCGCACGGGCAGTTCTCACCGGTGCTCGACAAGGCGCGCGCCGCCACCCGCGACTACTTCAACAAAAACGACAACTACCGGAACTTCGGGCGCGCCGCGGAGTGGTTCGTCGCCACCGGCTGGCCGGGACCTGTCACGGCGGCGGCAGCGGAGGTGCAGGCCAGCAACGTGCTGACCGACGCACCGGCCAAGGTCATCATCGACAAATGGTCGATCGACCAGGCCATCGACTGGGCCGACAAGAAGATCAAGGAGATCTACGACACGCTGGGACGATAGTCGGGCGGCCAGGCAGCGACACGACACCCGCACCGCGGCACTCCTGCTGCTGCCGCTCCTCGTGCTCGTCGTTGGTCTGATCGTCTACCCGATCTACCGCGCCGTCTGGTTGTCGTTCACCGACAAGCTCGTCGGCTACCCCGAGCGCTTCGTCGGCCTGCGCAACTACATCTATCTCGCCAACGACGACGCCTTCCACGCCGTCGTCCGCAACAGCTTCGTCTTCACGGTGTCGTCGGTGGCTCTCAAGATCCTGACCGGGCTCGGCATGGCCCTGGTCCTGCACGCGACGTGGCGCTGGCGCAACTTCTTCCGGGGGCTAATGCTGCTCCCGTGGATCACGTCGACCGTCATCGTCGCCCTCACCTGGCGCTGGATGTTCGACTCCTTCCCGGGCCGCGGCTTCTTCAACAGCGTGCTGCTCGATGCCGGTCTCCTGAGCCGTCCCCTGGCCTTCATGGCCACGCCGGAGGGCGCTATGCTGGCCGTCGTTATCGCTAATTGGTGGCGTGGCTTTCCGTTCTTCGGCGTGTCGTATCTGGCCGGGATGCAATCGATCCCGGGGGAACTGTACGAGGCGGCCTCGGTCGACGGAGCCGGCTCGTGGCGGCGCTTCTGGCACATCACGCTTCCCGGGCTCAAGCACGTCATTATCGTCACCACCTTGCTCACGTTCATCTTCACGATCAACGACTTCAACATCATCTACGTCATGACCCGCGGCGGCCCCGGCACTGCCACCCAGGTATTCGCGACGTACTCGTACGAGGTCGCCTTCAACCAGCTCCGCTGGGGACGCGGCGTGACGATCTCGATCTTCGCCGTGCCGCTCCTCGTGGCCGGCATCGCGCTGGTCAGCCGCTACCTGCTCCGCGAGCGGACGGCATGAAGCCGTGGAAGGTCGCCACCGTGCTGGGGCTGGCCGCCTTTGTCCTGATCGTCCTCGTACCCTTCTGGTGGATCGCGACAATGTCGTTCAAGACGTACGAGCAGATCCAGTTTGCGCAGTCGATCTACGTCCCGCGCCCTTTCACGTGGGAGAACTACACGAGCCTCTGGTTCGAGACGCGGTTTCCGCTCTGGTTCCGCAACAGCGTGGTCACGGCAGTCGTCGTCACCATCATCACGACCATGATCGCGTGCCTCAGCGGCTACGCGGTGGCGCGGCTACGTTTTCCGGGGCGTGAGGTGGTCGCCACGCTCATCCTGGTGCTCTATCTGATCCCGCCGGCGCTGCTGTTCATTCCGCTCTACCGCGTGCTCGCGGAGCTGGGCGCGACCAACTCGCTGATCGCGCTGTTTCTTGCGTACCCGACGTTCACGGTCCCGTTCTGTACGTGGCTCCTGATCGGCTTCTTCAAGGCGCTGCCTGCGGAGCTGGAGGAGGCGGCGCTGGTGGACGGCGCCACCCGCCCGCAGGCGCTCGTGCGCGTGCTGCTTCCGCTGGCGGCGCCGGGCATCGTCGCATCCGCCATCTTCGCCTTCACCCTGTCGTGGAACGAGTTTCTCTATGCACTGATCTTCATCACGGACGAGACGGCGATCACGGTGCCGGTCGGCCTGAATCTGTTGATCTACGGCGACGTCTTCCACTGGGGCCAGCTCATGGCCGCCTCGGTCATCACTACCGTGCCCGTGGTCGCGTTGTACATGTTCATCCACCGCTGGATGGTCGAGGGGCTCGCGGCAGGCTCGGTGAAAGGCTAGCGCGACCGCGCCGCCCGGCAAGTCACGCGTGCTACTCGCGAAGTAGTCGTCGTTGGTGGTGCGCCCGGCAGGAGTCGAACCTGCGACCCTCGGATTAGAAGTTCTCGCACCAGGACCATAGGTTGTCGTTGTCTCTTGCGGAGTTAACGACGTACGACGGAGTCGACCTGAATGCGCGGTGTCGCGGGAGGTTGCACGCGGATGCGGCCGGTGAGTGACATCTTCGGTGACAGTCGGACCGGACCGTTCGGGTGGCGCGCTCGGATGTGCCGGGGCCCGTCCTATGCGACGTCCTCTAAGAGGGCCTTCACCTGCCGGCAGCCGCGGTGTCGAAGCCTGCGGTGAACCAACCATAAGATGTTTTCCAGCGATCAGATCGGCTCATCGCGCCGCCCCTCGGATGAGACGACTATCGTGACGCTGGCGGTGCCGTTGTCGGCTCGATCCCTAGCCCCCCGAGCCACTCACGCGCCGCCCCATGCAGCCACTCGTCCCGGAACGCGAACCAGCGCTCGCGCTCGGCGGGAAAATCGAGCAGGACGTTCTTGAACCGGCGAAAGGCGCCGCGACCGTCGAGAGCGACCTCCAGCCGGTCGCGAAGCCGCACATCGCGCACCATCCCGGTGAACTCTGCCATCCACCGATACTCGACCTTCGAGCCCAACGGCTCGACGTGGATCAGGCGTCCTGCGTACAGCCCGGCGTCGATCTCGCCATCCGAAGGCCCGTCGTCGTCATCGTCCAGGCGGTCCATGGATACCATCCGGACCTCGCCGCTCTCCAGGTCCAGATAGCAGGTCCACTCGCCGTGATTTGAGGTCAGCGCCATCTCGAGGTCATCCCAATTCACCGGGACTCGTTTCGTCGACCCGGCGGGTCGAGGTTCGGCTTGACTCAGCCGCATCAGAATCCTCTCTCGCTCGACCGCTTGGAACTCGTGCCCGTAGAAGCGCAAGAACAGAGCCCGGCGCACCGCGGCCGGCGACGCGTACGGGTCCTGAGCCAGTACCGAAGCGCGGACCAGGCTCCGCGCGGTCGCGCCCATCGAGCAGCCCATCTTCAGGCGCTCCTCGGGCGAGCGCCCGAGGAGCATCGCCCGGTACCTCTGCATCACCTCGGGCGGCGTGTCAGTCACCCAGCGCCTCCCGATAGAGCGCGTCGAGCCCGAGGCGCCTGGACCAACGCTCCAGATAGTGCTTGTCGAGGTCGGGCACCGACCTCAGGAGGTTACGCACGTCGGCGAGCTGGACTTCCGAGCGCGTCTCTCGCATCCAGTCGAGCTTCGAGATGATCAAGTCTTCGGGCGCGACCAGGGCGACCTCGTGGCCTTCGATCGGGCCGCGTCGCTGACGCGCGAACTCCGTCCGACGGTACTCGCTGTCCTTGCGGACGATGCAGTCCACCTTCACCACGTGGGTCAGGTGGATCAGGTTGAATGAGCCCCGGCTGGCGATTGCGGCGCGCACCGCGGCCCGGTCGAGATAGAAGTCGCCCTCGAACAGAGCGCAGAACCGGTCGGCGTCCCCGGCCGACAGCTCCACGACGAGGTCGATGTCGCGCGTCATGCGTGGCACCGCGTAGTAGTTGGCTGCGAACGATCCGGTCACCATGTACGCGATCCCGGCGGCCTCGAGCCGTCCAGCGACGATCGTGAGAACCTCCAGCTCTTCGGTCACGCTTGGCCCCCGCCCTCCCCGGCGATCTCTGAGGGAAGGTCACCGCTGGCGCCGTCCTCAGCCGGACCGCTCGAGCCCCAGTTGGCCCCACATCCAGCCGAAGTCGTAGGCTGGCCGGCCCTCCAGGCGCTCGCGGGCCGAGAGATTCTCCATGTCCTTGAGGAGCGCGATGACCTTGGGGCGGGCGGACTTGAGGTTAGCGGCCTCGCGCGGCGTGCGGCCGTCGAGGGCGGGCAGCGGTTCATCGAGCCAAGCCCGGTAGTGGCGCTCATAGAAGGCCTGCACGATCTCGGCGGCGGCTTCTGGCGGCACGTCGTCCTCGGGACGCGCCCGGCGCGCGGGACGTTCGAGTGCCCGCTGAACGCTCTCTGAGCTGGTGGCCCGGTACGCGACCGCGGGGCCGGCCGCCGCTTCGAGCAGCGCGCGCCCGCGCTCGGCGCGCTGCCGCGACACGGTCTCCAGCACGAGGCGCCTCTTCTGGAGCACGAACGTGCCGAAGCCGCGACGGAAGCCGGCCTCGTCGGCTTTTTCGGCGAGCCAGGCGTAGCTGCCGTCGTCCTCGTGCTCCAGCTCGGGGTGATTCGCGAGCGCCGCCTCCAGGGCCGCGCGGTCGTGCACGTCGAAGACAGCCCGGCACAGCACAACCTCATCGCGCTCGGCGGTCACCAAGGTCGGCGGGGGCCGCCGGGCAGCCAGCTCGAGCCACAGGTCGTGGAACGCCATGCCGATGCTCTTGAAGAACGTGGCCTCGTCGGCGCGGGGCAGCTTCCCGCCCAGCGAACGGCTCAGCCGCCGCAGGAAGCGGAGGATCAGCTCCTTCCCGCGCGGCGGGTAAAGGTACGGCGAGCCGTCGAGGACCGGGTAGCCCTCGGGGCCGAGGATGACCCGCGCGGCGAGGATGTCCCACTGGACGAGCTGGCGGGTGGCCAGGCGCTCGCGCACTCGCACGCGCTTGTTCGCCCACAGGTCCAGGAGGTCGAGTCCCTCGTCGCGCCGCACGGCCTGGACCTCGTAGGGTCGGAGGTGTGAGAGGCGCATGCGCTCGAGGTAGCGGCGCTCACCCGACCGGAGGCCGCCGCCCGCACGCGCGAGGAACCGCTCGACGATGGTCCCGCCGCCGTGGAGGGGGCTGTCGAAGACGAGCCACTCGTGGAAGCCGACGCGGCTCTGCTCGAAGTCCATCGCCTCGCGCGCCTCCGCCGGCGTCATCCCCTCGAGGCGCTTGCCCCAGAACGTGACCTCCGCGGCGGCGCGGTCTCCATCGAGCTCGGCGCGCCGGGCGAACCGCATCAGGCTCGCCAGGGCGCTATCCCGCTCCCCCGTCGTCCACGCGCCCGGCGCGGGCGCATCCTTGGCGAGGCAGCACCGCTTGTATTTCTTGCCGCTACCGCATGGACACGGGTCGTTCCGGCCGATGTCGCTCATGCGCCGCGTCCGGCGTGGTCCGGCTGGATGCGGTAGCACCCAAGGGCGAAGGCCGTGCTTCCGACGTGCTTGCCTTGCGGCATCGCGTGAGGCGATTCTGTGGGCGAGGCGCCACGCTGTCAATGTCGACGAACGACCTGCGATGACCCTGGACGACGGCGGGCTGACCGCGGTCCTCGCTCCGCCTGAGGACCATTGACAGGGCGCGGCAGAACGCCGCCGATTCGTTGGTGCGCCTGGCAGGAGTCGAACCTGCGACCCTCGGATTAGAAGTCGCAGAATCCTGCGCGCGAACCGCGCAGAATCTTAGCGTTCCAAAGCGACGACTTTGCCGTTTCCGAGGGTGACTTTGCTACCCATCGCTTCCCTCGACAGCGTCGGCCCGGGCAGCGCGCCGTGTCGGGTAGTGACAAACCGCGCGAGCGAATCTAGAGGAATGGACGTAGATCCACCCTCTCCTCGATGCATTCGACGAAACCCGTCAAGGTGACCACGGCGGTCGGGCTCGCGGCATCGACACCTAGTTTCCCTCTCACCTTGGCAACCTTTTGGCGATCGATCAGCCGAAGAGCGT
>Ga0137409_10009246_pt1 | contig 10035 bp, 8 predicted proteins | sample CZODoug1_16funga_FD_122059 | JGI IMG/M metagenome (GOLD analysis project Ga0137409, IMG submission 122059) | Vadose zone soil fungal communities from Angelo Coast Range Reserve, California, USA - CZODoug1_16fungal (Hybrid Assembly) | ecosystem: Environmental > Terrestrial > Soil > Vadose zone...
CCGTAAAACTCTTTGTCAGACGCATAGAACGTCCATCAGGCACAGCTGCGGTGGAGGAGTATCGCGTGAAAGTGTCCGGAGCCTACGCCAAGCTCATCATCTTCTTGATTCCAGCGGTGTTGCTGATCGCCTATTTGGGCGCTGGATTGGCGGCGCGGCATGCTGGGCTCGAGCTACCGCTTTGGCTCAGGATATGCTGGTCGGTCTATATCCTCACCATACTGCATGTCGCAACCATGGGACTTCTCGGCACTCTTTGGCTGAAGCTTCCTATTGATCGTATGTCGTTCGGAACCGGCAAGCGATGGCTCCAGATAAACATTGCCACCATTCCGATTTCCTTCGGAATCTTCTTTTTCAACGGGGGAGCGACGTTCGCCAAAGATGAGCGGCAGCTCTTCAGCTGGCGCCGCAGCTTACTTGAGCTTTCAGGCTGTGCGGTGCTTCTGGCTTTAGCCGCCGCCATCATGAAGGGAGACGCACCTCTCAACGTATTTGCGTTCTGGCAACAACTTGTCGAGGGCGCCTTGTCGCCCGTCAGTCACGCGCAGCTTCTTCTCATGGAGCTCGGGCGTTACCTTGCCGGCCTCGATGAGCTCTCGATCCTGGCCGTGGTGTCTTATGGCCTGGCCGGTATCAACCTTCTGCCGTTGCCGCCGCTGAACGGTGGAAATGCCCTCATGTACTTTGTGAGTTCAACACTTCACCCACTGACTCCTCGCGCTCAAGAGTGGCTGTTTCGGGTGGGATTCTCCACTTTCGTCGCCGGGTGCGGCTCGTGGCTCGTGGCCCTGCTTGCTCTCGCATACAACGAGTCCACTCGCGGATGAATGGCGTCCAGATCCTCCTTTGATTGTCTCTCAGGCGCCAGCTTGCCCTGAGAACCGGCGTCAAGGACAAGCGTCGCTGCCGACCTTTCCTCGGACACAACGATGCCAGTTTGGTGGGCTCGCGGAGAAGGAAAAATCCGCCCGAGACATCCGTCTCCGCGTATACTCTCTGCATCCTTCTCCGCGTATACTCTCTGCATCGCGTTGGCGACCCGCGGTGCCGGTCACCAACCTGACCGCAGGGGGCGAACGGTAACCCGGAACTGCTCAAGAGGAGTCGTCCATGGCGGACACAGAGCTTCAAATTGCCGCCCGGCAGGCGTCGGATCAGAAACAGGCTGTTCTCAGGCAACAAGCGGTGGTGCTTGGCCTCAAAAAAGAAGGTGGTCCAAAATTGGACAGGGCAACAGAGCTGCTGGAGTCCATGCAGGAGGAATTGCACATTAGGGAAGCGCGTTTAGAGCGATTGGCTTTGAACGCATGAAGAAATTGTGAGCTGCAAGAATTGTGAGCTGCAAGAATTGTAAGCCGCCTGAATTGTGAGAGGCCTGGACGGCGCCTGGACCAGGCGATGGCAATCAGAAGCGCCGCACCGTTTGGTCTCAGATCACTCACCGCTGGCTCGCAGCGCTCAACACGCCTGCCGCACGGCAGCCCCATAAGCGAGGGCCGGCGACAGGGCTATCTCTTCCCTGAGCTTGTTCTGACGGCCGGCTTGCGCACGGGAACCACGGTGCTCGCCGCGGCGGCATCTCTGGCCAAACGTTGCTCACGTAGCCGAGCGGTCTTTACGCGGGTCGCGTCTTCCTGCTCGATATATTCTTTCCAGGCAGCAGCGCCCTGTCGCGCTTGTTCTTCCTTCCGGAAGTGCTTGTTGGCGTTGCGTACTGCTGCGCTTTCTTGTTCAGCCATGTCGGGCTCTCCTTATGCCCCCCAAGTTCCGCCTCCCAGTTCTGCCCCAAAGCGAAAGAGCCTCGCGTTCTGACGGTCCAGAAGCGAGGCCGTTAGCTTTGCCAGGCACATCGGTAGTCAAAGGGTCATGACTTGGGCGTAGGTCCTAGGCAGCGACGAGATTTTGGGCCGAGGACTTGCCAGTTTTGCGGTCGGCTATGACCTCATACGAGATCTTCTGCCCCTCGTTGAGGCCGTGCATTCCGGCCCGTTCGACGGCGCTGATATGAACGAAGACGTCCTTGCCTCCATCATCCGGCTGGATAAAGCCGAAGCCTTTTTGGCTGTTAAACCACTTCACAGTTCCTGTGGCCATGTGCGTTGTCTGCTTTTCGACGGGAATACGAGAGTGGCGGCGCGAGAGCACCGCCGGTTGGATATCGGGTTTTGGAGAATGTCGTCAGCAAGGCCGCTTTCGCGCCCGAGGCCAATTCGTTCGGCCGAAACTCGATGGATACATATAGCGCTTTTGAGCGATTTAGCAAGGTGGCGCTGGACGATAACAAGTATCGCGGAACTTCATTGCCAATCCGCCTCAGAAGGACCAACCTCCCAAATTGGAGCAAGTGCCAAAGCACTTTGGGTCCGAAGCACTTGAGTCCAGAGCACTTTAAGCGACGAGCACTTTGCTTGACAGTGCGAGCAAGGAGAAACTATGCCGTTAACGCGCAGCAAGGACCAAATTTTGATAACAATGAACGGTGTCAGGTTTCTGATGGCAGATGGCGCCACGGAAGTGCCCTGCAGGGCTGCGCGGGAGTTGCTCGAGGATCGGTTCGGAAGCAATGGCGACCAGGCTGAAGATGAAAAGGCATTCCGTGAGCATCGGGCAGCCATCGAACAAGCGGCCAGCGACAAATACGATGCGGGCCAGGTCGAACCTCATGTCGACCCGAAAATCGTCGTGACCGCCTGGGATATGGCCTCTCCTCTCAGTCGCAAAATGTAGATTGCCGTGCTAAGGCTGCCGAAGTCACATCCAGGACGGTGCTCCTTCCGATGAATCAACGACGTCGAGGGCCTACACTCAGCAAGGCCGAACTCAGGGCCCAGGCAGAGCAGGCGGTGGCCGCAACCAGCAAGCCGATCCAGAAACTTCCCACGAAGGTCGTGCGACAATGTGGTCGCTGCGGTGAGCCATCGGCAGTCATGGTCGAGCCTGGCCAGCCGGTGCCCGCCTTCAAGTGCAAACGGTGTGACCGATCGGCTTGACAAGGGCAGTCCACCCCTTCCTGGCGGCCGCGTCGCTTCGCATTTTGTGCGAACCCCTAAATCAGCCCGCATCGAAACGCGCTCCCGACCCAAGCCGATAGAGCACGTGCCTTCGGAGCGGATGACCTTCCGGAAACGAAGGATAGTCGAAATCGTCAGCGGAATTGCGACGCATCCCAAGCCGTTCCATGACCGCGCGCGAGCGGTGGTTCCCCGCAGACGTGAAGGACACGACCTCCGGGAGCGCGAGCGTCCCGAAGGCGTAGCCAAGCGCCAATCGGGCCGCCTCCGTTGCATAGCCGTGACCCCAATGCTCAAACGCCAGACGCCACCCGACTTCCACACATGGCGTGAAGTGAGCGTTGAATGCTGGGACAGATAATCCGGTGAAGCCGATGAAGGGCGCCACGCCCGGAACCTCGATCGCCCATAACCCAAAGCTGTGCTTAGCGAAATGCCGCTGGATGTGATCGACCATGGCGTCGCTCTCAGCCCGGCTGAGGCGGCTCCGGAAGAACTCCATGACGCGCGCATCGGCATTCATGGCGGCGAACGCGTTTCGATCCTCATCACGCCATAGACGCAGACAGACGCGGCCGCCGGACAATGTCACACCCGCGCTCATGGCCCGCTCCCCATTGGCCCGCTCCCCATTGGCCCGCTCCCCATGACGACCGTGACGGCCGCCCCAGACATGAATTTTTTCTAAATTGCTTCAACCATATGAGTTTGTGAGCCAATTTCTGGTTTCCTTTCAACATCGCGCGGCTCGTGCAATCTCTCATTGCACAGATCGACTTCGTAATACTCAGTTTAGAAAATAAGAATAGCTTTCGATCGGGCCCATCAGAGTAAAACCGAAGATGTCAGGACTGAGTAGTTCGTTCAGCAGGCCAGCAATGGCCAGGGCGATCTTTCACCTGTTTGCAGTCATGTTTGCAGGCGTGGGGGCGCTGCTCGGCACCGCCATCGTGCCTTGCTATTCCGACGCTATCGTGGGCGCCGTCCGCACAGTCCACCTTCCGATCAGGGGGAGTGTGTCCGACGCCGAAATACGCACGTCCTACAAGCGGCCTACGACAATTCCATTCCCGGCCGACAACCCCTATACGGTCCAAAAGAATATTCTTGGGAAGAAGCTCTATTTCGACTCGCGCCTTTCGCACGGCAAGCTGTTGTCATGCGCGTCGTGCCATAGCCCCGGTTACGCTTGGTCCGATGGACAGCCGACAAGTGTTGGCCACTTGATGAAGCGGCTCGGGCGCCGATCGCCGACGATTCTCAATCTCGCCTATGGCCAGATCTACATGTGGGACGGCCGCGCCGAGTCGCTTGAGGAGCAGGCGCTGGGGCCACTGCAAGAGGCCGTGGAAATGGCCATGCCGCTCGATGAGCTGCTCACACAGATCAAGGCCATCGACGAATATCATCAATTGTTTGAGGCCGCATTTCCTGGCGAAGGCATTTCCTCCAAGAACGTCGCGAAAGCCATCGCCACGTTTGAACGCACCGTGATCTCTGGACGGGCGCCATTCGATTCTTGGATCGAAGGCGATGAGAACGCTGTTTCCGACTCCGCCAAACGCGGTTTCAAGCTATTCAATGCCAAGGCTCAATGTGTTGGCTGCCACAGCGGCTGGAAATTTACTGATGACAGTTTTCACGACATCGGCCTAGCAAGCGCGGATATTGGCCGCGGCAAATTCCTACCTAACGTCGTCAAGTCCCAATATGCGTTCAAGACACCCGGCCTGCGAGAAATCACCCGGCGCGCCCCCTACATGCACGATGGCTCAATTCCTAATCTGGAAAACGTCATCGACCACTATGACAAGGGCGGCATCCAACGGAACTCCCGCTCTGAACTGATCAGGCCGCTCGATCTAACAGGCAGCGAAAAAGCTGATCTTCTCGCATTCCTGAAAACTCTGACAAGCGACATGGAGCCCACCACCTTCCCCGTGTTTCCCCGCTAGTGCCCCGTTTCCGAAGTTCGTGATACACATCTGCACACTCTGACACGAACTTCGGAAACAAAGGGGCACTAGAAACTCTATGATTCTAGTGCCGCTTTTCGATTTGAAGTTCCTAACAGAGTTTGCTGCAGATGGTGTAGGAACTTCAAATCGGCGGCACTAGAGCGAACCGGAGCGATTTCAAATGACAGGTTTCAACATCGCAGTCACCTCCGCCTTTCTCGCTGGCGTCGCCGTCGCCGGCGCCGCCGACCATACGATCCGGCAGAAGGGAAAGGTCTTTTCCGAGAGCGAAATCACCGTCAAGAGAGGGGACGAGCTCTTGTTCCTCAATGATGACAATATCGCACACAACGTGCTGTCCATCACCGCGGGCAACCGCTTCGATCTCGGTCTGCTGAACCCGGGGGAGCTGCGCCCCGTCAAATTCGATTCCGTGGGTGACGTCAAGGTCATCTGCGCGATTCACCCCACCATGAAAATGACTGTCAAGGTCTCACAGTAGCAGCGCGCCCGTGCAGAAACCGCTGTCAATCCGGTTCAATTTGCCGCTTTCGGCCTCGTCTGCCTGATAGCGACCGGCGCCATTCTTTACAGCGTTACGCGGGTCGGCAGCCTCAGCGCCATGCTGCAAGAGCTCTACGACGGTCCGCTGATGTCTATCAGCCATGCCCGCTCCGCGCAGGATAATTTCAGCAAGACAATGTATGCGGTCGAGCACGCGATCAGGCTACACGGGCAGCTCAGTGCAGACGAGCTGAGTGCCATCGAAACATCCATGAACCATTTCGTGAGCGACATGAATGTCGTTCGCGAGCGCATGGGCACCAGCGCCAACGCAAACGACCTGATCAATTCCGTCGTCGCCGGCAGCGAAAACTGGTTCAAGGCGGCGCTGGCTTACATCAAGCCCTCCACGACTGGCGCCACGCAATTGACCTCGCCGCTGGCGCTGGTCGATCAAGGACGCGAGATCGCATCGTTGCTCGAACGCCTCGTGGAGGCCGCAGCCGCCTACGGATTCAATTTCCGTTTCGAAGCGGCGCGCTCGGCATCGTCCTTGTTTGATATTCTGCTCAAAGTCGCTGGCGTGATCCTGGTTTTCGGCATGGCGTTCGCCATCCTCACGTCTTCCTCGGCGGAAGCCGAATCGATGAGATCGGAGCAATCACGCGCGTTAGCGGAGTTGGAGCTCAAGCGACAACGCGACCTGGCGGACCAGCAACAACATTTCATCGCCTCGCTGCGCGAGAAATCCGAGTCGCTTGAGCGATCCATATTCGAACGAACCGAGATGGAAAAACGATTGGTGCAATCGCAGAAGCTGGAAGCCGTCGGCCAGCTCACGGGCGGAATCGCACATGACTTCAACAATCTGCTGCTGGTCGTTATCGGAAATCTCGACTTGCTCAAGGATACCACGCCGGCGGGCTCGCCGGAACTCGAGCTCATCGAGTCCTCGCTCACCGCCGCGCTGACCGGATCCGAATTGTCGAACAGCTTGCTCGCGTTCAGCCGCCAGCACGCTTTCAAACTCGAGACCGTCGATCTCAAGACCGTCGTGACCGACCAGGTGCATCTGCTCAAGCGCGCGATGGGCCGAAAAGTCATGCTGGAGGAGATATCGTCAGACAATGTCTACCCGATCATGGCCGACGCCGCCCAGCTGCGCTGCGCCCTGACCAATCTTGTCGTCAACGCTCGCGACGCCATGCCGGACGGCGGCGCGATCGCGGTTCAAATCTTCAACACCACGCTGACAAGGACCGATATCACGGTCGCAGATGGACTTGAGCCAGGGGACTATGCGGTGATGGAGATCGGCGACACCGGCACCGGCATATCACCTGAGAACCTGCAACGAATCTTCGATCCGTTCTTCACGACCAAGGAGGTTGGCAGGGGAACCGGTCTTGGCCTCAGCATGGTCTATGGTTTCGTCAAGGAGATGAAAGGCAAGATCAAGGTCACCAGCGAGATCGGCAAGGGAACGACCTTCAGCATATTCTTTCCACGCTCCAGAGCTCTCATGGCGGTCGAGGCACCGACACTGGTGCCTGCGCAAAGGCCCGTGCCCGGCGATCAGCAGAAAACAATTCTGGTGGTCGACGACGACGACATGGTGCGCAGGTCCGTGATCGCGCAGATAAAGTCGCTGGGCTATTGCACCATCGAGGCAAGCAATCCGGACATCGCGCTGGAGATGATTGAGCGCGATGAGCCGATCGACCTCCTGTTCTCCGACATCGTGATGCCAGGCTCGATTGACGGCATCGAGCTGGCCCGGCGGACACGGCAGCGCAGGCCGACACTCAAGATCCTGCTCACGTCGGGATATCCAGATCTCAAGACATCGCGCGCCGAGGAGGCTCATACTCAATGGGAGGTTCTCAAGAAGCCCTACCGCCGCAGTGATCTACAAGCCGCTTTGCGAGAGATTCTCATGGGGCCGGTGTCACAATTGGCGCAGAGCGCATTGCATTAGACTTTGATCCGACTAAAGCGGGTTCCGATTAATTTGATGCGCTTCGCGGTCCCTCTCGGCCCTCATGGTGAGGAGCCGCGATCTTAGGCCTACCCAGATTCCGCAGCCCTCGTGCGCGGCGTCTCGAACCATGGGGGCCGCCCATCCTTCGAGACGGACGCCACGCGACGATTGAGTATCCCGAAAGCGCATGGGCCTGCGTCCTCCTCAGGATGAGGCGGATAAACTGCCAGCGTCTGTCTAATGGCGGCCACCAAACTGCAAGAATAGCAGCAGCAAGACTACCAGCATCAGAATCAGACTGAGCGTTTTCCAGAACAGCAACGGATTGCGCTCGATCAGCGGCGCCGACGCCGCGCCCAGCAGCGTCTTGTTGGGATGGCGCAGATCAAAGACGAGCTCGGACAACTCGTCATAGCGCTGGTGCGGATCCGGGTGGACGGCTTTCTTCAGCACCGCCTCGATCCAGGCCGGGATTTCGCGATTGTCGTCGAGCGCGGAGGCGTATCTCAGCTTGCGCTGCTCCGATCGGGTTCTGGCCTTTGCGATCTGCGCCCCATAGGGCAGCCGGCCAGTAAGCATCTGATAGGTGATGACGCCGAGCGAGAAGATGTCGGAGCGTGACGAGCCGCTCTCGCCGAGAAAATATTCGGGCGCGGTGTATTGTGCGGTGCCCAGGATATCGTCGTGATCGATGGACGGCGAAGCTTCGACCACGCCCCTCACCTTGGTCGATCCGAAATCGATGATCTTCAGCGTCCCGGTCTTGTCAATCATGATGTTCTCGGGCCTGATGTCCTGATGCAGCATTTCCAGCCGGTGGAAGGCCTGCAGCCCTTTGGCGATCTGCTCCACGATGCCACGGATGGTCTCGAGATCAGGCTTCGGGTGGTCGATCATCCACTGGGTCAAGGTCTGCCCGTCGATGAACTCCATCACGACGTAGAGATAGCTTCGCCGCCGTGACTGCAGGCGCGGCTTGAGGACATGGGCGCTGTCGATGCGGCGGGCAACCCATTCTTCCATCATGAAGCGTCTGAGATAGGCAGGATCGTCGCGCAGCTCGATTGACGGGATCTTGATGATCACCAGCGTGTCGTTCGCGGAATCAACCGCCAGATAGATGTGACTGCGGCTGCTGCCGTGCACCTCCCGGATGATCTTGTAGCCATCAATCACCATCCTGGCTTCAAACAGCGGCGGCAGCGGCAGCTCGGAGGCTTGACCGAACAGCTCGCCCGCCTGCCCGTCCGGCAATTCATCGATCCGCACGATCTGCACGGTGAGATTGTCGGCGCTGCCGTGACGAAAAGCCTCCTCGACGATCATTCGGGCGGCCGCATCCAAGTCGCCCGCACTGCTCGCGATGGAGTTCACCACAAAGCGCGGCCCGACATGGGCGTAGACGCCGTCGGTCGCCAGCACAAACAAATCCCCCTTCTCGATCTCCAGCATGCGGTAGTCGATCTCGATCTGCGGATTGATGCCAAGCGCACGGCTCAGATAGCTCTGCTCCGATGACAGGACGACGCGATGGTCATCGGTCAGCTGCTCGAGCGCATGGCCGGTCACGCGATAGATGCGGGAATCGCCGACATGAAAGATGTGCGCAGCCTTTGCTTTGACGACCATGGCGCTGAGCGTGCAGACATAGCCCCGGTCCTTGTCGTAGGCGTAGCGGCTCCGCCGTGTCTGTGCATGCAGCCAGGAGTTCGTCGCCGCGATCACGCGTTGTGCCGAGGTTTTGAGCGACCAGGCCTCCGACGTGCAGTAATAGTCGGTGAGAAATCCCTTGACCGCTGACTCGCTCGCAACCTGGCTGACCTGGCTGGAGCTGATCCCGTCCGCGAGCACGATCGCGATGCCCTTGAGGCTCAGGAGCGGCTCTTTCGGGATCAGGACTCCGTGAAAATCCTGGTTGATCTCCTTGCGGCCTTTGTCCGAGTGCTGCCCGATCGAAATTTTCAATTCGCGTGGCATCGATCCTGCCAGGAATCCCCAAACAGCACGATCAGTCAAGAACGCGCTTCGGGCCAGTCTTCACGTGTGTGGCATAGAGCGTCAGGCCGGTGAACGCGAGCCCGCCGACCAGATTGCCGACCACGGTCGGAATCTCGTTCCAGATGAAATAGTCCATGATCGAGAACTTTCCGCCCAGCATCAATCCCGACGGGAACAGGAACATGTTGACGATGGAATGCTCGAAGGTCATCCCGAAGAACAGCATGATCGGCATCCACATCGCGATCACCTTCCCGCTTACCGACGTGGAAATCATGGCGCCGACGACGCCGGTCGAGACCATCCAATTGCACAGCATGCCGCGAATGAACAGCGTCAGCATGCCGGCCGCGCCATGGGCTGCGTAGCCAACCGTACGGCTCTCGCCGATCGTGCCGAGCACCTGGCCCACTTTATCGGGCGGACTCGAGAAGCCGAAGGTCGAGATCACCGCCATCATCACGGCCACCGTAAAGGCGCCCGCAAAGTTGCCGATGAAGACCAGTCCCCAGTTGCGCAGGATGCCGCCGATCGTCACGCCCGGCCGTTTGTCGAGCCAGGCAAGCGGCGTGAGCACGAA
>Ga0137409_10009247_pt1 | contig 10035 bp, 10 predicted proteins | sample CZODoug1_16funga_FD_122059 | JGI IMG/M metagenome (GOLD analysis project Ga0137409, IMG submission 122059) | Vadose zone soil fungal communities from Angelo Coast Range Reserve, California, USA - CZODoug1_16fungal (Hybrid Assembly) | ecosystem: Environmental > Terrestrial > Soil > Vadose zone...
GGGGCGGCGAGATTCGAACTCGCGACCACCTGCACCCCATGCAGGTACGCTACCAGGCTGCGCTACGCCCCGAAGTGGCAAAGTATATCAGCGCACCGAACCGGACGCCTTCTCAGCCAGCAGCTCGATGACGCTCTTCAGCTCCTGCTTCAGCACAGCAAGATTGACCGCGCGCCCGTCGAGAGCGCGCGAAGAAGAAGCAGTGGACGACATGGTGCGCGCAGGCGCGGCGCTCAGGCTTTCGTCGAGGCGGTTACGCGCGCCGCTGATGGTGAATCCTTGCTCGTAGAGCAGCTCCCGGATGCGGCGGATCAGCAGCACTTCATGATGCTGGTAGTAGCGGCGATTGCCGCGGCGTTTGACCGGCCGCAACTGGGTGAATTCCTGCTCCCAGTAGCGCAACACGTGCGGCTTGACCCCGCACAGCTCGCTCACTTCTCCAATGGTGAAGTAGCGCTTTGCCGGAATCGGAGGCAGGCTATCCTTGGTCGCCTTGCTTTCCATGCGTCTGCTCGACCAAGGCCTTGAGCTTCTGGCTGGCGTGGAAGGTGACCACGCGCCGCGCGGTAATCGGGATCTCCTCGCCGGTCTTGGGGTTGCGCCCCGGACGCTGTGGCTTGTCGCGGAGCTGGAAGTTACCGAACCCCGACAGCTTGACGCTCTCACCGCTTTCGAGGGCGAGCCGAATCTCTTCGAAGAACGTTTCGACCATGTCCTTCGCCTCGCGCTTGTTGAGGCCGACCTTCTCGAAAAGCATGTCCGCCAGCTCGGCTTTCGTCAGCGTCATTTATGCTCCCTTGGAGGGTGAAAATCACCCTCCACTTCATTACTTAAGTACGTAATTTAGCACCGAATTTCGCGGCGAGAAGCTCTGTCAGTTGCGCCATTGCGGCGTCCGCTTCCGCATCGGTCAACGTCCTTGCAGTATCTTGCATAACTACCCGAAACGCAAGGCTTTTTTTACCCCTTTCTACACCCTTACCCCGATAAAAGTCAAACACGCGTATTTCCTGGGCCAAACTCGGCCGGTTTCGCTCCATTTCCTCGAGAATCTTGCCAACGGGCAGGCCCTCGTCGAACTCCATCGAAAGGTCCCGGAGCACCGGCGGGAATTTCGATACCCCGCGGTAGCTTGGCAGGTCGACGCGGGTCAAGGCTCCAAGGTCGAGCTCAAACAGGGCTGCCGGCAGCGGCAGCCCGTATTTCTGCTGCCAGCGCGGATGTAGCTCCCCCACCCAGCCGATGGTCGCCCCATCGAGCAACACCCGGGCGGAGCGGCCCGGGTGCAAGGCGGGGTGAGTGGCCGCTTCGTATCCCGCCACGCGAGGGGCAAGCAGCGCCTCGACGTCCGCCTTGACGTCGTAGAAGTCGACATTGCGCTTCTCGGCACCCCATTGCTCCTCGAACGCCGGTCCGTAGGCGATCGCGCCAATCCGCGAGGGCTGGCGTACCCCGGCCACCTCCAGGTCGCCCTCCTTTGCCGCAGGATCGCGCAAATACACGCGCCCCACCTCGAACGCACGGATGCGCGGAAGCTTGCGACCGAGGTTATAGACGACGTTCGCCACGAGGCTTCCCATCAGAGTCGTGCGCATCACCGCCAGATGGCTGGCGATGGGATTGAGGACCTTGATCGGATTCCCTTCGCCGGCGAAGTCAGCCTCCCACTTCGGGTCGACGAAGCCGAAGTTGATGGCCTCCTGGTAGTCGGCGTCGGCGAGCCGCTGCCTCAGCGCGTGCGGCGAGCGGTACGCCTCCGGCAGCGCTCGCATGACTGCGGGCGCGCGGGGCGGCTGCGCCGGGATGCGGTCGAAGCCGTGGACGCGCGCGATCTCCTCGACCAAGTCTTCCTCGATCTCGATGTCGAAGCGGAATGAAGGCGGGGTGATCACGAAGGCCTCGCCCTGCCCACTGTCGCGCACGTGCGCCAGGCCCAGCCGGGTAAAAATGTCGGCCATCTCGGCCGCGGGCACCGGCACGCCGATGATCTTGTGCGCGCGCGCCACCCGCATGCGCACCGGACGGCGCTCAGGCAGCTTCGCGACAGTGTCGACCGTGGGACCCGGCTCGCCGCCGCAAATGTCCAGTATGAGCCGGGTCGCGCGCTCGATGCCGGCGACGTTGTTGTCGAAGTCCACGCCGCGCTCGAAACGGTGCGAGGCGTCGCTCGCGAAATTGTAGCGGCGCGCACGCCCGGCGACGGCCTCCGGATAGAAGAACGCCGACTCGAGGAAGATGTTCCGCGTCGCGGAATCGGCCTTGGTCGAGTCGCCGCCCATGATTCCGCCCAGCCCGATGGGACCCGAGCGGTCGGTGATGCAGAGCACGCTCTCATCGACGTCCACCGCCATTTCGTTGAGCAACTTCACGCGCTCGCCCTTGCGGCCGAAACGCACGTCGATGCCCCCGGCGAGCTTGTCGAGGTCGTAGACGTGCAATGGTCGCCCGAGCTCGAGCATCACGTAGTTGGTGACGTCCACGAGGGCGGCGATCGACCGCTGGCCGGCGCGCTCCAGGCGCTCCTTCATCCACGCGGGAGTGGGAGCGGCGGCGTTGACGTTGCGAATCACCCGGCCCGCAAATCGGCCGCAGCCGCGCGGATCGCTGATCTTCACCGGGAATTTCGCGTCGATCGCCGGCGCCACGGGTCGGATGTCGGGCGGCTGGAGCTTCGCCCGCGTCAGGGCCGACACTTCGCGCGCCACACCGAGGACCGACAGGCAATCGGCGCGGTTGGGCGTGAGCTTGAGCGTGAATATTCGGTCGTCGAGCGCGAGCACGTCGCGCACGTCGCGGCCGAGCGGTGCATTGGCAGGCAGCGCGAGCAACCCGCTGTGGTCGTCCGACAGGCCCAGCTCGCGCGCCGAGCACAGCATGCCGCGGCTTTCGACGCCGCGCATGGATGTTGCCTTGATAGTCATGGGTTCGCCGAGCGACGGCCCAGGGAGCCTGGCGCCCACGAGCGCAACGGGCGCCTTCATGCCGGCAGCCACGTTGGGCGCTCCGCACACAATAGAGAGCGGTTCGCCCGATCCGACATCCACGCTGCACACCGTCAGCCGATCGGCGTTGGGATGCTTTTGCACCGACACCACCCGCCCCACCACAACGCCGGAGAAAGGCGGCGCTACCGGACTGCAGGTCTCAACCTCGACGCCGGACATGGTGAGCAGGCGCGCCAGCTCGTCCGACCCGAGGGGTGGATCGACAAAGCTGCGCAGCCAGCGTTCAGAAAACTGCATCGCTCAGGCGAACTGCTTCAAGAAGCGCAGATCGTTCTCGAAAAACAGCCGCAGGTCGTCCACGCCATAGCGCAGCATGGTGAGGCGCTCGAGCCCCGAGCCGAAGGCAAAGCCGATAAAGCGCTCCGGATCGAAGCCGTAATTGCGCACCACGTTCGGATGCACCTGCCCGGCGCCAGAAATCTCCAGCCATTTGCCCCGATTCGGGCCCGAGCCGAACATCATGTCGATCTCGGCGGAGGGCTCGGTGAAGGGGAAAAAGGATGGGCGAAAGCGCACCTGAAGGTCGTCGGTCTCGAAGAATCGGCGCAGGAAATCGATGTAGACGCCTTTCAGATCGGCGAAGCTGACGTCTTCGTCGATCCAAAGACCCTCGACCTGGTGGAACATGGGCGAGTGCGTGGCGTCCGAGTCCACGCGGTAGACGCGGCCGGGCGCAATCACCCTGATCGGCGGCTGGTGCGTGCGCGCGTAGCGCACCTGGATCGGGCTGGTGTGCGTGCGCAGCAATAGCCCGCCCTCGACGTAGAACGTGTCGTGCATGGACCGCGCCGGATGGTTTTCCGGCTGGTTGAGGGCGGTGAAGTTGTACCAATCGGTCTCGATCTCGGGCCCGTCGGCAACGTCGAATCCGATCGAGCCGAAAATCCCCTCGATGCGCTGCCAGGTGCGGATCACGGGATGGATGCCGCCCGTGCCCCTGCCGCGCCCGGGCAGCGTGACGTCGAACGCTTCCTCGGCAAGTCGGGCATCGAGCCGTACGACATCCAGCGCTTCCCGCCGCGAGGTGAGCGCCGCCTCGATGCGGTCCTTGGCGGAGTTGATGCGCGCGCCTGCTTCGCGCTTCTCGTCCGGCGCGAGCCGCTTTAGGCCCTTCATCGCCTCGGGAATCGCCCCCGACTTACCGAGATAGAGCGCCTTGACCCTCTCGAGCTCCGCCGCGTCATTGACGCTGCCGAACCGCGCGATCGCTTCGGAAACGAGTTGGTCGAAGTCGGTCATGAGCCCGTTGCCCCTGCGGAGGGGTGCACGCCTTTGCGCCTCCCCTCCCGCCACGGGAGGGGAATCAAGCAGGTGCTACGCGGCGAGCTTGGCCTTGGCCTGGCCCGCGAGCTGCGCGAAAGCGGTCTTGTCTGCTACCGCCAGATCGGCGAGGACTTTGCGATCGATTTCGATCGATGCCTTCTTCAGGCCGTGCATGAACGCCGAGTAGGTCATGCCGTGCTCGCGCACCGCCGCGTTGATGCGCGCGATCCACAGGCCGCGGAACTGGCGCTTGCGTTGCTTTCGGTCACGATAGGCATACTGCCCCGCTTTCATCACCGCTTCTTTGGCAATGTTGAAGACATTGCCGCGGCGGCCGCGGAAGCCCTTGGCTTGGCGAATGACTTTCTTGTGCTTGGCGCGCGCGGTTACGCCGCGTTTGACTCGTGGCATGGCTGTTCCCCTTTATGCGTAGGGAAGCATCGCGCGGACGCGTTGCTTGTCCGTGGAATGCACACCGGCCGTGCCGCGCAAATGGCGCTTGTTCTTCGTGGTCTTCTTCGTGAGGATGTGGCGCTTGAACGCCTGCGAGCGCTTGATCGTGCCGCCGGAGCGCATCTTGAAGCGCTTTGCGGCGCTGCGTTTGGTTTTCATCTTGGGCATTGCATTGACTCCTGTTTTGGCATGGCGACGGGTGGCTCCTGCGGAGCACTTTGCAAACCTCGGCACCACTTCTTCTGAGCCGCTCACCTTACGCGGAAGCGACCGGCTTGGGTTCCTTCGGTTCCTTCTTCGCTTCCTTCTTGACCGGTTTCTTCACTTCCTTCTTGCCCTTCTTCGGCGCCAGCACCATGATCAGCTGGCGCCCTTCCATCTTGGGAAATTGCTCCACCACGGCGTACGGATCCAGATCCTGCTTGACCCGCTCGATCAGGCGCACGCCGAATTCCTGGTGGGCCATTTCGCGGCCCCGGTAGCGCAGCGTCACCTTCGCCTTGTCGCCTTCCTCGAGGAACTTGATCAGGTTGCGCAGCTTGATCTTGTAGTCGCCCTCGTCGGTCCCGGGGCGGAATTTCACTTCTTTTACGTGGATCTGCTTCTGCTTGAGCTTGGCCTCGTGAGCCTTCTTCGCCTCTCGGTATTTGAACTTCCCGTAATCCATCAGCTTGCAAACCGGCGGCTTGGCAAGCGGTGCGATTTCCACCAGATCGACCTCGGCCTCTTCGGCCATCTTCAGTGCCTGAGCGATCGGCACGATGCCGACCTGCTCGCCGTTGGCTCCGATCAGACGCACCTCGGGGGCGTTGATCTCGATGTTGATACGCTGCGTTCTTTCCGTGGCGATGTTCGATCCTCCATGTCCGTTAAAAATTAAGCCGTACCGCCCGGCCCAGCCTCCGATTCGAGGCGCGCGATGAACTCGGTCAGTTCCATCTGCCCGAGGTCCTCGCCGGCACGGGTGCGCACGGCCACCTTTTCGACTGCCTTTTCCTTTTCTCCGACAACCAGCTGGTAAGGCAATTTCTGTAAGCTATGTTCCCGAATTTTATAGCTAATTTTCTCATTCCTCAAGTCGGACAGAACCCGGTAGCCCGCGCTTTTCAGCCGCGCCGCAACGGCTTGGGCGTAGTCGCCCTGCCCCTCGGAGATATTGAGCACGACCGCCTGGACGGGAGCGAGCCACAGCGGCATCGCCCCGGCATAGTGCTCAAGCAGTATGCCCACGAAACGCTCCATGGAGCCCAGGACGGCTCGATGCAGCATGACCGGCGTCCGGCGCGCATTGTCCTCGGCCACGTACTCGGCTCCGAGCAGCCCGGGCATGGAAAAGTCGACCTGCATGGTGCCGCATTGCCAGGAGCGCCCGATCGAATCCCTGAGGTGATACTCGATCTTGGGACCGTAGAAGGCCCCCTCGCCGGGCAGCATCTCGAACGCGATGCCAGCCTTTTCGAGGGCGGACTTCAGGGCCTTCTCGGCCTTGTCCCAGACCTCGTCCGAGCCCACGCGTTTGGCCGGACGCGTCGCAAGCTTGTAGAGGATGTCGGCAAAACCGAAATCGGCGTAGACGCGCTTCAGCAGAGCGGTAAATGCCGTGACCTCGGGTTCGATCTGGCTTTCAGTGCAGAAGATGTGGCCGTCGTCCTGCGTAAAGGCGCGCACGCGCATGATCCCATGGAGCGCCCCCGACGGCTCGTTGCGGGTGCATACGCCGAACTCGCCGTAGCGCAGCGGCAGCTCGCGGTAGCTGCGCAGTCCCCTGTTGTAGATCTGGATGTGCCCGGGGCAGTTCATCGGCTTGATCGCGTAGTCGCGCTTCTCCGATTCCGTCGTGAACATGTTCTCCTTGTAGTTCTGCCAGTGCCCGGACTTCTCCCAGAGGCTCCGGTCAAGCACCTGGGGGCAACGCACCTCGAGATAGCCGTTGTCGCGGTAGACGCGGCGCATGTATTGCTCCACCTGCTGCCAGATCGCCCAGCCGTTCGGGTGCCAGAACACCATACCTGGAGACTCTTCCTGCAGGTGGAACAGGTCGAGCTGAGTTCCGAGCTTGCGGTGATCGCGCTTTTCCGCCTCCTCGAGCATTCGCAGATAGGCGTCCTGCTCCTCTTTCTTGGCCCAGGCCGTGCCGTAAATTCGCTGCAACATCTCGTTTTTCGAGTTGCCGCGCCAGTAGGCGCCGGCCACCTTCATCAGCTTGAACACCTTCAGCTTGCCGGTCGAGGGAACGTGCGGGCCCCGGCACAGGTCGACGAAATCCCCTTCGCGGTACAGCGAGACTTCCTCGCCCGCGGGGATGGCGGAGATGATCTCGGCCTTGTAGTGCTCGCCGATCGATTTGAAGAACTCGACCGCCTTGTCGCGCGGCCACACCTCGCGGGTCAAGGGCAGGTCCTTCGCGGCCAGCTCCGACATGCGCTTCTCGATGGCGGCGAGATCTTCCGGCGTAAACGGACGCTTGAACGAGAAATCGTAATAGAAACCGTCGTCAATAACCGGACCAATCGTGACCTGCGCTTGCGGGAAGAGCTCTTTCACGGCGTAGGCGAGCAGGTGCGCGGTCGAGTGCCGGAGGAGCTCAAGGCCTTCCCTATCTCGCTCCGTGATGATCGACAGCTCGGCGTCATGCTCGATCCGATGGGAAACGTCCACCAGCCTGCCATTTACCTTGCCCGCAAGCGCCGCGCGCGCCAGTCCAGGGCCGATCGATTTCGCGACATCGGCGACCGTGACTGGTCCGGAAAAACTCTTCACGGAACCGTCTGGAAGGCGAATGTCAGGCATGCGTGAATCCCGAAAACAAACCGCGCGTTGAACGTCGCTTGGCGTACGTTCCAACGCGCGGAGTAAAGACGGCGGCTACGCCGCCGTCTTTTACAGCAATTGGTAGGCGCGATTGGACTCGAACCAACGACCCCCACCATGTCAAGGTGATGCTCTAGCCAGCTGAGCTACGCGCCTGGAGAGCGCTGAATTCTATCGGAAACGCTGGCGGCGTACAAACCGCTCGAGGCGCTCCCTGGAGGGATCAACCGGTCCAGCGCTTCGAGCGCGAGTCGTACGTGTACGGCCGATACTTGAAAACCACGTGCGTGCAGGAAAGCATGTACTCGCCCGTGGACAAGACATACCCCATCGGCGCGCCGCCGGGACACTTGGCCACCGCGAGAGCGTACTTGGGCACGAGCTTGTCGAGCGCGTCGGGGTAGGAGCCTTGATCGCGTTTGAAAGCGGAAAGGGCGGACGCCATCTGCACGCCGCGAGTCTCGACCATCACCATGTCCTTCTCGCCGCCGCTGTAGAGGTCTATCGCGACGTACGCGGCGCCGAGAGCAACCGCGATCAAGATGAGCAAGATGACCTGGCTCATCCCCCTTTGAAAATTTGCCCCACCCATCTTCTGCCCTCCCGGGCTGACCTGACATGAATGTCAAATACTACCGCAAGCCGAGCATCTCCGCCGCGTGCTTGCGGGTCGTCGCGGTGATCGCAACGCCGCCCAGCATGCGCGCGATTTCCTCGATTCGGGACTTCTGGTCGAGCACCGCGACGCGACTGCGAGCACTGCCGCTCTCTGTGCCCTTGGCGACCGACCATTGCTCACGGGCCTGAGCGGCCACTTGCGGAAGGTGTGTGACGCACAATACCTGGCGCTCCTCGCCCAGGGTCCTCAACTTCCTGCCGACGACTTCGGCTACCGCGCCACCGATACCGGCGTCGACTTCATCGAAGATCAGAGTGGAAACTGCCGCCGCTTTGCTGGTGATCACCTGAATGGCAAGGCTGATGCGCGACAGCTCGCCTCCCGAGGCCACTTTGGCGAGGGCGCGCGGCTCGGTACCCGGATTGGTCGAGACCAGGAACTCCACCTGTTCATTCCCGGCGGCGCTCCCGTCGGGGAGAAGCGAGCGCAACTCGACCTCGAAGCGACCGCCGGACATCGCGAGCTCCTTCATTGCGGCGTTGACCTCGCGGCTCAACTTTGCGGCGGCCTTGCTGCGCTCGGCAGACAACCTCGAGGCAAGTCCGTCGTAGCTCGAGCGCGCCGATTGTTCCTGCTTGGCGAGAGCTTCGAGATCCGAAGTCATCTCCAGGTCTTTCAGCCGCTGCTTCAGCGAAACGAGAAGCTCGGGTAGCGCCTCGGGTCTCACGCGAAGCTTGCGCGACGCGCTGTGGACCGCTTCGAGACGCTGTTCGACTTCCCGCAGCCGACCCGGATCGAGCTCGACGCGGTCGGCGTAGTGGCGCAGCGCGTACGCGGACTCGCGCAGTTGCGCCTCGCCAGATTCGAGCAGGGAGATGGTCTCGCGCAGCGCGGCATCGTATTCCGTGAGCGGGCGAAGGCGCGAAAGCGCACCCGACAGGGCGCCGAGCGCGGCGCTCTCGGACTCCGAGAGCAGGTCGATCGCATCGCGTACGCCTTCGATCAGGCTCGCCGCGTGTGCGAGGCGCCCGTGTTCCGATTGGATCGTGTCCCATTCGCCCGGCTGCAAACCCAACTGCGACAGCTCCTCGGCTTGCCAGCTGAGCTGCTCGCGCTCGGCGTTTCGCGCCGCAGCGTTGTGCTGGTGATCCGACCTCGCGCGGCAAAGTCTCTGCCATTCGCGATGGGCGTCGCCGGCTTGTTGCGCCAGTGGAACTAGCCCCGCATGCGCATCGAGGACCAGTCGCTGCGCCTCCGGCTTGAGCAGCGACTGGTGAGCGTGCTGTCCATGGATGTCGACGAGCCGCTCTCCGGCCTCGCGCAACTGACTCACGGTAGCGGCGTGCCCGTTGATGAAACCGCGCGAGCGCCCGTTCCTGTCCACCACCCGCCGCAACAACAGGCGGTTCGGATCGCCCTCGAGCGCCTGTTCTCCGACCCAACGGCCCAGCTCGGGCAGGGCCTCGACAGCGAACTCGGCAGTCACGTCCGCGCGCTCTGCGCCCGAGCGGACTTGCTCGCTTCCCGCGCGATCACCGAGCGCAAGCGACAGGGCGTCGATGAGGATGGATTTTCCGGCGCCGGTCTCACCGGTCAGCGCGGTGAATCCCGGCCGAAATTCGAGATCAAGCCGGTCCACAATCGCGAAATCCCGAATCGACAGGTTCAGCAACATCTGCGGCTAGAGCCCTTCGCTCCAGTGCAGCTTTTCGCGCAGCATGGTGTAGTAGCTGTACCCCGGAGGATGAACGAACTTGATCGTGTGCTCCGCGCGTCGGATGACGACGCGGTCGCCCTCCTGGAGGTCGCTCTCCAACTGGCCGTCGAACTGAAGGCGGGCGCCGACCGCCCTTGTCAGGGAGACCTCGATGACCGTGCGATCCC
>Ga0137409_10009251_pt1 | contig 10031 bp, 11 predicted proteins | sample CZODoug1_16funga_FD_122059 | JGI IMG/M metagenome (GOLD analysis project Ga0137409, IMG submission 122059) | Vadose zone soil fungal communities from Angelo Coast Range Reserve, California, USA - CZODoug1_16fungal (Hybrid Assembly) | ecosystem: Environmental > Terrestrial > Soil > Vadose zone...
TGAGGTGCGCGCTAATCTGAGCAAAGGCCTGGGTTTTTCCAAGGAAGATCGTGACACCAACATCCGGCGCATCGGTTATGTCAGCCGGCTGCTGGCGCGAAACGGCGTGGGGGTAATCGCGGCGGCCATCTCGCCTTACCGCGGGATACGCGACGAAGTGCGCGGCTCGATAGAAGCCGACGGCGCGGTCTTCCTGGAAGTTTTCGTCAAAGCTTCTCTCGACGCGCTCGTCGCGCGCGACGTGAAGGGGCTTTACAAAAAAGCTCTGGCCGGCGAGATCAAACAGTTCACCGGCGTCTCAGATCCTTACGAAGAACCGCTCAGGCCGGAACTGGTGGTCGAAACCGACCGCGAAACGGTCGAAGAGAGCGCGGCGAAGATTCTGGCCAGGCTCGAGGAATTGAACCTGATCGCCGCCGTGCGTCAAATAAGTAACGCGGCAGGCGACGCGGCGGAAAGCGCAAAGGCGGCATTATGAAATTCAATCAAAACCGATCCGGCAAAGTCTATCTGGTCGGCGCGGGGCCGGGCGATCCGGGCCTGCTCACGCTCAAGGCGCGCGATCTAATCGCCGAAGCCGATTGCGTGATCTACGACTACCTGGTCAACCCGAAGATTCTGGAACATGCGCCCGCCGGCGCCGAACTGATCTACGCCGGCAAGCGCGGGCTTGAGAGTTCGCAGCAACTCTGGACGCAGGCCGAGATCAACCGCCTGCTCGTCGCGAAAGCCAATGAACATGAGGTCGTCGTCCGTTTGAAGGGCGGCGACCCGTTCATCTTCGGCCGCGGCGGCGAGGAGGCGGAGGCGATGGTCGAGGCCGGAATCGAATGGGAGGTCGTCCCCGGAGTTTCAGCCGGCTCTTCGGTAGCCGCATACGCCGGCATCCCGATCACGCATCGGGGTTTGAGCAGTTCGGTGACTTTCGTCGCGGGCCACGAAGAGTCGTCGAAATCGCAATCGGCGATTCGATGGGACCATCTGGCGAACGGCGCCGACACGCTGGTCTTTTTTATGGGCATGGCGCGGATCGCGGAAATCGCCGATCAATTGATATCGAACGGGCGCGACGCCGATACGCCGGTGGCGGTCATCCGCTGGGGGACTTACGGCCATCAGGAGACGGTAGTCTCGAATTTGGCCGGGGTCGCGACGGCGGTCGAACGCAGAAAGTTCACATCTCCCGCGCTCATTGTCGTCGGCGAGGTCGTCCGGCTGCGCGAACGGTTGCAATGGTTCGAAGAGCTTCGGCTCGCGAATTACGGCGCGCCTAACCCGTTCTTCGAGGCGCTGGCGAGTTAATCAGTACCGCGAGCGGTAGCGAGCGGCCCTTGTTGATCAAGCCGCGCTCGCTACCGCTCGCGGTACTGATGCGCCGGCGAGTTAAATGATGCGCTATTACCCGGTCTATCTTGATTTAAAAGGGCGCGACGTATTGGTTGTCGGCGGCGGCGCGATCGCCGAAGGCAAAGCGCTACAGCTCGTCGAAGCCGGAGCTCGCGTGACTGTCGTCAGTCCGGAATTGACCGAAGCGCTGCGCGCGGCGGCTGGCCGCGGAGAGATCGCTCATCTCGACGGCTTTTTCATCGAGGAGAATTTGAACGACGTATTTCTGGTCATCAGCGCGACGGACGACCGGAAAGTGAATGAGAAAGTCGCGAAGGCGGCCGAGGAGCGGGGGCTGCTCTGCAACGTCGTCGATCAAACCGATCTGTGTAATTTTATAACGCCCGCTCTGGTCACTCGCGGCGAGTTGCAGATCAGCGTCTCGACCGGCGGCGGCAGCCCGACGCTCACACAGCGGGTCAAACGCGAAGTCGCGGCGCTGATCGGCGAGGAATACGGCGCCTTGCTGGAACTCGCGGCGGAAATGCGCGCCGAGGCGAAAGACCATATCGCCGATTTCGAGCGGCGCAAAGACGCGCTGCGCGCGTTCGTCGAATCCGATGCGCTCGATCTGATACGCGCGGGCAGGCGCGATGAGGCGCGCGACCTGGCGCGCCGATTTTTACAGGATGTCGAGAAGGAGGGAAAATGAATCATGCGCAAACGGAGCCTTCAGAATTTGAAATCAAACAACTCTCCCGGCGGTTTGAAACCGCCGGGATCGAGGAGATTCTGGAATGGGCGGTCGAAAGGTTCTCGCCGCGACTGGCGATGACTTCCAACTTCGGCGTCGAGGGCGTGGTCATAATTGACCACCTGGCGCGCGTCGCGCCCCTGACGCCGATCATCTATCTGGAGACCGGATTCCAATTCGCCGAGACCGATCAATTGAAAGAGCGGCTGCGCGCGCGCTACGGACTGAACATCGTCGAGACCCGCGCTCAGCTTACAGTCGAAGAGCAGAACCGGATTTACGGCGAGCGCCTTTACGAACGCGACCCCGACCTCTGCTGCCGCATCCGCAAGGTCGAGCCGCTCAGCCTGTCGCTCAAAGGTTATGGCGCATGGATCGCGGCGCTCAGACGCGATCAATCGCCGACGCGGGCCAACATCGGTGTCGTCGAATGGAACGCGCGACACGGCCTGGTCAAGATCAATCCGCTGGCCGCCTGGACGCGCGGGCAGGTGTGGGATTACATCGTGGCCCATGAACTACCCTACAACCCGCTCTACGATGACGGTTACACCAGCATCGGCTGCGTCCCCTGCACCCGCCGCGTGGCCGCCGGGGCGCACGAGCGCAGCGGGAGATGGGACGGAGAGAAAAAGCTGGAATGTGGAATCCATCTTTGAGAAATGCGAAAAAGAATTTTAGCCACGAATGAACACGAATCTTCACGAATAGAAGCGAGAAAGTGGCGGCCAAATAACTTGCCAGGTCGGAAATAATATTCGTGTTCATTCGTGCTCATTCGTGGCTAAAAACAATTCGCCCCTCCGAGGTTGGCGCCACAGAATCCGTTGGTGTCAGGAGAGATGATTCAATCCGTCCAGACGCGCGCCGCGATCAGGTCGCGAACGCGTTTGATCAATTCCCCGGCGTTTTCCGTAGTGTAACCTTCCAAGCTGACGGGCGGCAGGGCCTCCAGATAAACATCGCCCGGAACGGCGCGCTTTTCGCCTTTGCGCATGACCAGCCGCGTGTCGTTGATCACGACGGGGACGATCGGAACACCCGCCTCGATGGCCATATAGAACGCGCCCTTTTTGAACTCCTTCACTCGCCCGTCAACTGAGCGCGTCCCCTCGGGAAAAGCCATAAGTGAATGTCCACGCCGCAATTCGTCCGCGCCGCGCCGCGCGCTTCGGGCCGCGCGCTCGCGATTACCGCGATCAACCGGCACGACGTGCGCGAGCGGGAACCCCTGCTTCATTATCGGAATGCGGAACAGTTCGATCTTCGCGAAGGCGCCGACGTTGTGTCCCAGGTAGGAGAAGAGCAGCGGCGGATCGAGGTTGCTCTGGTGATTGGCGATGAAGACATAGGCCTGATCGCGGTCGAGATGTTCAAGCCCCGAAACGTGGACGCGCGCGCCCGCCGCCCGTAAATAAACCCGCAACCCGAACTTCGCCGGAGGGAAGATGAAATCTTCAACGCCGAAAAACTTCCGCAGGATATGGCCGATGGTGATTATCGGAACGCCTATGAAAACCAACAACAGAAACGCGACGACTAATGTCCAGTAGTATCGAAGCATTGGTGGTTGGTGGTTGGTGGTTGGTGATTGGCCAGCCACCAACCACCAACCACCAACCACTAAATAACCGTCCCGTCAGTAATCGTCGCGCCTTTGGGAATTACGACGATGCCTTCGCGGATGTAGTAATTGTCGCCGTCGAAGTGTTGGCGTCCGGCCTCGTTAAGGATGCGGACGTTCGATCCTATACGCACGTTTTTATCGATGATGGCTTTGCGGACGACGGTGTTTTCGCCGATGCCTATCCAGGGCAATCCGTGCTGGCGGTCATCGGCCAATTCGGGCAGCGACTGGTAGTAATCGGCGCCCAGCATGAGCGTGTCTTCGAGGCGTGTCCCGCTCTCGATGCGCGAGCGGATGCCGATGACGGAGTGGATGATCGCCGCGCGATTGAGGATGCAGCCGTCGGAGATCAGCGAGTCCTTGATCTCGCAATCGGCGAATTTTGTGCTGGGCAAATAACGCGGGTCGGTGTAGATCGGCGCGTCGGCGTCGAAGAGGTTGAATTTCGGCATGACCGAGGCGAGGTCGAGATTGGCGTTAAAAAACGAACTGATAGTCCCGATGTCTTCCCAGTAGCCGTTGAACAGATAAGCCTGCACGTTGTATGTGCCGATGGCCGCGGGAAGCGCATCGCTGCCGAAATCCTTGTGCTTTTCGTCTTTGAGCAATTCGCGAAGCGCGTTGTATCTGAAAAGATACACGCCCATCGAAGCGATAAAGGGCCGGCTTTCCGCGTCATCCTGGCTCAATCCAAGTTTGGTCGTATCCACGCGCATCGCGTCCAACCGCTCACCTGTCGGTTTTTCGCTGAACTCGACGATCCGCCCATCGCCATCTGTCTTGAGCAGACCGAAGCTGGACGCGCGGGCGCGCTCGGTCGGAATCACCGAGACCGTCAGATCGGCGTTCTTCTCCAAATGATGATTGATGAACTTGCGGTAATCCATTTGGTAGAGGTGGTCGCCCGACAGAATCAGCACGTGACTCGGATCGAAATCCCGGACGTGAACCATGATCTGGCGCACCGCGTCCGCCGTGCCTTGAAACCAGTTTTTGTTTTCGGGCGTCTGTTCGGCGGCGAGGATTTCGACGAATCCGTCCGAGAATCGGCTGAACCTGTATGTCCGCGCGATGTGGCGGTTGAGCGAGGCCGAATTGAACTGGGTTAAGACGTATATGTAATGAAGCCCGGAATTGATGCAATTGGAGACGGTGATGTCGACCAGACGGTACTTGCCGCCGAGCGGCACCGCGGGTTTTGAACGTTCTTTTGTGAGGGGAAAGAGGCGCGAACCGACGCCGCCGCCAAGAATGATGGATAGAATTTGTTTGGTCATATGATTCCTTCATCGCTTGGCTCATCAGAAAGACTGAGCTAAGCTTGGGCGTCGGTGAGCATAAGAGAGCAAATACCGTTTTTCAAGGACATGATTTCAATAGCGCCTGTTGTTGAAGCGACAGTTCGCGCGCGCCAGGGAGTGGTCGCGCTGGAATCTACGGTCATCGCGCACGGACTGCCGGCGCCACACAACGTCGAAACGGCGCTCGATTGCGAGGCCGAAGTCCGGCGATCGGGCGCGCTGCCGGCGACCGTCGGAGTCGTCGAGGGGCGCGCCGTGGTCGGATTGAGCGATCAGCAGATTCAATCTATCGCCCAACGTTCCGGCGTGGCGAAAGCCAATCTGGCGAACCTGGCTCAAGTGATCGCCGCTCACGGATGGGGCGCGACGACGGTCGCGGCGAGTTTGCATCTGGCGAACCTGGCCGGGATCAAAGTCTTCGCCACGGGAGGCGTCGGCGGCGTTCACCGCGGCGCTGACCACAGCTTCGACATCTCGGCCGATCTGATGGCGCTGGCGCGTTACCCCGTAGTCACCGTCTGCGCCGGCGCGAAAGCGATCCTCGATCTGCCGAAGACCCTGGAGGTCCTGGAGACTCTGGGCGTCCCGGTGATCGGCTATCAAACCGATGAGCTGCCCGCATTCTATTCGCGTTCGAGCGGGCTGAAATTAGACGCGCGCGCGGACAGCGCTCCGCAGATCGCGAAGATCGCTATGACGCATTGGCGAATGGGACTTTCAACCGGCGCGCTGGTGGTCGCCCCGGTTCCCGCGGAAGATGAAGTCCCGGCGAACGAAATCGAAGACGTGATTGATGAAGCGCTGGAAACGGCCGCGCGCGAAGGCGTCGCCGGCCGCAATGTCACGCCTTTCCTGCTTTCCAGAATCGCGGCGAAGACCGGAGGGCGCGCGCTCCGCGCAAACGTCGCATTGTTGAAGAACAACGCGCGGATCGCCGGCGCAATCGCCGTTGCGCTGGCCAGTGAGGAGAACGAGTGAACATCAACGACATTCGCAGACTTTTCGATTACACCGATTACGCCAACGGCCTCGCGCTCGACGCCGCTGAGAAACTGACCGAAGAGCAGCGGCGATACGACTTTAAAAGCAGCCACGGCTCGATCCACGGGACTCTCGTTCATACGGCCGGGGCCGAATGGGTATGGCTCGAACGATGGAAAGGGGCGTCGCATTCGCGCATCTGGACGGCCGATGATTTCGCCGATGTCGCGGCGCTACGTTCGCGGTGGAGTGAGGTCGAAAGCGAGCGACGGGAGTTGCTCGAAAGTTTGACCGAGGAGAAACTGCGTCAGGATTTGAGCTACAAGAACCTCAAAGGCGAGCCGTTCACGCTCCCGCTCGTCGAACAGATGCAGCACGTCGTCAACCACTCGACGCTCCATCGCGGTCAGGTCGTCGGGATGATCCGCCAGCTCGGCTTGCAGCCGCCAGCGGTTGATTTGCTCTATTACCTGATCGCGCGGAAATGAAAATCATACCAATCGCCCTCAACACATTTCGGGAATCGGCGCGCGACCGCACGCTGTATAATCTGGCTCTGCTCGCCATCCTGATGATCGTCGCGTCGGTCGTGATGGGGCGCATCGCGGCCGGGCAGGAGACGAAAATCATCATCGATCTCGGATTGTCGGCGATGACCGTCTTCGGCGTGTTGATCGCGATTCTTCTGGGCATCGGGCTTGTCTCAAAAGAAATCGAGAACGGCGCAATCGCCAACATCCTCTCGAAGCCGGTCCGCCGCTCTGAGTTCATATTGGGCAAATACTTCGGGCTGTGTCTGACGCTGTTTGCGAGCGTCGCGGCGCCGGCGGCGGCGATTGCGCTCGCGCTGATTTACGCGCAGGATGGCGTCGCCGCCTCTCAGTTGCGGTTGTGGCCCGCGGTCTGGCTGATCTTCCTGGAACTGGCGGTCATCACGGCTGTAGCTCTGTTATTCTCGTGCTTCTCGTCGCCCGCAATGTCGGCGATGGGCGCCCTGTTGATCTTTCTGATCGGCCGGTGGAGTCCCGACCTGAAGCTCCTCGCCGAAACATCGAGTTCGGCCGTCGCGCAAGCGGTTAGTCGCGCGCTTTATCACCTGCTGCCGAATCTGGCCAATTTCAATTACGTCAACGAAACCGCGCGCGGCGAGGCGGCGCCGTGGAGAATGGTCGCGGAAAACACGGCCTACGCGGTCTTTTATATCGCGGCCATGCTGGCCGCGGCGGTGTTGATCTTCAATCGCAGGGATTTCAAATGAGCGAAACCGAAGAGGATCGAGGATCGAGGATCGAAAATAAGTCGTCGGCGATCTTCGATCTTCAACCATCATTGACCTGGCCGATTTTGCTGGTCGTTTTCCTGGCGTTGAGCGTCGCGGCGCAAAACTGGATGGACTCGCGGCGCCGCGCTCCGCTGCCGGTCGAAGAGACGCTCTACATCAGCTCCGGCGAAGCGCTCAAGCGCGCCAGCCTCGGATTCGACGGCCTGATGGCCGACATCTACTGGATTCGCACGCTGCTCTATTTCGGCGGAGAGTTCGAGCGGCAGCGCGACGCGAATCAATATTTCGACGTGAGCAGGCTGAAGCTGCTCGAACCGCTGCTCGACATCACGGTCGAGTTGGACCCGAAACTGATCGCCGCATACCGCTTCGGCGCGGTCTTCCTGCCAGACATCGACGCCGACACCGCGGTCAGGTTCGTCGAGCGCGGCATTCGCAACAATCCCGATGAATGGCGGCTTTATCAAGACCTGGGATTCGTCCTGTGGCGGCGGAATCGTTTTCGCGAGGCCGCCGATGCCTACGCGCGAGGCTCCGGGCTGCAGGGCGCTCCCGCGTGGATGCGAACGATGCCGGCCTTGATGCTGGCCAAAGGCGGCGAACGCGAAACGGCGCGCGCGATGTTCCTGCGGCTCCACGAAGAGAGCGACGACCCGTTCATCAAACAGGTTTGTGAAGAACAGTTGATCTTGTTGCAGGAGCAGAAACAAAGGCCAAATCCGCAATCGTAGTATGCCCGTCATCGAGATCGAAAACCTTACGCATGACTACCAGACAGGTTTCTGGCGCAAGCGAAGTTTTCGCGCGTTGGACGGGCTGAGTTTGCAGGTCGAAGCCGGTGAGGTCTTCGGCTTTCTGGGGCCGAACGGCGCGGGAAAGACAACCACCTTCAAAATCCTGATGCGAATGTTGCGCCCGACGGCAGGCGCGGCGCGAATTCTCGGACGGCCGCTGGATGACCTGCGAATGCGGGCTCGGATAGGTTACTTGCCCGAACGTCCTTATTTTTATCACCATCTGACGGCGCGTGAATTTCTCCTCTACTGCGGCGCGCTCTGCGACCTGCCGCGCGACGGCGCCGCGCGACGCGCGACGGAGTTGCTCGGCCAGGTAGGATTATCGGATTCGGCGGACAGGCGCATGCGCAAATTTTCGAAAGGCATGTTGCAGCGCGTGGGTCTGGCGCAGGCGCTCATCAACGACCCGGAGGTTCTCTTTCTGGACGAACCGATGTCGGACCTGGACCCGCTGGGCCGCCGCGAGGCGCGCGAGTTGATCGCGAGCCTGCGCGCGCGCGGCAAGACGATCTTCTTCTCGTCACACATCCTGACGGACGTGGAAGCGATGTGCGACCGAGTGGCGATCTTGAACCGCGGGCGTCTGGTAGAATCAGGAAGGCTCTCGGAGATACTCAAAACGCGCAGCAACGAGATTGAAGCTGTGGTGAGCGGCGTGAACGAAGAGATTCTGGCGGCGCTCGGCGAGTTCGCGTTGGAGATCGCTCCCACACCCGAAGGCGCGCGCGTGCGCCTGGCCCACGATCACGAATTGGCGCGCCTGCTGGCTATAGCGCATGGAGCGGGAGGACGGCTGGTTTCGGTCAATCCGGCGCGGGAATCGCTGGAAGATTTATTCGTTCGCGAAGTCAGAGCGAGAGCAAAAGCTGAGCCGAAGTCGCATGTGGGTTAACTGGTCGCGTCATTGAACGCCTCTCAAGGGTTTGCATCACTCAATTTGTTTTGTAAACTCGCTTTTCTTTTATCAACCGGAGGTATACAAGATGAGTCAATTATTTATCAGGCCGGCGTTATTGCTGGCGTTCCTGTTTTTTAATGCGCTGGCGGTCAGCGGTCAATCCGAACTTGATCGAGCGATCAACGGTCTACAATCGAAATACAACAAGATTACGACCCTCTCGGCGGATTTTGCGCAGGTTCACACCGCGCGCGACCAACGGGAGAGGCGCGAAAGCGGCCATCTGCTGCTCAAAAAACCTGGCAAGATGAAGTGGGATTACACTTCGCCCGAAGAGAAACAGTTCATCTCCGACGGCAAATGGCTTTACGAATACGTCGCTGCGGAGAAAGCCGTCACGCGCAGCGATATCAAAGAGACTGGGGATATGCGCGCGCCGTTCGCCTTCCTGCTCGGGCAAGGCAACCTGCGGCGCGAGTTCAGACGCATTGAATTCTCCAAAGAATCTCCGGTCAAAGCGGGTAATAAAGTGTTGCGCATGCTCCCTAAGCATCTCCAGGATTTCGATGAACTGCTGATCGAGTTCGATCCGGACAGCTTTCAGATGTCACGTCTCTCGATCATCGAATCGGACGGCGACCGCTCCGACTTCATCTTCTCCAACTTCAAGGAGAACGTTCCGGCGCCGTCAGTGGAGTTCACGTTCAAAGCTCCTCCGGGCGTCGAAGTCCGAACCAACTGATGTGGCGAATGACAAAACCACACATCTTCTCCGATTTCGACGGCACAATCACTGAAACGGACACGCTGGTCTTTCTGGCGACGCGTCTGGGCGGAGGCGCGCGAATGGTCGAGGCCATCGGGCGATTGATCGGCGAGGGCGCCTTGAGTCTGCGCGACGGCATCGCCGCTGAGATGCGCGGCATCCGCAGGCCTTTCCTCGAAGCCGAGAGGCTGCTGCGCGAAGAGGTTCGGATCGACGCCGGATTCGCGCCCCTCGCGCGCTGGCTCAGGGAGAAGGAGATTCCGTTGACCATCCTGAGCGCCGGCTTCCATCAAATCATC
>Ga0137409_10009252_pt1 | contig 10031 bp, 8 predicted proteins | sample CZODoug1_16funga_FD_122059 | JGI IMG/M metagenome (GOLD analysis project Ga0137409, IMG submission 122059) | Vadose zone soil fungal communities from Angelo Coast Range Reserve, California, USA - CZODoug1_16fungal (Hybrid Assembly) | ecosystem: Environmental > Terrestrial > Soil > Vadose zone...
GTATTTTCTGGCGATGCTATCTTGCCGGTCCAAACCTTGTGCTCCTTCGCGTCCTTTCCTTCGGCGCTTTCATAGACAGCCCGCAGCCGAATCGTTTGCTGCTTCGCCGTTCCGAGCGCCGGAGCATTGTGCCAAATTGTCGGATCAAAGGCGACGTCGATCACCAATTCGCCGCCTGCCGCAATGGTCGTCCAGTCAGGAAAGTTCTTTTCCCATACCTTCATCTTTCTCGAAATTGTGACATGACGGCCATTTTTTTCATTCATTTCGAAGGACAGGTTGAAATATCCCCAGCTGCACCAATCCTGCCAAAGCCGAATGGGGGTAGCGCCAACGTTCGTCAACACGACAGAAAAATGCCGTGACGCATCGAACAGCGATACTGCCTGACCTCCCGGCTGCGCTCCACCGGTCGGTTCTATGTGAATAGCGAGCGCCCCGGATGGGACCTGCTGTGCCATGGACGGAGGCCCGAAAAAGGAAATCAGCACAAGAAATGCAGCGAAGAGAACTTTCGTCATCGGTCCTCTGCGTTCAGAGCGGCCCGAAGGCAAATACAAACGTCGCCCATCCGTGAGCGCTTTTTGAACCGTGATGTAATATTGCGCTTGGTGGGATACTGCCCTAGTTATGGCTTTCGCGCAATCGCGTTTTTGCCATTTTTGATCTGTGTGAGAGATACGTAACAGCCCAGATTGCGACGCGGGCTTGTGCAGGTTTCATCAACCAGGGCGATGAGGGAACAGACCTTCGGACGCCGTCGCGTCGCTCGAAGTCACCAGCATGGAATTTCAATGATCAACGCCGCCATCTGCGGTCTCGGACGCTGGGGTCAGGCGCTCGTCACGGCGGTCCAGGGCACGTCGGACCGCATCCGTTTTGTCCGCGGCGTGGTGCGCGATCCGGTGCAGGCCCGCGATTTTGCCTCGCGGCATGGCCTGGCCCTGACGACCGCGCTCGCAGAGGCAGCGCGCGATCCTGAGGTCGAGGCGGTTTTCCTCGCCACGCCCCACTCTCTCCATGTGGAGCAGGTGATTGCGGTGGCCGCAGCCGGAAAGCCGGTATGGTGCGAAAAGCCGCTCGCGCTCACCCGTGCCGGGGCCGAGCGGGCCGTTGCGGCCTGCCGGGATGCCGGTGTGCCCCTTGGTTGCGGCTACAACCGGCGTTGCTTTTCATCGATGCGCCAGCTCAAACGCATCGTGGACGGCGGCACGCTCGGCGATATCCTGCACGTCGAAGGGCATTTCTCCAATGAACACTCGATCCGCATGCTTCCCCTGCTTTCCCATGGCTGGCGCGACGACCCCGCCGAATCACCGGCGCTCGGCATGACGGGCTGCGGCCTTCACGTGCTTGACGCGCTGGTCAATCTCGCTGGTCCGATCCGGCAAGTGCACGCGAAGGGATGTGCCGCGAAGCCGCCGCCCGATCCGCGCGATGCCGTCGCGGTGCTGATGGAATTTGCAAGCGGCGCCACCGGCCTAATGGCGACCGTTCGCTCAGCCGTGCCGCTCTGGCGCATTCACGTGTTTGGTACGCAAGGCGATGTCGAGGCGCGCGGCGAGAGAAATCTGAGGACCGGCTATATCGGTACACCGGCAATGGAGCACACATTCGCACCGGTCGATTCTTTGCACGCGCTGGCAGAGTCCTTCGCCGACGCGGTCGAGGGCCGTGCACCGTTTCCGATCTTGCCACGCCAGTTGATCGACGTGACGGCCGCTTTCGAGGCGGTGATTACGTCGCTGGAGACGGGCGCGCCAGTGAACGTGCCAAGTGATCCGGCGTAGGGTGGGTAAAATCGCCTGCAATGAATGCGAGGGCGCGCTCAGGAGTCGCCGGCGATTTTGCCCACGCGGTCGAAGTAGCGAGGTGCGACCGGGTGGGCATCGCGCCCTAGACCGAGCGCAGCTGGCACGGCCGCAGCAGGCGCGTGCCCACCCTATCTCATCCCGAAATGCCGCCGTTACCGCGATGCGCGGCGCTGCGGCGTGCCGGCCGTCTTTTCCGATAGCGCCTTGCGCACCCATTTCTCGATCGCATCGGCGATCTGGTCGGAATTCTTCTCCAGCATCATCATATGTCCGTTGCCGTGAATCCCCATGGCGCCGAGGTTGAGCCAGGTCGGGTGCACGCCGGCCTGTTCCAGGAACTTCACCACGCAATGCTCGTAGGGGCCGTGGAACGAGGCCTCGCCGGTCACGATGGCGATCGGCAGCTTCTGCAGATTGGGCAGTTGCCGCGCCGGCTCCTTCTGTAGCCAGCACCGGGCGAGGTCCGGACCGTCGGCCTTCTCTTGCCGCTCGAATGTAAGCTCCGAGGCGTCCTTGGCGGGTGGCGCATAGGTGATCGGGATTGCGGTGAGACCCCACGTGCGGGTGCGCGCGCCGTCGCGGAACCATTCGGGTGCGCCGAGAAATTCAACGTCATGTACGGGCGGCGCCGACGGCTCCGCCTGGATCAGCGCTTTGACCATGCCGGGCCTCTGGTCGACCGCCTCCCAGCCATAGGCGCCCGATTGCGAATGGGTCATCAGGATCACCGGGCCGAGCTTGTCGATCAGCGCCGCGAGGGCGTCGCGGTTGAGTGCCTGGATCACCTCCGGCTTCTGCACGAACGGCACCTGCGAGGCGAAGAACTGATCGAAATTGGGGTCGCCCGCCATCCCGGTGCCGGGCCATTGCGTATGCAGGCGCGCCTGCGGCCATAAGTTGAATTTCTCCGGCGCGGTGAAACGCTGCTGGACACGGAGAACCTCCGGATAGGCCTGTGTCCCGTCGGTGTCAGGCTGATAGGAGGAACGACCGCGGCCCGGCTGCTCGACGATGTAGACCGCATAGCCGCGGCGCAGGAAATGCTGCGTCCAGCCCTCGCGTCCATCCGGCGTGCCGTTGAAATTGGTCGCGGTCTGCGCCGCGCCGGGCACGATCACCAGCGGATAGGCCTGGGTGCGCTTCTTGGGGATTTGGTATTCGACGTAGATCTGTCCATTCATCACCTGTTTATCGCCGGCCGTCGAATACTTGCCGCCGACAAAGAAATAGCCCTGCTTGGCGATCGCGAGGGGCTCTTCAGCACACGTGGGCGAAACCACGGCGAGCGTCATGACAAATGCAGCTGCACTCGTTGCTCTCAACATGACGATTTCCTCCTGAAATGCGCGGCCTCCCGGACGGCCGGCAATTGTTATTAAGCGCGCAGGATAGCAGTCACTTGTAGGGTGGGCAAAGCGAAGCGTGCCCCCCTACAACTGGCGGTCACGGCGCGAAGAGCGCGCCTTTGCCTACCCTACGAACCGCGGCCGCTGCGCGGTACTGCCCGAATAGCGTCCGTGCGGCGCAGCGCGCCTCACCTTGGCCGCGCGGAAATGTTCAATCGCCTGGGCGGCGCTTTGCACTCACTTCCCGGCGAACACGGTCGTAACCGGACTCCCGTTCTTGATCACCTGCCCGGTCGGGGTCAGCTTGCCCGAGCTACCGTCAACTGCGAACGTGACCACGGTGTCACCTTGTTCGTTCGCCGCGTAGAGAAAATGCCCGGCGGGGTCGAGGCCGATGAAGCGCGGGCCGCTGCCTTGGGTGGGCTGCCAGCCGACCACGCTCAACAATCCTTCCGGATTGGCGGCGAAGATGGTGACGCTGTCGTGGCCGCGGTTCGAGCCATAAACGAAACGGCCGTCGGGCGAAACCGCGATCTCGGCTGTGGTGCTGTAGCCGGTGAAGTCGGCCGGCAGCGTCGACATGACTTGGAGCGCCTTGAGCGCGCCGCGTTCGGTGTCGAATTGGTAGGTCGCGATCGTGCTGTCGAGTTCGTTGAGCACCCACACGATCGGCAGTTTCGGATGGAACGCGAGGTGGCGCGAGCCGGCGCCGGGCCGCGACTTCACGGAGCCCTGTTCGGTCGGAGCGAGCCGGCCGGTTGCGGCGTCGAAGCGGAACACGAAGACGCGGTCAAGCCCCTTGTCCGGCACCAGCACGAAGCGGCCTGATGGGTCGAACACGACATCGTGCGGATGCGAACTCATCTGCTCGACCTTGTGCGGGCCGGGCTCGCCCGGCAAGGGCACCAGCTGATGCTGGTCCTTGAGCGATCCGTCCGGCGCGACGGGCAGCACCGCAACACTGCCGCTCGCATAATTGGCCATCACGAGGAATTTGCCCGACGGGTCGACGGCCTCACGAACGCCGTTCTTGCCGCCGGTCGCGGCGCGATTGAGGAGCTTGGCCTGGCCGGTTACGGGATCGAGCGCGAAGGCGGTCGCATAGTCCTCGTCGCCGTGCACCGAATAGAGAAAGCGCTGGTCATGACTCAAGGCCAGGTAGGACGGGTTGACCAGATCGCCGATGTGCTGGATGTGAGTCCACGCCCCGGTTGCCGGATCGGTACGATAGATATGAATGCCGTCGCCGCGCGCCTTACGCTGGGCGGTCGTGAACGATCCCACATAGGCGTACATGGAGGTGGTTCCCGGAGGCGTCTGCGCGGCGGCCGGGGAGGCCTGCGCGACAACGAGGGCCGCGACCATAAGGGCGGCGGCAGATGAAATCAATTCGAAGTGACCTTTGCTATTAGTCATTGATGTCCTCCCAGTTTTGTTGTCTGCAGCAGTCACCCCGGCTTGCCAAGCGAGGGATCACGGCCTCCACACGGCTCAACCGAGATCGAGTTCAGCGAGCGATACGGCAAGTTCGGGCGCCAGGAAGGGAACCAGTCGATCGCGAGGCGGAACCTCCTCCTTGACCGCGTAAGCGGTTCCGGCGGGTTGCCGATGCACGTTGGTCATGAGCGTGACCGCGTTGATCACCCAATATTCCCGCACGCCATGCGAAGCGTACAGTGACAATTTGGTCTTGAGATCATAGCTGAGGCTCGTCTCGGCGACCTCAACAACCAGCAACGTATCGGCGCCCTTTAAATCGTAAGCTTTGATCGCGCGCGGATGCACCAGGATGTCCGGCTTTACGAAAGTGTCGGGGCCTAAGTTGAATTGAGGCTCCGAGGCCACCATGATGTCGTCGGGTGCGAGCCGAGCCATTCGATACGCCAGCTCTTGGCGAACAATCTCATGTCGGCGACCCGCCGGCGACATCATCGGTACGATCTCCCCGCCCAGCAATTCAAATTGGTCGTACTCGGTGAAAAAACCGGCGGCCGCCAACCGCTCGACCTCGGCGACGGTCCAGCACCAGCGCGGCAGTCCGTCAGCGGCCTGTGTGGTCGGCCGTTGCGGCGGGAGGGTGAAGCGTTCGTTCATAGGGGGCAATGTATCATAATGACGACGAGTCGTCACATTAGGTTCCCGGTTCCGGAGGTTCCCGGTTCCAGGCACCCTATCGCTTGAGCCGATAGCCCGTCTTGAAAATCCACCACACCACCGCGAGGCAAACGGCGAGGAATATCGTCGTCATGCCCAGGCTGACGCTCACGCCCACATCGGCGATGCCGTAAAAGCTCCAGCGGAAGCCGCTGATCAAATAGACCACCGGATTGACGAGAGCGATCGTCTGCCAAACCGGCGGCAGGACCTTGATGGAGTAGAAGCTGCCGCCAAGGAAGCTCAGCGGGGTGATGATGAGGAGCGGCACGACCTGGAGCTTTTCGAACCCGTCCGCCCATATACCGATGATGAAACCGAGCAGGCTGAACGTTGCCGCGGTCAGCAGCAGGAACGCCAGCATCCAGACGGGATGATCAAGCCGCAACGGCACGAACAGGCCGGCCGTTGCCAGGATGATCAGCCCCAGAACGATTGATTTGGTCGCGGCGGCCCCCACATAGCCGAGCACGATTTCGAAGGCCGACACCGGCGCCGAAAGGAGCTCGTAGATCGTGCCTGTGAATTTCGGAAAATAGATGCCGAACGAGGCGTTGGCGACGCTCTGGGTCAACAGCATCATCATGATCAGGCCCGGCACGATGAAGGCGCCATAACTCACGCCCTCGATCTCGGTGATACGCGAACCGATCGCGGCGCCGAACACCACGAAGTACAGCGACGTCGATATCACGGGCGAGACAATGCTCTGCAACAACGTACGTGCCGTGCGCGACATCTCGAACACGTAGATCGCCTGAACTGCCCGGAGGTTCATTTTGCCTGCCTCACCAACCCGACGAAGATGTCCTCGAGCGAGCTTTCCGTCGTGTGCAGGTCACGGAATCGAATACCCGCGCTGCCGAGCTCGGCGAGCAGCGATGTGATGCCGCTGCGCTCGCCCTGGGTGTCATAGGTGTAGGTCAGTTCGTCGCCATCGGACGAAAGCAAGAGATCATAACGGGCAAGTGCTGCCGGCACGGCTTTGAGCCGAGCATCAAGCTGCAGCGTCAACTGCTTCTTGCCGAGCTTGCGCATCAGTTCTGCCTTTTGCTCGACCAGAATGATCTCGCCCTTGTTGATCACGCCGATCCGATCGGCCATTTGTTCGGCCTCCTCGATGTAGTGGGTGGTCAGGATGATGGTGACGCCGGAAGCGCGCAACGCCCGCACGGTCTGCCACATGTCCTTGCGCAGTTCGACATCGACGCCCGCCGTCGGCTCGTCGAGAAAGAGAATTTGCGGCTCGTGCGACAAGGCCTTTGCGATCATGACGCGGCGCTTCATGCCGCCGGACAGCGTCATGATCTTGCTGTCCTTGCGGTCCCAAAGCGAAAGTTCCCGGAGCACCTTTTCGATATAGCCCGGATTGGCGCGCTTGCCGAATAGTCCGCGGCTGAACGATACCGTGTTCCAAACCGATTCGAAGGCGTCGGTCGCCAGCTCCTGCGGGACGAGCCCGATCAGCGATCGCGCCTTACGGTAACCGGCAATGATGTCATGACCGTCCACCGCGACGGCTCCGGAGCTCGGATTGACGATCCCGCAGATGATGCTGATGAGGGTCGTCTTGCCGGCGCCGTTCGGACCCAGCAAGGCGAAGATTTCCCGGCGATAAATGTCGAGGTTGATATCCTTGAGCGCATGGAAGCCGGCCGCGTAGGTCTTTGAGAGGCCACATACCGAGATGACGGGCTGCATGGTAATGATGCCAACTGGTAGCTTGCGGGCAGGATTCAAGGGGCCGTCTCTTCAAGAACGACGGCTGTGCCGTAAGCCAAGACCTCGGTGATGCCGGCAGCGATCTCGTTCGCGTCATACCGCATGGCGATCACCGCATTTGCACCGTGCTCGACTGCGTGTCTTACCATCAGATCGTACGCCTCCTGGCGGGCGCGCTCGGCGAGCTCCGTATAGAGCGTGATGTTGCCGCCGAAAAGGGACTGGAACTGCGCCCCGATGGTTCCGAACACGTTGCGCGAACGCACCGTGATGCCGCGCACGACACCGAGATATCTGACGATCTTGTGATCCGCGACGTCGTTGGTCGTCGTAACAATCATCATCGTCTCCCCTTCTTGGCTTTGGATACTCTCGTAGAAGTCCGGCCGCTTCACCTGACCGGGCGGGTGGTATCGGCGAGATCCGCAGGTGCCGCGGCGATCTCCTGCCTGGTCATCGTGTTCACGTTGTCGATGATTTTGAGAAAAGCGCGGGTCGCTGCTTCGATGCCCCAAGCCGGCACCAGGTCTGCGGTGTCGAGCGTCGTGTGGTAGATGACATGATCGATGATGTGGAAGCTCGGCGCCTTCGTGTAGATTTGCGACAGCTCGCCGCCGGGACTTAACTCGGACTTGCGGTAGGTGGCGACGCCGAATTCCCGGAATGTCCGGCGGACCAATGTGCGGAGCGCATCGCTGCCGCCGACGTACCAGCGCCGCGCGCTGACCTCGTTCGCCGTCATCACGCCGGCGTCAAGGTTGTAGAGCAGCGTTTGCGAGGGGTGTTCAGCGTTGACGATCAGCGCGACCTTGCTCCAATCGTAGTTGTCGCGCACCCAATGGATGCCCTCGGAGCCGTGATGGTGGTCCGGCGTCGTCAGGAACACCAGAGTGCGCGGCCGCTGCGCTTGCGGCATGCCGGCATGGTGGCGCGCGATGTCGAGCATCATGGCGAGCCCGGAGGCGTTGTCCATGGCGCCCTCGAAGAAGGCGTCGGTGTGCGCCATGATCAGAATCTGCTCCTCGCTGGCGCCAGGTAGCACGCCCCAGATGTTGGCTGTTTTGAGGCCCATGCGTTCCTCGGTCGCGACCCGCAGGTGAAACGAGACCGGGCGGCCCTGGTCGAGCTGATCGCGGATGAGGTTGGCCTCGTCGGGCGTGATGGTGACGGTCGGGGCAGCGGCGCCGACGGCGCCCTCGGGCTCCGACTGCGCGTTGCCCGGGAATCCCATCTCGACCAGAATGATGGCTGCGCCGGCATCGTTCGCCCGCCGCACGGCGCCGCTCCAGTCGGCCGAGTGGTCGCGCCCGCCCGGCGTCGGCAGGGAGTAGATCATCACGGTCTTCCCCTTCACGTCGCGGCCCTGGAAGTCAGCCGCCGTGCCGAGGCCCACCCAGACCACCGGCGCCGTGATGCCGTCGCCCGCGGTCGGACGGGATTCGGTGATCGGGAATACACTTTTGAGCGCCGTGGCCCGGCCGTCGACCGTGAACTCCGCCGCCCAGGCAGTCGGGTACCACAGCGGCTTCATGGCGATCTCCTGGCGCCGCACGTCCACAAGGCCGAGCTTCTTGAACTGGGCCATGACCCAGTCCTGGGTCATGCGATCATAGGTCGTGCCCGGAATGCGGCCCCAATACTGGTTTCCGTCGTCGCGGCTTTTGCGGGAGATGGCGGTGACCTCACCCATGACTGATTTGATTTTCAGGGCGTCGACATCCGCATAGGCTTCGGCGCCGGGCGGCAGCGGAAAACGGATATAATCCTCGTCCGGGATGTAGAGATCCTTGCCGTCCTTGGGCAGGCCGAGTGTGCGGCCGAAACGTCCGGTCGGCCGCGACAGGGTGGCAAGCGCCGGCGGATTGCGCTCCGCTGCGGCCGGCTCGGCCGCCTGGACTTGAGCTGGCGCCTGCGCCGGACATGCCTGCGCAAACAACGCGAGGATGCCGATTCCGGTGAGCGCCGCGGTGGCGCGATGACAGTTGCGTATCATGCTGGCGTTCCTCCCATCCTGGGTTGCGCACCGTAGTATATGCATTCCGCGGCGCGGACTTCAGGTGCGCGAGCCCGATGCTTTGGAATGACTGTTATTTATTTGGCGCAATTACGCCATGCGGTTCGCGAGCGTGCCGATGTTCTCGATCCACAGCTTGACCACGTCGCCGGGCTTGAGGAATTCCGGCCGCGCGGCGCCGACGCCCGCCGGCGTTCCGGTCAGGATCACGTCGCCGGGCTGCAACGTGATGCGCGATGACAGGTGCGCGATCTGCTCTGCGAGGGTAAAGATCATCTGGCTTGTGTTGGAATCCTGCTTGATAACGTCATTGACCCATAGCTTGAGGCCAAGCTGCTGCGGATCCGGAATGTCCCGGCTGGGCACGATCCATGGCCCCAGCGGGCACGATCCGTCGAAATTCTTGTGCGCCACCCAGTCGAATTTGAACGGCGCGGTGTCGGGCACGTGGGGACGGCGTCCCATGTCGCGGGCCGAGAGGTCGTTCGCGATGGTGTAGCCCGCCACATAATCGAGCGCCTCGGCGAGCGGCACGTTTTTGGCTGCAAGCCCGATCACGGCTGCAAGCTCGATCTCCCAGTCCATCGTTTTGGAAACGCCGGTGATCTTCACCGTATCGTCGGGCGCCGCCAGCGTGCTGCGCCCGGCCTTGAGAAAGTGCCAGGGTTTCAACCCGAGGGTATGCGGATCCGGCTCGGGCGCGCGCCCGTTCGCGCGGGCCATCTCGGCGGCGTGATCAGCGTAGTTCGCACCGGCGCAGTAGATCGCCGACGGCCACAAGATCGGCGCCAGCAGCTTGGTGGTTGCGAGCGGCTGGCCTGCAGCCGGCGACGCAGCGGCGCTGTCGAGGCGCTCATACGCGGCCGTCCAGTCTTGCAAAATGCCCAGCACGCTGCGATCGCCCGCGTGGCCGGTCAGCTTTGCGGCATCGAAGACCTCATCGCCGATCACCAGTCCGGCACGCGGACCGTCGGCTCCCGC
>Ga0137409_10009254_pt1 | contig 10030 bp, 7 predicted proteins | sample CZODoug1_16funga_FD_122059 | JGI IMG/M metagenome (GOLD analysis project Ga0137409, IMG submission 122059) | Vadose zone soil fungal communities from Angelo Coast Range Reserve, California, USA - CZODoug1_16fungal (Hybrid Assembly) | ecosystem: Environmental > Terrestrial > Soil > Vadose zone...
ACTCGTTCTGCGAACAAATCCTCATCGACCACGCGCTGCACCGTCTTCAATTCGTACACCGGCAAATTGGGGTCTGCGCCCCGAACCGTCTCCCGCAACGTATTCGCGATTAGCAAGGGATCCTGTTGCGTGCGCAGGTAGAAGCTCATCCCGAACAGTTTTCCAAACTGCGAATACGGACGATAGAAATAGGGCAACACTCCGTCCCGCACGTGTTCCACGATTGCGTTCTTCACTACGCCTACGATCTCGATATCGAGCTTGACGTCATCTCCCGAGCCCATTCCCAAGTGCACGCCAATCGGGTTTCGGTTCGGGAAAAACTCCTTTGCCATGGCTTCGTTGATGATCGCCACTTTCGGACTTTTCGCATTGTCAACAGCGTTAAATTCCCTACCCGAAAGGAGCGGGATCCTCATCGTCGAAAAATAATTCGCGCTTACCGCATCAAAATTCACGTGCCGGTCATCTGTGTCCAGGTTTTGACGGCCTTCCACAGTGATGTTCGTACCCATATCCGTCCCGGTCAGCACTGGGATCTGCGACGCCCCCACCCCCAGCACTCCCGGCACTTCCGCCAGTCGTGCCCTCAATTGGTCGACCAGGGCCACCGTTCTCGCTTCGTCATAGCCGCTCAATTGCGGCGATATCGAAAACGTGATCAGGTTCTCCGTGCTCAATCCCAGGTTTTGCATTCGCAAGTTCCAGAGAGTCCTGGAAAACAGTGCCCCGCCCGTCAACAACAGCAGCGTGAACGCCACTTGTCCGGCGACCAGGACCTTCCGGAACCTCACATGCCCCGGCCCCGCGGAGGTCGTCGATCCTTGATCCTTCATCATCTGCGAGACCCCGATCCGCGTCGCCCGCCATGCCGGAATCAGCCCAAAGAGCATCGCCGATAGCACTGTCGCTCCCGCCGCAAATCCCAACACGCTTCCATCCACACTTGCCGTGATCCCTTGCATCCCTGTGTCAGAAACGACTGCGTCAGTCAAAATGTTCATTAGCCAGCTGCCCAAAATCAGTCCGAGTACCCCTCCCCCCAGGGCGCAGAGGAAGCTTTCCACTAGTAATTGACGCATCATCCGGCCCGGAGTCGCGCCCAATGCCGACCGGATGGCAAATTCCCTCTGGCGGGTAGCCGCCTTGGCCAGCAGCAGATTCGCTACATTCGTGCACGCTATCAGCAAAACCAGCGCCACCATGGCAAATAGAGCCATCAGCGCTGGTCCTGAATCCCTCTGAGCCGTTGTCCTCCCCTGCGCTCCGGGAGCCAGCACGATCTTCTTGCTTAGGAATTCCTTCTCGTCTTTTCCACCCTTTCGCATCTTGAGGGTTGCCGCCTGCTGCTCCAGCAGTCCCGGGTAGTCCGCGTTAATCCCCGCTTGCGCTTGCTCCACCGAAACGCCCGGCTTTCGCCTCGCCAGCACTGCCAAAAACGAATCGTTCCAGTTGTCCAGCCCATTGCGGATCGGTGTCATCTGCCCCTTCATCGTCATGGGCACAAAAATGTCCGGTATCTTCCCTACCTGGATGCCCGTAAATCCAGCCTGGGCAACACCCACAATGGTCATTTCCGTGTTGTTCACTAGAATCGTCTGGTTCAACGCTCCGGCATCCCCGCCGAAATGCCGCTCCCAATACGCATGGCTAAGTACCAGAACCGGATGCGCGCCTTGCACATCGTCATCCGCTGGTGACAACACTCGCCCGAACGCCGGCTGCACCCCCAGCACCTCGAAATAATTCCCAGTCACCAGTTCGCCCGAACCTCGGTCCGTCTGCCCACGGCTGGCGATGCTTGCCGAAAACTCAAAGCGCGCCAGCACGCCGTTGAAAACCGTCGTGTTTTTTGCCAGACCCTTGTACAGCGGGTAGGAAAAAATCTCCGAATCGTCGCCATCGCTCCAGACATGTCCATGCTTCGGTCCGGGCGACTTCAGCACCACTAACTCTTCGGGATGGCGGACCGGCAAGCGCCGCAACAAGACCTGATTCAGGAGGGAAAAAATTGCCGTATTCGCGCCGATTCCCAGCGCCAGCGTCAGGATCGCTATGAGCGTGAAGCCCGGATTCTTCGCCAGCATCCGCAGGCCGTATCGCACGTCCTGCCAGAGCGTGTGCATCTTCAATCCTCCAGCGCCTCGCTACTTCAGCCGCACACGGTCGAAGGCGTCCCACGCCGACATGTCGGAGAGAATCACTTTGTCTCCGACTTTCAACCCGTCCAGTATCTCGATCGTGTTTACCGAGCTTCGCCCCAACTTTACATTGACGCGCACCGCTTCAGCTCCGTCATCTATAATCTTGAAAATTCCGATCGTGCTCGCTTCCTGACCGTGCACCGGGCGGCCCACGAAAAGCACGTCCTTTATGTTCGAGATCTCTACGGTTCCATCAACGCTTAAATCCGGCCTCGCACCATTGGGCAGTGGATCCGTGATCGTCACATCCACGGTCACCGTGCCGTTTACGACGGAGGGGTCGATGCGCGAAACACGCCCATTGACTATTCCATTCCGCGTGTCGACCGTCGCTTTTTGACCAATCTGCACATCCTTGGCCTGCGTTTCCGCAATCTTGATTTCCGCTTTGAGTTTCTTCGGATCAGCCACCCGCGCCAGGTTTGTCCCTGGCGTGATGTGCTGGCCCACTTCAACGGGCACAAGCTGTAGCACGCCATCGATGCCAGCCCGGACATGCAGGGCATCCAATTGAGTCTTTTTCAGCTGATAAAGGGCTTTCTGCTGATCGATTTTTGCCTGCTGCGCTGCCAGCCTCGCGCGCGAAGAATCCGCCGTGATTCGTGTGCGCTCCCCCTCCAATTGGGCGCGAATCGCCAGCTGCTGTTCCCTCACTCGGGACAGCCGCTCTGTGACGTCCGCCGTCAGGCCATCTTTCAGAAGTTTCGCGTCCACTTCGTGCTGGATCTTTGCTTGTTCGTAATCGCTTCGCACTTGCGCTTCGGTCGCTTTTTGGTTCATCAGCTCGCTGTCGACCTGCACCTTCAGGTTGGCGTAGTCGGCTTCCGCGCCCTTTAGCTGGAACTCCGCGTCGAGCGCGGTCTGCTGCAACGTCGGATCACTGAGTTCCATAATGATGGAGTTTGGTTTGACGATCGCTCCCGGACGCAATACCCAGCGGTCGACGCGCGAATCCGTTTGCGCTGCGATCCACCGGATGTCTTCGGGAACCAGCGTCCCCAAGCCGCGCCTTTCCACCAGCATGGGGCCGCGTTTCACTTCGTCTGGCCAGACCGTGGCCTTGTCCACGCTAGGCGCGGCGGGTCGGAGTTTGGAGAGCCCGTAAGTCACGCCTCCCAACAGGAGGAGTGCGACGGTGCCATACGCGATCCGTCGGATTTTCTTAGCACGTGCGTTAGATGGTCGTTGGATGTCCATATATATTGATACCTTATAGAACGCAACTCTCCGGCCCCAGGTTCCCTTTGCTAACTATACTTATTTTCAATCGATTAGCGGGACTTCTTTTCCCGGTGCCACTTTAAATCGACCGAAAATGGGATTACCTGTCCCACCTTCGAACAAGGCCCCGGTTCTCCAGCCTATGCTGCAGTGGCTCGGCGGCCCGGTACCCGCCCCCCTCTAGTCGGGCGCCGGTATCTTCACCCAAGCCGAATTCTGCCGCGAGGACTCAAGCACTCCATCGATAAACCTCACTCCCGCTACTCCATCCGCCACGCCAGGGACCAGCAGTGATGCTGCCGAGGGAGCCCGCCCAGCATTCCGCGCCGCAATCTGCTCTGCCAGATCCGTGTAAAGCTGGGCGAACGCCTCGAGGTATCCCTCCGGGTGCCCCGCCGGAATCCGGCTAGCGTGTTTTGCCGAGGCCGTAGCCCCCGCTCCTGCTCGGCTAATCGTCTCCGGTGGTTTCCCGTACTTCGTATACCGCAGATAATTTGGGTTTTCCTGCCCCCACTCCAATCCCGCCTTATCCCCATAAACCCGCAGTCGTAGATTGTTCTCGTTTCCCGTAGCCACCTGGCTTGCCCACAGCATTCCTCGCGCCCCTCCCTCGAACCGCAGGAGCACCTGCACGTTGTCATCGAGTCGCCGCCCCGGCACAAAAATCGATACATCTGCAGCCACCTGCTCGCAACGCAGTCCCGTCACAAAGCACGCGATGTTGTAAGCATGTGTCCCGATATCCCCCAGCGATCCCGCGGGCCCGCTCTGAGCCGGATCAGTCCGCCAAACCGCCTGCTTGTTCCCCGTGGCCTCTACCGCTGTCGTCAACCAGTCCTGCGCGTACTCCACTTGCACAACGCGAATCTTCCCAAGTTCCCCCGCCTGAATCATTTCCCGAGCTTGCCGCACCACCGGGTACCCCGTGTAATTGTGCGTCAACCCAAAGATCAGCCCACTCTTGCGAACAATCTCCGCCAGCGCCACCGCATCCGCCGCCGTGGTCGTCAGCGGCTTATCGCAGATCACGTGAATCCCCGCTTCCAAAAACGCCTTCGCCGGTCCGAAATGCACGTGATTCGGCGTTACTATGGCCACCGCATCAATCCGGTCCGGCCTCTTGGCCTCCGCCACCGCCATCTCCACGTAACTTCCGTAAGCCCGCTCCGGTGAAATATGCAAGTCCAGCGCCGCCGCCCGGCTCTTAGCGGGATCGGATGACAAAGCCGCCGCCACCAACTCAAACTGATCGTCCATCCGCGCCGCCAGCCGATGCACCGCCCCAATAAACGCTCCCGGCCCCCCGCCAACCATCCCCAGCCGTAACCGCCGTCTTTTACCGTCACCAGTTGTCATATGCCTCGCCCCATTTCACTCGAATCTCAAGTCCTTTAACCGCTCCCGTCTTTTCTTCTCTGTGCCCTCGGTGCTCTTAAACTCTGTGAACTCTGTGTTGAGTCTTTTCTTTCTTTCAACTACCGCAGCCCCAGCATGCGCGCATTCGCCTTCTGATCCGCCCCCGACCCCGCAAAGTCATCAAACGAACCGGTCGCCGCCTCAATGATGTGCCGCTGAATAAACGGCGCCCCTTCCGCGGCCCCTTGCTCGCTGCTCTTGATGCAGCACTCCCACTCCAGCACCGCCCATCCCGGAAAATCATATTGCGTTAGTTTGGAAAAGATCGCCCCGAAATCCACTTGCCCATCTCCTGGCGACCGAAATCTCCCCACGCGATTCGCCCAACTTTGATATCCCCCATAAACACCCTGTCGCCCGCTCGGTCGAAACTCCGCATCCTTCACATGAAACATCTTGATCCGCTCATGATACAAATCGATGAACTCCAGATAATCCAGTTGCTGCAGCACGAAATGGCTCGGATCATAAAGAATGTTGCATCGCCGATGGCCTCCCACGCGTTCCAGAAACATTTCAAACGTTGCGCCATCATGCAAATCTTCCCCAGGATGAATCTCGTAGCACAAATCCACTCCTGCCTTATCAAACGCATCCAGAATCGGCCGCCACCGCGCCGCGAGCTCATCAAACGCCGTCTCAATCAACCCCGCCGGCCGTTGCGGCCACGGATAAATGTACGGCCAGGCCAGCGCCCCGGAAAATGTCACATGCGCCGACAGACCCAGATTTGCCGAAGCCTTCGCTGCCATCAATAATTGTTTGACGGCCCACGTCTGCCTCGCCTTCGAGTTTCCCCTCATCTTCTCCGGCGCAAATCCATCAAACGCCAAGTCATAAGCCGGATGCACCGCCACCAATTGCCCCTGCAGATGCGTCGAAAGCTCCGTGACGGCAAGTCCGTGCTCCGCCACCGCCCCGCGAATCTCATCGCAGTACGCCTTGCTCTCCGCCGCCCGCTGCAAATCAAACAGCCGCGCATCCCAGCAGGGAATTTGCACGCCCTTGTAGCCAAGCTTCGCCGCCCACCCCGCAATGCTCTTCAAATTGTTAAACGGCGCCACATCCCCTGCAAACTGCGCCAGAAATACTGCCGGTCCTTTGATCGTTTTCATTTCTCCCTCAACTCCACCCTGCATCCACAATGAACTCCTGTGCCGTGCATTTTTCCGCGGCGTCCGACGCCAGGAACATCGCCATGTTCGCAATGTCCTCCGGCAGCAAACGCGTCTTCAAGCACTGGCCGTTCATGATCTCTTTTTCCACTTCCGGCGTGTACCACAGTTTGATTTGCCGCTCGGTCCAGACTGCCCCCGGCGAAATCGTATTCACTCGTATCCCAAAGGGGCCGAATTCGCGCGCCAGCACGCGCGTCAATCCCACGACGGAAGCCTTGCAAATCGCGTACACAGCCATGTGAGCTTGCTTGAGCCTCCAGGTGATCGAGCCAAGATTGACAATCGCGCCTGCGCCCAGCCGCTTCATCTGCGGCAACACGGTTTGCGCCGCGAAAAACATGTGCCGCATATTCACCGCGATCCGCTCATCCCAATAAGCTGGCGTCACTTGCTCCAGCGCGTGGCGCTCGTCATTCCCAGCATTGTTAATGAGCACGCCGATGTCGCCCAGCTCCACGCGCACTTTTTCGATAGCCGCCTGTAGCGCCGAAACGTCCCGCAGGTCGCACCGGATAAACAAAGGCGCCGTTCCCGTCTCCTCCCGAATTTGCACGCACAGTGCAAGGCTGGCCTCTTCCGCAATATCCACGAACCCCACGCGCGCGCCCTGCTCCGCAAAGGCCCGCGTGAGCGCCGCGCCTATCCCGCTTCCTCCCCCGGAGATAAACACCGTCTTCCCCGCGAGGTCCGCGTACCTCGATGTTTTTCTGCTCGTGTCCATCTCTCCCAGCCGCCAAGCCCCGCGCGCGAGACGCTACTCTACCCATTTTCCACCCCAAAGCAAATCTCCAGCGAGCCTCCTCTGAGTGTCGTCCCGAGCCCGCCACGGGGGATCTGCTTTTTCGGTCTTCCGGCATAGCGCCGGCATCTTCTAAGCCCCACTGATGCCGAGCAGTTTTTCAAGAGGGCGCATATGCTTCCCAGGAAGCACGGCTGATGTTTGGTCCCAATCACGTCTGCCTTCACCGTATGATTCTGTCGTGGACATCATTCGCCAGTGTCCGCAAACATGGCGTTCCCAATGCGCACGAATCCCATTCTCTATGCCCTCTACGCGCTATCGGCGGCGTACACGTTCGCCATGGGTTCGTTCGCCGGCTACCAACCCACAAACGATCAATTCCCGGTTGAAGAAGCGCCTCTGGTTCGGACCATCGAACTTATTCCGCGCACGTATGGCGCCGTCGCGGCTGTCTCTTCAACCGGTGCGATTTTCATACACAACAATAACTATCTCCTCGCGAGTTTCGCCGCCGATTCAGGAAAAATGCTCTTCAACTTTGGCAAATCTTCCTTCTACGCCAGCGCGAAATCGGGCAACACGATCATCGGGACACCGCCAACCGACGCGCAACAAGAAATCCAAGAGGTCAGCGCGAGCGGAGACATCCTATGGCGAGTTCCAGTTCCCGCCCACCCGCAGGCCGTCACTCTTTCACCGGATGGCACGCTATACGCGTCTATCGGTTACAGTCTCTACGCGATTTCTCCCAGCCACAAAACACTTTGGCATCGCGACGACATCGAACGTCCTGCTCCCGCTATCGCGTCTGCCTATCCATTGCTCACCCCTTCCGTGGGACTGGATGGAACGATTTACTCCGGTTTGAAGGCTCCCGCGATCGCCCCGGATGGCACGATCTACGTGAATGCGGACACCGGCATAGTCCTCGCGTTCAGTCCATCGGGAGAGAGATTATGGAGTACCAGCGTGCAGCAAAACGGCTTCGCTGGCTTGAGTGACCCTGTCGTCGGTGCCGATGGCCGCATTTACGTTATTAGCGGACGCGACTTGGTGGCAATTAGCCCGCAAGGAAGAGCGCTGTGGAGATACACCGCACCGGTAAGTTCGTATTGGTGGTGGATGACCAGGCCGGCCGTCTCTAAGAACCGAGACGTTTACCTGGCGCGGCACGGCCTGTTCTGCATTTCGGAAGACGGAAAAGAAAAATGGCGATTCCACCCCGACACGCCAGGCGAAGATTTTATTACTCCACCGACCGTTGGTCCCGAGGGAACCGTGTATCTACCCAGTCAGGGCACGTCTGGTGGTCAAACGTATGCGCTCTCTCCCGACGGCAGAAAGAAATGGTCCCTGCCGCTGCAGACATACTCGGGCATTCCCGTGTTCAGTAACGATCCAGAGCAAGTTTGGGTTACATCCAACGGTAACGTCGCGGCAGTTTCAGTCGCGCAGCAATAAGTCTGATATGGACATCATGAACGGTCGAATGCTTGACAAAGTCGTTGATGCCGCCCCGGGCTTCATCGTTGGTCTGGTAATCGGAACTGTCTGGTCCTACGCTCTGGGATTTGTTTCGTTCGCATACGGCATCGGCGGATTGTCTGGCCACGCGACGCCGGGCTATGCCTTCTTGTTCCACCCGACAATCAGCATACTTCCCGTCGCGATTCTCTTTTCCGTCCTGCGAAAGCGCAACGTAGTTTCGGGCATCCTGGTCATTGCCATCGCCGTAGCGTTATTTCTAGGATACGACGCCCAAAAGCAGACAGCCGACGCTGTCCGCGAATCCGGCCGCACATTCCTCTCGGCCGTGATTCAGCACTTCCGCTACAAGTTGTCCGGTCCCCACTCATCGAGTATGAACCAGCCCTGAGACGATATATCTCCCGGCGAGCGGGCGCCTTCCGAGATGGGCCGCTCTTTTCTTGGCTCTGTAGTGGCACGATATATGGTGCCTTGGAATCGGGGACAGGAGCGTCTCCCGGCGAGCAGACTTCGCGGAGAATTCTTTTCCTTACATCTTTACTTCTCTATCTTTTTACTTCCGTTCTTTCCAAAAACGGCGGCGCCCCTTCCGCAGTGATGGGGGCAGCTGCGAAAAGGGCGCACCGTCTTCAGGAGAGAAGATCGTCTGTTGAGATTTAGTTTTCCGACGGAGGCGGCATCGGCGCTCCCTGCTTAAATTTGCCCATCCCGCGCTTTCCCGGGCCGCCTTGTTTCACCGTGTAGTCGGAGGGCACCGCGAAAAGCGAAGCTGCGGGCTCAGTGCGCTGAATGTTCGTCAGCGTGTAGGTGGTTGTGCCGCCCATCGGATTGCTCCGCTTGCTCATGACTACAATTTGCAAATCGTTGGAGAACCAGGTCTCGTGAACAACGAGGATGGGTTTCTCATTGCCGATTTGACCTGCCGGAATGGTGTGCGTCAGTCGCGTTCCTTGCGTGCTGACTCCGCCAATCACCTGGGTACCCAGATCTTCTTTTTTTAAAGTGCCGGCAGCGATTTCCGCTTCTTGGCGGGCCTGCATTTTCTCTTCGAACGCGCTACCCCTTGCCAGCCCTTTCATTTCGTGACCCGCATGGCCCATCTGTTCTGCCACTTTCGTATCCGGATGGAGCACGAAGTTCGACTTCGCGACTGGATCGCTGATCACCACGAATGACTTCGGTTCTCCGGAAGCCGCCATCGGACCAAATCCCGAGAAGGTTATTTCTTTGCGAACGCGTCCTTGGCTATCGCGAAACAGAACCAGAGCCTCGCCGAACAGCCGCACAGGTAGCGGCGCGCCGTCAGCGGTCACTTCTTCAGAGAGTGCCACCGGCTGCCAATAACGCCGCATCAATTCGCCGCATCGCGTTCCAGGTCCGGTTAGACATAGCAGATCGCTTTCTTCTTTAGTCAACATCTCTCATTCCTCTGATTACATTGACGGTTAAAGCGATGGACGATCCATTCTTATAGCGGCCCACTATCCCTTATCATTGGCCGACGCACGGTCGGCAGTCAAATGATACGAACGATTCGGGCGCAGCCTATTTGTAATCGAACACACCCTGCCATTTTTCCATGATACGATTACGCAGCTGCGGACCATTCACCGCAACCGGCGGAAAATCGTTTAGCCATGAACAACGCTACAACTGAATTCCGTTACCGCTGTTAGCGTGGTCGGGGCGAGACTCTTAGCACCAAAACCGGTCTATCTATTTGTGCTGTAACAGGGTTCTCTTCCTTGCGCGATGAACTCCCTGAATTCAGATGCAATGTG
>Ga0137409_10009257_pt1 | contig 10028 bp, 7 predicted proteins | sample CZODoug1_16funga_FD_122059 | JGI IMG/M metagenome (GOLD analysis project Ga0137409, IMG submission 122059) | Vadose zone soil fungal communities from Angelo Coast Range Reserve, California, USA - CZODoug1_16fungal (Hybrid Assembly) | ecosystem: Environmental > Terrestrial > Soil > Vadose zone...
TCCAGGTGGAGATTGCCGGCGGCGTTGAGGCCGCCGACGGAAGCGCCCTGGTGGTATCCGGCACGGCAGCCGCCGCCGAAGCTGTAGATGAGGCGCTGGTTCCAGCCCCGCGTTCCGCTCCAGGGAGTGGGGAGCGGCGTCCCTGGCTCGTGCAGGAACGCGATCACGTAGACGGCCCGGTTCACGGTGCCCATCTCGCGCCGCACGATGTACGGAACCGTCACGCCCTCCGTGGTGGTGGTCTGCGCGAGATCAGCGGGACGCTGCGCGGCCAGGTCGAGGGCCAGGAACGAGTTCGTGGGCGTGCTGCGGTAGAAATAGTCGACCTTCGTGTTCACGGAGCAGTCCGCGTCGATGGGCGTGAGGCCAAACGATTGCGCCTCGCACACGAACGGCGTCTGGTGCGGGCCGGAGATGACCGGTCCGGTGATCGGGTGATTGGTCACGACCAGCGACGCGAGCGCGTGGCCGCGGGCGTGCGGGTTCGACCACATCTCGATGGTGTTGCGGCCCACCGCCAGCCCGGTGACGACGCCGAGCAGCGTCCCGTCTTCGAGTCCGGGCCTGAATGCAGAGGTGACGTCGCGGCCGTCTACGGCGATGCGCACGTTCTCGAGGGGGAGGCCGCCCGGAACCGACACCTCGACCAGCGCGTCGCCACCGGACACCAATGCCGCGCGGGAGGAGACGGTACGGATGTCGAACTTGCGCGGGTCGGCGGGGAGGCTGCCGTAGCCAGGAGGAAGAAGCTGCTTGCGGCGAGGCCGACACGCAGTGTCGATTGGCGTCTGGACATGGACTCTCCCCAAGTGAGGCATTCGCGAATACGCGGTGACCAGAAGTTGAGTCAACGCGGAAATTGAGGTGACGCACCCGGTCACCGCACCGCGCGCCGGGCTCGTGTCGCAGAGACGTTTGTCAGCGTCGCCTGGGCGGCAGGATTCAGCGCAGCCGATTCCGGTGGAACCGACCTACCTTCATGATCTCACTGCAGGCTGCACTGGTTCGCAAGCTGATCCGGTGTGGCGCCCTGCGGCCGCAAGATCGTGTGACTGGGCGGCGGCTGGACACCACCCTCCACCCATTGCGCCAGTGCGTCGATGGCGGCGCGTGCACAGGGCAGGATGGGCCGCAGCACCGTATCACCGTACGCATCGACGCCCGCGTGGTCGTCGTACTGCGGATCCACGTGGTTGCCGCCCTGCACGACGTAATAGCGGTACCGGTTCGACCGATGCTGCTGGTCGACCATTTGTGCGTAGAGGTCGGAATCCGTCTTGATCGGCAACAGCGAATCCTGGTCGCCGTGAAGGGTGATGAGCGGAGCCTTCAGATTCCCTGTATTCGCGACCGACGCCAGGCGAGAGGCGACAGCCGCATTTTGCCTGACCCGCGCGGCATAGTCGTAGCTCGCATCGGGGTCCTCGGGCAGCACCGTCTCCGCGGGCGGTGAAACACATGGCGCGCCCACGCCGGAGCAGGTGTAGCCCGTGGATTCGGGGTCGAACTCGAGCCGATAGATCTTCTGGGTCAGCCCCCAGTAGATGCCCCAATGATAGGACCACAGCGGCTGCGATTGCGGGTTGAACCCGACGGCAGCGAGCGCGTCGATCGAGCTCTGCGCACCCAGCACGTCGCCTGGATACTGCGCAAGTGAAGTCGGCAAGTAGGTAAAGAGGTTGTATCCGGTGGTTGGTGTCGCGGTCTGGATTCCGCTGGGCAGGGAGGGAAGCAAGAGCGTACCTTCCCAGTCCACGCCACCGTCGTACAGCCGGTTCTGCCCGCTGCCGTCGGTCTCGATCGCGCGCCTGGTCTGATAGCCGCCATTCGAGATGCCGGCGGCGTACGATCTCGTTACCCCGGGGACACCATATCGAGCGGCCAGTGAGCTCAGGAGCGCTCGTGCGGACGAGGTGGCCTGCCGCATCCGCACCGTCCACTCCTGCACCGCGGCGCCGGGCGTCCATGATGCGCCGCCGAACCCCTGCCAGTAGAAGTTCGCGCCCATGTTGCCCTTGTCCTGCGAAACGTACGCCCATCCCTTTTCGAGCGCGTAATCCGACAGGATGAAGTCGCTGGCGAACGCGTCGCGGATTCCGGGCGTGCCCGCGGTCAACAGATGGCCATCCCAGTTGTCTGGGATGCGAATGACGAACTGGCCGTCGTGATGACAGCCGGTCGCGCAAGTGCCGTTCAGCGTCGGAGGCGGCGTGCAGCCCGGAATGAAGGGCGAGCCGTCCTTGGCAGTGAGCGCCGGCTCAACCTGGAACGCGTTGCACGCGTCGGGCCAGTAGCCGTCGATCTGGAGTCCACTCACCGGCGGCGACGTCGGGGTCGAATATTTCGAATTCAACGTCCCGCTTCCAGGCGGCGGAAAACCCATTCCGGTGAGACTCTGGGGATCGGTGTAGGGGTTGTTGGTCGTAGTCAGATCCGCCACCTGGTGGCAGTCGATCCATTCCGCGCCGAGAAGCGCCTTCCACTTGGACAGGTCGGCCGGACAGGTGTGGAGCGCCTGCGCGATCAGGAGCGTTGCGATCATGACTGCTATGTTTGCATCGCCCCGGCTGGCGCGTAGCGGCGTGCGTGGCGCTGCTCGGTGGGACCGTCACCCAGCTTACAGTCGCAAGCCTGGTGGATCTCCCCAGTAGCTGCACGTTTGCACTCGTTGATTAGCCTTGCCGGCGGGGCTATGGAACATGGCCGGGGGACCGTCATGAGCATTCCGGCGTCCGGTGACGAGACCGAGCGGCTGAACGCGCCCTGCGGACGGCGATCGCGCGGCTCTCCGGACTACCGCGCCAGGTCCGACGCGCGCCACCTGGGCCAGCCGGGTCTGTGATAGGACGGCGTCCGCAGCGCCTGTCCCCCATGACGGAAGGAGGGACACCATGATCCCCCGGCTGATCGTCGATTTCCTGGAACGGAATGACGTTTCCTACGAACGGCATGAGCACCGGCGCGTCTGGACGGCGCAGGAGCTGGCGGCGGTGATGCACGTGACCGGACGGCGGGTGGCCAAATCCGTGATCGTCAAGGCCGGCGAGCCGGTCGGGATCGCCGTCCTGCCCGCGTCGGAGGTGGTCGACGAGGAGCGCCTTGCCGGCGTGCTGGGTGCTCCCTCGGTGCGGCTGCTGGATGAAGCGGACTTCGAGGGTCTCTTTCCCGGCTGCGAAGCCGGAGCCGAGCCGCCGTTCGGAAGCCTCTTCGGGCTGCCGGTCGTCGTCGAGTCCACGCTGGCCGATGCGGACCGCGTCGTCTTCCCTGCTGGATCGCACGAAGAAGCGATCGAGATTCGCTACGAGGACTTCCGCCGCCTGGAGGGAGACCCGAAGACGGGAAGCTTCGGTCGCTCTCCGACCAATGCGCCCCGTGTGTGGGACGAATGGCCGGAGCCGCGCGTCCCTTGACGTGCGCGGCGCTGTACGCGTCGCCCGAGTCGATTCGGTTACGTTCGTGCCTCTTTTGAGGCGCCGCCCTTCGCCCGCCAGCGCGACTTCCACATCTGGTTTCGCAAGTGCTAGGAGGAGGCCGTTCGTTTGTAGAAAGGGGACTCAGATGCAGACACAGAGGCGTGAATTCCTGAAGCTGCTCGCAGTCGGAGGGGCGGTCTCCGCCGGCGCGCTCTCGCGCCGGAGCACTGCCGCCGAGCAGCCGAAGGCGAAACCCGCGGCGCGAAGCGCCGCCGATCTCGCGAAGATCAAGAGCCTCGCGTTCGACGCCTACGGCACGCTGTTCGACGTCCATTCCGTCGTCGCGCTCGGCGAGCAGCTCTTCCCGGGCCAGGGCACGGCGTTGAGCAACACCTGGCGCCTCAAGCAGCTCCAGTACACCTGGCAACGCAGCCTGCTGGGGCGGTACGAGGACTTCTGGAAGGTGACCGAGGACGGCCTCGCCTTCGCGGCGAAGAGCCTGAAGCTGGATCTCGACGCCGGCAAGCGCAAGCAGCTGATGGACGCCTATCTCTCGCTGGCGGCCTTCCCGGACGTCGCCCAGGGGCTCGAGCAGCTCAAGGCCGCCGGTTACAAGCTGGCCATCCTCTCCAACGGCGCTCCGCGCATGCTGCAGGCGGCGGCGAAGAGCGCCGGAATCGACCAGTACCTCACCCGGATCATCAGCGTCGACGAGATCAAGATCTACAAGCCGAGCCCGCGCGTGTACGAGCTGGGGCCGAAGAGGCTGGAGACTCCCAAGCAGGCCACCGGCTTCGTCTCGTCGAACTCCTGGGACGTGGCCGGCGCCGCCAGCTTCGGGCTGGCGACGTTCTGGATCAACCGGGGCAAGCAGCCGATGGACGAGCTCGGGCTGCCGGCCGACATGGAGGTGGAGAAGATCACCGACTTGCCGGCCCTCTTGAAAGCGACCTGAACGGCTGGGGGCCCGGCGCGGATTGAGGCTTGTCGTCGAAGTCGCTTGACACTGCGTTGCGCGAATCGACGTCGCTCGGCGAAGTCTGGCCGGGAATAATTCGTTCGCTCCCCTCATCCTCCCAGCGTGATCGCTTCACCGGCGCGGTCACCTGCGCGAGGTCGCTTCGAATGAACAGGCTGCTCTGGATTCGCCTCCCCGGCGTCCTCGCCGGACTGCTCTGCAGTGCAAACGGTTGCAGCGGGGGCGGGCGGGGTGCGGTCGCAAGCTCTCCGCTTCCGACCCCCGTGCTCACTCCCGGCTGCGGCACCGTGATCGTCGGCGTGGGCTCGCGCCAGAGCCGCAGCTACAGCTACAGCTCGCCTCCGGACCCCGGCTACGGTGGTGGAGCGCCGGTTCCGTACCGGGTCGAGCGCTCGACCGATGGCGGAAGCACCTGGACTACCGTCGCCACGGTCCCCGCCAACCCGTCCGCCAGCGTCACCTTGCAGGATCAACCATCTCAGCCGCTCCAGTTCCGCTTCTCCACCGACGGGAGCGGGCCGTCCCCGGCCGCCACCACCACGCCCCTCGCGGCGCCCGACGCGCCCACGGGTGTGGCCGCGCTGCCCGGCAGCTCGCGCGCGACGGTGACCTGGCGGCTCCCCCAAAGCGATCACGGATCGCCGTTCACCCTCACCATCCTCGCGGACCAGACCGGCGCCAGCAACCGCTATCAATTTCCCGCAACGGCGACCGCGACGAGGGCGGTGGTGGGCGACCAGATCCATCCGCTCCTCAGCGACGTCGATCCAGGCACGTGGTCTTTCCGGATCAGCGCCAGCAACCAATGCGGCACTGCCACCAGCGATCCAACCCCCGCCATCCAGATGCTGCCGTGGAATCCGACGCCCACCGACAGGCCCTTTCCGCTGGGCACGACGCTGACGGCGATGGGCTCGGTGCAATTCGCCGGGACTCAGTACCTGATCGGTGGCCTCGACGACGACTTCAGGGAGCGCACCGTGACGCTGAGCACCAGGTTTGACCCGATCAGCGCCGACGGGCGCCTGCTGCCGTGGCGGCAGGTCGGCGACCTGAACATCGGGCGCGCGAGCCTGGCGGTCGCGCTCCATCAATCGGCCGATAGCAGCGTCCATTTCTATGCGATGGGTGGTCGGAGCTCGGGGTTCGCGCTCAGTCCCGCCGTCGAGGCTGGCGTGGTCCAGCCCGACGGTTCGGTCAGCTGGTCCAACGCTCCGGAGATCGCGGGCGCGCCGCTGCCCGAGGCTCGCGCAAGCGCAGCGGGTTTCGCGCACGGCCAGTTCCTCTACGCGCTGGGCGGGTTCACACGGGATCCGGGGAGCGACGTGGACGGGCTGACGGACAAGGTGATCGTGACGCGCATCAATCCCGACGGATCCCTTCCCCAGGACTCCATGGTGGACGGCCAGACGGTTTCCGCCTGGCGCACGGCAGGCAGCACGCCTCCGGGAGTCAACTCGCTGCATCGGGCCGGCGCCGCGGCCGTCGTCGTCGGGGACTTTCTCTTCGTCCTGGGCGGCTTCGGCTTCGACGAGACGCTGCGCGGGCCATTCCTGATCGAGCTGAGCTCCGTCTACCGGATCAGGCTCCGCGACGACGGAATGCTCGATTGCCCGAGCGACTGCAACTGGGAGCGGATGCCCGATCTCACCGATGCGTCCGGAAATCCGTTCCCGGTCGGCGGCGGCTCGGCTTTCTTCCTCCACGGCAGGCTCTACTACATGGGCGGGTTCTCGGGCGTGAAGTCCGGCGTCGTGCTGTTGTCCCAACTGGATGGCATCGCAAGTGGCGACGTCGTGTCGGGTCCCTGGACGGAGCTCGCGAGCTTCAGCCCGCCTCTGATCGTCAACAATGGTGAATTCGACCGCATCGGGGCGGCTGGCTTCGGATTCGGATCGTTCCTCTATGTCGCTGGCGGGACCCGGTCTACGCCGGAAGCGCACGTCCTGGGCGATTCGCTCTTCGCCCATCTCTCGGGCGACGGGACGATCGGACCCTGAAGCCGTCTCGCCACGGCGTGCGTAAACTGTATTCATGCCCGAGAGCAGCACCCCGCAGCTGGAACGCTTTGCGCCGGTCCGTCCTCCCCTCGGCCCGCGCGCCCCGACGATGCGAGCCCGCCGGACTTTCTGGGCGCTGTTTGCCCTGGCCGTAGCGCTCACCGCCTACGTCGTCTGGCCGTTCCGCTCGCCGCTGTTCCTCGCCGCGGTGCTGGCCGCAGCATTCCAGCCGCTGCTCGCCCGCACCGAGCGCCTGCTCAAGGGCCGCCGTCGCCTCGCCGGCGCGCTGCTTACGCTGCTCGTTCTCGGGGCGATCGTCGCTCCAATCGCGAGCATCCTCGCCTTCGTCGCGCAGCAGATCACCCAGGGGCTGACATGGGTGCGCGACTCGCTGGGAGTCCAATCGGTAGGCGACATCTCCCTCTCCCGAGTGCCGCCCCAGGCGCAGCACGTCATCGACCAGATCCTCTCGACGCTGCATCTCTCGCGCGAGCAGGTCCAGACTTTTGCGGGGAAGGCGGTGGATTACGCCCAGTCCGCGGGGCCGGCGGCGCTCGGCGCGTCTGCCGGGGCAGTGATGAGCGCTTTGATCATGCTCGCGGCCTTCTACTTCCTCCTGGTGGACGGGCGACACCTCATCCGCTTGCTTGGCCGTATCTCGCCCTTGCAGGCGGCCCAGACGGAGGAGCTGCTGCAGGAGTTCGCCAACGTCTCCAGCGCGACGCTGGTCGGCGCGGCGCTCACCGCGGTGGTGCAGGCCATCCTCGCGACGATCGGATTCACCATCGCCCGGGTGCCCCATGCAGCCTTTCTTGGGATCGTCACGCTGGTCGCTTCGTTCGTCCCCATCGTGGGGACGGCGATCGTCTGGCTACCGGCTGCGGTATTGCTCGCGCTCACTGGCCACATGACTGCGGGGATCTTCGTCGCCGCCTGGTGCGGAGTGCTGCTGACGCTGGCAGACAATGTGGTGAAGCCGCTCATGATGCGAGGCAAGGTGGAGATGCACACCGGGCTCGTGTTCCTGGCGCTGCTCGGGGGAATCACGATGTTCGGACTGCTCGGGATCATCGCGGGGCCTCTGGTGATCGCATTCCTGCTCGCGCTCCTGCGCATGTACGAGCGGGATTTCCTCGAGCATCCGGCTGGCACGGCTTGACGGCTACCGCAGGCGATTCCGGTAGAACCGCCCTCCCTTCATGATCGCGAGCAGCGACTTCTCCGGTGACTGCAGCACGCTGATGTCCTTCAGAGGATTCCCATCGACCACGAGCAAGTCGGCAAGAGCCCCCGCCCGCAAGCACCCGAGCTTGCCTTCCCTGCGCAGCACCCGCGCTCCCACCGACGTCGCCGACCGGATGATCTCCATCGGCGGCAGCACCTGCGCCCGCAGCACGAACTCCCGGCTCTGCTCCTCCTGCAGCGGCCCGAGCAGGTCCGTCCCATACGCCACCGGCACACCAGCCCGCTTGCAAATCTCCAGCGACCGCAACCCTCCGTCGATGACCAACTCGTTCTTCTCCAGCATCTCCGGCGGCATCCCCAGCGCGCCGGCCCGGTCCCGCATCGCGTAGTACGTCACCAGATTCGCGACCAGCAGCATCCCCTTGCTCGCCATCAGCTTCGCGCGCGGCTCGTCGATCAGGTTGCCGTGCTCGATCGTCCGCACCCCGGCATGCGCGGCTCGCTCGATCGCCTCCGGCGTATACGCGTGCGCGCAGACGTAGCGGCCGAACGCCTGCGCCTCCTCGACCGCCGCGGTCACCTCGCCGGGAGAGAACTGCAGGCTGTCCAGCGGATCGTACGGAGACGCGACTCCGCCGGACATCATGATCTTCACCTGGTCGCACCCCTGCCGCATCTCCTCCCGCACCGCCTTGCGCACCTCCGCCTCTCCGTCCGCCGTTGCCGTCGCGAACGCGAGCGCGTGGCAGCAGCCGCAGCGCGCCCCGGCGTCCGTGCGCCGGCGCATGTCCGCGTGGCCTCCGGTGGGGCCGATTGCCCGCCCGGAGATGAACAGCCGCGGCCCTTCGATCAGCCCCTGGTCCACCGCCGCCTTCAGTCCCCAATCCGCGCCCCCGGTATCGCGGATCGTCGTGAAGCCCCGCTCGAGCATCGCCTTCATCGCCACCGCCGCGCGCGCCGTCATCAGCGTCAGCGGGACGTTCTCGAGCTGCCGGATGAACACCTCGCTCAAGATGACGTGGGCGTGGCAGTCGATGAGCCCGGGCATCAGGGTCCGGCCGCCGCAGTCGACGACGGCGGCGTCGCTCGCCCGGATGGGCCGCTCCGAGACTTCGCGGATGGTCTCGCCCTCGACCAGGATCTCGCAGCCGCCGACCAGCTCGTCCCGTTCGGGGTCGAGCATCCGGAAGTTCCTGAACAGGGTCTGGGTCATCTGCCGCCTCTCGGGTAGATTCGGACCGCGCGCGAGACCCTAGTGGATCTTCCAAACAGGGAGAAGCCGATGGAAGCCGACCTGACCACGCTCAAGCGCATCGAGCGCTTGCCGTTCTCCAGCTTCCATTGGCGGCTGCTCTGGATGGGCGGGCTCGGATACACCTTCGACGCGATGGATGGGGCGATGATCGCCTTCATCCTTCCCGTCGTCTCGTCGCTGTGGGGCCTCTCGAATCAGCAGACCGGCCTGCTCGCCAGCTCGTTGATGATCGGGTACCTGTTCGGGGCCTTCTTCGCGGGCACGCTGGGCGATCTGATCGGCCGGCGGGCAGTGATGATGCATGCGCTGGCCATCTACTGCGCCGGCACGCTGGTCGCGGCCTTTGCCCAGAGCTGGCAGTCCCTGTTCGCCTGGCGGGTGATCGCCAGCTTCGGCACCGGCGCGGAGAGCGCGATCATCGCGCCGTTCCTCGCCGAATTCATCCAGCGGAAGTATCGCGGCCGGTTCGTCGGCAGCCTCTCCGGCTTCTTCTCCTTCGGCTTCGTCTTCGCGGCCCTGCTCGGGTACTTCGTGGTCCCGCGCTGGCCGGACGGCTGGCGCATCATCCAGATCATTGGCGCGGTGCCGATCCTGATGCTGCTCTGGTGGCGGCGGTCGCTGCCGGAATCGCCGCGCTGGCTGATCCAGCGGGGCAGATCCGACCAGGCCGCGGTGGAGGTGCAGCGGATCGAGGCCTGGCTGACCGAACGAGAACGCGCCGGGCTGGCACCGCTGCACACCGTCGAAGTGCCCGCAATCGCCGCCGCTCAGGGCGGCACCTTCGCCAAGAACCTGGCCGCGCTCTGGAGCGGCCCGATGGCGCGCACCACGCTCATGCTCTGGGTCCTCTGGATCGCGATCACCTTCTCGTACTACGGCTTCTTCACCTGGATCCCCACGCTGCTGGTGAAGCAGGGGATGACCATCACCAAGAGCTTCGGCTACAGCATCGTCATCTACCTGGCGCAGATCCCGGGCTACTACTCCGCCGCGTTCGTCTCCGAGAAGCTCGATCGGAAGTGGACGATCGTGGCCTACATGCTGCTCGGGGGCGCATCCGCGTATTTGATGTCCAACGCGCGCTCCGACACCTCAATCACCCTCGCGGGATTCTCGCTCTCGTTCTTCATGAACGGCACCTACGCCGCGATCTACGCCTACACGCCGGAGCTGTACCCGACCGCGTTCCGGACCAC
>Ga0137409_10009259_pt1 | contig 10026 bp, 6 predicted proteins | sample CZODoug1_16funga_FD_122059 | JGI IMG/M metagenome (GOLD analysis project Ga0137409, IMG submission 122059) | Vadose zone soil fungal communities from Angelo Coast Range Reserve, California, USA - CZODoug1_16fungal (Hybrid Assembly) | ecosystem: Environmental > Terrestrial > Soil > Vadose zone...
TGTGCGCGTTCCATCATATGCCTCAGGACCAGGTATACGATCCCACGCGTGGCGGACCTCACTGCACCATCCGAAACAACGGCAAGTTCGTCCATAACGTCGGCCGTCTGCAATTACAGGTAACGAACTTCGGCGAGACCGGGAACCAGGACAACCCGCGCTTCACCACGGTGCCCTCGGCGGAGTGGCCCGCGGGATCGGGGAACGACTACCTCTTCGCGGCGGGCCTCTGGGTCGGCGCCATCGACGCCAGCGGCATCCCGCACGTCACCACCGCGACCTACGATCGGGAGTTCTCGCCCGAGATCAATCCCGTCAACGTCTGCGTCCAGCTGCCCATCGACCAGGTGGCGGACGTCCGCGAGGCCTACGAAGGCATTCCGAACGGCAATCGCGTCATCTCCTCGAGCGTGAATCCGGACGACGACGGTGACGGCAGGATCGACGAGGACTTCCTGAACGGCATCGACGATGACGGCGACGGCCTCTGCGACGAGGACTACGCGGCCATCGGCCAGCAGATGTTCGCCTCCGAGTACTTCGACGACCAGCCCACCACGCGGCAAATCTACCCCGAGCACGTCCCCCTGGGCCTCAAGGTCCAGCAGACCTCGTACGCCTGGGCCACGCCGGGGCAGAACGACTTCGTGGGGATGGATTACAAGATCATCAACCGCAGCGGGCGCGCGCTCCGGAACGTGTACGTGGCGATCTTCGCCGACATGGACATCGGCAACCGCGCGATCCGCGGCTACTTCGGCGACGACGAGGCCGGCCTGATCGACACCGTCGTGCAGTACGTCGGCCCGACCGGAGACTTCGTCAACCGCCGCATCCAGATGGGGTACATGTGGGACAATCCGGACGATCCGGGCCGCATCCAGGCCGCCAAGGGCGGCGACGTGCCGGGGTACTTCGGCTGCATGTTCCTGAACCACACGACCGATCCCAGCGGCGCCACCGCGCCGCGCCATGTCGGGATCACGTCGTTCCAGTTCTTCTCGGGCTCGGCCTCGTTCGCGGGCGGCGGCGACCCCGAGAATGACGCGCAGCGCTACATCCTGATCTCCGACCCGCAGCTCAATCCCGACGTCGTCGGGCAAGTGGTCTCGCAACGCCCGCTAGAATATCGCTTCATCATGGCCACCGGACCCTTCCGCTCCATCCTTCCCGACTCGAACCTGACCGTTTCCGTGGCGTGGGTGATGGGGCTGGGGCGCGGGCCGTCGCAGACCGGCGGAACCCTGATCGACAACGCGGTCAGCGCTCAACAGGTATTCGACGGGCTTTACACCGACCTGGACGGCAACGCCGTCACGGGAACGTGCGGCAAGGAGACCTGTCTCCGCAACACCACCGATGTCGGCGGGCGCGGATTCACGTACACCATTCCGGAATCATCGCTCTGCAAGCTCCGATTCCATACCGACATCACCAGTATCCGAAACCCGGACGGCAGCCAGGTCTTCGCGGGGGTCCCGGACTGGGATCTCAACACCCCTTGCAATCTCCAGCAGGACGGCAAGTACGTCTGCCAGGACGTCCTGGGCGGCACCATCCAGAACGGCGGGGCGCACTGCGCCAGCGCGGACACGCTCAACATCCCGATCCTCTCCCCGAACTGCACGTACGTGGACTTCGATTGCGACGCGAGCACGGGCCAGGGAGGACGCGAGCATCTTGTGAACTGGGTGGCCGCGGCGCCGCTTCCGGCGCCCTTCTATGCCGGGCAGGACGGCCACGGCGAGGTCTCGGACTACCTCCGCTTCTACAACTCGCGGGACGATTCCACCCGGATCTCGGCGTGGTTCTTCCCGGGCGACAAGAAAGTGACGCTCAAGTGGAACAACGTCGCGGAGCAGGTGCGCGACGCGCAACGAGGCAATCTCAAGGAGTCCCTCGGTTACCGTATTTACCGCGCGGCGGGATGGAACCGACCGCTCGGAACCAATGCGCCCGCACGCGACCTCTGGTCGCTCCTGGGTGAGTGGCGCGTCGATCCCAAAGGCACACCCGCCCATCCGCTGTCGGAGATGGTCGATCCCTCCATCCCGATCGTGAACATCAGCCCGATCCAGGTCCGGTGGGATCCGCGGCGCCGCCAGGTGCGGAACGACAGCAGCTATACCGAGATCGACACCCTCTTCGCAGTGGGTCGGTACACCTTCGTGGACACCCACGTGCTGAATGGATTCCCGTACTTCTATTCGGTCGTCCCGGTCTCGGTGGTGCCGGGCGATTCGATCCCGAACGACGTGATCCTCCAGGGCAACCCCAGCGCCTCCAACGCGCAGGTGGTCTACCCGCGCGGGGATTCGAAGAACGACCAGAAGCAAGTCTTCGTGGTGCCCAATCCCTACAAGGGAGGCGCGCAGTGGGACCTCGTGCCGCGCGAGGAGGACCCCTCGGGCACCAAGGTCACGTTCATGAATCTGCCGCGGACGAGAGGAACCGTCCACATCTACACGATCGCCGGGGATCTCGTGAAAGACCTCCCGTTCGACGGCAAGCCGGCGGCGGATCTCTCCTATGGAAAGGATCCGGTGACAGGCGGGTCAGGGTCCGTGGCGTGGAACCTGATCTCGAGAAACGGACAGAAGATCGTGAGCGGCATCTACCTATTCTCTGTCGACTCGGAGCTGGGCAAGCAGGTCGGCAGATTCATCATCATCCGATGAGAACGGCCGGCGTGTCCCAACCGACCCTGGGAGAATCGAGGAGGCATTCCGTGATACGTGCGTGGATCGTTGCCGTCTGCCTGCTGCTTCCGCTGTCGGCGGAGGGTGCGCAGATATTCGAGAAGGTCGGAACCCTCGGGGGCCAGTCGCTGAAGATCGGCGTCGGCGCCCGGGCGGCCGCGATGGGCGATGCCTACGTCGCCATCGCGGACGATGCGACGGCGGTGTACTGGAATCCCGCCGGGATCGCGCGTCTTTCCGGCCAGTCCGTGACCATCAATCACACCGCGTGGCCCGCGGACATCCTCTTCGACCAGGCGGCGTACGTCTTCAACGTGAAGTGGATTCCCGGCATGCTGGGCGTGAACGTGCGCGCCCTGACCATGAGCCGGGACCTGGTGCGCACCACGTATCTTCCCGAAGGAACGGGGGACACGTTCGACGCGGGCGAATGGGCCTACGGGATTTCCTATGCCCGGTCGCTCACCGACAAGTTCTCGGCGGGCATCTCCGCGAACTACGTTCAGACGGGTCTCGCCGACGTGAAGGGAAAGTCCACCACCTTCGACTTCGGAACCCTGTACGACATCGGGGTGCTCGGAGCGAAGATCGGAATGTCGATCCAGAACATCGGGAGCGACATGACGTTTCTGAACGAGAAGGTGAAGATGCCGACCTTCTTCCGCGTGGGCGGCTCGATGAGCATCTTGCAGAGCGGGGAGAGCCGGCTCATCACCTCGGCTGAGTTCACGCATCCCTCGGACAACAGCGAGAAGGTCAACTGGGGCGCCGAGTACGCGTTCCACGACTACCTGTTCCTGAGAGGCGGCTACAAGTTCAACTACGATACCGAAGGGCTTACGGCGGGACTCGGCGTGAAGTTCCCGCTGACCTTGAGCAAGGCTTCCGTGGCGCGTCTGGACTACGCCTATCAGGACCTGAAGCTGCTCACCGCGGCCCATCGCGTATCGGTGAACATCAGCTTCTAGGAGGCGCGCCGTGAGGCGCCAACCCGTTCGCGCGTCCTCACGGCTCGTGTTGTCAACGCTTCTCGCCCTGGCCGCTCCACCGGCCGGGGCGGCCGTCGGCGTGCCCACACCCGGCGAGCCCGCCGTCTCCGTGGGCGATCTCCGCTACCATGCCCGCGCAGTAGCTTACCGCCACGACGCCGGCGACGTGCGCGCCGAGTTCTTCGTCCGCATCCCCTACCGCGAGATCAAGTTTCTCCCCGCCACGGATCACTACGAGGCCCGGCTTCGCATCACCGTGGAGCTGACGGGGAAGGGCGGCCGCCGCGCGGGCTACCAGCAGCGCGAGGCGAGGCTCCAGTCCGCGGACGCCGAGGCCACCGTGGATTCCCTCCTGGGCGAGATCTACACGGTCGGACTGGTGGCGCCGCGCGGGAAGTACCACTACAAGGTGACCGTTGAGGACATGAACGTGGCGCGGCGCGGCATGGTCTATCAGATGAAGAACAAGAAGCGCCAGGGCGAGGTGCAGGGGGATCTGGACATGGGCGATTGGCTCTTCCGGAACCCCGCCGTGAGCGGGCTCGAGTTCGCGTGGAGCATTCAGGATAGCCTGCCCGAGGGGAGTCCGTTCGCGAAGGGGAGCCTCGAGGTGCAGCCGCATCCCAGCGGCTACTACGGTTTCTACAAGGACCTCCTCACCGCCTACTACGAGATCTACGATCTGCCGCCGCCCGCGGAAGGTCGGTCGTACCGTCTGCGCACGATGATCCTCGGGGCACCGAAGGACACCCTCATGGAATCCCTGGACTCGCTGCGCGTCACGGAGGGCTCGGCCTGGCCGCACACGCTCTACGCCGACGTGTCCTCCCTTCCTTCGGGGCATTACGACCTCCGGATCGACATCCTGTCCTCGGAGAGCGGGGAGCCCGTCGCCACGAGTCAGGCTCCGTTCGACGTCCTCTGGGACGTGGACTCCTGGCGGTCCGATGCGGCGGACCTCATGGACGTCACCGCCCAGGCGCTCCTGACCCAGGAGCAGGCGTACGGATTCAGGCTGCTGACCCGCGGGGAGAAAGAAGCCAGGATCACCGACCTCTGGCGGTCGATCGATCCGACGCCCGACACCGCCGAGAACGAGCTGCGCCGCGACTTCCGCGGGCGCGTGGCCTACGCCAACGCGCATTACAGCGTGTTCGAGAAGGGCATGTTCAGCGACCGCGGCCGGATCTGGATCCAGTTCGGGGAGCCGGACGACGTTCGAATCGAGCGGCTTCCGGTCTCGGATCGGACGCTGGGCTACGCCGTGGAAGGGCAGATCCCAAAGACCTCGAAGGACCTGCTCACCAAGCCCGACACGGGCGTGGTGGACACGCGGCCGTACGAGATCTGGACCTACAACCTGCGTGGTCACGAGATGGTCCCACGGCACCGCATGAACGAGGTGAGCGCGGGGATGAAGTTCGTGTTCATCGACGAGCAGGGCTACGGAGACTACACGCTCCGGTACTCGTCGGTGAGCGGGGTGCGTTAGCCGAATACCGTATCACGCGCGAGCCAACTCGCCCCGGGGCGAGTATGCGCTAGCGCATACTCATCTGCGCCAGCCCCAGCCCAGGAGCGCGTTGGCGCTCCACCCTCCTAACTCCCTTCGGTAGTCTGCGTTGATGTCGGTGTAGGCGCCAACATTGAACCCGGCGGCGAGTGGGAGGAACAGGGCGCTACGCCAGCAAGCGCCACAGTAACTGCCAAGGTGATCCAGCCACGTGTGCCCATTCCGCCCCCTCTGGCTCGAAGTGATCGTCTCGATAAGGCGCTTCCAGTTCTACGTACCCCGGTTCTGTGGATTCCCATTCAACAGCGCGACACGGGGTTGAATTGGAGTTGACACGGGACGGCGCACGCCCGTAACATCCTCGCCCCTAAGTTACCCATCGACATAGGTTTGTCTGATTGATTCGGAGGTCGGGATGCGGGTTGGCTTGCTCACCGGCGGCGGCGACTGCCCCGGGCTGAACGCGGTCATCCGCGCGGTCGTCCAGCGGACCATCAAGGCCTTCGGTGGGTCGGTCGTGGGTTATCACCACGGCTGGCGAGGCGTGCTGCAATCCGAAATCGAAGAGCTGGATCTAAAGAAGGTATCGGGGATCCTGCCGCGCGGCGGGACGATCCTCGGCACCTCGCGGACGAATCCCTACAAGGAGCCGGGGGGCGAGGCGCGAATCAGACAGGAGCTCACGGGCCGGGGGGTTGACGCCCTGATCGTGGTTGGCGGCGAGGACACGCTGGGGGTGGCCGCGAAGCTCCACGAGGCGGGGATCCCGCTCGTGGGGGTGCCCAAGACGATCGACAACGACGTGAATGGAACGGACGTCACGTTTGGGTTCGACACGGCGCTCTCCATCGCGACCGAGGCCATCGACCGGCTGCACACGACCGCCGAATCCCACGACCGGGTGATCGTGGTCGAGGTGATGGGACGGCACGCCGGCTGGATCGCGCTGGAATCGGGCGTGGCCGGCGGCGCGGACATGATCCTGATCCCCGAGTACCCGATCGGGATCGACGAGGTCTGCGACGCGGTGCGCCGGCGGCACGACCGCGGCAAGAACTTCAGCATCATCGTGGTCGCCGAGGGCGCGCGGCTTCTGGACGGGGGCGCGCCGGTCGAGGTCCAGAGCGAGCGCACGGACGCCTTCGGTCACGTCCGGCTGGGAGGCATCGGCGCGACGCTCTCGTCCCGGATCGAGGAGCGGACCGGGTTCGAGTGCCGCTACAGCGTCCTGGGCCACATCCAGCGCGGCGGCACCCCGACCGCGTTCGACCGGTTCCTGGCCTCGCGGTTCGGCGTGGCGGCGGTCGATCTCGCGCACCGGAAGGGGTTCGGGCGCATGGTCGCGGCCCGGGGGACGAAGATCGTGGACGTGCCGCTGAAGGAGGCCATCGGCACGCTCAAGACGGTGGACGGTGAGGTCTACGAGCTGGCCAAGGCGTTCTTTTCCTAAGGGGGACGGGCGTGCGCGTCGGGATCAACGGGTTCGGTCGCATCGGGAGGCTGGTGCTCCGTGCGGCCCTGAAGCGGAACGAATCGATCGAGTTCGTCGCGGTCAACGATATCACCGACGCGAAGACGCTCGCGCATCTCCTCACCTACGATTCGATCCACGGCCCGTGGCCGGAGCGCTTCGAGGTCCGCGACAACAGTCTCTGCGTGGGACGCCACGCGGTGAAGGTCCTCTCGGAGCTGAACCCGGCGAACCTGCCCTGGAAGAGCCTCGGCGTGGACGTGGTGCTGGAGTGCACGGGCAAGTTCACGGAACGCGAGAAGGCGGCGGTCCACCTGGCCGCGGGCGCGAAGCGGGTCCTGGTCTCGGCTCCGGCCAAGGGCGCGGACGCCACGTTCGTCATGGGCGTGAACGAGAACACCTACGACGCGGGAAAGCACCAGGTGGTCTCCATCGCCTCCTGCACCACGAACTGCCTCGCGCCGGTTCTCGTGGTGCTCGACCGCACGTTCGGTATCGAGCGCGGGCTCATGACCACGATTCACGCCTACACCAGCGACCAGAGACTTCAAGATTCGCCCCACAAGGACCTGCGCCGGGCGCGCTCGGCGGCCCTGTCGATGATCCCGACCAGCACCGGCGCCGCCAAGGCGATCGGTCTCGTGATCCCGTCGCTGCAGGGGAAGATGGACGGGATCTCGGTGCGGGTTCCGATCGCGGCCGGCTCGGTGATCGACGTCACGGCGCACACGACGAAGCCCGTGAACATAGCCTCGATCAACGCGGCCATGAAGGAAGCGGCGGATGGGCCGTTCCGAGGCATTCTCCAGTACACGGAAGACCCCATCGTGTCGCAGGACGTCGTGGGGAATCCGCACTCCGCCGTCTTCGACGCGCCGCTGACCATGGTCTCCGGGGACCGGATGGCCAAGGTGTTCGCCTGGTACGACAACGAGTGGGGCTTCAGCAACCGCATGGTGGACGCCCTGCTCCTCCTGGGGCGCGACTAGCGCCATGGCCTTTCGCACGCTTCGCTCGCTCGACTGCCGCGCCAAGCGCGTCTTCGTGCGCGTGGACTTCAACGTGCCGCTGAGCGTCGAGGGCGGCGTGGCGGACGACACGCGCATCGTGGCCTCGCTCCCGACGCTCCGGTATCTCCTCGAGAAGGGCGCGCGTCTGATCGTGGCCTCCCACCTCGGACGCCCGAACGGGAAGCGGGATCCCAGGCAGAGCCTGAAGCCCGTGCGGGAGCGCCTGGAGCGGTGCCTCCGGAAACCGGTCGCGTTCGCGGAGAGCATCGTCGGCCCGGAGGCCGTGCGCGCAGCCAAGGCGCTTCAGGACGGCGACGTGCTCCTGCTCGAGAATCTCCGCTTCGATCCGCGCGAGGAGCAGAACGATCCCGGGTTCAGCCACGAGCTGGCCACCCTTGCGACGCAGTACGTGAACGACGCCTTCGGCGCCGCGCATCGCGCGCATGCCTCGACCGCCGGTATCACCGCGTACGTTCCGGAGTGCGCCGCGGGCTTCCTCCTCGAGCGGGAGCTTTCGGCGCTGGGGAAGCTGCTCCGGGACCCCGAACGCCCCTTCGTCGCCATCCTGGGCGGGGCCAAGATCTCCGGAAAGATCGACGTTCTGCGGAACCTCCTTCCGCGCGTGGACCGGCTGATCGTGGGCGGCGGGATGATGTTCACGTTCCTCCGCGCCAAGGGTCTCGAGACGGGGAAGTCGCTCGTCGAGGAGGACCGGATCGACATGGCTCGCGAGATCCTCGCGATGCCCGAAGCAAAGAGGCTCCTGGTTCCGGCTGACTGCCGGGTGGCCGCCGACATCAGCGGCGCCGATTCCGGACGCGTGGTTCCGACGGACAAGATCCCGCCGGGGCTTTCCGGCGTGGACTTGGGCGAGCGCTCCGTCGAGGCGATCCGCGCCGCGCTGGAGGAAGCGAAAACCGTGTTCTGGAACGGGCCGATGGGCGTCTTCGAGGTGCCCGCCTACGCGGAGGGCACCCTCGAGACCGCGAAAGCGGTGGCGCAGGCGACGTCGCGCGGCGCGTTCACCGTGGTGGGCGGCGGCGAGTCCCTGGCGGCGATCCACCAGGCCGGGCTGGAGCACCAGATCAGCCATCTCTCCACCGGCGGCGGGGCTTCCCTGGAATTTCTCGAAGGGCGCGTCCTCCCCGGCGTGGCCGCGCTCGAAGCCACCACGAAGGCGGCCTCGTGAGCCGGATCCTCGCGGGAAACTGGAAGATGAATCTCACGCTGGCCGAGACGCGCGCGCTCCTCCGAGCGGTGGGAGATCATGGGTTCAACCCGGAGACGCTCGTGACGGTGGTCTTCCCGCCGATGAGCGCACTCGCCCTGCTCGCGGCCGAGCGCAGGCCTACGGATCCGAAGCTGGGCGCCCAGACCTGCCACTCCGATCCCAAGGGCGCCATGACGGGCGAGGTCTCACCTGAGATGGCGCGCGACGCGGGCGCGGAATTCGTGCTGGTGGGCCATTCGGAGCGCCGCCGGCTCTTCTGCGAGAGCGACGCCATCGTCCAGGCCAAGCTGAAGGGCGTCCTCCGCGCGGGGCTCAAGCCGGTGCTCTGCATCGGTGAAACGCTGACGGAGCGCGAGCGGCGGGAGACGCGCGACGTGCTGACGCGTCAGCTCACGCGCGCCCTGGACGGGTTGCCGCCGCGGGCGCCGCTCTGGGTGGCGTACGAGCCGGTCTGGGCCATCGGAACGGGCGTCGTGGCGACGGTGGACGAAGTCGGCGAGGCCCATCGCTTTATCCTGGACCTCCTGGATTCGATGGGACGGGGGAGCGCGGCGGGACATCTACCGGTGCTCTACGGCGGAAGCGTGGATCCCAAGAACGCGGGAGCCCTGGCGGCGCTTCCCGACGTGGACGGGTTCCTGGTCGGGGGCGCCTCGCTGAGCGCGGAGCGCTTCATCGCGATCGGAGAAGCCCTTCGCGCGGCCGAGCGGCGGGCGAGCCCGGTCGATTGACCGACCCGCAAGCCCAGTGGTAAGCTGCTCGTCTACCGATTCCCTTACGTAAGAACGGAGGCACTTCCGGATGCCCGGTTTTCTGGTCGCAGTGATCACGGCGCTTCACATCGGCGTATGCATCGGCCTCATGGCGTCCATACTCTTGCAGTCGGGGAAGGGCGGCGGACTGGCGGGCACCTTCGGCGCGGGCAGCAGCCAGACCCTCTTCGGGGGCCGCGGTGCGGCGACGTTCCTGAGCCGGGCCACGACGGTCCTGGCCGTGACGTTCTTCGTCACGTCGTTGACCCTGGGATTGAACGCGTCCCGGTCGACGGGCACGCACCGCAGCTTGATCCAGGAAGAGGCGCGGCGCCGGAGCGGCGCTCCCAAGACCGACATT
>Ga0137409_10009261_pt1 | contig 10024 bp, 8 predicted proteins | sample CZODoug1_16funga_FD_122059 | JGI IMG/M metagenome (GOLD analysis project Ga0137409, IMG submission 122059) | Vadose zone soil fungal communities from Angelo Coast Range Reserve, California, USA - CZODoug1_16fungal (Hybrid Assembly) | ecosystem: Environmental > Terrestrial > Soil > Vadose zone...
TCATGGCCAAAGCCAACGGCCAATTCGTCGGCACCTTCGGCGCTATCAGTTGCTTCAGTACTCAGCAAGGCAAACACATGACCACCGGCGAAGGCGGCCTGGTCGTCACCAACGACGACGCTCTCGCCCGCCGCTGCTTCCTGCTCATCAACAAAGCCTGGGGATACGGCGATGCCAAGCCCGACCACTACTTCGCCGCCCTCAACTACCGCATGTGCGAACTGCAAAGCGCCGTCGCTCTGGCCCAGCTCGAAAAGCTTGAATCCGTAGCCACCCGCCGCGTCAACGCCGCCAACAAGCTCACGAAGATGCTCGCCGGAATCCCCGGCATCAAAACCCCGCCCGTCGCCGCAGGCGACGTCCACACCTACTGGAAGTATTGCCTGACGGTCGACGGCTCCGTCCTCAAAGACGGCGCAGTCGGCCTCGCCGGGAAATTAAAAGAGCGAGGCATCGCTTCCGCCCCGCGTTACATCCAAAAGCCGTCATTCATGTGCGAAGTCTTCCAGAAGCGTCGCACCTTCGGTACCAGCGGCTACCCCTTCAACCTGGCCCGGCCCGAAGCCGTCAACTACGACAAAGCCAAGTTCCCCATGACCTTCAAAGCTCTCGAAGACGTTCTGGTCCTCCCCTGGAACGAACTCTACACCGACGAACACATCCAATACATTTCCGATTCCATCCGTGAGTGCGTGGAGGCGCTCCGCTAAATGTCTAAACACATCACCAAAAGTCCTGTCTGCTTCGGTCTGGTCGGCGCAGGAGCCATTGCGCAGTCGTATCTGCAGGCGTTCCAGAATTGTCCCGAAGTCCAGCTCGTGGCCGTCGCGGACACCAACCTCGTTGCCGCCCAAGCCATGGCCCAAAAAGCCAATTGCAACGCCTATTCTTCTCACCTCGGGATGGCGAACGCCGAAAGGCTCGACGCCGTCCTGGTGTGCACGCCGCCCAACACACACCCCGATGTCTGCACCGACTTCATCGAGCGCCGCATTGCCATCCTCTGCGAAAAGCCTCTCTGCAAGGATGTTGCTTCCGCCCGCTCCATGATCCTGGCCGCCCGCAGCGCCGGCGTCATGATGACCATGGCCTCCAAATTCCGCTACGTCGAAGACGTCGTCAAAGCGCGCCAACTTGTCAATTCCGGCGCCATCGGCGAGGTAGTCTTGATCGAAAACTTCTTCACCTCTCACGTTGACATGACCCAGCGCTGGAATTCCAAGCCTGAAATCTCCGGCGGCGGCGTTTTAATCGACAACGGCACCCATTCCGTCGACATCATGCGCTACTTCCTCGGCCCGCTCAGCGAGATCCACGTCGTCGAAGGTAAACGCAGCCAGCATCTCCCCGTCGACGAAACCGTCCACGTCTTCGTCCGCTCCACCAGCGGCATCCTGGGCACGGTCGACCTTTCGTGGTCGATCAACAAAGAACTCGAAAGTTACTTGCGCATCTATGGCTCCGCTGGCACCATTTCGGTAGGCTGGAAGGAATCGAAGTTCCTCATGGCCGGTTCGAAAGAGTGGAAGGTGTTCGGCAGTGGTTACAACAAAGTTCAAGCCTTCAGCAGCCAGCTCGAAAATTTCGTCCGCGCGCTCCGCGGCTCCGAGCCTCTGGTGGTCACGCTCGAAGACGCTCTCGCCTCGGTCCAAGTCGTCGAAGCCGGCTACGCCTCACTCCGCGATGCCAAATGGTTCGCCATCCCTTTGGCCCCGAGCCGTGAGTCGGAACGCCCAGAACAGTCAAAACGCATTCAATAACCTCGATGGGTAGAGCGCCTCGATTGGCAGAACGCAATGATGAGTACGGGAGCCCTGGTCCTTGTCGCGCACGCGACAGGGCGGGGCTTTAGCAAGCCTTGACGAACATGCTTTTGTGCGGCGCAGCGCTTCCGCGCTACGATGAGGTTTGGGTTCGAAAGCGGCTTGCGCCGCTGCGGTGAGGTTGATCAAGATGCAGTTGATCAGGTACGGCTCAAGCCGTGCCGTAACATCTCTGGGCTCACGCCCCTGAAGGAAACCACGCTGTCCCACTACCCCAACGTCCGCATCCACCCGACCGCCATCCTCGAAGACGGCGTAAGCATCGGCCCCGGTTCCTCGGTCTGGGACAGTGTCCACATCCGCCACGGCGCAACCATCGGCAACGACTGCATCATCGGCGAAAAAACATATATTGCGTATGACGTAAAGATAGGCCACCGGGTAAAAATCAACGCCATGGTCTACATCTGCGCCGCCGTGACCATCGAAGATGGCGTCATGATCAGCGCCGGCACCACCTTCACCAACGACCGCTTCCCCCGCGCCACCACGCCCGACCTCAAACACCTCCGCCCCTCCGATCCCGATGAGCACACGCTCCCCACGCTAGTCCGCGAAGGCGCCACCATCGGCGCCCAATGCACCATCGGCAACGGCCTCAGCATCGGACGCTTCGCCATGATCGGCATGGGCTCCCTCGTCACAAAAAACATAGGAGACTTCCACCTCGCCATCGGCGCCCCAGCCCGCACCATCGGCTACGTCTGCCGCTGCGGCGAACCCATCGGCAGAGTCGCCGATATGGAACCCATAATTCCGTCACTATCTTGCAAGTGCGGCCTAACCTACGCCCTCAACAACGGCGTAATCACAGAACTGAATCCGCCATCATGACGACAACGGGAACACGGCACTTGATCTCTCTAAACCAATCCGGACAAACGGGTGCCCCATCCTTCGCGTACTTTGCGAAGGGTGGCATGCGACTCCGCCGGCATCATAAAGATTAGGAAATAGAAACCATGCCCCAACCACAATCCTGGGCCATCCTCGGCGGCGGAATCCTCGGCATGACGGTCGCCCTCCGCCTAGCCCAACAAGGCCAAAAGGTCACTCTCTACGAATCCTCCAGAGAATTAGGAGGACTCGCCAGCGCCTGGCAACTCGGCGACATCACCTGGGACCGCCATTACCACGTCACGTTACTATCCGACGCTCACAATCGCTCCCTGCTCCGCGAACTAGGCCTGGAACAAGAACTAACGTGGGTCGAAACCAAAACTGGCTTCTACACCGGAGGCCGCATGGTCTCCATGTCCAACAGCCTCGAGTTCCTCAAATTCCCGCCCATCAACCTTATCGACAAATTCCGTCTGGGGCTCACCATCCTCCACGCCTCCAGAATTCAAGACTGGCATGCGCTCGAGCAGATTCCAGTAGAAGAATGGCTCCGAAAATGGTCGGGCAATAACACCACGGAAAAGATCTGGCTCCCGCTCCTCCGCGCCAAACTAGGGGCCAACTACACCAAAGCTTCCGCCGCCTTTATCTGGGCCACCATCGCCCGCATGTACACCGCCCGCCGCTCCGGCCTCAAGAAAGAAATGTTCGGCTACGTCCCCGGAGGCTACGCCCGCATCCTCAGCCGCATGCAAGGCGTCCTGATGAGAGCCGGCGTCACCATCCGCCTCAACTCGCGCGTCACCGGCGTCCGCAAAACCGACCACGGCGTCACAGTAAGATTCGCCGACGGCTCCACCATCAGCCCCGACCAGGCCATCTTCACCGGCCCCGCCACCACCGCCGCCGACCTCTGCACCGAGCTCTCACCCGAAGAACAACGCCTCCTCCGCGGCATCGAATACCAAGGCATCCTCTGCGCCTCCTTATTATTACGACGCCCTCTTACCCCGTACTACGTAACCAACATCACCGACCCCGGCCTCCCCTTTACCGCCGTAATCGAAATGACCGCCCTGGTCGACCCCAAGCAATTCGGAGGCAAGCACCTCGTCTACCTCCCAAAATACGTCCCCATCAACGACCCCATGTTCGAACAGTCCGACGCCGAAATCCAAAGCACCTTCTTCACCGCTCTCAAAACAATGCACCCCACCCTCACCGACGACGACCTCCTAACCTTCAAAGTCAGCCGCGTCCGCCAGGTCTTCGTAATCCCGACCCTCAACTACTCGCTGAACCTCCCGCCGGTCTCGACCACCATCCCCGGCCTCCACATCCTCAATTCCGCCCATATCGTAAATGGAACGTTAAACGTCAACGACACCGTCCAGCTAGCCGAACGCTCCATCCCTCTCCTCCTCTCGCAAGCCGCCAAATCCCGCCCCGCCATCTACCAGCCAGCATGACCTCTCGACCCGCCACAAATAGGATTGTCATCCCGACCAACGGGAGAGCCTGCCCTGAGCTTGCCGAAGGGGATCCGCAGTTGTTTGAAAAAGGTTTTCGCGTCCCACACCAGGAACGGTAGAGCCGGCCTTCAGGCCGGCGTCAGCGCGCAATAACTCCGGGCTTTAGCCCCCGAGGTAAGGTTGAACGAATGAGCACCCAAAAGCCCCTAGCCAGCCTCTCCCTGGACCTCGACAACAAATGGTCCTACATGAAAACCCACGGCGACCCAGGCTGGGAACAACTCCCGTCCTACCTCGAAATCATCGTCCCCAGAGTTCTACAAATCCTAAAACAAGAAAACCTAACCATCACCTTCTTCATAGTAGGCCTGGACGCCGCCCAACCCACCAGCCAACCAATCCTAAGAACGATCGCCGACGCCGGCCACGAAATCGGCAACCACTCCTACAAACACGAACCCTGGCTCCACCTCTACTCCGACGCAGAACTAGAACAAGAAATGACCCAAGCCGAAACCGCGATCCGCCAAGCCACCGGCCAAACCCCCATCGGCTTCCGCGGCCCGGGCTTCAGTTTCAGCCCGCAACTCCTGACGCTATTAGCGCAAAGAGGCTACCAATACGACGCCTCCACCTTCCCCACATTCCTCGGCCCGCTAGCCCGCATGTACTACTTTGCAAAAAGCAGCCTAAGCCAGGAACAAAGCTCCCAACGCAAAGCCCTCTTCGGCTCCGCCAAAGAAGGCTTCCGCCCCCTCAAACCCTACCGCTGGCAAACCAACTCGGGCCCACTCACGGAAATCCCCGTAACCACCATGCCCCTCGCCCGCGTCCCCATCCACCTCAGCTATGTCCTATACCTCGCCACCTTCTCCCGCGCCCTGGCACTAACATACTGGAAAACAGCCCTCACACTCTGCCGCCTAACCAACACGCAACCGTCGTTGTTACTTCACCCCCTCGACTTTCTAGGCCAAGAAGACTGCCCCGAACTAGCCTTCTTCCCAGCCATGCAAACCCCCGCCGCCCCCAAACTCGAAGTAGCCCGCAAAGTCCTCCAAACCTTCGCCCGCCAATTCCAAGTAGTCCCCATGCGCGATCACGCCCAAACCCTGCTGAACGCCCCGTCCAAACCCATGTAGGGGCAGGCGCCCCCGCCTGCCCAACCAGCAAAAACCGTATCCCCGCCAATATCCCGTCACAATTGCCCAACCCCGCGAAACAAATCACTATCCGCTATTCCAAATCCGCAAATATCCCTTGACTTAGCGCCCACCCCATGGGACGGTGGAAACAGGGCCCAAAAAGAATAAATAAAGGAACCACATGCCCACACCCAAACTCCTCGGCGAACTAGCCGAAATGACCTTCCACACCCGCTGCGCCCAGCTTGGCCTGCGCGTCGCTACACCCTATGGCGATTCCTACCCCTACGACTCCATCGTCGACAACCGCCACACCTGCTGGCGCGTCCAAGTCAAATCCACCGACAAACTGGGACGCAACGGCCTCTACCAGGTCCACTCCGGCCACGCCGTCTACGGCAACAAAATCCAGCCCTACCACGAACCCGACATCGACTTCTTCGCCTTCTACCTGTTCCGCGTCAACACCTGGTACATCATCCCCCGCAACACCATCGGCACCCGCCTCTCGGTCACACTCTACGCCCCCTACCGCCGCCACAAAGGCATCTATTCCCAATACTTCGAAGCCTGGCGCTTATTGAAACAACCCCGCCCCTGCACTTGCACCATTCGCGTCGGCGCCATCCACGCCTGCGCCGACTTAGCCTACGACGAATCAGCGTGCGAGCCATATAGCGCAAGAAACTTTGTCATCCCGACCGGAACAGTTGCTTCGCGGAGCGAAGGAACTGCAAAGTGGAGAGCCTGCCCTGAGCTTGCCGAAGGGGACCTGCTGCTGCCTTTGGGTGGAGCAGCGCTTCAGCGCTGCAAAGAAGGTCTGTTTTGATCTCCGGCTTCAGCCGCAAAGGTAAGGTCGAAGCCTCGTATCAGAGCACGGCTTCAGCCGAGCCGACACTGTCCGCAATCAAGCGCCCTTAGGCGCTGGGCCTTCACGTGCGCAATCCAGAGGGCTGGCGCAGACTTTTGATTTCTCTGAACAGTGGGGCGACGAATCAAGACACCTTCTCACGCCACAGCAGGACTCGAGGAGGCAACCGTCACCGGCAATCGCGCTACGATGAGCGTGCCCTCCCCGTTCGAATGAATGTCCAGGCTGCCGCCCAGTTGCCGCAGTCTTTCCCGCATACCCCGAATCCCCACTCCAGGGATGCCGACCGCCGCCATCTCAAACTGCCTTTCTGCTGGCATCCCTTTGCCTCGATCCTCAACTTCTACGCGCACATCACCATCCGAACAAACAATCCGTATCATGGCCGTCGGGCTCTCCGAGTGCCGATGAATATTGGTGAGACACTCCTGCACGGTTCGGAAAATCGCCGTTTCCGCCTCGCGCGAAAGACGCGTAAAATCCTCCGGAATCTCCAAATTCACTTGAATCTTGCTGCGTTCCGCGAAGCCCTCGACGTACCAACGAAGAGCGTAGACAAGTCCAGCTTCATCCAGCAGCGGCGGATGGAGCAAGTGAGAAATCGTGCGGACCTCTTGACTCAGTTCCTGTACCAGAGCTGCGCTGTCGTTCACTGCCCTGGTAATCTTCGTAAGGTGTTCGAGGTCGGCGCCCACGGCATCAAGGTTCATTCCTAGCGCTGCCAGCATCTGCCCCACACTGTCATGCAACTCGCGCGCGATGCGCCGTCTCTCCTCATCCTGCAGTTGAAGGAAACGCGCCGAGAGTTCGCGGAGGCTCTCATTGCTCCTATCAAGTTCCGCCGTACGTTCGCGCACCGTCTCTTCCACTTCGCGTTGCGCCGCCAACAGTCTCTCCTCGCTGCGGCGGCGCGTCTCTCCCATCGCAATCAGGGCACCGGATACTGAGACGAACGCCAGAATACCAATGGCCTGCACCTTGTCGACCATGCCAAGCGAATGTACCGGCGGGATGAACCAATATCTCGCCCCAGCAAGAGCAAGGAGCACGCTCACGAGGGCCGGGCCAGCTCCGCAGTACCAGGCAGAAAAAGCCACGGCTGGAACAAGCGTGATATACGGCACGTAGTCGCCGAGAAAACGATTGAGCGCCAGACGAACGAGCAAAGCCACCAGTGTGGCCAAGAGCGCGACGGCGTAACGCGCTCCACTTCTCTTGGAAATTTGGGCGGAAAACGAAGTATTGTTCGCCACAGTCCTATCCTCACCTTGCCAAAACTGCAAGACAATTCAGAAGCGGCCAGAAGCGCTGAGACGAAGCACTATCAATGCTATAACAAGATTGTTTTCGGCAAGAATATTTTTGTCCAACACAAGCGTAACCGTAAGGCCCGCCAGTAGTCGAAGAATCCGCAGGAGTCCGCCGCTCTACCTCAGTGGTGAATCAAAGCCGCACTTCCCTCTTCTTACTACTCACCTTCGCCCGCGGCTCACTCACCGATGGAGCCGCTACCATCGTCGCCAGCACATAAAACCACGCCGCATTCGACGCCACCTGCAAATTGAAATCAAAAAAGCTGTGTACCAGAATCCCCACGCACCCCAGCGACCCCGCCAGAGCCAGCCCGCCATTCACGCCCAGCTTCCCACTCTTCAACTTCCGCCACGCCGACCGGAACACCAACACCAGAAACCAAACCATCACTCCAAATCCCGCCAGCCCCATTTCCACCAGCAACTGCGCATAGTCGTTATGCGCCTCGTTCACAAAAATATTCGTGTAAAAACTCTGATACGGCGGATACGCCGTCGGAAACGTTCCCAATCCGAAACCAAACAAAGGACGATCCGCAAACATCCGCGCACAATCCTTCGTCACCGTCAGCCGCAACCCGTTCGAGAGTTCCGTATGTGCTTCGCTATGAAACGTCAACAACCGGTCCGTCACCGCCGTGCCACCCACCAGCAGCACCCAAAGCCCAGCCAGCGCCAGAGCTCCTCCCAGCATCATCGCCACCTTCGGACTCTTCCGGGGAAACGCCAAATACGCCGCCGCCAGCCCCAACTGCACCACCAGCGCAATCACTCCGCCACGCGAGCCGCACAGCACAATCGTGCTCGCCATGAACGTCGCCGTCAACGCCAGCCATATCCTCGGCCCCCGCTCCAATCGCCGGCTCAAACACATCGTCAGCGGAATCGGAAACAGCATCTCCATCAGCCCGGCATAATGATTGTGATTCACATAAGGACCATAAATCCACCCACCCGACCGCGGCAGCCGCAGCCAGTAAATCCGCCCATTCGTCGACAAATCCTGAATCACCGCAAAAAACGCCACCACGAATCCATACACGCTAACCACAATCCCAAAGCGAGCAATCTCCTCCGCCCTCCGCAAACTCTGCGTCAGCAGAAAACACAAAATCGCAATTCCGGAAAACAGCAGCGCAGACGTCCAAGTCACATAACGATAAGAAGTCAGCCCCGTAACCAACTGGAAGGCCACCAATCCAGCAAACGCCAGCATCGGCCCAAACAGCGGATTCCACCGCACCGCCGTAATCGACGCCGCCCCCTCACCCCTCAGCCGCGGCCACAGCCACACCATCAACAACCCAGCCGCCCCCGCCTCCATCACAAACCCCGACCACGACTCCACCGCCCCAAACGCCAGCGGCCCAAACAGCAGCAACCCCATACACCCATACAACACCGTCCGCTCCTCCCTCGGCAGCGGACGCATCCCCGATTCCAAATTCTCCAACTCAGCAAGAACTTGCGTAGGTGTCGACATTCCAGAGTATGTGTGGGGCGGACACTCCTGTCCGCCAGCAAAACGATCTCCCAACTCCGCCTATCCTATCAGGAGCCCGGTCCCCCCAAGAAAGCCTGTCATCCCGACCGGAGCAGATGCTTCGCGAAGCGAAGGATCTGCGAAGTGGAGGGACCTGCTCTCAAAAACAAGGCTTGTCATCCCGACAGTAGGAGGGATCTGCAGTTAACAAGACCTGTCATCCCGACCGGCGGGTGGCCCAAGCTTTTGACCTTTCTGTTCCAACTCAGGACACGATGGGTGCCCCACCCTTGCGTACTGTGCAAGGGTGGGATTGCGATGCTGCCGATACAACCAAAGTGAGACGCCTAAGCGCCCACTCCCGGAACGAGATCTTCCCCCAACCCTCATTCACCGCAACCTTCCCCGCCTCCCCTAGAGTGTAAAACCGGAAACTGCTCCACCGCCAATCCCCGGGCTCCGCCACCAATCGCCGCTTCACAGGATTCTGATGCATATAGTTCAACTTCTCCACTCGCTTCTTCGCCGTCCACACGTTGAAGTCATAGAAGCGAGCCTGCCAAAACGGTGTCCGCAGCGTCTCTGCAAAGAGCAACCGTTGCCTCGGATCGCCGCTTGCGCTTCGGCAGCAAGGCACGCGCCGAGCGCTGCTTCAGCACCCGCATCACATCGGAGGGTGTGCCGATCTCCGGCTCGCTCATGAGCAGATGTACGTGTTCGGGCATGACCACATAGCCCACTACAACAGATCTGTACTTCCGACGGACTTGTTCTAGAATGTCCACCAGGCAATCCCGCCTCCGGGCCGAGCGCAGCAGAGGTTGCCGCCGATAACACGACCAAGTAATAAAGTGCAGGTGATGCGCACCATAATAGCGCTGCAGGCCAAGCGTCATACCAGCGTAGGATATCAGGAGTATCGCCACCCACCCTTGCAAAAATCGCAAGGGTGGGGCACCCATCGTTCCGTTATGAGAAGAGAAAGAACCTAGCTTAAAAGGCTTGGCCACCTTCTATAACCGAGTCGGTGTTGTCAAGAGACACGTGGACCAGCGAAAGGTTTTGACTTTTCCTTTC